>Ga0208564_1000932_pt1 | contig 25257 bp, 8 predicted proteins | sample AD_UKC073_MetaG_FD_184439 | JGI IMG/M metagenome (GOLD analysis project Ga0208564, IMG submission 184439) | Active sludge microbial communities of municipal wastewater-treating anaerobic digesters from USA - AD_UKC073_MetaG (SPAdes) (version 2) | ecosystem: Engineered > Bioreactor > Anaerobic >... | reverse complement strand
CTGCCGATAACTGCTGTCGTCGATCTTTCGCCTTGACTATCCTCTAATAGTGAAAGGAGACGCCAAACACCCATCGGACAGGACTCGCACCTGGCGGCGGGGCGGGCCCTGGAGCGCCGCATCTCGAACGCAAGAGCCGCGGTCGATTGGACATGCTTGCAGGGAGTGAGCATGACAGCCGCGAGCCGAGCCGGGCGTTATTCCCATTATTAATCGGCAGGCACGCGGGACTGGAACGGGGATATGAGAGCAATTACTGGATGGGCAGGAAGGCGGATCAGCATGTTCAGGCATAAATACTGGGTGCTGGGGGGTGCATCCGCCATTTTACTGTTCCTGGGCGCATTTATTTTCACCAGCCCAACCGTTGCCGAGGCAACGCTCGTCGTCTCGGAGGGAGAAGTCGTCGTTGAGCACGGGACGACGCGCCTGTTCGTCGTGCCTACTCGCGAGCAGCGGACGGTGACGGCAGGTGAGACCCTCGCGCTGAAAGCAGGCGACACCGTCCAGCTCCATCCGGGCGCGACTGCCCAACTGCGGCTGCTCAACGGCAGCACCGTCGATTTATCTGAAGGGGCCTTATTACACATTACCGAGCTTGTCAACACGCGGGAAACCTTCCGCGTGCGCCTGTACCTGTTCGCCGGGCGCACCGTCAACCGCATTGAGCACCTGCTTGACGTAGACGACGCGTTTGTGATCAGCACGCCGTCCTCGACGACCTCCGTGCGCGGCACCGTGTTCGCCGTCGAAGTGCTGTCCGAGGACAGCACCGTGGTCACGGTTGACGAGGGTAGCGTGTTCGTCTCGACCGAGGACGCAGGCGTCGAAGTGCCCGCCGGTTTCAAGCTGCGGGTCGAGGTCGGCCAGCCGCTTGGCCTGCCGGAGCCCAAGCCTGCGTGGGAGCCGCCGCTCATGGCCGAGGTGGACAGCCGCGTCAGCGCGCCTGTGCTGAACACAGTCTCGCCCTGTGAGGCGGACCCCGCCGCCTGTGTGACACCGGCAGCCGATCAGCCGCCCGCCGATCAGCCCGCGCCGGTTGCGGAACAGCCGCAGCCAGCCCGCCAGCAGTCGCAGCGTCCCGCGCCGGTTCTGGCTGCTGCTCAGCCGACCGTGCGGCCAACCGCGACGCTCCCGCCGACGGCGACGCCCAAGCCAACGCTGACGCCGACGCTCCCGCCGACCAATACGTCGGTGCCGACCGCCACGCCGACCAGCGTGCCGACGGTTGCGCCGACGGCCACACAGCCACCACCGACTGATCCACCGCCGCCACCGCCGACGGACCCGCCCACGCCGGAGGAGCCGACTCCCACGGCGACGAACAAGCCGAGCGCCAACGTGACGGAGCCGCCGGCGACAACAACGCCGGAGCCTGAGCCTACCAGCGGCGGTATCGGCGGGAACTGCATCGGCGGGGATTGTGACGACGCCGGGACGCCGGAACTGCCCACCCCCGTCTGTGGGGGACCGGCTGGTGGCGACAATCCGCACTGCCCCCCGCCTGGGGAGCCGTAAGACCTGCGCCATATCGCATGAATAGAACGGGGAGCCTGCATGCACGAGCAGGCTCCCCGCTTTGCTTCCGGCTATCGCCGCGCCGCTGACCCGGTGAAAAACGGCGGCGCAGTGGTATAATCCGGAGAGTTCCACGCAAGTACGTGAGTCCCCTCTAGGGGAAGTGCCACGCCCTGTTATCTGACAGAAGGATACAAGGCCTGGGAGATGCACTCGACGGTGATCTCGTGGGCTTTTTGTTTTGCGTGCTGTGCCGAGTCGGAGGTTTTGCCTGTATGACAGCTAACTGGATCAGCGTTATCGTTGCCGCTGTTTTTGAAGTCTGCTGGGTGATCGGCCTGAAGCATGCCGACAGCTTCCTGGCCTGGCTGGGAACGGCCATCGCGGTCTTTATCAGCTTTTATCTGTTGATAATGGCTGGCAGGAAGCTCCCCGTCGGCACGGTGTACGCCGTATTCGTGGGGCTGGGCACCGCCGGGACGGTGATTTCGGACATCGTGCTCTTCGGCGAGCCATTCAAACCCACAACGCTCCTGTTGATCGCGGTCTTGCTGGCGGGCGTTATCGGGTTGAAGCTCGTCACGGACGACCATGTCGAAGGGAGGGCTGAGGCGTAATGGCCTGGGTGGCTCTTGTCGTCGCCGGTTTATTCGAGATGTTCGGCGTGACGATGATCGGCAAGCTGCACCGGGACCGCAACTGGCAGTCGCTGGTGTTGCTCCTGCTCGGGTTTGGGGCGAGCTTTTTCTTCCTGTCTATCGCCATGCGGACTCTGCCGATGGGCGTAGCCTACGCCATCTGGACCGGGATCGGTGCGTCGGGCGGGGCGGTGCTGGGGATGCTCCTGTACGGCGAGTCGAAAGACTGGCGGCGCGTAGTCTTTATCGCCATGGTGCTGGGCGCAGCAGTCGGGCTGAAGCTCGTCTCGTGAGCGGCCTGCCGTTACGATACCTGGTGCTTGAAGTCCTGAATCGCGTACACGTTCATCGGCTCGCCGATGCGGTGGCTCGTCGCCGGATCTAGCAGCTTCGCCGTGACGCGGTCGGCGGCAACGCGATAAGTCGCCGCGCTGGCGAGGATCTCATCGGGCTGTGCGGCGCGGCTCAGGCGCATGGCGAGGTCCACGGTGTCGCCGAGCGCGGTGTAGGTATAGCGGCTGCCCGTGCCAGTGTAGCCCACGACCGTCTTGCCGGTGGCAACGGCGTACGAGAAGTCGATCAACTGGTGTGGGTGATCGGAAGGCAGCGACTCGTGGTAGGCGCGTACCCGCCGCCGGCATTCCCATGCGGCGCGTGTCGCCAGCACCGGGTGGTTGGGCTGGATGAGCGGCGCGTTGAACACCGCCATGATGCGGTCGCCCGACTGCTGCGTGATCGTGCCCTCGTGCTCGAAAATGGCCTGCACGGCGAAGTCGAGGAAGGTGTTGATCATCGAGAGCACCTCCTCCGGCGTGTGGCGGGCTGCATAGCCCGAGTAGCCCCGCAGCCGTATGATCAACACCGACGTCTCCTGCAACTGCCCGCCCAGGTTGATCTGCCCCTGGCGTACGGCTTCGAGCGCGGCGTGCGCTACGCGCGGCGTGACACGCGCCTGGAACAGGCTGAGGATCTGCCGTCGCTCGCGGTCCTCCACCCAGAAGCGGTACACGGTGACCATCAGGTAGCTCAGGCCGATGGTCATGAACGGGTAGAAGAGGTCCACCAGCAGTCCCTGATAGTCAAACAGCCAGCTCGCCACGAGGAAATACACCGTGCCGACGATCACGCCTGCGACCAGCCCGACCCAGGGGCGGGTGCTCAGCAGCCCCACGATCACCCCCAGCACCACCATGATCGCGATGCGCAGCGAAAGCGGCGCGAGCTGGATGAACCGGCCCGACCAGATCGTCTCGATGGCGTTGGCGAGGATCTCGACGCCGTACATGGGCCGCCCGTTCTGGCTGACGGCGGTCAGGTAGCGGTCAGGTTCGGCGGTGGCCGTAATGCCGACGAGCACGATCTTGTCGCGGAAGGCCTCGGCGGGGACCTTCCCGTCGAGCACATCCTCGTAGCTGACCATGCGGAAGGTCGTCCTGTCGGGCGAGGCGGGCGGCCCCGCGTAGTGGACGAGCATCTCCGTCCAGGCGTTAACCGGGATTTCCCGCCCGGCGAACAGCAGCTTGCCGTTTGATATCGGCACGCTCTCGATGCTGCCGCTCGCGTCGGTCGCCTCGCCGAGGTAGACCTGGATCGCGGCGAGGGCGAGGTTGGGGTACAGCTCGCCGCCGAGCGACGCGACGAGCGGCAGCCGCCGCACGTAGCCGTCTTCGTCGTGCCGGAAGTTGGTGTGCCCCAGCGCGACGGATGACGCCGCCAGCGAGGGGACGGGCTGCAGGCTGGCCTCAAACTCCAGCGGGCCGCTCTCCCGGTGGAAGGCGTCGCCCTGCCCCAGAATGGGCTGCACGACATTCCCCGCCCGCCGCATGGCCGCTCGCAGGATCTCGTCGTCCTCGGTTGAGGAGACGAACGTGAAGTCCAGCACGATGACATCCGCGCCCGCGTCGCTCAACTTCCGGATCAGGTCAGCGTGTAGCGAGCGGGGCCAGGCGCTCCAGCGTCCGTAGCGCTCCAGCGTCTCATCGGTGATCTCGACGATGGTCACAACATCGCTGACCGGGTACGGCTGGTACAGGATATCCCGCATCTGCGTGTTGGTGCTGGAGAGCAGCCCCAGCATCATCAGCATAACTACCAGCCCCGCGCCGAGCAGGCCGATCGCCGCACGGGACCATGACAGTACGGCGCGGTCCTCAAGGAACTCCTCGCGGATGCGCTCGAACGTACTGCGGAAGCGCACGTCGAGCGGCGTCCAGGCAGGCAGGCCGCCCGCCGCTGCCCGCACCTCTTGCAGCGCTTCGAGCATACGCGCATCGCTGATGCCCCGCTCACGCGAGTCGAGCAGCGCCTGGAAGCCCGTCTCGCTGCGGCCCAGCCCGATCAGGCGGGCGGCCTGCCGTGCGAAGGGGCTTTCCCGCAGCGCGAGGCGGGCCAGCTTGACGTCGCCGTCCCGCGAGAAGGCCACTGGCCGCCAGCGGTCGACGGGCGGCAGCCAGCGCTCCAGCAGTGTCAGAGCATTGCTGCGCATCGCGCTCGCGCCGCCCTGCGCCGCCACGTCGATCAGCGCCTGAACGGCGGCGTCGGAGAGCCGGGCGATCTGAATGACGTCCGGCCCGGCGTCGATCATCTGCGCGAGCGTGCGCTCGACGGCGTCGGGCCGCGACGACAGGATCACGTGCTCGCACACGCGCAGACGCATGGCGGGGTCGTCCGCGTACTGCCACCAGTACTGCTGGTTGTGCCCGTACAGCAGCGCCCCCTGCAGCAAAAACTCTAGCTGACCGTCAGCCAGCGGCGGGGCGGTTTCTACATCGCGATAGGCCGCGTCGATGTAGGCGAACTCGGTCAGCGAGGCGGGGTACGGCGTGCCCGGCTTCCAGCCGTCGCTGCGCTGCACGAGCAGCATCTGGGCGTCGGCGCGGAGCAGGTCGGCCTCTTCCACGGCGGTACGATGCCAGTGGCGGTCAAGCTGCATGTCCTCCACAAGCTCATCGGGGAGGCCGTCGAGCAGCAGTTGGAAGGCCTCACGGGCCGAGTCGGGCCGGTCCTGCGGCTCCGGCGCGGCGAGCACACACAGCCTGACGAGCAGCGACGGCAGCAGGTCGGCGTACGGGTCTATATCGTAGAGCCGGCTCCTAACCGAGCGGGGGTCGGCGGTAATCTCGCCTTCGTCGCTGCGTTCCGGCAGGGTGCCGGTGAGCATTTCATACAGCAGGATGCCCAGACTATAAATGTCAGAGCGCGGCGTGAGTCCCCCTCTGCTGTGCTGCTCCGGCGAGGCGTAGAACGTCGTGCCACGCCCGGTGTGCAGCGGGAGCGTATCCTCGGTGAGCCGCCGGGCCAGCCCGAAGTCGGTGAGGTAGGCGCGGCCTTCCGCATCGAGCAGGATATTGCTCGGCTTGAGGTCTCGATGCACGATGCGCTGGCTGTGCAGGTAGTCGAGCGCGGAGACGATGTCGGCGGCAAGGCAGAGCGTGTGCTGCACGGTCAGCGGCCCCTGCCGCAGCAGGTCGGTCACACTGCCGCCTGTCGCGTAGCGCATCGTAAAGTAGTAGAACTCGCTGGACGTGCCGAAGCGGTACAGCGGCAGGATGTTCGGGTGGCTGAAGCTGGCGATGAGGTGCACCTGCCGCTCGAAGTCGGCGGAGATCAGCGCGGGCTGCGTGCCCGCCGTGGGGATCAGCTTCACCGCGACGACGCGCTGCCTGGTCTGGTCCCAGCCGGACCACACGGCGGCTTCTCCGCCCCGCCCGAGTTCTTCCAGCAGGACGAAATCTTCCATCTGGTAACCGGCTCGCAAGGACTGCCTGGCGACCATGCTCAAGCTGCTCCCTAAGCCACGAAGTCAAGTCAGCGGTGTGCGCAGGTGTTGCACTCGGCATGAGTTTAGCAGGAGCGGGGCATTTTGGAAAAAGGCGGGGCGGGGTAAGGAGCAAAGCCACCGCGACGTGCAAGACGCTTCTAGCGTTTTGCCTGGCAGGTTCCGCATCGCGAAACCGACACAAACGTACGCACTGCCGTATGTTATTCGTACACCAGCACCTCGGCGACGCTCATGCGCGAGGCCCGGTACGCGGGCACGAAGCTCGCGAGGATGCACAGCACAACCGTCACGCCGAGCCAGATCAGCCCGCCGTCCGTCGAGAACGTGTAGCGCAGCGGCGTCCCCAGGAAAGCCATGCCGATCATGTCGCTGAGCGGGCGGCTGACCGGCAGCGCCAGCGCGAAGCCCAGCGCCCAGCTAATCACCCCGATGATCACGGCCTCGGCCATGACGATGCCCCGGATGGTAGCCCCCGTCGCGCCAATGGCGCGCATGACGCCCAGCTCGCGCGTGCGCTCCAGCACGTTGATCGCCACCGTGCCGGTCAGCCCCAGCCCGCCGACGAGCGTCAGCAGCGCCACCATGATCAGCAGCACCACAAGCAGGATGTTGAACTGGTACTGGATCTGCGAGATGGCGGTATCGAACGTGAAAGTGCTTGCGCCGATCATGCCCGCCCGCCGCATGTGCATCCCGACCTCCTCCGCGATGGCGGCGCGGTAGGCAGGTGTGTCCTCCCGCGTTTCGATCAGCACGCGGTCGACGGTGCGGGGTTCGTTGATCGTCGTGGCGAGGTAGGGCTGGTTGGTGTAGGCCAGCGGGCCGACCAGCAGCGCCTGCGCGATGCCGACCACGCGGAAGGGCCGGTCGCGCCCTTTGAGGCGCAGCACGAGGTCGTCGCCCACGCGGATGTCCGGCTCCTGCTCCAGGTACCCGGTATTGATCACAATTGCGTTCCCGTCATCCGGGCGGAGCCACCGCCCCTCGACCATGATCGGCGTGATCATGTCCGTCTCGGCGGGCACGTCGTAGATCGTCAGCCAGAAGCCCTCGCTGCCGTCGGGCCGGACGCGATACCCGCCCGCGCTCCTCCAGCTTTCCACCGCTGTGATCCCCTCGATGCGCCAGACCTCCCGCTCGACGCGCCGCCGGTCGTAGGAGCCGCCCAGCTCCAGCGTCACGTCGTAATCCCAGTAGGCGAGCGCATCCTGCAGGGTCAGCGTCATCGAGTCGCGCACGCTGAACACCGATACGAAGATCGCCCCGGCCAGCGTCAGTGTGAACAGCGTCAGCGTCAGCCGCCCGGTGCGCCGGAAGGTGTTGCCCAGCGAGATCAGGAACGGGCGCGGCAGGAAGGTCAGCCGCGCGAAAATGCGCGGCAGCAGCGCGGTTTCGCTCCCCGGCGAGCCGATGCCGTAGTCGTTGATGGCCTCGCGCACCGTCACCCGCGTGCCAGCGATGATCGGGTACAGCCCGGCGATGACCGGCACGATCAGCGCGACGAGCACCTGTATCGCCAGCACTTCAGGCAGCAGGTCAAAACTCACGATGTCAAAGTTCACCGTGTCCGCCACGAACGTGGTCAGCCAGCGCGCGCCGACCACGCCCAGCGGCAGCGCGATCACCAGCGCCAGCACCCCGAACACCAGTACCAGCGAGAAGTACATCCGCACGACCTGCCCGTCGCGCGCACCGAACGCCTTCATAATGCCGATCTGGCGCTTGTGGCGGGCGAGGATCGCCGTGATGACGTTGACGATCAGGAAGCTGCTCAACACGAGTGCGAACACGCTCATCGCGGCAAGCACCAGCGTCAGCGCCTCGATGGTCGAGGCGGCGGGGTGCTTGCCCGGCTCGGCGATGTAATCCCAGTACACGGAGACGCCCTCACGGGCCAGCCGCTCGCGCACGGCCTGCGCCGCCCGGCGGTTGTGCTCCTGGCTGGAAGCCGTGCCCGTGAAGGTGAGGAACAGCTCGTTGTAGCCGTCCGGCAGGCCCATCCACTGCACGGCCCGTGCGTTCAGGTAGCCGGTCGCCTCGTTGTAGAATGCGGCGTCGGTGCGCCCCATGTCGTGCGCCACGCCGACCACGCGCAGGGCGTACTGCCGCCCGAGCGGCGTCTCGACGAGCACCTCGTCACCGAGGGACACCCCCGCGAAGTCGAGCGACGAGCGCTCCATCACAATCTCGTCGCGCCGTTCCGGCCAGGCCCCGGCCTCAAGCGTGATGATGTCAAGCTGCTGGTTGGTGTAGTCGGGCAGGACGACCAGCGAGATGTCCACCCAGTCGTCTGCGCCGCTGGCACGCAACTTGCCGTACACCGAGCGGCGAGGCGCGGCCTCGGCAACCTCCGGCATGCGGCGGACGACGCTCAACAGCGCGTTGTCAACCCTGTCCATGTACAGCACCGCATCGGACGGGTTTCGCTCGGCATAAGTTGCGGCGAGGTCGCGGGTGATAATGATGCGGGTCGTGACAATCGTGCCGATGGCGAACACGCCCACGGCGATTGAGAGGATAACGAGCAGCGTGCGGGCCTTGTTCAGCCACAGGTCGCTCAGGATTTTCTGCCAGCGAGGGCTCAGCATAACGTTGTTCTCCAGATGGCGCGTGCGAGGTCGGCCACGCTGCTAGCCGGCGATCTGCCCGTCTGCGATGGTGATGGTGCGGTCGGCGCGCTGTGCGATGTCATTATCATGCGTCACGATGAGAACGGTCTTCCCCTGGTCGATGAGGTGGAGGAAAAGCTGGAAGACCTGCTCTGCCGTCTGTGAGTCCAGGTTGCCGGTCGGCTCGTCCGCCACGAGGATCGGCGGGTCGTTGGCGAGCGCCCGTGCGATGGCGACGCGCTGCTGCTGGCCGCCGGAGAGCGCGGTCGGCAGCTTGCCCGCCTGGTCGCGCACGCCGACAAGGTCGAGCAGCTCCAGCGCGCGCCGCTGCCGCTCGCGCGGGGAGTACATGCCGCAAAAGTCCATCGGCAGCATGACGTTGGCAAGGCAGGTCAGGGTGGGGAGAAGCTGGTAGAACTGGAACACTACGCCGATCTGCTGCCCGCGCCAGCGGGCCATCTGCCGCTCCTTGAGCGTGTGCACCGCCGTATCCCCGACATAGATCTCGCCGGAGGTCGGGCGGTCGATGCCGGTGATCATGTTGATCAGCGTGGACTTGCCGCTGCCCGACTTGCCGATCACCGCGACGAACTCCCCCGCGTCAACGCTCAGGCTGACGCCCTTCAGCGCCTGGAACTCGCCTGCCCGGCTCCTGTATACCTTGACGACATCACGAAGCTCGATGAGGTGGGTGTTGCCATGCCGATACGTGCCGTTCTCGCCCAGCGCGGCGGCTGCGGCGCTCTTACCTGTCAGCAGGCCCACAGATAACTCCTCGTTTGAATGGTCGATAACCATGAGTGATCAGAGCCAAAGGATTCCGCCCGTCCGGCGGGAGTAGAAGACATGCTCAATGGTCGGGATGCACCGCACCGCCCGATCAAGGCTGGGGAGGCATGGGAGCGGGAGGCGGCCTTGAAGGGGAGCCGTTATCGGAACGGGGGTGCTGGAGCCGGCCCGGCAGCAGCCCGTGCTGCCAGCTAGCCAAATGGTAAACACTTCTGTCATTCGGGTCAAGCCGCTGCCACTTACGTATCGCCGCAGCGGTGCACCCACCGCCGGGTCTGTGAAACTGGGCCTGTCAGCCCGTCAAACACCTCCTGGCTGCTGTTTGTGAAATTTTCATAAATTTAGGATTAAACATCTCTGAAAACCGTTCAGGAGGCGCGTGCAACCTTTGACTTTTTATCCCAGAAATGGGAGGATATAACAAAATCGTATCTATGTAAAGGCATTTGTAGAGAGTACTTTTTCATAGGCGCGCCGCGCCGGCATACCTGCTGCTGAGGTGACGACAACCAGGAATCATCCGGATTTTGTAGCATTGTAATAAGCCTCCGTTGTCGCCTCCTCCAATCTTAACCGCATTTTGCTGCTCACAGGCGTTCAAAAAGCCGGCCCTGGTCGGGCGCTTGTTCTGTCTGTCGAGCTTATTACATGTATACTTTCGAAACTATATTTCTGTGGCTAATACACACTGAGTCCGGGCATGGGCCGCCGGTCGCTACTTCTCTGACCACGCATTCGCACGCTCATCCTGCGGCAGAGCACCCGCCCCGAGAGGCGGCAGGCCATACACTTTATGACTCTCCCGCAGCCTGTCCAACCCGGGGCGACTGCCCTGCCGACGACAAGGAGGCATGACTAACTGACTCGCCAACTGCATACGTCGTAGCTCCCCAGCAAAACCTTTATCTCTGCATTTATGGCGCGCTCGTATTGTTTTCGCAGGGGAGAAACCCATGGACTTATTGGCTGTTGTGTGCCCACCTGTCACGCCGACGACGAACACCGGGACTTCCTACGGGCGATATGATGGCAAACTGTCCGCCCGGCCCCACCCGCTGGCGGCAGCATACCCCTGTTGCGGCCCCCTCACTTCCCTCAGGGCGGAAGGAGGGCTGCATGGCTGCGCCTTCGCCCCGGCTCAGGGGCGCGCGCGTCCGAGCCTGCCGGCTTCCACTGCCCGGACGGGCGCTGGCCTGATCCATCCTGCTGGTTTGACCGGGAAAGCACGAGCCCACCTTGAGGCTGCTTGAAAGGCGTCATCCTTATGCACACTCAGTTAGTGACAGAAGGCAAGACACTCACTCCACTCAGCATCACCAGGGACATTGTCGCCGAGTACCCGCTCACGCACGGGCAGCAGGCGCTGTGGTTCCTGAACAAGCTGACCCCGGAGAGCGTCGCGTACAACATCGCCCAACTGGTGCGCGTGCGCTCGCCGCTTGTCGAGGACAAGGCCCGGCTGGCCCTGAGCCGCCTGGCGGAGCGCCACCCCGTGCTGCGCACGACCTTCGCCGAGGTGGACGGGAAGCCGGTCCAGCGCGTGCACCGGCGGCTTAACCCGGAGCTGGAGTTCGTCGATGCCGCAAACTGGGATGATGCTCAGATCCGCAAGCAGCTTGAGGAAGCGACGTTCCGCCCCTTCAACCTGGAGACCGGCCCGCTGCTGCGGATCACGGTGCTCCGCCGGGCGGACGATGACTACCTGCTGCACATGGTCATCCACCACATCATCGCCGATATGTGGTCGCTGGCGCTGATCCTGAACGATCTGCCCGCCCTGTACGGCGAGGTGCTCACCGGCGAGCCGTCGGGCCTGAAGCCACCCCGCCGCACCTACGAGGAGCATGTTTACGCCGAGGCGGAGATGCTTGCCGGGCCGAAGGGGGAGGCTCTGTGGGCCTTCTGGAGCAAACAGCTTGCCGGGGAACTGCCGGTTCTGGAACTGCCGACTGACCGCCCGCGCCCGCCGGTCCGCACCGATAAGGGGGGCGCGGCCTACGCGCGCCTCGGCGTCGAGCAGGCGGATCGCCTGCGGAAGATCGCCAGAGATGCGGGCACGACGCTGCACGACCTGATGCTCGCCGCCTTCCATGTGCTGCTGCACCGCTACAGCGGGCAGGACGACATTATCGTCGGGCTGCCGAAGGCCGCCCGCACGCGGGACACCGCTCGTACGCTGGGCTATTTTGTGAACACGATTCCGCTGCGCGCCAACCTCTCTGGCAACCCGACCTTCACGGCATTTCTGGCGCAGGTGTCGGACACCGTCAAGCAGTGCTTCGCGCATGATGCGTTCCCCTTCTCGCTGATGGTCGAGCGGCTCCAGCCCGAGCGCACGATCAACGTCTCGCCCATCTTCCAGGTGGCGTTCGCCTGGCAGAAGACCACCCGGCTTGTCGACCCGGAGAAGATAGCGAGCTTCGCGCTGGGCGAGGAGGGCGCGGGCGTGCAGATGGGCCCGATGCTCGTTGAGTCGGCGGTGATGCCCTTCCGCACCTCGCCGTTTGACATGACGCTGTGGATCGCCGAGGCGGGCGATGACCTCGGCGCGACGCTGGAGTACAGCCACGACCTGTTCGAGCATGAAACCGCCAGCCGCATGCTTGGCCACTACGAGCAGCTTCTGAAGGGCATTGCCGAGAACGCCGACCGGCCCATTTCCGACCTGCCGCTGCTGACAGAGCGCGAGCGCCGGCAGATCCTCGTCGAGTGGAACGAAACGGAATCCGTCTGCGAGCCGTTCAAGTTCGCGCACGTGCTGTTCGAGGAGCAGGCGGCACGCACGCCGGACGCGGTCGCCGTGGTGCTGGGGGATGAGCAGGTAACATATGCCGAGCTCAACCGCCGCGCGAACCAGCTTGCGCACGCCCTCAAGACGCGCGGCGTCGAGCCGGGGGTGCTCGTGGGCGTCGGCATGGAGCGCTCGATCGACATGGTCGTCGGGCTGCTTGGCGTGCTGAAGGCGGGCGGCGTCTACCTGCCGCTCGACCCGGCCTACCCCGCCGAGCGCATCGCCTTCATGCTGGAGGACGCCGGAGCGCCCATCCTGCTGACGCAGGCCGCGCTCGCCGATCTCGCCCCGGCCTTCAAGGGGCAGGTGTTGCGCCTGGATACCGACCGGGCGACCATCGAGCGCGAACCGACCTCCAACCCGGTTGTGAACCTCTCGCCGGACGACCCGGCTTATGTGATCTACACCTCCGGCTCGACGGGGCAGCCGAAGGGCGTGGTCATCTCGCAGGAGTCGCTTACCAATCACTGCCGTGACATGCAGCGCGCCTACGATCTGACCGCCGAGGATCGCGTGCTCCAGTTCGCGTCGATCAACTTCGATCCCTCGCTGGAGCAGATCCTGCCGACCCTGTTCGCCGGGGCACGGCTGGTGCTGCGCGGGCAGGACCTGTGGACGCCGCAGGCGTTCGGAGAGTTCGTCGCCGAGAGCGGGCTGACGGTCATCAACCTGCCACCGTCCTACTGGCATCAGGTCGTGACGGCCTGGGCGAACGCGGGCGAGAGTTTGCCCGCCAACCGGCTGCGGCTGGTCATCATCGGCGGCGACGTGCTCCAGCCTGAGACGATCCGCCTGTGGTGGCAGACGCCGATGAAGCGCGTGCGCCTGCTCAACGCCTACGGCCCGACGGAGACAACCATTACCTCAACGACGTTCGACGTGACCGCTTACGGCGAGAAGGCGCTCTCGCTGCGCCGCGTGCCGATTGGCCGCCCCACTCCGGGCCGCCGCCTCTACGTGCTGGACCGCTACGGCAAGCCGGTGCCGGTCGGTGTGCCGGGCGAGCTTTACATCGGCGGCCCGCGCGTCGCGCTCTCATACCTGTACCGGCCCAAACTGACCGCCGAGAAGTTCCTCCCCGACCTGTTCTCAGGCGAGCCGGGCGCGCGGATGTACCGCACCGGCGACCTCGTCCGCTACCTGCCGGACGGCAACCTTGAGTTCCTGGGGCGGATGGATCACCAGGTCAAGGTGCGTGGGTTCCGCGTGGAGCTGGGCGAGATCGAGGCCGTGCTGAGCGCTCACCCCCGCGTCCGCGAGGCGGTAGTCGCGGTGCGTGAGGACGCTCCCGGCGACCGCCAGCTTGTAGCCTACATCGTCCCGGTACGCGGCGCGCAGCTTATGGGCGACGATCTGCGCGAGTACCTGCTCGCGAAGCTGCCCGCCTACATGGTTCCTGCCGCGTTTGTCACGCTGGACGAGCTTCCGCTTGGGCCGAGCGGCAAGGTGGACCGCAGGGCGCTGCCCGTGCCCAACGGTAACCACCACTGGGCGCAACAAAAGTTCGTTGCGCCCCGCACGCCTCTGGAGCGCGAACTGGCGCAGATGTGGGCCGACGTGCTTGGTGTGGAAAAGGTCGGTATCCATACCAGCTTCTTCGATCTCGGCGGACACTCGCTGCTGGCGACGCAGCTCATCGCCCGCGTGGAGGAGTGCTTTCACATTGACCTGCCGGTGCGCCGCCTGTTTGAGCGTCCGACGGTAGCCGGGCTTGCCGAGGTGATCACGCAGCGCATGGCCGAAGACGAGGCTGACGACGAGCTTGAAGCCCTGCTTCGCGAGCTTGAGGCCCTACCGGAAGAAGAAGTCAAGCACCTGTTGTTCAACTAGCCTCCCCTTCGACTCGGAGCATCACAGGAGCTTTGTATGAGCGAACTGTCCCGGCGTATTAGCGAGCTTTCGCCGGAGAAGCAGGCCCTTCTGGTGCAGTTGCTGCGTGAAAGACGAGCGCAGGCCGCGTCCAACCAGATCATCCCCCGCCGGGCGGACCCCGGCGCGTATCCGCTGTCGTTCGCGCAGCAGCGGCTCTGGTTCCTTGACCAGTTTGCACCGGGGAGCCCGCTCTACAATATCGCGGCGGCAGTCCGGCTGACCGGCCCGCTGAACGTCGGCGTCCTTGAGGAAAGCCTGACGCACATTGTGCGCCGCCATGAGACGATGCGGGCGACCTTCAAGGAATGCGGCGGAGAGCCGGTGCAGGTTATCCTGCCCGAGCTTAGCGTGACGCTGCCCATCACCGATCTGCAGGGGCTGCCCGCCGCCGAGCAGTCGGCGGAGGTCGAGCGGCTGGCGGCGGAGGAGGCGCAGACGCCCTTCGACCTCGCACGCGGTCCGCTGATCCGCGGCAGGCTGCTCCGGCTGCAGCCCGACGAGCATGTCTTCCTGCTGACCGTGCACCACATCATCTATGACGGCTGGTCGACGGGCGTGATGCTGAAAGAGCTTGTCACCCTGTACGACGCGCTTCTGCATGGCAGGGCCCCGCTGCTGCCCGCGCTGCCCATCCAGTACGCCGACTTCGCCGCGTGGCAGCGGGAGTGGCTCCAGGGCGATGTGCTCGAAAAGCAGGTCGAGTACTGGCGCAAGCAGCTTGCCGGTGCGCCGCCACTCCTCGAACTGCCGCTCGACTACCCGCGCCCGGCGGTGCAGACGCACGACGGGGCGCACTACACGTTCGAACTGCCGCTCGGGCTTGTGGAGAAGCTCAACGCCCTGGCGCGCGAGCACGACGCGACGCTGTTTATGACGCTGCTCGCGGCGTGGCAGGTAGTGCTCTCACGCTACAGCGGGCAGACGGACATCCTCGTCGGCACGCCCATCGCGGGCCGCCGCCGCAGCCAGCTTGAGAAGCTCATCGGCTTTTTTGTGAACACCCTCGTCATGCGGGCCGACCTCTCCGGCGGGCCGACCTTCTCCGAGGCGCTCCGACGCGTGCGAGAGACTGCACTCGGGGCCTTCGCGCACCAGGACCTGCCCTTTGAGATGCTCGTCGAGAAGCTCCAGCCCGAGCGTGAGATGAGCCACACGCCTTTCTTCCAGGTGCTGTTTGACCTGGGCCGGGCAAGCTGGGAGAACGTCCGGCTGGGCGACCTGGAGATGCGCGTCATGGAGGTGGAGACGCGCATGGCCAAGTTCGACCTCTCGCTGCTGATGCTGGAGCACACCGGGGGCATCAAGGCAACGCTGGAATACAACACGAACCTGTTCGCGCCGCAGACCATCGAGCGGATGGCGGGGCACATCACCACGCTGCTTGAGGCGGTCGCCGAGGCCCCTGATACGCGCATCACGGAACTGCCGCTGCTGACGGAGGCCGAGCGGCGGCAGATTCTGGTGGAGTGGAACGATACCGCCGCCCCCTACGACCGCGAGCGCTGCCTGCACGAGTCGTTCGAGGCGCTGGCGGCGCAGCACCCCGACGCCGAGGCGGTTGTATACGGTGAGAAGGTGCTGACCTTCGGCGAGTTGAACCGCCGGGCGAACCAGCTTGCCCGCCACCTGCGGGCACGTGGGGCCGGGCCGGAAAAGCTCGTCGGGCTGACGGTTGAGCGCTCGGCGGAGATGGTTGTGGCGCTGCTCGGCATCCTGAAGGCGGGCGCGGCCTACCTGCCGCTTGACCCGTCCTACCCGCGCGACCGGCTGGCGTTCATGCTGAAGGATGCGGGCGCGCCGGTGCTGGTTACCCGCTCGCACCTGCGCGATCACCTGCCAGCCGCCGGGCTGGAGGTCGTGTGTCTGGACACCGACTGGCCGGAGATCGAGCAGCACGACGGCGAGAACTTCGACAGCGGCGCAACGCCGGAGAACCTCGCCTACGTGATCTATACGTCCGGCTCGACGGGCCAGCCCAAGGGCGTGATGATCGAGCACCGCTCGGTGCAGAACCTGGCCGCCGCGCTGGACGCGATGATCTACCGCTACCTGCCGCAGCGGCGGCTGCGCATCAGCCTGAACGCGCCGCTCTCGTTCGACGCCTCGGTGCAGCAGCTTGTCATGATGCTCACACGCGGGCACACGCTCGTGATCGTCCCGCAAGAGGTCCGCGCCGACGGCCCGGCGCTGCTGCGCTTTATCCGCGAGCAGCGGATTGAACTGGTCGATTGTGTGCCGTCGCAACTTCAACTGCTGCTGGCAGCAGGGCTACTCTCGGATGGCGGGTCCGCACCGCTGGCGATGCTGCCCGGCGGCGAGGCCATTGACCCGGCGATGTGGCAGGCGCTGCGCGAGGCACCCTCGACCGAGTTCTTTAATATGTACGGACCGACCGAGTGCACGGTCGACTCGACGATTGGCCGCGTGAAGACGAGCGGCGAGCGCCCGACGATTGGTCGCCCCGTCACCAACGCGCGGCTGTATGTGCTGGACGGGCGCGGGCAGCCGGTGCCGGTCGGCGTGCCCGGTGAGCTTTACATCGGCGGGGCGGGGGTAGCGCGCGGCTTCCTCAACCGGCCCGACCTCACCGCCGAGCGCTTCCTGCTCGACCCGTTCTCAGATGAGCCGGGCGCGCGGATGTACAAAACCGGCGACCTCGTCCGCTACCTGCCGGATGGCAATGTCGAGTTCCTGGGGCGCACCGACCATCAGGTGAAGCTGCGCGGCTTCCGCATGGAGCTGGGCGAAATCGAGGCGGGGCTGAAGGCTCACCCCGCCGTGGCGGATGCCGCCGTGCTGGTGCGGGAGGATCGCCCCGGCGATGCGCGGCTCGTCGGCTACGTCGTGCCGGAGGCGGGCGCTGCCCCGACCGTGGACGACCTGCGAACCTTCCTCGGGCGGACGCTGCCCGAGTACATGGTCCCGGCGCTGTACGTGTTCCTCGAGGCGATGCCGCTCACGCCGAACGGCAAGGTGGATCGCAGGGCGCTGCCCGCGCCGGACTGGGCGGGCGAGGCGGCAGACGAGTACGTCGCACCGCGCACCCCGACCGAAGAAGTGCTGGCAGGGCTGTTCGCGGCGGTGCTGCGCGTGGAGCGGGTCGGCGCGACGAGCGACTTCTTCGCGCTGGGCGGGCACTCGCTGCTGGCGACCCAGCTTGTCTCCCGCGTGCGCGAGGCGTTTAACGTAGACCTGCCGCTGCGGACGCTGTTCCAGCACAGCACGGTTGAGCGGCTGGCGAAGGAGATCGAGCAGCTTCAGCGGGCCGCCGTCGGGCCCGATGCGCCGCCCATCGAGCGCATCCCGCGGGAGGGCAACCTGCCGCTGTCGTTTGCGCAGCAGCGGCTCTGGTTCCTTGACCAGTTCGAGCCGGAAAGCCCGGCGTACAACGTCCCGGTTGCCGTGCGGCTCGAAGGCGCGGTGGATGCCGAACTGCTTGAGCGCTGCCTGAACGAGATCGTGCAGCGTCACGAGTCGCTGCGCACCATCTTCCCGACGATCAACGGGCGGCCAGGGCAGGTCATCGCGCCGAAGCTCACCCTGCCGCTGCGCGTCGTCAGCCTGGCGCATCTCCCCGAGGCCGAGCGCGAGAAGGAGGCCCGCCGCCTTGCCGAGCAGGAGGCTCAGCGCCCGTTCAGCCTGGCGCATGGCCCGCTGCTGCGCGCGCGGCTCTTCCGGCTGGCTGAGGACGAGCACATCCTCATGCTCGTCATGCACCACATCATCTCCGACGGCTGGTCGTCGGCGGTCATGGTCGAGGAACTGGTGCGGCTGTATGAGGCGTTCGGTGCGGGCAAGCCCTCGCCGCTGCCCGACCTGCCCATCCAGTACGTTGATTACGCCCACTGGCAGCGCAAGTGGCTGAAGGGCGACGTGCTGGAGCGGCAGCTTGATTACTGGCGCAAGCAGCTTGCAGGCGCGCCGCCGCTTTTGGAACTGCCCACCGACCGCCCGCGCCCGGCCACGCAGACCAATCACGGCAGCTACCGGCCTGTCAGCCTGCCGCCTGCGCTCGTCCGGCGCGTGCGCGAGTTGAGCCGCCGGGAGGGTGTCACGCCGTTCATGACGCTGCTGGCCGCCTTCCAGACGCTGCTCTCGCGCTATAGCGGGCAGGATGACATCAGCGTCGGCACGCCGATTGCGGGCCGGGGCCGCGTCGAGGTGGAGGGGCTGGTCGGGCTGTTCGTGAACACGCTCGTCATGCGGACCGACCTCTCCGGCGAGCCGAGCTTCCGCGACCTGCTCAAGCGGGTGCGCGAGGTGGCGCTTGGCGCGTACGCCCATCAGGACGTGCCTTTCGAGATGCTGGTGGACGAGCTTCAGCCGCAGCGTGACATGAGCCGCACGCCGCTCTTCCAGGTGATGTTCGCCATGCAGCGCTCGCCGCTGGCCGAGCACCAGCTTGACGGCGTGCGCTTCAGCCCCGTGCTGATCGACAACGGCACGGCCACCTTCGACCTGACGCTCTCGCTCGTCGAGGATGGCGACGACGTGAGCGGCATGATGGAGTATAACAGCGACCTCTTCGAGCCCGAGACGGTGGACCGGATGATCGGGCACTTCGTGACGCTGCTTGAAGCGGCGGTTGCGGACCCCGACACGCGCATCGTTGACCTGCCGCTGCTGACGAAGGCCGAGCGCGAGCAGATCCTTGTCGAGTGGAACGATACCACCGCTCTGCTGCCCGACCTCTGCCTGCACCAGTTCGTCGAGCGGCAGGCGCTTGAGCGCCCGAACGCCCCCGCCGTGATCGACGCGGAGACGGTCGTCTCCTACGCCGAACTGAACGCCCGCGCCAACAAACTCGCCCATGCGCTGCGTAAGCGCGGCGTCGGGCCGGAGACGATTGTCGGGCTGTCCGTCGAGCGCTCGGTGGACATGTTCGTTGGGCTGCTGGGCGTGCTCAAGGCGGGCGGGGCCTACCTGCCGCTTGATCCAGCCTACCCCGCCGACCGGCTGGCCTTCATGATCGAGGACTCCGGTATCCGGCTGCTGCTGACGCAGTCGCACCTGCTTAAAAAGCTGGCGGTGCGCCCGCCCGAGGTGCTCTGCCTCGACGCGGACTGGCCAAGCATCGAGCCGGAGTGCGCGGAGAACCCCGCGAGCGGTGTCACGCCCCGCAACCTGGCCTACGTGATCTACACCTCCGGTTCGACGGGCAGGCCGAAAGGCGTGATGGTCGAGCACCGCTCGGTTGTCAACCACAACCTGAGCATGGTCCGCCGCTTCGGGCTGAGGCCGGACGACCGCGTGCTCCAGTTCGCCACGATCAACTTCGACGCGGCGCTGGAGGAGATCTTCCCGACCTGGTGGGCGGGCGGCGCGCTGGTGCTGATGCCGGCGGGGGCGCTGGGCAGCGGCGAGGAGCTTGAGCGGCTGGTCGAGCAGGCCGGGCTGACGGTGCTGAACCTGCCGACCGCCTACTGGCACGAGTGGGTCACCAGCCTGGCGCTGCGCGGCGCGGAGCCGCCCGCCAGCCTGCGGCTTGTGGTCGTGGGCGGGGAGAAGGTGCTCGCCGAGCGCTACGCCCGCTGGCGGGAGATCGTCGGGGAGCGGGTGCGCTGGATCAACACCTACGGCCCGACCGAGGGCACGATTGTCGCCAGCACCTTCGAGCCGGATGGCCCGGTTGAGGGCGAGATCCCGATTGGCCGCCCCATCGACAACGTGCGGCTGTACATCCTCGACGCGCACGGGGAGCCGGTTTCGGTCGGCGTTCCGGGTGAACTGCACATCGGCGGGGTGGCGGTGGCGCGCGGCTACCTCAACCGCCCCGACCTCACCGCCGAGCGCTTCCTGCCCGACCCGTTCTCGAACGAGCCGGGGGCAAGGATGTACCGCACCGGTGACCTGTGCCGCTGGTTGCCCGACGGCAACATCGAGTATGTGGGTCGCACCGACCATCAGGTGAAGGTGCGCGGCTACCGCATCGAACTGGGCGAGATTGAAGCCGTGCTTGCCCAGCACCCGGCGGTCGCGGAGAACGTCGTTGTGGCGCGCGAGGATCAGGCGGGCCGCAAGCAGCTCGTCGCCTACGTGGTCACAGGGACGCGCGAGCAGCCCGGCGTGCTGGAACTGCGCAACCATCTCGCGGCCAGCCTGCCCGATTACATGGTTCCGGCGCAGGTCGTGTTCCTCGATGCCCTGCCGCTCACGCCGAACGGCAAGGTAGACCGGGCGGCGCTGCCCGCCCCGTCGGGCGAGCGGCCTGAGTTGGAGAGCGAGTTCGTCGCCGCGCGTGACGAGGTCGAGCAGCAGCTTGCCAGAATTTGGGCCGACGTGCTCGGCCTGGAGAAGGTCGGGGTGCACGACAACTTCTTCGAGCTGGGCGGGGACTCGATCCTGTCCATCCAGGTCATTGCCCGCGCCAACCAGGCGGGGCTAAGGTTGAGCCCGAGGCAGTTGTTCCAGCATCCGACGGTTGCAGGGCTGGCGTCGGTGGCGGGGCGGGGTCCGGCGGTGCAGGCGGAGCAGGGGCTGGTAGAAGGGCCGGCGCCGCTGACGCCCATCCAGCGCTGGTTCTTCGAGCAGGAGATACCCAACCGCCATCACTGGAACCAGTCGCTATTGCTGGAGGTGACCGAGCCACTTGACCCGGTGCTGATCCGCCGCACAGTGGCGGCGCTTGTGCAGCACCACGACGCGCTGCGGCTGCGCTTCCGCCAGGGCCCGGTCGGCTGGGAGCAGGTCAACGCGGGGGTCGAGGGCGAGACGCCCTTCGTTTACTACGACCTCGCCCGGCACGATGACGACGAGATGCGGGCGTTCATCGAGATCAAGTCGGCGGAGCTTCAGGAATCGCTCGACATCGAGGAAGGCCCGCTGCTGCGGGTAGCCTACTTCGACGCCGGGCCGGAGCGCAGCGGGCGGCTGCTGTTCGTGGTCCACCACCTCGCGGTGGATGGCGTCTCGTGGCGGGTGCTGCTGGAGGACTTCCAGACGGCATATGAGCAGGGCCGTCTCGTTGAGGCCATTGTCCTGCCGCCCAAGACCACGTCTTTCAAGCAGTGGGCGGAGCGGCTTGTCGATTACGCGCAGACCGAAACGGTGCGCGCCGAGGCGCAGTACTGGCTGGACCTCGGCGCGGAGGTAGGTGCCGCGCTGCCCGTCGACCACGAGACGGACACGCCCATCGAGGTCGAGATGCAGACGCTCACCGTCGAGTTCGACCGGGCAGAAACCGAGGCGCTGCTGCGCGACGTGCCGGGCGCGTATGGCACCGAGATCAACGAGGCGCTGCTCACGGCGCTCGTCCTGGCGGCCCACCGCCAGCACGGCCTGAACAGCCTGCTCATCGACCTCGAAGGGCACGGGCGGGAGGATCTGTTCGAGGATGTGGACCTCTCGCGGACGGTGGGCTGGTTTACGACGGTCTACCCAGTGCGTCTGGAGATCCCCGGCGATGGCGACATCGGCGAGAGCCTGAAGGCGGTCAAGGAGCAGGTGCGGCGGGTTCCCGGTCGCGGCATCGGCTACGGGCTGCTGCGCTATCTCAGCGAAGACGACCGCCTGCGGCAGCAACTTGCGGCGCTTCCGCAGGCGAGGGTGTCCTTCAACTACCTGGGGCAGTTCGATCAGCTACTGGCCGAAAAACCGCTCTTCTCGCTGGCGGCGGAATCCGCCGGCCCGCCTCGCAGCCCGCAGGGTGAAGTGGCGCACGTGCTGAGCATCGACGGCGGCATCTACGGGGGCCGCCTGCGGCTGGACTGGAGCTACAGTACCACCGCCTTCGAGTACGAGACAATCCGGCGGCTGACCGAGGCGTACGCGGCGGCGCTGCGAGACATCATCTCGCACTGCCAGTCGGGGGCAGCCGTGGGGTACACCCCCTCCGACTTCCCCGATGTCGACCTGAGCCAGGAGGAGATCGACGCGCTGCTGCTTGAGATCGGCGGGGGTTTCTAGGGCGCTCTCGCCGAGCGGTTTCCCGAATGGGATGAGAAAGAGGCCTGAAGTCAGCGGGTGACGCCCGGTTTTGCCGGGGCGCGCCCGATCAAGAAACTGGAGCGGTTCTACTCACGAACAGACAGGCGGAATTTGATGAGTAAGCGAAACATCGAAGCGGTTTATGAGCTTTCGCCCATGCAGCAGGGGATGCTCTTTGAGAGTATCTACCGGCCCGAGTCCGGCGTGTATGTCGAGCAGATGTACGGCACGCTGCGCGGCGACCTGGACGTAGAGGCGTTCAGGCGGGCATGGCAGGCTGTGCTCGACCGGCACACCATCCTGCGGACCTCGTTCGCCTGGAAGAAGCTCGACCGGGTGCTGCAGGTTGTGCAGCGGCAGGTGGAACTGCCCTTCACGGCGGAGGACTGGCGCGTGCTCTCCCCGGCGGAACAGGCCGCGCGGCTCGATGCGCAGCTAAACGAGGAGCGCCGCCGGGGTTTCAACCTGGCACAGGCCCCGCTCATGCGAGTGGCGTTGCTGCACACCGCTGACGACGCTTATACATTCGTATGGTCGCACCACCACATCCTGCTCGACGGGTGGTCGCTGCCGCTGCTCCTGAAAGAAGTTTTCGCCTATTACGAGGCCTTCTCCCGGGGCCAGACCCTCGAGCTTGCGCCGCCGCGCCCCTACCGCGATTACATCGCCTGGCTGAAGAAGCAGGACATGGCCGCCGCCGAAGCCTACTGGCGGAAGACCCTGGCAGGCTTCACCGCGCCGACCCCGCTCGCCGTCGATGACCTGCCGGTAGCGGGCAACGGCGCAGCACACAGCGAGCTTGAGATCCGCGTGTCACACGAGGTGACGGGCACGCTGGAGGCGCTCGCTCGCCAGCATCACCTGACGCTCAGCACGCTGGTGCAGGGTGCGTGGGCCCTGCTCCTCAGCCGCTACAGTGGCGAGGACGACGTCGTATTCGGCCTGACCGTGTCGGGCCGCCCGGCGGATCTGCCCGGCGCGGAGTCGATGGTCGGGCTGTTCATCAATACACTGCCGGTGCGGGTGCGCATCTCGAACGAGCAGCCGGTCATCGACTGGCTGAAGGCGCTGCAGGCGCAGACCGTCGAGATGCGGCAGTACGAGTACAGCCCGCTTGTCGAGGTCCAGCGCTGGAGCGATGTCGAGCCGGGCCAGCCGCTTTTCAACAGCATTCTGGTGTTCGAGAACTACCCGCTCGACGAGGCGGTGCTCATGCAGCGCGGCGGTCTGCGGGTTGAGGACGTGCATAACATCGAGCAGACCGAGTTCCCGCTGACCGTCGTTTCCGCGCCGGGCGAGGAACTGCCGCTCAAGATCTCCTACGATGCGCAACGTTTCAGCGCCGACACCATCCTGCGCATGCTGGGCCACCTCGAAACGCTGCTTGAAGGCATCGCCGCCGATCCCCGGCAGGCGGTGGGGGTGCTACCGCTGCTCCCCCATGCCGAGCAGCAGCAGATTCTTGTCGAGTGGAACCGGACGAGCGCGCCGTACCCGGCGGACCAGTGCGCGCACGAGCTGTTCGAGACACAGGCCGCCCGCACGCCCGACGCGCCGGCGCTCGTGTTCGAGGGCGAGACGATGAGCTACGCCGAGCTTAACCGGCGGGCCAACCAGCTCGCGCACACGCTGCAGGCGCGCGGGGTGGGGCCGGAGACGCTCGTCGGGCTGTGTGTGGAGCGCTCGTTCGAGATGATCGTGGGCATCCTGGGGGTGCTGAAGGCAGGTGGGGCCTATCTGCCGCTCGACCCGACCTTCCCTCCCGAGCGGCTGGGCTATATGCTGAACGATGCCGGGGTGAGGCTGGTGCTGACGCAGGCGCACCTCGTGAAGCGGCTGCCGGAGCACAATGCCGGCATCCTGCGCCTCGATGCGGACTGGGAGGAGATTGCGCGGGCGAGCGGGGCCAACCCGCAGAGCGGGGCAGCGCCGGGCAACCTGGCGTATGTGATCTACACCTCGGGCTCGACGGGCAGACCGAAGGGGGTGCTGCTGGCGCACCGGGGGCTGGTGAACCTGATCCCGGCTTACTGTGCGCGGTTTGGGCTGAAGCCGGGGGTGCGCTTCCTGCAATTCTCGACGGTGGGCTTCGATGGCTCGGTGCCGGAGGTCTTCGCGACGCTGGCGAGCGGGGCGACGCTGGTGCTGGGGCGGCGGGAGACGCTGCTCTCGCCCTCGGAGTTGCACGCGCTGCTGAGGCGGGAGCGGGTGAACGTGGCGACGCTGCCGCCTGCGCTGCTGTCGGTGTTGCCTGCTGACGACCTGCCCGACCTCGAGCATGTGATGTCGGTGGGGGACCGGCTGACGGGGGAGGTGGCGGCGAAGTGGAAGCCGGGTCGTCACCTGCACAACGGCTACGGTCCGACGGAGAACACGGTGTGCTCGGTGTGGCACGAGGTGACCGACGAGGATATCCACCTGAACCGCTACCCGATTGGGCGTCCGTTCCCCAATGTACGTGCCTACGTGCTCGATGCGCAGCTTCGCCCGGTGCCGGTGGGGGTGCCGGGGGAGCTGTGCGTGGGCGGGGTGGCGCTGGCGCGGGGGTACCTCAACCGCCCCGAACTGACCGCCGAGCGCTTCATCGCGGACCCGTTCGGGGCGGGTGGGCGGCTGTACCGGACGGGGGACCGGGTGCGCTGGCTGCCGGACGGGACGCTGGAGTTCCTGGGGCGGCTGGACCAGCAGGTGAAGGTGCGCGGGTTCCGCGTGGAGTTGGGCGAGATCGAGGCAGTGCTGGTCTCACACCCTGCCGTTGAGCAGGCGGCGGTGAAGGCGCTGGGGGAAAGCCCGGCTGAGACGTGGCTGGCAGCCTACATCGTGCCTGTGAGTGGGGCGACGCCCGACCCTGCTGCTCTACGTGCCTACCTTGCCGAGCGCCTGCCCGACTACATGGTGCCCACCGCCTACGTGGTGATGGACGCCCTGCCGCTGAATGCGAGCGGCAAGGTGGACCGCAAAGCGCTGCCCGCGCCGGAGGGGGCGCAACTGGCGAGCGCGGAGTACGTGGCGCCGCGCACACCGGTGGAAGCAGGGCTGGCGGCGATCTATGCCTCGGTGCTGAAGGTGGAGCGGGTCGGGGTGCATGACGATTTCTTCGCGCTGGGTGGGCACTCGCTGCTGGCGACGCAGCTTGTCAGCCGGGTGCGCCAGGCGTTTAACGTAGACCTGCCGCTGCGGACGCTGTTCCAGCACAGCACGGTTGAGCGGCTGGCGAAGGAGATCGAGCAGCTTCAGCGGGCCGCCGCCGGGCTGGAATCGCCGCCCATCGAGCGCATCCCGCGGGAGGGGAACCTGCCGCTGTCGTTCGCGCAGCAGCGCCTGTGGTTCCTC
>Ga0208564_1000929_pt1 | contig 25277 bp, 19 predicted proteins | sample AD_UKC073_MetaG_FD_184439 | JGI IMG/M metagenome (GOLD analysis project Ga0208564, IMG submission 184439) | Active sludge microbial communities of municipal wastewater-treating anaerobic digesters from USA - AD_UKC073_MetaG (SPAdes) (version 2) | ecosystem: Engineered > Bioreactor > Anaerobic >... | reverse complement strand
GCGGCATAACTAAGAAGGTAAGGGCGATCCTGGAACACGATATCCAGAAAATCATCGAATTGCGTCACGACACACCTTACGCGGTTCTAGGTCCCCACTACGACAGACAGAAACAGGCGCTGATCATCCGTGCCTTCCTGCCTCAAGCCGAACGAGCCTATGTGTTACCGGTCAACGGCAATGGCAAATATCCGATGCAGCGACTGCATCCGGACGGTCTGTTCGCCATCCACCTGCCAGGGGTCGGAGAGCTGGACTATCAACTGGTCGTCGTCAACGCTGCCGGTCAGTCAACGACCTTTCACGATCCCTACGCCATTCACGAGCCGTCCTTCAGCGCCACCGACGGCCAGGCGCTGCAACGCGGCGTCCTGGAACCCCTGTTTGGCAAGCTGGGCGCACAGTTGCGAGTGAAAGAAGGAATCCTGGGGGTCAATTTCGCGCTGTGGGCGCCGAACGCCAGTCGGATCAGCGTGGTCGGCACCTTCAACCAGTGGGACGGCCGTCGTCATCTGCTGGAACGGCATCCCTCCGGCGTGTGGGAACTGTTCATCCCCGGCCTGGGCCTGGGCGAACTGTACAAATACGAAATCCGCACCGCCGAGGGCGCGGTCTTCCTCAAGACCGACCCGCTGGCTTTCAAGACCGAGAGCTACCCCAAGACCGCCGCTTTCATCTGCGACATCCAGCGCCGCCATGCTTGGAGCGACGGACCGTGGATGGCGCGGGCGATGGAATCACCCGGTTGGGAACTGCCGGTCACGTTGCACTGGGTCGCCTTCGGCGAGGACACCGACGCAGGACCCGATCGGGTCGCCCGTTACAGTCAGTTGCGCGATATCGTCCTGCCCCATCTGGTGGAACGGCAATTCACCCATGTCGGGCTGACCTTATGGGCCGAGCACGAAACGGTGGCCAGCTATTTCGCCCCCAATCCGCGCTATGGCCAACCCGAGGAGTTGATGGCCTTCATCGACGCCTGTCATCAGCGCGACATCGGCGTGGCGCTCGACTGGATTCCCTCCCAAATGCCGCGCGAGGGCCAGGAGCTGACCTGGTTCGACGGCAACCGAATCTACGACGTCGATGCCCCGGATCAAGCAGAGTCGCTGGCGTTTGCGCTGGACCATCCCGAAGTGCGCAATTATCTATGGGCCAACGCCCTGTTCTGGCGACAGATCTACCACATCGACGCGCTACGGACCGATGCCCGCACCTACGCTGCCCGGCTGCAGGGAACCGGGGCGATACCGGGCTTGCGCTTCCTGATCGAGGAGCGTCTGGCTCAGCCCACCCTGGGAGCGGACGACCGCGCTGCCCTTCTGGAAGGTCGCCATGGCAATCCCCATACCCTGCTGGGGCCGCATCCGCTGGGCGAATCCGGTCTGACCGTGGTCCGGGCCTTGCTGCCGGGGGCCGAAGCACCGTGTCTGGCGCCCGTGACCGAACCCATGCTGCTCTATCCCCTGCAACGGGTCGCCGCCGACGGCCTGTTCGAGGCGATCGTCGCCGCCGAATCCTCCACGCTGCGCTACCGCCTGAACGCCACCGAACACGGTCAGAACCATACCTTCGCCGACCCTTACGCCACACCCTTCTCCATTCTGGGGGATCAGGATTGCTATCTGTTCGCCGAAGGCAATCATCACGAGATCTTCGAGAAGTTGGGGGCGCACCTCTGTCAGGTCCAGGACGTCGCCGGGGTCAACTTCGCGGTGTGGGCACCCAATGCCCAGCGGGTCAGCGTGGTGGGGCCGTTCAATCACTGGGATGGCCGCCGCCATCCGATGCGCTTGCGGCCGGGTTCGGGCATCTGGGAGCTGTTCATCCCCGGCCTGGTCGAGAACGAGCTGTACAAATTCGAGATCCTGCCGCGCAGCGGCCCGGCCTTCCTGAAAACCGATCCCTACGCCTTCCACACCGAAGTGCCGCCCGGCACCGCCAGCGTGGTCTACGACCCGACCGACAAGCATCGCTGGAATGATGCGCAGTGGCTGGAACGGCGGGCGCACGGCCGGGTGTGGGAACGACCGGTGGCTATCTACGAGGTCCACGCCGGATCGTGGCGACGGCAGACCGACGGCGAATTTCTCAGCTATCGCGAACTGGCCGACCAACTGATTCCCTACGTGCTGGAGATGGGTTTCACCCATATCGAATTCCTGCCGCTGGCCGAGCATCCCTACGGTCCGTCCTGGGGTTATCAGATTTCCAACTTCTACGCCCCGACCGCCCGCTTCGGCCGGCCGGAGGGCCTGATGGAGCTGATCGATCGCTGTCACCAGAACAACATCGGGGTCATCCTCGACTGGGTGCCGGCCCATTTCCCCAAGGACGCTCACGCCATGGCCTGGTTCGACGGCACCTGCGTCTACGAGCACGCCGATCCGCGCCAGGGCGAGCATCCCGACTGGGGCACGCTGATCTTCAACTACGGCCGCCACGAGGTCGAAAACTTCCTGATCGCCAACGCTTTGTATTGGCTGGAGACCTTCCATTTCGACGGGCTGCGGGTGGACGCGGTGGCCTCGATGCTATACCTGGACTATTCGAAAAAGGACTGGATTCCCAACAAGTACGGCGGCAACGAGAACCTGGAAGCGATCGAATTCATCAAGCACACCAATGCCGTGGTTCACGCCCAGTACCCCGGCGTGATGATGATCGCCGAGGAATCGACCGCCTGGCCCAACGTATCGCGGCCAACCGACATGGGCGGGCTGGGTTTCGGTTTCAAGTGGAACATGGGCTGGATGCACGACGTGTTGTTCTACATGCAGAAAGATCCCGTCCACCGGCGTTATCACCACGACAAGCTGACCTTTGGCATCGTCTACGCCTTCAACGAGAACTTCATCCTGTCGCTGTCGCACGATGAAGTGGTGCATCTGAAGAAATCGTTGCTGGGCAAGATGCCGGGTAGCGCGCCGCAGCAACTGGCCAACCTGCGTCTGCTGTACATGTTCATGTACAGCCATCCCGGCAAGAAGCTGCTGTTCATGGGTGGCGAGTTCGGCCAGCCGGGCGAATGGAATCACGATGCCGAGCTGGATTGGGCACAGCTGCGCCAGCCGGGCCATCGCGGTCTGCAGCGCCTGGTCAGCGATCTCAACCAGCTGTACGCCCGGGAACCGGCTCTGCATCAGATGGACTTTCACAGCGCCGGTTTCGAATGGCTGGACGCTGGCGCGGCCGAAACCGGTGTACTGGTGTTCGTGCGCAAGGCCCGCGACCCACGCGACGCCCTGGTAATTGTGCTGAATTTCTCCGACATGCCACGACCGAACTACCGCATCGGCGTGCCATATCCGGTCGAATACCAGGAATCGTTGAATAGCGACGCCCCCATCTACGGCGGCTCCGGCCTCACCCAACCAGGCGGCAAGGCCATGGCGAAAGACTATTCCAGCCACGGTCTGCCCTTTTCCATCGTCCTCGACCTGGCGCCCTTCAGCGGCATGGTGTTGAAACCGGCCCCGCTGCAACCGCATTAGCCGCAACATCCGACATCAGGCTGGTCTCCCATCGTCGCCGAACGATGGCCCAGCCTGATCGTCCACCCTCTGCCGGGGCATTCGATCCGCTCGGCCTGCCATCGCCACCGCAATAAAACCCTGTCCCTAAGCCTCACCGTAGACCTTGGCAGGGCATCCTGGCCTCCTCAGTCGCCAAGTGCGGCGATGCTGTGGTCTAAACATCATAAACTGTATCATTATATTGCACGTGATTACTGCCACTATCGTAAGGAGGTTCGCTACGCCTTGGCCAACTGCCGTCTCGGTCTTGGGTCCATCACGACCTTGGAACCGGGTGATCCATCCCATGAACGACCGCCCCAGGAGACCGTCATGTCCGAACAGCGCCCCAGCAACCGCCTGATCGACGAAACCAGCCCTTACCTGCGCCAGCACGCCCACAACCCCGTGGACTGGCATCCCTGGGGCGCGGAAGCGCTGGAACGGGCGCAGCGGGAAGGCAAACCGATCCTGCTGTCCATCGGCTACTCCGCCTGTCACTGGTGCCACGTCATGGCCCACGAATCGTTCGAGGACCCCGCCACCGCCCAAGTGATGAACGAGCTGTTCGTCAACATCAAGGTGGATCGCGAGGAGCGGCCCGACCTCGACAAGATCTACCAGACCGCATTCCAGCTACTGCACCGCCGCGCGGGCGGCTGGCCGCTGACCATGTTTCTGACCCACGACGATCAGACGCCTTTCGTTGGCGGGACCTATTTTCCCAAGACCTCCCGCTACGGAATGCCGGCCTTCGTCGAAGTCTTGCAGCGGGTCAACGATCACTATCGCCGTCATCAGGGGGATATCCGCCGGCAAAACCGGATGCTGCTGGACGCCCTGCAGGCCGAAATCGCCACCGCGCCCACCGCCGACCAGGCTCCATTGAGCGCAGCGCTGCTACAGACAGCGCGCGATCAGCTGGTGCGCAGCTTCGATCCGGTCCACGGCGGATTCGGCGGTGCGCCCAAGTTTCCGCATCCCACCCATCTGGAACGACTGCTACGCTGCTGGGCTGCCAGCGTCGCCAGCGACTCGCCCGACCGCGAAGCCGAAACCGTCGTGCGGACAACCCTGCGGCAGATGGCGCTGGGCGGCCTTTACGACCAGCTTGGCGGTGGCTTCTATCGCTATTCGGTGGATGCCGAATGGCAGATCCCGCACTTCGAAAAGATGCTGTACGACAATGGTCCGCTGCTGGCGTTGTACAGCCAGGCCGGGCGCGCAACCGGCGATCCGCTGTTTCGCACGGCGGCGGTGGAAACCGCCACATGGACGATGAGGGAGATGCAAGACCCGGCCGGCGGTTATTACGCCACGCTCGATGCCGATTCCGAAGGCGAGGAAGGCAAGTTCTACCTGTGGACCCCGGCCCGCATACGCCAACAACTGGACGCCGAAGAATACGCCGCCTTCGCCATGGGCTATGGCCTGGAACTGCCGCCCAACTTCGAGCGTCAATCCTGGCATCTGCGGGTCGTCGCCGATTCGGCCACCCTGGCCCAGCGACTGGAGGTCACGCCGGCGCACATCGACGCCTGGCTGGCCTCGGCCCGCCGCAAGCTGTTCGCGGTCCGTTCGAAGCGGATAGGGCCGGGCCGCGACGAGAAGATCCTGACCTCCTGGAACGGGCTGATGATCCGGGGCATGGCCATTGCCAGCCGCCATCTGGAACGGCCGGATTTCGCCGCTTCGGCCGAACGCGCCCTGGATTTCATCCGCAACCAGCTGTGGCGAGATGGTCGGCTGTTGGCGGTCCACAAGGATGGACAGGCACGCTTGAATGCTTATCTGGACGACTATACTTTCCTGATCGACGGCATTCTGGAGTTGCTGCAGTGCCGCTGGCGCGATGGCGATCTGGATTTCGCCCTGACCCTGGCCGAGGTGTTGCTCGAACGGTTCGAAGACCGGACAGCGGGCGGTTTCTACTTCACGTCCTCCGATCACGAGCCGCTGATCCAGCGTCCCAAACCGGTCCACGACGACGCTCTGCCCTCGGGCAACGGCATCGCCGCACAGGTATTGCTGAAACTGGGCCATCTCACCGGCCGGACAGCCTACCTGGACGCGGCGGAACGCGCCCTGCGCTGGGCTGCTTCGACGATCGAGCAGCTCCCCGCGGCTTGCGATACCTTCCTGGCGGCGCTGGAAGAGACGCTAGCGCCTGGGCAAATCATCCTGCTGCGAGGGGAAGAAGCGGCCCTGGGCAAATGGCGGCGGCGTTGCGCGGCGCCCTATGCGCCGCACCGGCTGACGCTGGCGATCCCGACCGACGCGATCCTGCCCGCTGGTTTGCTGGCCGAGCGACCAAGCGGCGTGGCTCCGGTGACCGCCTATGTCTGCAGCGGTCTAGCCTGCTTGCCGCCGATCACCACGCTGGCGGAGTTGGAACCCTTGCTGGTCGACACCGAAGCGACCACCGCCTGAACGACGGGGCAGGCTCGCGTCGCCAGGAAAAATCCGCCGTCGCAGGCGTATTGCCGCCATACTTCATATACTTCTAGTTCATATGATGAATGCAACAAAGGATTCCCTGCGACAACCAGGATCGGGCGCTCTCGCGGAGACCTGCTTCTTCCGATGCAGAGCGGATGTCGGACAGCTTCATGTCGAGGACACACCACCATGACTATCCATCTCTATTTCTCGCTGATTCCTGAGGCGCTGATCGCTTCCATGCTGCCCCCGGAGCAGTTCGGGCAGTATTACGCGACCGGCCACAAATACAAATCCAAGGGACAGGCCATCTTCTTCGAGGTCGATCCGTCCTTCCGCCATCCGTTCTTCAACATCGACGAGGGCCTCGAACGCTGCGTGCCACATCCTGACGGCGCTCCCAAGAACTCGGTGTACATCTCGATCTACCGAGTGTTGGAGCACATCCCGGTCAGCGCCCTGGGCAAGTTATATCTGAGCACGGCCTATGGCCACACCCTGGGCTTGAGCCGGACCGATGCACCGCTGCCACCAGCGTCCGGGCTGCACATGTACCAGGATCTGGCCCCGGTCAACAGCCTGGTGGTCAGCGCCCTCGGCCCGGTCGATTACTATCAGGGGGTCACCAGCCAGCCGGCCAAGTTCATCCGTTTCCCGGGCCTCTGCTTCGTCGAATTGGGGCTGGGCGCGTTGTCGACCGACCCGGCCAACGGCGTGGTGGGCGATCTGCCGTATTCGTTCATCCACCATCTCCGCGAGGCGCTGCTGGAACTGGAGCCGGCCAGCAAGCAGAGCAAGCTGGTGCATCGGGTCCATTCGCTGGAATTCCCGTATCGCATGGTTAAGAGCGGCTTCTACATGGGCAACGGTCCCGACCTGGCGTTCTATCCGATGCCCCCGCACGAAGTTTTGCGCCGCGAGCACAACGGCTGGTGGCGCTCGGCCAACCTGTAAGCGCCCAAACCCACGACAAAGAACCGCCGCCAGCAGAACCGGGGCGGTTTTTTTTGTGGCATACGCCCCAAGGCCGCAAACCGCGCGAGGATGCCGACATGGCACTGAAGAATTCCGCTACCTGCTATGGTTCGGTCAGTCGTTTTCTACACTGGTCGGTCGTCACCCTGTTCGCCTTCCAGTATCTCAGCGCCGCGATCATGACTCATCTGGCGCGTGACAAAACCCTGCTCGGGCTGAGCCAGGGCGATCTCTACAACTGGCACAAGTCGATCGGCCTGGTGTTGCTGACGCTGGCGCTGGCGCGGCTGATCTGGCGCAAGGCGACACCTTTACCTGACTGGGCGCCGGTCCTGTCGAAAACGGAGCGGGCCATCTCCCACCGCAACGAAACGCTGCTGTACGGCTGCATGTTCCTGCTGCCGCTCAGCGGCTACCTGTTCGTCATGGCGGGCAATTTCGGCGTCAAGCTGTTCGGACTGGTCAACCTGCCCAATCCCATCGGCAAGCAGGAAGGGCTGGCCCTGCTAGCCCTGATCGTCCATATCGTCACCAGCTATGCCGCCGTCGTCTTCATCGCCTGGCACGTCGGGCTCGGCCTCAAACACCATTGCTACGATCGCGACGGCTTCCTGAACCGGATGCTGCCGTTCCGGCAACCTTGAGCCGCGCCCAGGGCCTCTTGGCTGTCTGGCTGCCCCGATGATCGGACAAAGTGCACACTGATCATGATGAAACATCCGGGTGAACGCACTTCCCAGCGCAGGCGCGGTCTGCTGGGTAGTACGAACGCATCACCCGGAGGATTTTCATGTTGCGTGCCCTCGTCATCGTTTTCGGACTCCTGCTCGGCTTGCTGGTGACCGCTCTCCTCACGGCCAACTACCATAGCCAGATCTTGGCGGGCTTGCATTATCTGCTCGCCGATCCCTGGGGCAGAGTCACGCTGCTGAACTTCGGGATCGGTCTGCTGTTCGTCGCGGTCTGGATGGCCCTGGTGGAACCCAATCCCTGGCGGGCGGCGGCCTGGATCATCGCGCTGTTCCTGCTGGGCAACGTGGCCACGCTGGCTTTCCTGCTGTGCCGGACCTGCCAGGTCCAACACTGGTCGGAGCTGTTCCTGCCCTCTCATGCCGCCGATCGCCGCTGATCCACCGCATCGGCAGGCTCGAACGCCCGCCACCCGCGCAATCGATCGTTTGGAGAGGCCATGGCGATAGCCGCGCCGATTCCGGCCAAATTCGCCAGCATTCAAGTGCTGCGCGGGATCGCCGCCATGCTGGTGGTATTCGCGCACCTGCAGGTGGTCGAGCAGCGCTACGGCCTCGGCGACCCGATCCTGCCAGGCTGGCTGGATTACGGCCAGTCCAGCGTCGATCTATTCTTCGTGATCAGCGGCTTCGTCATCGCCACCGTCAGCCGCGCCCAGTTTCGATCGTTGCCCGCCGCCGGCCATTTCCTGTTCCAGCGCGTCACCCGCATCTATCCGCCCTATTGGCTGTACAGCGCCATCGTGCTGCTGGTCTGGCTCTATCGGCCTGGCCTGGTGAATGCGGCGCAAGGCCATCAGATCGACATCCTGGCTTCGTTCCTGCTCCTGCCACAAGATTTGTTACCGCTGCTGATGGTGGGCTGGACGCTGACGCATGAGATGTATTTCTACCTGGTCGTCGCTCTGCTGCTACCGCTGATTCCTGAACGAGCCTTCCCGCTGGCGCTGGCGGCCTGGGCGGCGGTGGTGATCCTGGGACAAGGCCACGCGATACTATATCCGGGGGAGCTGCTGGACCCGACCCTGCGTCTGATGCTGCATCCCTTGACCCTGGAATTCATCGGCGGGGCCGCCGTCGCTCTGCTGCTATACGGCGGGGCGGGTGGTCATGGCCGGGCGATCCTGGCGCTCGGCATCGCCGGCTTTATCCTGGCTGTGCGGGCGCTGCAAGCCGGTTACGCCGTTTTGGATGGTGCGGACCGCTGGCGGCTGCTATGGTTTGGCGTGCCCGCGCTGCTGGTGACCTACGGCGCTGCGCGGTCCGAAATCGAAGGCAAGCTGCGCTTCCCGGCCTTCATGCGAAGGATCGGCGACGCTTCGTATTCGATCTACCTGAGCCACATCCTGGTGCTATCGGCCATCGGGCGGCTATGGCCACAGGCGCTGCTGCCCTACCCCATCGACCATGTCGCGACACTGGCGGCCATGCTGCTGGCCACGCTCGGGGTGGGCTGGCTGAGTTATCGCTGGGTGGAAGTGCCCATCCTGCAGGCGATGCGCCACTGGAGCCCTACACCCGCCCAACGAGAATCTCGATCGACTGCCTGCTGACCATCCACCGCCCGGCGGCGCCAGCGCATTCCGGGCTGATGGCGACCTGGGCCTGAGTGCTAGGCCGTTCCCTCCAGGAACGTCGCCCGAATCGCCCGCATGCTGTCAGCCGCGCCCGAGGTCAGTTTGTAATCGACGAAACGGCTGACGTTGGTCTCGGTGGGATTGATCTCCACCGTGGGAATGCCCGCCCGACTGGCTTGCACCACTGGGCCGGCAATGTAGGGAAATACGCTGGTGGTCCCGATGCTGAACACCAGATCAAAACCTCGATCCAGCTCCTCATACAGATGCTCGATGGCGTGGGACGGCAACACCTCGCCGAACAACACCACCCGCGGCCGCACCAGGGCATGACACTGCGGACAGGACGGCGGCATCTCCAGGGCGCTGTAGTCCTCCACCGTCACGGCATAATCGCAGCGGGTGCAGTACAAGTCATGGATATCGCCATGGATCTCGACCAGATTACGGCTGCCGGCATCGCGGTGAAAGCCGTCGATGTTCTGGGTCAGCACGCACACCTCAAGGTGGTCCTGCAACTCGGCGATGATCTTGTGGCCATCGTTGGGTTGCGCGCCACGGCAGGATTTTTCGATCTGATGCAGGTATTTCCAGGTGATGGCCGGATTGCTCTCCAACATCGAACCGGACAGGGCTGTTTCGATCGAAAAGTTCTCCTCGGTCATCTGGTTGTTGTACAAACCGCCAATGCCGCGATAGGTCGGCAGACCGGAATCGGCGGAAATACCCGCGCCGGTGATGAACAACAGCCGGCGGGCGCGGCGCAGTTCGCTGACGATGCGGGCGATGGTGACGGGATTCGGTTCGGACATGGCGGGCCTCGCGGAAAGTGGGGAGCGCGGGATCAGACGACCAACAGATTGTAGAGCGCCTCGAACTCGCGCGTCAGCTTGTGGCGGGGGTCGAGATGGATCATCGGCAAGGCCAGGGCGTGCGATTCGCGAATCTTGACCGAGGCGGACAGGAACGCATCCAGCACCGGCATCCCTTCCTCGCGCAACTCCTGCACCAGGCGCACCGGCAGATTGGCGCGGGCCTGATAGTGGTTGACCACGATCCCTTCGATCCGCAAATCGCGGTTATGATCGGCCTGGATCTCGCGCACGCTGTCCATCAGGTTATACAGAGCGCGGCGGGAAAAATCGTCGCAATCGAAGGGAATCAGGCAGGTATCGGCCGCGATCAGAGCCGAGCGAGTGAAGAAGTTCAGCGCCGGAGGCGTATCGATGAAGATCTCGTCGAACTCCTTGAGCGTGTCCAGCGCCTCGCGCAGCTTGAACATCTTGTAGCGCGACTCCAGCTTGACCTGCAGCTCCTCCAGGCGGGGATCGGACGGCAGGACGCTGAGTCGGGCGAACGGGGTTTCGGCGATGTAGGCAGCCGGTTTGTCGGCGAACAGCTTGTAGGCGAGGATGTCGTCGAAAAAATGAGCGAGGGTCTTGCTCTGTTCGTCCAGGGCCTGACCCAGCAGATAGCGGGACGCATTGGCCTGCGGGTCCAGATCCACCAGCAGGGTCCGCCGGCCCCGCGCGGCGCTGATGGCGGCCAGATTGCACGCAATGGTGGATTTGCCCACTCCCCCTTTTTGATTGAATACGATTCGGCGCATGGTGGTTTCCGCGGTTTTGTTGGGGTTGAATCGAATAAGTGTAGTCAAGCGGCGGGAAGGCGTCGAGGCGCAGAAAACCACTCCCCTGACCCGGAAGCGGCGCAGGCGCGGGTTGCCCCTTGCTAGCTGGAAAGGCAGGCGAATAGGGTCGGCGGCGCTACGGGGTCGCCGGTTTGACCTCCGGTAGCCAGTGCTTGGCGCTGGCCTGGCGACCCAGCTCGGTCTTGCCACAGCGACTCACCAACGCCTTGTAGAAACGATCAGCGGCCTTGGAATCGCGATTCTTGACCCAGTTGCCGGCGGTGACCAGCACCAGCGCCGTCTGCTCGGACTGATCGGGCATGCGCTCGGCCGCAGCCCACGCCAGATCGGCAGCCCGGTAGCGGTAATGGAAACGCCGATCCGGGGTGGGCACATTGCCGGCAGCGCGTTTGATCTCGTCCGGGGTTGGGCGATTCACCCCCTCCTTGGGACGATCGGTGCGGGTCGTCCCCAGATCGAAACTACCGCCTTCGCCGGCCCAGTCCGGGTCGCTCTCGGTGCCCAGCAGATCCAGTCCCTGATCGCGGGTCAGCTGAGCAGCGGTCCACAGCGCCTCGGCCCGTTGCGGACTCGGCATCTTCGCATCGTTGCCACGCCGCCAAGCGTCGACGTAGCGGTGGAACGATTCCTGCCGCTCGATCGGATAATACGGCACGGCAGCATCCAGCATCCCCTGCCGCGCCAGTCGCCGGGCCAGCAGATAGCGCATCCGGGTATCCGCGCCATCCGGCGTCTTGCCATCGACCGGCGGCTTGGCCGTCGGCCAACGCTTGTCCACGAATTCCTTGAGTTCCGCCAGCGCCAAAACCTGTTCGGCCAGGTACGCGGCATCGAACCAGTGGTTGCTGTTATTGTCGTCCACGCTCAGCAGCAGCGCATCGAGCGCCACTAGGTATTCCCCACGGGCGAGTTGCAGGCCGCCGATTTCGGCCTGTGCCCGCTTGGCGTTGAACACCTCGCTATCGTCGTCTTGATCGTGGCTGATGACAAAATCCGGATCGGTGGGGAAATGCGCCGCAACTTCGGCGATCAGCGGCAACGCTTCCGTCACCTTGCCAGCGCGCAGCAATAGCTTGGCCCGCAGCCACTGGGCAATCGGCGACTGGGCCGACGCCTTGGCCAGCCAGCCCTGCGCCAAGTCGAAATTGCCGGCCTGATAGGCGGCCCAGGCCAATCGGTCGGCGTCCTCGACCGGCGCATCCACGGTCTTGAAGCTGTCCAGCCAGGCCGCCACCTTGGCATCACCCTTCAACAGACTGGCGGACACCAGGTAACCGGTCACTAGACGGCGCGCGGTCGGGTTCTGCGCGCAGGCGGTGCGGGCATTGGCATCGGCATCGGCGGCGGCATGGCGGGCCGCCAACAACAGCGAAATCGGTGCAGCGGGATCGCCGGCCTCCAGCTGCACGCGGAACAGCTCCAGCGCCGGAGCGTAGTGACCCTGCTTGAGCGCCAGTTGGGCCTCCCGGCCGAGACTGGCGGCAGCCAGCCCAAGCGGATCGGGGAAACCCTGCTGCGCCAGTTCGCGAGTCTGCTGGAACCAGCGCAGCGCCTCGCTGGGGTTATCACCGAGATGGCTGCGGCCCAGCATATAGGCGGCCCAAACCGATCGCTGCCGGCGTTGCTCGGGTGGCCGGTTTAGCAGATCTTGCCAGGCTTGCCGGGCTGCGGCGGTCTGTTTGCCGTGATAGGCAATAGCGCCGCGCAGATAATCGGCAAATTCGCCCGGCAACCCCTCGGGAACGGCCAGCGCTGCCGTCAATACGATTTCCGGTGGCCGCGTGGCGTCGGTCATGCCGCTCCACAGTTGTTCCTCCCGCGCTACCACCTTCTGGGCGTGCTCCGCCAGCGCTCGCCGCACCGCGCCATAGTCGGCCAGAATCTTGTCCCGCTTGGCGGGATCGGGCTGGATCGCCGTCAGCGCTTGAGTCAGCTGTTCCAGGTCGATGGCTTCGGTCTGCGCCACCTGGGCATTGCCCAGCGTATCGCCCTCAGTCATGGCCGGAGCGACAGCGCGGAATGGCGGCGGATACGGCGTCGGCACCCGTTTGGCTTCGTAGGCGAAGGTGGAGTAAGGCAGCTCGAGAAAGGCGGCATCGTTCTCGATCAGGATGCGGCTGGGTAGGAATGGACCACAGGCGAAAGCCACGGATAAAGGCGCGAGCGGAATCGTCATTCCCAGCAGGACGCGCAGACAGCGAAGTTGCGACATGGCCCGAAGTCTCCGAGGGTAAGTGAGACATGGTAAAACAATAGTGGAAAAATTCTGGCAATCTGCTGGGGCTTTGTTGCACAAATCAGATGAAGGCCGCCCATCCCGTTTATCGTAGCGATCAACAGGCTTGGGTATCAAAGCAGCGATGATTCTCAGTTTATCGCCAAATAGGGTTTGGATTCGAAACATCGCCGTTTCGGCCAGACGGCGTCGAGGATACCCGCTGGCTTATTACTGGCGCTGCGGCCAATGTACCCAGGTATTTCCTAACCTCGACAGCTCAAGGTGCTGTAATCGGGCGCGCGCAGCAGCAAATGAAACACCGCGCGAATCGTCAGTACACACTGAATCGCCAAATTCGCGCACGTGTTTCGATGATCCCCATAGCCTGTCTTCTCCGCCTCATACCACTGCGTTAAGGCGATCTCATCAAACCACGCCGTCAATAACCCACACGCGGCCAGCGCCGCGTTATATTCGCGCCAGTTCCGTATTCGATAGCTTTGCTTTTACTTGCTCATGACCCACCATATGGGGTCAGATTCGCATTCATACAACAAAACCTAGGAAACCCATCGTGGTGGATTTGGCGACGCCCGTCGCGGTGGTGATGCCGGCTCGCTGGGCCGAAAATCACGTTTACAACGTGGACGATACTGTGGGCCGCTATTCTCGCCCAAGAAAACACAGCTTTCTGCGCCATTTGCGGGAACAACGGATGAATGCGGGACGCCTTCTCCCGGAGACAGCGAGGCGAGCGTTGCACTGATGCCACCCTGGGTCCATACCCTGATCCGTACCAGCCTGAGCCTCAGCATCGTGCTGGCGCTGGTTCTGCACGCCAGCGGCTATTTTCCGCTGACACCGGTGGGACGCTTGGAAGCATTCGCATACGATGTTCGTTTGCGGTTGCTGCTGCCAGGCGGCGTTGATCCGCGTATCGTCATCGTAGACATTGACGAATCCAGCTTGCTGGAAGAAGGGCAATGGCCGTGGCCGCGCCGGCGTTTGGCGCAACTGACGGAAACGCTGTTCAACGACTACCACATCCGTCTGCTGGCGTTCGATATCGTGTTCGCCGAAGCCGAACGCGATCCGACGCTCGCTGCGCTGGATGCATCGACACAAGACGCTTTGCGCGAAAACACCGCCTTTCAACAGAAATGGGCGGTGTTGCGTTCCGAGGTGTCGGGCGATGCGCGCTTAGCCGCCGCTTTGCGCAACCGCCCGACCGTACTGGGTTACGCCTTCGCCATGCCCGATCAGCAAGGCGCGGATTTACGCATCGGGCAACTGCCGCCGCCGGTCGCTTCTATCGCGGTATTGGCCGACACCCCTAATCCTTTCGCCACCGCCGCCGGTTACAGCGCCAATCTGCCACTGCTGCAAAACAGCGCTCAAAGCGGCGGTTTTTTCAATAATCCACTGCTGGATCAAGACGGTCTGCTCCGCCGCGTGCCGCTGCTGCTGCGCTACGGCAACCAGCTTTATCCGCATCTGAGTTTGGCTGTGGTGCGAAGCTTGTTGGGAGAACCACCCCTCACTTTGATCACCGGCGCGGGTTATCACGCTGCGATGGGCGATCGGCGGGTGGAAGCGGTGCGGATCGGCGCTTTTGAAATCCCCATTGACGAGCAGGGCGCGGTGCTGGCGCCCTATCTGGGTCGACAGGGCAGCTTTCCCTATATCTCCGCTGGGGCCATTCTCAACCGACAGGCGGATCCGCATTTGCTGACCGGAGCCATCGTGCTGGTTGGGGCCACCGCCGCCGGCCTGATGGATTTGCGGGCAACACCGGTACAGAACGTTTATCCGGGCGTCGAAGTCAACGCTAATCTCATCGCTGGGATTCTCGATCAGCGACTTCACTACCGTCCAGCATTCAGTCGCGGGCTGGAAATCATCTTGCTGGTGTTGTTGGGCGGCTTGGGCATCGCTCTAGGTCGCTGGTCGCCATTGGGAGCGTTGCTGGGAATGCTGACCTTGGCCACCGCCGACGTGGCTTTGAACCTGTACGCTTGGCAAACGTGGCGAATGGTCATTCCGCTGGCCTCGACCCTGATCTTGCTGTTCCTGCTGTACGTACTGCAAAGCAGCTACGGTTATTTCGTGCAAACCCGGCGCGAACGACGTTTGGCACAACTGTTCGGCCAGTACGTGCCGCGCGAACTGGTGGCGGAGATGAGCCGACGCCCTGGTAGTTATGGGTTGGGCGGAGACAGTCGGGAAATGACGGTCCTGTTCAGCGACATTCAGGACTTTACGGCGATCTCCGAAAATCTGGACCCGCACCAACTGACCCGGCTGATGCAATTTATCCTGACACCGCTGACCCACGCCATTCACGAACAGCGTGGCACGGTGGATAAATACATCGGCGATGCCATCATGGCGTTTTGGGGTGCGCCGCTGCCCGATTCGGATCACGCCCGCCATGCGGTAACGGCGGCTTTAGCAATGAAAGCGCGACTGGCGGCGTTGAAACCGGACTTGCTCGCTCACGGCTGGCCACCGCTGCGCATCCGTATCGGCGTCAACAGCGGAACCATGAACGTCGGCAACATGGGTTCGGAATTTCGCGTCGCCTACACGGTGCTGGGCGATGCGGTCAATCTGGCGTCACGCTTGGAAAGCGCAGCCAGACAGTACGGCGCGACCATCGTCATCAGCGAAACCACCCGCGCCGCCGTGCCGGACATCGTTTGTCGGGAACTGGACCGGGTGCGGGTCAAAGGCCGCTCGCAGCCAGTGACCTTGTTCGAGCCGTTGGGTCCGGCAGAGACATCGCTCGCAGCCATCCACGAAGAATCGACGAGGTATGGGCAAGCGCTCGCTGCGTACCGTGCTCGCGATTGGGCGCAGGCGACCGTTCTATTTCAGCAGCTTGCGGCCTGTTACCCCGATCAGGCGTTGTATACACTTTATGTGAAGCGGGTTGCGGCGTTAAGCGTTGATCCGCCTGCCACCGACTGGGACGGCGTGTACACCTTGACGGAAAAATGACTCCGGGGATCGAACGTGAATCTGCGCATCAAAAACTTTTTCATCGCCTTCGCAATGTCTACATTCGCTGTTCTCATGGTCGGGCAGGTGGAATCGGCGCCGGACGCGGTGGGCTACGTCACCCGGATTCAGGGCGAAGCCACCGTTGTGACCGCGACCGAACGCCGCGTTTTGGCGCTAGGCCATGCCCTCCACCTCGGCGACCGCATCGTGACCGGAGCCGCCGCCCGCTTGGAAGCCCGATTGCAGGACGGGACCGTTTTCACTCTGGGTGAACACGCCGAATTTACCGTGCAACAGGTGCGTGGCGCGACGCCCGACAGTGACGGCTCGACCTTCGAACTGCTCAAGGGCGTATTCCGGGCGGTGACTACGCACACCGATTCCGGGCAGCCGCAACCATCATCGCCGTGGCAGGTGAAAACCCCGGTGGCGACCATCGGCATTCGCGGCACGGAATTATGGGGCGGCTTCAATCTGCTCGATGCCGGATCGAACACGCTAGACGTAGTGATGTTGCAAGGCAAAGGGGTTTACGTCGAAAGCAACGGCCAACGAGTGGAATTGAATCAGGCGGGCTACGGCACCACGGTGAAAAGCGCCGACGCGGCCCCTACGCCAAGCAAGGCTTGGGCTGAGAAGAAACTTCAAGCGGCGCGGCAAACGGTGGCGTGGTGATGCGTCGCCGCCATGGCCGATTCCCGTAAAATCCTCGAACCTACGTCAATACCAGGCGCGCCAACTTTTCCTTGGTCCACTGCAACTGACCGATCGCCAGTTCCAGTTCGTTGACCACATCATCCTGCCCGGCGCTGCGCTGTTGTTGGGCCAGTTTATTGCGGGCCACCTCCAATTCCTCGGTAGCGCTGGCCAATGCCGTGGTCGTCCGCATCAGCCGATCGGCGACCACTTGCGCCACGAACCGGTACAGCAAGGCATGGCAGGCATCCCGATCGGCCCGCGGCAGTTTTTGCAACAGACTCGGATTGAGTTCCAGACAATAGCTGGGATCAACCGCGTACACCGAAGCGCTGCGGGTCGCCTGGCCGAACATCGCCAGTTCGCCAAAGATCTCCCCCACCTGATCCAACACCGCCACCGGCTTCCGATTCTTCACCACCCGCGCCTTGCCCTTGAGCAGCACATACCAGCACTCGCCGGTCGTTCCCTCGGTGATGATCGGTTCATCCGCCCCATAGAGCATCATCGAACTGGCGGTCAGAATCCGCTCGAGTACAACCCCATCGAACACTTGCAGGAGTGGCAGTCGCTTGAACTGATCGATCAATTCCAGTAGTTCGGGACCTTCTTTGTAGACTTGCATGACAGGGCTCCTACCAAAGTTTGGCGCGTTGATCGGGGTCACCCGTCCGTTCCGCGCCCGCGCGATCGACTGGGCGGAGGCTGGGTCTCGCTGATTCCACACCCTTCATTATCACAGGAAAATTCATGGGGAGATCGGTTTCTTCCCGGCATCGCAGACCAGGGCTTTTTGCAGCATATCGATGAAGGCGCGGGTCTTGGCTGGCATTAGGCGACGGCCGGGAAACACCGCCCAAGCCGGACCCGGCGGCAGATGCCAATCCGGCAGCACCCGACGCAGTTCTCCACGGTGGACTCTGGGCGTCGCAAAACAATCCGGGGCGGCGGCGATACCGGCTCCAGCCCGCGCCAGACGCAGCAACAACTCCGGAGAATTGGCCTTGACCCGTCCCGGTGGCGCGCCTTCCCAGCGCTGCGCACCCTGGCTCAGCGTCCAACCGATCACCTCGCCATCGCGTCCCAATAGATGTACGGCATCGTGGTGCATCAGATCGTCCGGCGAGATCGGATCGCCGCGTTCGGCCAGATAATTCGGCGAGGCGTAGAGACCGCTCGGCAACACGGCGATGCGCCGCGCGGCCAGCAGCGCATCGTCGGGCAAATCCCCCATGCGCACGGCGATATCGAAATTTTCTCCCAGCAAATCCACCCGCCGCGGCGACAGATCCAGCTCCAATATCACCGCCGGATGCAAGGCAGCGAACGCCGCCAGCATATCCACCAGCATCAGATTGGCGAAATCGCTCGGCATCGACACCCGTAAGCGACCACTCGGGCGGGCCTGGCGACACTCGGCCAACGCCTGCGCCGCATCGACTTCTACCACGATCTGCCGGGCATGCTCCAACAACCGCTCGCCGAACTCGGTGAGGGCCAGGCGACGAGTGGTGCGTAACATCAGGCGCTCGCCCAGTTGCTCTTCGAACTGGGTCATGCGGCGCGATACCGTGGATTTGGGCAAGCCCATCCGCTCGGCGGCCCGGCTGAAGCTGCCGGCCTCGGCGACACGGGCGAAGATCAACAAATCATTGGGGTCGAATTGTTCCATATACGGAATGATATTATCCGATTTAACGGCTTCTATCCCACCAACAACACTAATAAAGTACGCCTCAGTTCAACGATCACTCTGAGGAAAAACCATGAACATCCTGCAAATCAACGGTAGCGCTCGCCATGAAGGCGCCAACTCCACCCGCATCGCCAACGCCATCACCGCGCGACTACAAGCGCAGCACCCGGAAGCGCGACTGACCCTGCGCGACCTAGCGCTCCAGCCTCATCCGGTGCTCAACGAAACGGCGCTAGGCGCTTTGTTCACGCCGGCCGAGCAGCGTACACCAGCCCAGGCGGCCCGAGTGGCGCTCGACGATGCCCTGATCGCCGAAGTTCAGGCGGCCGACGTCCTGGTGCTGGGCGTGCCGATGTACAACTTCAGCATATCGGTGCAGCTCAAGAACTGGATCGACGCCATTTCCCGCGCCGGCGTCACCTTCCGCTATACCGCTCAGGGACCGGAAGGCTTGCTCAAGGGCAAGACCATCTACATCGCATTGGCCCGTGGCGGCCGCTATCGCGGCACCGCCGCCGACACCCAAGCGCCGTACCTGAAAACCGTGCTGGGTTTTCTGGGCATGACCGATGTGCATTTCATCTATGCCGAAGGTCTGAACATGGGTCCGGAAGCGGCCACGCAGGGCTTTGCCGAGGCGGAAGCGGATCTCGACGCGGCGCTGCCGCAAACATGAATCAGGCGTTCAACTTCACTATCAGGAGCGCAGCCATGACGAATACCTTCTTGCCATCCGAAGCGATCCAGCATCCCCGCCCCATAGAGCGCTTGGTTGTCGGTACGGCCACATCCGACGGCGCTGGGGTGAAATTGACCCGCGTGGTGGCGCAATCGCTGCAACGGCGGCTCGATCCCTTCCTGATGCTGGACGCCTTCGGCAGCCAGAACCCGGATGATTACATCGCCGGCTTTCCCGATCACCCGCACCGCGGTTTCGAGACCATCACCTACATGCTCGCTGGCCGGATGCGGCATCGCGACAGCGCCGGTCACGAAGGTTTACTCGAAAACGGCGGGGTGCAGTGGATGACGGCGGGGCGCGGGGTGATCCATTCCGAGATTCCCCAACAGGAAAAAGGCGTGATGGAGGGCTTCCAGCTTTGGCTGAATCTGCCCGCCCGCGATAAAATGAGCGCCCCTTGGTACCGTGATTTCACGGCGGCCGAACTGCCGGGCTTCGTCACCGAGGCCGGCGTAGCGGTCACGGTGATTGCCGGCGCGAGCCATGGCGTCACCGGCGCGGTGACCCGCGCGACGACCGCTCCGCTGTACCTGGACCTGCATCTGCCGGCCGGGAGCCGCTTCACTCAGACGCTGCCGGTCGGACACAATGCGTTCGTCTATGTATATCGCGGCGCGGTCGAAATCGCCGGACGTTCGGTCTCGACCCAGCATCTGGCCATTCTCGCCAATGACGAGCAGGCCGACGGCGTGGTCATCGAGGCCACTTCGGATGCGAAGGTATTGTTGATCGCCGGCCAGCCCTTGAACGAGCCGATCGCGCAGTACGGTCCGTTCGTGATGAACACGGAACAGGAGATCTACCAGGCCCTGAACGACTTTCGCGAGGGCCGCCTAGTCACCTGACGCCAAGGGATCAACCGTTTCCCTACCACCACTCGGTCATACGAGTTTGCAAGAGTATCCATGAAACTGATCGAAACCATCATCGAGCGCATCATCTTGCTCAGCCGCTGGCTACTGGCCCCGCTGTACATGGCGCTGATCACCGTCCTTATCCTGTTTGCGATCAAGGCCGGCCAGGAGGTCATTCATCTCTACGCCATCATCACCACCGCCACTGAAGTCGACCTGGTGTTGTCGGTGCTGGCGTTGATCGATATGGTGCTGGTAGCCAACTTGCTGGTGATGGTGATCCTGAGTAGCTACGAAACGTTCGTGTCCAGGCTCGATACGGCCGAAGGGCAGGAAAAACCGGACTGGCTGGGCAAGATCGATGCGGCGACCATCAAGGTCAAGCTGGCGGTCGCTATCGTCGCCATCTCGTCCATTCACCTGCTCAAGGCGTTCATGACCGCCCCGCCCCAGGACAACGCACAGCCTTTGTGGAACAACCAGCTGTTCTGGCTGGTGATCATCCATCTGACTTTCGTGATATCGGCGCTACTGATGGCGGTGATCGACAAGATCGCCTTCGCCCACCACCGCAACCACTGACGGCAACCGCCGCGACCGGACGGTCAGAGACCGTACCGACCCACCCAGTCGCGGGCAAATTGCCAGGCCACCCGACCGCTGCGCGAACCGCGTTGCAGCGCCCATTGCAGGGCTTGTTGGCGGGTGGCCTCGTCCAGACCCTCCGCCCAGCCCAGCTGCTCCAGCCAGCAGACGACGATGGTGAGATAGTCGTCCTGGCTGAACGGATGGAAGGACAGCCACAGGCCGAAACGCTCCGATAGCGAGATCTTTTCCTCGACCGCCTCGCCGTGATGCAATTCACCCTCGACGATGCGGGCTTCCTGGTTTTCCTTCTGGTACTCGGGCAGCAGGTGGCGACGGTTGGAGGTGGCGCACAGCAACACGTTATCCGGCGCAGCGCTGATCGAGCCATCCAGCATGGCCTTGAGCGCCTTATAGCTGGGTTCGTTGGCCTCGAACGACAGATCGTCGCAATACAGCATGAAGCGTTCCGGCCGTTCGAACAGCGGTTCGACGATTTCCGGCAAGTCGAGCAGATCCTGCTTATCCACCTCGATCAAGCGTAGACCCTGCTCGGCGTATTCATTGAGCAGGGCCTTGACCAGCGAGGATTTACCGGTGCCACGCGCCCCCCACAGCAGGACGTTGTTGTAGGGGCGTCCGGCCAGAAATTGCCGCACGTTCAAATCCATGGCAGCTTTCTGGCGGTCGATCCGATACAGGTTGGCCAATCGTAGCTGATGCGGATGCCGCACCGGCTGGAGATGGCCGCGCGGCCCCAGCCGCCGCCAGCGGAAGGCCCGATAACGGTCCCAGTCGATCGGCTCAGGCGGCGCCGGAGTCAGGAACTCCAGGCGCGAGTCCAGCCGTTCGAGCGCAGTGGTCAACCGTTCGAGGGTTTGCTCCATCGTCAGGTGGGTCACCGCCATGGCTAGCGCTGCATCACCAGCGCGCTGGCTTCGCCGCCTGCGCCGGACAACACCGCCAGGTCGGCGACGATGCGGGCGCTCTCTTCCAGCGCCATATCGGGAATCGCGCTGTCCTTGCCCTCCGGCACTTCGTCATCGGGCTTCAGCGGCGGCAGATGCTTGGCGGCACGATAACGGTTCTCGCGTTCCCGCTGCCAGACCTCGATGTGCTCCCGCTCGACCCGGCGCTGGCTTTCCAGCAAGGACACTTCGGTCTTGTCCCGCTGCTGTTTGGCAAAATCGAGATCGCTCAGAAACGCCTTATAGTCCGGATCGCGGGCGATGCGGGTCTGATGCCGCTGCATCAGTTCCGGCATCAGTGTCGTCCAGTGCTGATCGCTGCGATAGCGGGTAGCGGCGATCTCATCCCAAGGCAGCGCGTTCTTCTGGGCGCTCTCGCCGATCTCCTCACTGTCGACCACCGAGGGAACGGCGATGTCCGGCCGCACGCCCTTGTGCTGGGTGCTGCTGCCGTTGATCCGGTAGAACTTGGCGATGGTCAGCTTCAATTGCCCCTGCGGATCCTTGGCTCGGGTCAGACGATTCAGATCGACCAGGGTCTGCACCGTGCCTTTGCCGAAGGTCGGATCGCCGATGATGATGCCGCGACCGTAGTCCTGGATGGCGCCGGCGAAGATTTCCGAGGCCGAGGCGCTGGCGTGATCCACCAGCACCGCCAAGGGACCGTCGTAGCCAGGCTTGGGTTCGCCGTCCTTCTCGACGTCCACATCCCCGTCGGAGTGTTTGACCTGCACCACCGGCCCAGACCCGACGAACAAGCCGGTCATATCCACCGCCTCTTGCAGGGAGCCGCCGCCGTTCTCGCGCAGATCCAATACCAGACCGTCGATCTTGCCGTTCAGATCCTTCAACAGGCGGCGGACATCGCGGGTGGTGCTGCGGTAATTGGGATCGCCGCGGCGGGCGGCGTCGAAATCGCTGTAGAAAGCCGGAACGGTGATCACCCCGATCCGTACCTCGCGACCATCGGCGCTCTTGATGGTCTTGATCTCACTCTTGGCCGCCTGTTTTTCCAACTGGATGGTGTCGCGCACCAGGCGTACGGTCTTTTCCGTGGCGGTGGCGCTGGCCTTGCCCGGCACGATCTTCAGGCGCACCACCGTCCCACGTTGGCCGCGAATCTTGTCCACCACATCGTCGAGCCGCCACCCCACCACGTCCACCCAGGGACCGTTGTCGCCCTGCGCCACCGCGACGATCCGGTCATTGGGCTTGATCTGTTTGCTGAGATCGGCCGGACCGCCGGTGACCAGTTCGACCACAGTGACCTGCTCCTCTTCCATGCGCAGCACGCACCCGATGCCCTCCAGCGATAACCGCATCTGAATGTTGAAGTTTTCGGTATTGCGCGGCGAGAAGTAGGCGGTATGCGGATCGAAGGATTGGGCGACCGCGTTCATGTACAGCTGGAACACGTCGTCGCTGTTGGACTGCAGCGCCTGCCGCAGGCGATTGTCGTAGCGCTTGCTCAGCAGATCGCGAGCCGCAGCCTGATCCTTGCCGGACAGCATCAGGGTCAAGATTTCGTTCTTCAAGCGCTTGCGCCAGATCTCGTCCAGCTCGGCCGAGGTCTTGGCCCAGGACGCATTCTTGCGGTCTACCTCAACCGATTCATCCACATCGAAACGGAAATCCTGCTTGAGCTGGGTCTGGATGCGGGCGGTCCGCTCCGCCAGCCGGCGCAGATAGGTGTTGTAGATATCGTAGGCCGGTTGCAGATTGGCGCTCTTGAGCGCGTCATCCAGGGTGTTGCGATACTTTTCGAAGCCGGCGATATCACCGGCCAGGAAATAGGAACGGCTGAAGTCGAGTTCTTCGAGATATAGATCGAGAATGAGCGAGGACAGGCGATCGTCCAGCTTGCTCTGGCGGTAATGGTGCTGCGACAGCAAGCCGGAGATGGTCTGATCCAGGGAGGTCTGCCGGGAAGTCGGCGCCAACGGCTTGACATCGACGATGGCGGTCGGGTCGGTGGCATTGGCGAATACCCCCGGCGCGCTCAAGGCCAGAATCAGGAGAAACAGGGCAGAGAACTTCGAGATTTGAATATTACGCATGGTGCTTCTCAATTAAAGAACGGACCTCGATCATCTCGCCGTTCGGAACCGTGTCAGGACGATGATGGATGAACCAGGGCGATATCGGTGGCAACCGGCTGCTTGCCATTGGGCTCGGCCAGGGTGAACTCGAAAATATGATTGCGGGACGGTAGTTTCATGACATTGAAACCATCCGGCAAGCTGGAATCGTGAAAGAACGCCGTCCGATACGGGGAGTCGTGATCACGTGAATCGGTCTTCCACAGATAGGGCGACAACTTGACCAGAAACCGCATGAAACCAAAACTCTTGTTATCGTCGTGATGATAGCAGTAACCACGCACTCGCGAACCCATCGCTCCCCAGATCGGCGCAAAGTAATCGTCACCGCGCGTCGGCAACAAACCCGGCACCAGATAGCCGGACAAGAACATATCCGACTCCCGCCGCAGTTCCTCGGATACATTGTCGAACGCCAGGGTTTCGACTCGACAGCCCTTGTTCTGCAAGGCCCGCACCACCTGGACGAAGTCGCCGTCGCCCGTCACCAGCAACACCCGGTCCAGATTTTCCGACTGCAACAATACGTCGACCGCCATGTCGAGATCGGCGTTGGCCTTGCCGAAGCGGTTGCCCGCCTCATCCTGGAACCACTTGACCCGTTTTTCGATGACCTTGTAACCCAGTTCGCGCAGCGCCGATTGATACGCGCGAGCCTTGTCACGATAGACCGTGTTCATTTCGGCGCGTTCCTCGTCGTAGGACAGATAAACGTTCAGGCGCAACGGTTCGGCATGATCACGGCAGGCGAACTCACGCAACACGTCATACTGCATGCGTTGTCCGCCATTGCGGGAGATATTGGCAGCGTCTACGTAAACACCGACCTTGGCATGGGATTTCACATCGTTTGTCATATAGGTTTTTAATTCGCCAAATGAGCTCAATGAATTGACATATCGTAATTGATACTGATGAAAGCAGGGCCTGTGTCGTATGGTCATCACGGGCCCCGCCTCGAATTATCCTATTCTAGCAACTAAAAATGCCACCGGCGCAGTAAGGTATCAGGATGGTCCTGGCGCAGTTCGATCCGGTTCGGCGTCCGGCATACTCCCGGTTCCCGATGGGTGAGAACGACCGGTTGCGGGATTCCGCTCGGCGCTTTCCGCGTACAGCAGCGGTTTGAACAGATCCAGCGGCACCGGAAACACTACCGTGGTATTGTTCTGGATGCCGATGTCGTTCAGCGTCTGCAGATAACGCAACTGCAGCGCCTGTGGCTGGGAGGCGATGATCTCGGCCGCCTGGCGAATCCGCTCGGCCGCCTGGAACTCGCCTTCGGCGTTGATGACCTTGGCCCGTCGCTCGCGCTCGGCTTCGGCCTGGCGGGCGATAGCGCGAATCATGCTTTCGTCGAGATCGACGCGCTTGATCTCGACATTGGACACCTTGATTCCCCAAATGTCGGTCTCGGCGTCCAGGATATTCTGGATGTCCCGATTCAATTCATCCCGCCCCGCCAGCATCTCGTCCAGTTCGTGCTGGCCCAGCACCGAACGCAGCGTGG
>Ga0208564_1000922_pt1 | contig 25439 bp, 25 predicted proteins | sample AD_UKC073_MetaG_FD_184439 | JGI IMG/M metagenome (GOLD analysis project Ga0208564, IMG submission 184439) | Active sludge microbial communities of municipal wastewater-treating anaerobic digesters from USA - AD_UKC073_MetaG (SPAdes) (version 2) | ecosystem: Engineered > Bioreactor > Anaerobic >... | reverse complement strand
CTGCGCTTCCGCACCGAGTTGCAGGACCAGGGCGCGGGCGCGACCCTGGCCGAGGTTACCTATGGTCCCGACGCCGGCATCGGCATCGATGCCGCGCCGAACGACGCCATCCACGGTCTTGCCCAGCGGGCCATCCGCGATCTGTTCCGGGTCGAGGGCGTCGATCTGGACAAGTATTGCGAACAGCGCCCGCCCCGGAGCGCCGGTGATAGCTACGGCCTGTTCACTCGCCTCGGCGGCGCCCCACCGCGCCTGTCGCTGGCGGCGCGTATGCTGGCGCCGCTGCGCCATGCCGGATCGTTTCTGACGATCCCCTTCATCCTTGCCGGCACGGTGCTGATCGCGCTGGTCTATTCCGGCAGGCCGGGACAGGGGCCGGCGCTGACCATTTGGCGCCTGTTCCTGCTCGGCTTCACCGCGCTAGCGGTGCCGGCAGCATTGCTGGTGCTGATCCTGCGGGGGCTGTTCGGATAGCTTCCGGACTGGCGGGCCTGGCGCCGAACCACAAGCCGGCCTGCCCCCAAAAGCACCGTCACTCCGAACAGCAACGTCACCCCGGATCAGGTCCGGGGTGATGGTAAGCGGGGCGGCTTGGCCTTGCGTGCGGTGATCCCGTTGCCGCGCTGCATCAGCTCTCCTTTGACCTCCGGTTGAGAACTGGTCGAAGCTTCCTGATCAGGAATTCTTCAACCTCGTAGCGGCCCAGCGTCACCGGGCAAAAAGCAATCGAGCATCCACCAAGATAGTCAGACACGGCTTGGTCTTCATGGTCGTCGAAATAGCGCTTCTTTCCGTTTCGGGCTTGCAGGGTATAGCCCAGAATATCGCATCCCAGGTTGCGCCGCACTGCCGAGAAATAGGTCGTGCCGCTGTGCGTTTGATACCTGACGAAGATGTCTGATACCTGACGAAGATGTCCGAGCTTTCGCCGACATAGATGATCCGGCCATCGGGATCCTTGATCAGATAGATACCAGCCGTGGCATCTGTCCGCCCACTTCGCCAGGGTTGAAAGGATTGCTCGAGGCATAGGTCGGCACCGGCAGGAATCAGTTCGGCGGCTCGGTCCTGCAGGGCGTCCCAATTCGCGCAGCCTGCGGCCATGGCGGCAGGCTGGCGCTTTCCGAGCTGGAACCGGTTCAGTGAGGTGCCCAGGTTGACAATGCCGAAATCCTCGATCTCCTTGCGACCGATCCTGGTTTCGACAATCCTGAGTTGAAATTCTGTAATTTCAACCCCGCATTCCAAATTGATCTTCAAGTAATTCTTGTAAAATGTCGATCGTTTTTCGTCGAACTGGACTTTGATCCGGGCCGCAAGCGAGCTGGCCTCCCCGATGTAGAGCGGATTGCTGTCCCGAGAGATCAGGTAATTTCCGGGCCAAGCTTCGCGGACAGATGCCGGGCTGGCTGCAGGTGCCTGGAGCAGCCGGAAAATGCCTTCCGAGAGCAGGCTATCGCTCTTCGCCTGAACGGCGCGCCAGTCCCTCAAGCCTCCAGCTCCACATCCCAGTAGAGCCAGTCCCGCCATGTCTCATGCAGGTAGTTCGGCGGAAAGGCCCGCCCGCGTTCCTGCAAGTGCCAGCTGGTCGGGCGGATCGGTTTCAGCAGCAGCGGCATGCCCGCCTGTTCGGGAGTGCGGCCGCCCTTCCTGAGGTTGCAGGGCGCGCAGGCGGTGGTGACGTTTTCCCAGCTGGTCCGTCCGCCCAGCCGGCGCGGGGTGACGTGGTCGAAGGTCAGCTGGTGGGGGCTGCCGCAATACTGGCAGGTGAAGCGGTCGCGCAGGAACAGGTTGAAGCGGGTGAAGGCGGGAAACTCGTTCGGTTTCACATATTGGCGCAGCGCGATCACGCTGGGGATCGGCATGGTCCAGCTGGGCGAGTGGACCTCGCGCGCATAGCTGGCGACGATATCGACCCGTTCCAGGAACACCGCCTTGATCGCGGTCTGCCACGGCCAGAGGCTGAGCGGGTAATAGCTGAGCGGGGTATAATCCGCGTTCAGCACCAGCGCGGGGCAATCGGACAGGCTGCGGGAGAGATCCTCCCCGGCGCTGCGGAACCGGGCCGCGCGCTCGATCAGCTCCGCCTTGAGCATGGCCTCTTCTGACAAGGCAAGATGACGGTTCGATGACCCGGCATGCAGCACAGTCAACATGGCTCGGGGCCTGCCGTCAAGACTTGCGCCGCCGTGCAATCCACAGGAAGAGCGGGGGATGACCGTCACCCGCTTCGCCCCCAGCCCCAACGGGCTGCTCCACCTCGGCCATGCTTACGCCGCCGTGGTCGCGCATGACCTGGCGCGCGGGCGGGGCGGGCGGTTCCTGCTGCGGATCGAGGACATCGACGGAACCCGCAGCCGCGCCGGACTGGTGCCGGAAATCCTCGCCGATCTCGAATGGCTGGGCCTGTCGTGGGATGGGCCGGTCGTGTTCCAGTCGCGGCGCCTCGCCAGCTATGCCGGGGCGGGCGAGCGGCTGAAGGCGATGGGCCTGCTCTATCCGTGCCGCTGCACCCGCGCCGAAGTGCTGGCGGCGGCGCGCGGGGTGGGGCCGGACGGGCCAGTCTATCCCGGCACGTGCCGGGGCCGCGATGTCGATCCGGACGGCGCGGCCTGGCGGCTCGACATGGCACGCGCGGCGGACCTCGCCGGGCCGCTGGAATGGACGGACGAGCTGGCCGGCGTCCAGCGCGCGGAGCCGGAGCGGTTCGGCGATGTCGTGCTGCTGCGCAAGGAGGCCCCGGCGAGCTACCACCTTGCCGCCACGCTCGACGATGCGGCGGACGGGGTAACGCTGGTCACGCGCGGGGCCGACCTGTTTGCCGCCAGCCACGTCCACCGCTTGCTCCAGGCGCTGCTCGGCCTGCCGGTGCCGGTCTGGCACCACCACGCGCTGCTGGTGGAAGCGGACGGGCGCAAGCTCGCCAAGCGGCGCGGCTCTCCGGCGCTGGCCGACCTGCGCCGGGCGGGGCAGGATGGACGTACTTTGGGGCAGGCGCTGCGCCAGGCGCGCTTCCCCGCTGGCCTTTCGCTCTCTGCCGGAGTAGAAGCCGGGGCATGACCTACTTCCTGATCCTCGTCCTGCTCGTGATGATGGGCGGCGTTATTTACAGCCTGGTGCGCGGCATCGCGGCTTTCCTGCAATCCACCCGCGAAGACCTGGAAAGCGACCGTACCGGCCCCAGCGCCATGCAGCTGAGGCAGAACAAGATGATGTTCAACCGCATCCTGTTCCAGGCCGCCGCCGTGGTGGTGGTCGCGGTGATGCTGTTCGCAGCCAAGGGCTGACACGCACTTGGTCAAGCTGAACAAGATCTACACCCGCACCGGCGATGACGGGACGACGGGGCTGGTCGACGGCACGCGCCGCGCCAAGCACGATGCCCGCATGGAAGCGATCGGCGCGGTGGACGAGGCGAACAGCGCGATCGGCCTCGCGGTCGTCGCGCTGGAAGGCGGCCCGCACGCGGCGGTGCTGACCCGCATTCAGAACGACCTGTTCGATCTGGGCGCCGACCTCGCCACGCCGGGCGAGGACTTTGCCCCGTCCGAAATGGTGCTGCGGATCGTGCCGGCCCAGGCCGAATGGCTGGAAGGGCGGATCGACGCGCTGAACGAAAGCCTCCCCCCGCTGACCAGCTTCATCCTGCCCGGCGGGAGCGAGGCTGCCGCCCGCGTCCACGTCGCCCGCGCCGGGGTGCGCCGCGCCGAACGCTGCATGACCGCGCTGGCGGCGGCGGAGCCGGTCAACCCGGCGGCGCTGGCCTATGTCAACCGCCTGTCCGATTTCCTGTTCGTCCTTGCCCGCGCGGTCAACGCCGCCGCGCAAGGGGACGTGCTGTGGGTGCCCGGGCAGAATCGCTAAGCCGGAATTGCTCGAATCGCCCTGTATCTGATCGGTTCGCTTCCTGAATTCCCCTCCCCGGCGGGGAGGGGGAGCGCGGTGAAGCCCACCCGGCCTCCCCCTCAAGGGGGAGGGGCCAGAGGGAGGGGCGGTAGCTCGTACAGGATGGCGGATTTCCGGGCCGCAGCGCGCCCGTGTCAAAACCGCTAGTCATCCCCGCCGTTCGCCGCTAACCAGCCGCCTTTGCTGCACTTGCGAAGGAACGGATCATGCGGACAGTGGCGGTTATCGGGGCGGGTCAGATGGGGTCGGGCATTACCCAGACCGTGGCCCAGTTCGGCATGAAGGTGCTGCTGTCCGACGTTGACATCGCGCTCGCCGAAAAGGCCAAGGCCAATATCGACAAGGCGTTTGCCCGCCTGGTTTCCCGCGAAAGGATGACCCCGGACGAGGCCACCGCCGCGCTCGCCCGGATCACGCCGGTGGCTGATTATGCGCCGATGATCGAGGCCGACCTGATCATCGAGGCCGCGACCGAGAAGGAAGAGATCAAGCACAGGATCTTCGCCGCCGCCGGCAAGGTGCTGCGCGAGGACGCGATCATGGCGTCCAACACCAGCTCGATCCCGATCACCCGCATGGCCGTATCCTCGCCCGATCCGGCGCGCTTCATCGGCCTGCACTTCTTCAACCCGGTGCCGGTCATGGGCCTGATCGAGGTGATCCCGGGTCTCGCCACCGCCAAGGACACCGTCGCCCGCACCCGCGCCTTCGCCGAAGGGCTGGGCAAGCAGGTTGTGCTGGCCGAGGACGAGCCCGGCTTCGTCGTCAACCGCATCCTCCTGCCGATGATCAACGAGGCGGTCTTCGTGCTGGGCCAGGGCACGGCCAGCATCGCCGATATCGACAAGGGCTGCCGCCTGGGCCTCAACCACCCGATGGGCCCGCTGGAACTGGCCGACTTCGTGGGGCTGGATACCTGCCTCGATATCGTCAAGGTGCTTTACAACACCACCGGCGACAGCAAGTACCGCCCCGCGCCGCTGCTGATGAAATATGTCGAGGCCGGCTGGCTCGGCCGCAAGACCGGACGCGGGTTTTACGACTACACGGGCGATGCGCCGGTTCCGACGAGGTAATCAGGGGCTGTTCCCCGGCAGGATCAGTCTATAAGGCCTTGCGGATGAACGGTCTTTTCGCCTTGATCATGACCCGGTCGCATCGCCGGGTTGCGACCCGGACCCGGTGGTCGAAAGCCCTGAAGTCTTCATCGGCCGCTGTGAAGGGTGTGGCATGAGCTTGGGTGTCCGCCAGATCGCGCGTCAGCTCTCCGCCGCTGTTGCGGGAGCGGCGCGGCATTCCACGCTGCACGAGCAGCAGATGCTGCTGCTGGGTCAGATCGCCGCTCGCCAGAACGCCGGCCTGGAACGGGTCGTAACCCTGGCCGATGCGGAGTTCCGGGTCTTCTCCCAGAACGGTGAGGATGGCATCATCGACTGGCTGGTCGGACTTGCGCCAGGCATTCCCGAACGCTTCATCGAGTTCGGTGTGGAGAGCTATACCGAAAGCAATACCCGGTTTCTGCTTCGTAACCGCAACTGGCGGGGAATGGTGATCGACGGGTCTGCCGAAAACATAGACCGGATCAGAGCCGACGAGATCAGCTGGCAGCATGATCTCACGGCGGTTGCCTCCTTCATCACTGCTGAAAACATCGAATCCCTGATTGCCGACGCCGGCTTTGCCGGAGAGCTTGGCATTCTCAGCGTGGATATCGACGGTAACGATTACTGGGTCTGGCAGGCAATCGGCAACGCCTCGCCCTGGCTGGTGATCGCGGAGTACAACGCCGTCTTCGGCGACTTGCATCCCCTCAGCGTACCCTACCGCCCCGATTTCGCGCGGACGCGGGCCGACAGCTCCAATCTCTATTTCGGCGCCTCGGCGAAGGCCCTGCAGCACCTCGCCGCAAGCAAGGGGTACGCCTGCCTGGGCAGCAACCGGGCGGGCAACAACCTGTTCTTTGCAAGGGAAGACATTGCGGCGGGAATGGTCAGCCGCATCGATGACCCTCGTCCCCGGCCCAGCCGCTTCCGCGAAAGCCGGGATGCCCACGGCCAGCTCAGTCACCTTGGCGGAATGGCAAGGACCGAGGGGATCGGCGCGTTGCCGGTCGTCGATGTCGTTTCGGGCAACCAGATGCCGCTCCAGTCGATCGATGGCCTGTTCAGCGACGAGTGGTTGGCGGAAATGCGGGGTGATGGCGCGCGATGACGCTGCAAGCTGATTTGCGTGCGCCTTCTCTGCGCCGGAAGGCGTGCGCTTGAGCGAGCTCGCCGCCCTGTCGCGCCGGCAAAAGGCGGCAAGCGCCCTGCGGGCGCTGCTCCACCGGCCAGCGGACCCTCACAGCGAGGCGGGCCGGGCGCATCTGCGCAACCGGGCGATCGCGCTGACCGCGCTGGCGGCCGCTTTCGCGCGGGGCGTCTCGATCCTGACCGCGCTGGTCTCGGTCCCGCTGACGCTCCACTACCTCGGCACCGAGCGCTACGGAATGTGGATGACGCTGAGCGCCTTTACCGCGCTGCTCAGCTTCACCGATTTCGGGATCGGCAATTCGGTGCTGACCGCGCTGGCGCAGCGCACCGGCAGCGGCGACGAGCACGGGCTGCGGGTGCAGGTGTCTTCTGCCTATGGCGCGATGTCCGGGATCGCGGCGGGGATGCTGGCGCTGCTGGCGCTGGCCTATTCCTTCGTCGATTGGCCGACCCTGTTCAACGTGCGCAGCCCGCTGGCCGGGCAGGAATCCGGCCCGGCGGCGGCGGCGTTCCTGGTGATCCTGGCGCTCAGCACGCCGGTGGGGCTGATTGCGCGGGTGCAACTGGGTCTGCAGCAGGGATTTCGCGGCAATGTCTGGCAAAGTGTGGCCAGCGTCCTCACACTTGCGGTCCTGCTCCTCGCGATCCGGGCAGAGGCCTCGCTGCCGTGGCTGGTCCTGGCGCTGGCGGGCACGCCGCTGGCGGTTTCGCTGGTCAACACGCTGCACTTCTTCGGCTGGGTCCGCCCCGATCTGCGGCCCTCGCCCGCCCTGTTCGATGGCCGCTCGATCCGGCGCCTGTCGGTCGACGGGGGAATGTTCCTGGTGCTTCAGGTCTGCGCCGCGCTGATGTTCCAGATCAACACCCTGATCATCGCGCAGCTGCTGGGCGCCGAAGCCGTGCCGGCCTATGCCGTGCCGGAACGGATGTTCGGGATCATCGGCATGATTCTGGGCTTTGTCCTCAGCCCGCTGTGGCCCGCCTATGGCGATGCGGTGGCGCGCGGGGACATCGCCTGGACCCGCAAGGTGCTGCGCCGCTCGCTGGTGCTGGGCGGCGGCATCGCCGCGGGGCTTTCGGGCCTGATGGTGCTGGCGGCCCCGCAATTGCTGCACTGGTGGGTGGGCGATGCGATCACCGTGCCGTTCATGGTCATCCTTGGCTTCGGCATCTGGAAGGTGATCGAAACCGTGGCGAATGCGGTGGCGATGTTCCTGAACGGAGTGAACGTGCTGGGCGTTCAGGTAGTCCTGGCGCTGGTGGGCGTTGTCGTCAGCTTCATCATGAAGGTCTGGTGGGTAAAGCTGTACGGCGTTTCCGGGCTGATATTCGCGATGAACGCCACCTACCTGGTGTTCATTCTGCCATTTCTTGCAATGGCCTGCAGGAAGGCCTTCGTTTCCATTGAATCAAGAGCTGTGCAGCATGGCAGATAGCCCGATCCGGGTCGCATTCGACGACAAGATATTTTCCAGCCAGACCCACGGCGGGATTTCCCGCTATTTCGTGGGCATGGTGCCGCATCTGGCCGGTTTCGGCGTGGAAGCGCGGGTCTTTGCCCCCATCCACGTCAATTCGTACCTGCCCGCCTTGCCGCACGATCAGGTGTTCGGAACCCGGGTGCGCGAATTTCGCGGTCGGCCGCGTTTGTCGCGGCTGGTGAACGGCCCGCTTTCCCGGCTGGCCATGCGCCGGTTCAAGCCGCAGATCGTGCATGAAACCTATTACGCCGAACGCAGCGAGGCGCCGAAGGGCTGCCGCATCGTCCTGACCGTCTACGACATGATCCACGAACTGTTCGCGGACCAGATGGCCGACCCCGCGACGATCCGCAGCAAGGCCGCGGCGATTGCCCGGGCAGACCTGATCCTGTGCATTTCCGAAAGCACCCGGCGCGACCTGATCCGGTTCTATCCGCAGGCGGAAGCGCGATCGCGGGTCACCTACCTGGGGTTCGATGCCGACTTCGCGGCGCAGGACGGGCCGGCCCGGTCGCTGGACCGGCCATACCTCCTCTACGTCGGGCAGCGCCGGGGCTACAAGAACTTCGCCGCGCTGCTGGATGCCTATGCCGCTTCGCCAAGCCTGCGCGATGCCTTCGATCTGGTGTGCGTGGGCGGCGGGCCGTTCGATGCAATCGAACGGCAGGCCATCGCCGGCCATGGGCTTGGGCAAGCCGTGCGCCAGTGCGGCGCGGATGACGATGAACTGCGGCGCTGGTATCGGGGGGCCGCGATCTTCGTCTATCCCTCGCTCTACGAAGGGTTCGGCATCCCGCCGCTGGAGGCCATGGCCTCGGGCGTGCCGGTGGTCGCGGTCGACGTCAGCTCGGTGCCGGAAGTCTGCGCCGGGGCCGCCGAACTGGCCCCCGATGGGTCCGCCGAAGCCCTGCGCGCTGCAATCGAGGCTGTCGCTTTCGATTCCGATCGGGCATCTGCGCTGTGCCGGGCCGGACTGGAGCGGATTGACCGCTTCTCGTGGGCCGGGGCGGCCCGGGACACGGCGGCTTGCTACAGGGAATTGATCTGACGATGCGACGGGCGCTCATTTGCGGAATCGGCGGACAGGACGGCGGCTACCTGGCGCGGTTCCTGCTGGATAAGGGTTATGCGGTGTTCGGCACCTCGCGCGATGCCGGGAACAACGATTTCCAGTCGCTCAAGCGGCTGGGCCTGCATTCGCGCGTCAGCCTGACGTCGATGGCGCCGACCGACTTTCGCAGCGTTCACGCGGCGATCGAATGGTCCTCGCCCGACGAGATCTATGCGCTGTCGGGGCAAAGCTCGGTCGGCCTGTCCTTCGAACAACCCGCGCAGACCCTGGAAAGCATCGTGCTGGGCACGCTCAACCTGCTGGAGGCCGTGCGGCTGCAGGGCGGTGCGGCCCGCATCTATCACGCCAGTTCCAGCGAATGCTTCGGCGATCTGGCGGGCGTGCCGGCAACCGAACTGTCCGCCTTCAGGCCGTGCAGCCCCTATGGGGTCGCCAAGACCTCCGCGCACCTGCTGGTGGCGAGCTACCGCAAGGCATACGGCCTGTTTGCGGCGAACGGGATCCTGTTCAACCACGAATCCCCGCTGCGTCCGGAACGCTTCGTGACGCGCAAGATCACGGCGGCGGCCGCCCGGATCGCCGCGGGCGCGCAGGACAGGCTGCGGCTCGGCAACCTGGATATCGTGCGCGATTGGGGCTGGGCTCCCGAATATGTCGAGGCGATGTGGCGGATGCTGCAGGTCGAGACGCCCGACGATTTCATCGTCGCCACCGGCCAGTCCCGCAGCCTGGAGGATTTTGTCCGCGCGGCCTTCGAAAGCGTCGACCTGGATTGGCGGGAGCATGTCGAGAGCGATGCGTCGCTGGGGCGGCCGGCGGACCTGCAGTGGAGCGGCGGCGTACCGGACAAGGCGGAGCAGGTGCTTGGCTGGAAAGCGGCGCGGCACATGCCCGATGTCGCGCGGCTGATGGTCGAAGCGGACAGGATCGGGGCGGAGCAGGGCCGATGACCAACACGCCCCCCCGCATCGCCGTGCTGGTCGCCTGCTTCAACCGCGCGGCCATCACTCTGCCGAACATCGCCGCGCTGGAAGCGGCGCTGGAGGCGGCGGACTGCACGTTCGACATCCACCTGCTCGACGATGCCTCGCCCGACCGGACCGGCGAACGGGTCAAGGCCGCGCACCCCCGGATCAACGTGGTGGTGAGCGAGGGCGACCTGTTCTGGAACCGGGGCATGCAGCGCATCTTCGAGAAAGCGCGGCGCCACGGCCCCTACGATGGCTACCTGCTCTACAACGACGACGTGCTGGTGGACCGCGAGGCAGTGGTGCAGGCCGTGGCCCTGTGGAGCAGCCTCGACCGCGAGCAGCCCTCGACCCTGGTCGGCGCCACCCGCGCGATCGACGAGGCCCGCACCACCTATTCGGGTTACGACCTGACCCATCCCGGGCAGCTGATCATCGCCATGCTGGAACCGGGCAGAGAGCCGCGGCCCTGCGACACGTTCAACGGCAATTTCGTGCTGGTCCCGGCCGCGACGCTGGAGGAACTGGGCGGGCTCGATACCTATTACTGGCACGCCTTTGGCGATCACGACCTGGGGCTGATGATCCGCAAGCGGGGCGAGCGCATCATGCTGGCTCCGGGCTGGATCGGCGCCTGCGATGGCCACATTCCCCCGGTGCCAAGCCGGCACGGCCTGTGGCAACGCCTGCGCCGGGGCCTGACGGGCCGCGAAGACCCGCGCCAGCGCATCTACATGATCCGCAAGCACAGCGCGAGCCGCCCTGCCGCGCTGTTCGCGATCGGCCTGATGCTGGTCAAGCGCCTGCGCATCCTGGCGCTCAATCGGCCTCACGTCCACGCGCACTCTGCCGACGCGAAGCGCTAGGAGAAGTGCAGGGGGGCTTCAGCCCTCCCCCAGCAGCCGCTTCGCGATGGCGCGGACTTCGTCCTTCATGTCGTCGCGTTCCAGCGCGATGGCTAGGGTCGCTTCGATGAAGCCGGTCTTGCTGCCGCAGTCATAGCGCTTGCCGGCGAAGGTCACGGCGTGGAACGGCTGGTGGCCGATCATCCGGGACATGGCATCGGTCAGCTGGATTTCCCCGCCCGCGCCCGTGCCCTGGCTTTCCAGCACCCGCATCACTTCGGGTTGGAGGATGTAACGGCCCGAGATGATCAGGTTGCTGGGCGCGTCCTCGCGGCGCGGTTTCTCGACCAGGCCCGTAACCTCGGTCAGCGCGCCTTCGCGCCTGCCCGGGGCGATCACGCCATAGGAGGACACTTCCTCGTCCGGCACTTCCAGCACCGAGATCAGGTTGCCGCCGACTTCCTCATAGGCCTCGACCATCTGCTTCATGCAGCCGGTCGATCCCTTGTTGGCGATCATCAGTTCGTCCGGCAGGAAGATCGCGAAGGGTTCGTCCCCCACGATCGCCCGCGCGCACCAGATCGCGTGGCCCAGTCCCATCGGCACCTGCTGGCGCACGGCGACGAGGTTGCCGGGCTGGATCCGGGTGGGTTCCAGCACTTCCAGCGATTTGGCGCGGTCGGCCATGGTCGTTTCCAGTTCGAACGCCATGTCGAAATGCTCGACAAGGGCGGTCTTGCCGCGCCCGGTCACGAAGATCAGCTGCTCGATCCCCGCCTCGCGCGCTTCGTCCACCGCGTACTGGATCAGCGGGCGGTCGATGATGGGCAGCATTTCCTTGGGGATCGCCTTGGTGGCGGGGAGGAAGCGCGTGCCAAGCCCGGCAACCGGGAACACGGCCTTCCTGATCGGCTTGCGAAGCGATGCGTCGGTCATGTTGCGGCGGCTACCATGCTGTTGTTTCGCCCTCGTTAAAGCGGTTTCCCCCGGCCCGTGCAATGGCACTGCTTGCGGGGGGGCAAATTCGCGCTAAACCCCGCCAATGGACAAGATCATCATCGCGGGCGGCAAGCGCCTGGCCGGCACCATTCCGATCTCCGGCGCGAAGAATGCCGCGCTCACCCTGCTGCCCTGCGCACTCTTGACCGAAGAGCCGCTGACCCTGCGCAACCTGCCGCGCCTGGCGGACATCGACGGGTTCCAGCACCTGATGAACCAGTTCGGCATTTCCACCAGCATCGCCGGTTCGCGGCCCGAGGATTTCGGCCGGGTGATGACGCTGGAGGCGCCCCGGATCACCTCCACCGTCGCGCCCTATGAACTGGTGCGCAAGATGCGCGCCTCGATCCTGGTGCTGGGGCCGATGCTGGCCCGCATGGGCGAGGCGACCGTTTCGCTGCCCGGCGGCTGCGCCATCGGCAACCGCCCGATCGACCTGCACCTGAAAGTGCTGGAAGCGATGGGCGCGACGATCGAACTGGCCGCTGGCTACGTCCGCGCGATCGCGCCCGATGGCGGCCTGCCCGGCGGGCGCTATGCCTTCCCGGTGGTCTCCGTCGGCGCGACCGAGAATGCGCTGATGGCCGCCGTGCTGTGCACCGGCAAGACCGTGCTGCACAACGCCGCGCGCGAACCGGAAATCGTCGACCTGTGCAAGCTGCTGACCGCGATGGGCGCGCAGATCGAAGGCATCGGCACCAGCGACCTGACGATCCACGGCGTCCCCCGCCTGCACGGGGCGACTTACCGCGTGATGTCCGACCGGATCGAGGCCGGCTCCTATGCCTGCGCCGCCGCGATCACCGGGGGCGAGGTGTTCCTGAAGCACGCCGTGGTCGAGGAAATGGACGCCACCGTCCAGGCCCTGCGTGACGCGGGCGTGTTTGTAGAGCCGCGCGCCGGGGGCCTGTTCGTGGCGGCACAAGGCCCGCTGAAAGCCGTGACCCTCTCCACCGCGCCCTATCCGGGCTTCGCCACGGATATGCAGGCGCAGCTGATGGCCATGCTGTGTCTGGCGCAGGGCTCCTCGGTGCTGACCGAAACGATCTTCGAAAACCGCTACATGCACGTCCCCGAACTCAACCGCATGGGCGCCCACATCGAAACCAAGGGCCGCACCGCCGTGGTCCACGGCGTGCCGAAACTCCACGGCGCCGAAGTCATGGCCACCGACCTGCGCGCCTCGATGAGCCTGGTGATTGCCGGGCTGGCGGCGGAAGGCGAAACCCAGGTCCACCGGCTGTATCACCTCGACCGGGGGTATGAACGGCTGGAAGAAAAGCTGGCGCTGGTGGGGGCGCAGATCGAGCGGGTTGGCGGGGATTGATAGGGTTGGGGTGAATGTCCCGGCTGGATTGGAACCTTAGAATCAGTCGTATATTCACCTTCATTGTAGATCAGATGGTATGATGAAGTATCCAACATAGGCTTACGTCAATGTATTCCAAGCATCTATGAAGCTTGCGTGGTCCATTTGGAGGCGAAGGTAATGAATGTTGGAAAACGCTTTAAAGGTAGTTTCCGTTTCTCCTTTCCTTGCCCCTAGTGAATTTCTAATAAAACTAATTGCTGTCATGCAGTCTTCAAGGCGCTGACCAAATACCGGTTCATGGTGCGCGACTCTGTTGCGGATGGCGTATATGGTTTCAAGTGCAGTAGAAACGTCGCTCCGATTCAGGTCTTTGTTGGGGAATATCTTTTTCAGAGATGGCTTCCAAAGTGTACTGCTGTACTCACCAGCATAGAGGCGCTTCCAAAAGGATAGTGTGGTCTGGGATATGACCTGCCCATGCGTTGGCTGAAATAACGCCTGCCGCCTGTTTGCTAGCTTCCTATGAGTTATCTGAGCGGGCTTTCCAGCAGGGAAAGCCTGAATATCCAGATTATTTTTCTCGTGATAGCTTAGTTTCGAGTAGGCTGCTTTTTGGGCCTGGATATAAGCCTTACTGATAGCAGTGCGCTCGAACGACTTGAGCGGAAGGGTGGTATGCCCAGGTAAGAGCCAGTCTGCATCACCAAAATCGTCGATCAGCTGTTGGTTAGTAATATTGCGCAAGGAAAGTTCGAGTAGCGCAATCATGGCCATTAGTGACGTACCAAGTTGGAGGGTATGATTATGAAGGGCAATGGCCTTCTTCTCCAGCTCGGTATGGGCAAGGTACGTTTGCAGCCTCTCGGACGAGATGAAATCTTCAATTCCCATAAAGCCCCCGTGGAATCGGGCTTGCAATGCGGGCAAAATTCCGCTATGTCCAGCACCGAAAGGCCGGGGAATTAGGTCGGCAGCGCTATCTTGGTAGTGACGGACCCCCCGCCTATTGAGGAAAAGCCCATTCGCAAGAATGGGCTTTTTTCTTGTCTATCATCAAAGGTGAATAATCTGGGACGCTGGAAATGCTCCAGCAAAGTCGCTGGAGTGAGCGTATGGCACGCCAAGTCGAACTCTGTTGCAGCGTGAGCGAGACCGAAAGGGGCTTTCTTTCAACCCCTGATCAACCCGCCGCAAACGCACCCTTGCCCGACACCACCCCGTCGCCCCGTGCTTGACACGGGGCTTGGCTAGCCCTGGACGCCCGGCCTTGCCCCATCGCCGGGGGCAAACCATTTTTCCCACAGATCGCGCCAGTCGGGGTTGTCCGCCTCGATCAGTGCGAACTTCCATTCGCGCCGCCACTTCTTGACCAGCTTTTCGCGGGCGATGGCGGGTTCGATTTCATCGTGGCGCTCGGCATAGACCAGCAGCTTCTTGTTGAAATCCGCGACATGGATCGAGCCGCTGCCTTCGCGGTGCTGGTACACTCGCCGGATCAGATCGGCGGTGACCCCGACATACATCCCGCCGCGATAGCGGTTTGCCATGATGTAGACCCAGCCGCCCTTTTCCATCCGCGCATCGTGGCAGGTGACGGGCCGGAAGAAAAGCCAGGCCCCGTGTCAGGCACGGGGCGACGGGAGAGGCAGGGTGTGGATACCCATTACCCCGGCTGCGCGGCCAGCCAGCCCACCAGCCAGCCCGCACCGCGCCAATCTGTCACCGTCATCCCACCGGCCTCACCGCACGCCCTGCCGGCGCGTACGCTCGCGCGCTGGACCCGTTTTCGCGCTCGTGCGTTGTGGAGGACGATTCCTCACCTAGGAGTGCACACCATGAGTCTGATCAAGCTCGCCCTGGCCGGGGCCACCGGTTACGCAGTGTACCGGATGTATCGCGGTTCGCAGCACATGGAGGAGCCAGCGGCCGCCTTTGCCGACGGCGAGGCCACGCCGGGCTTCGCGCCGGTGCGCAATGCCGGGCCGGAGGCGATGGCCAGCGACATGAAGCACTGGGACAAGGTGGACGAGGAATCGGACGAGAGCTTTCCGGCCAGCGATCCGCCGCCGATGGGCATGCGCTGAAGCGCGGCGCTAGCCCAGTCGCGCGGCCAGCCAGCCCACCAGCCAGACCCGCACCGCGCTCGCGAGTCCGGGAGGGACGGGGGCCTTGATCCGCTCCGCATCGATCCGCGCGACCAGCGCGTTGATCGGCAGGCCCTCGGCGCTCGCGGCCTGCTTGAGCAGTTCCCAGAACAGCGGCTCCAGGCTGATCGAGGTCTTGTGCCCGGCGATCTCGACCGAGCGCTTGACCGGGGGATGGAACGGCGTGGTCATGGGGCGACTGTAGGGCGCGCGGGGGGCGGAGGGCAACCGCTCAGCGGGCAGGCTCCTGGCGGGCATGTCCCGGCGGCATGAGCGCGCGACCCTGCAGTTCTGGCCGCGCCAGGTCGAGTTCAGCGCCGCCTAGGTGCATTTGTGAGCCGCTGGGTGCCCTTGTGTGCGGTTCTGCCGCGGCGCCCTCAATACATGTGCTGCCCGCCGTTGATGCTCATGGTCGAGCCGGTCATGAACCCCGCGTTGTCCGAGGTGAGGAAGGCCACCGCGCGGGCGATCTCCTCGGCATGGCCGAGCCGACCGACCGGGATCTTGGCGACGATCTTTTCCAGCACCGGGGCGGGCACGGCGGCGACCATGTCGGTATCGATATAGCCCGGGGCGATGGCGTTGACGGTCACGCCGAACTTCGCGCCTTCCTGTGCCAGCGCCTTGGTGAAGCCGTGGATGCCGGACTTCGCCGCGGCATAGTTGACCTGCCCGTATTGCCCCGCCTGCCCGTTGATCGAACCGATGTTGACGATCCGCCCCCAGCCGCGCTCACGCATTCCGGGGAAGGTCGCCTTGGCCATGTTGAAGCAGCCGCCCAGGTTGATCCGCATCACCTCGTTCCAGTCATCGAAGCTCATCTTGTGGAGCACCCCGTCGCGGGTAATCCCGGCGTTGTTGATGACGATGTCGATCGGGCCGTATTCGGCGGCGATGTCGTTGCAGTTGTGAATGCAGGCCTCGTGATCGCCTACGTCCCAGCGGAAGGCGGGCATGCCGGTGCGGGCAGTGAAGGCGCGGGCCTTTTCCTCGTTGCCGGCATAGTTGGCGATGACGATGTGGCCCTGCTTCTGCAGCCGCAGGCTGATCGCCTCGCCAATGCCCCTGGTTCCGCCGGTTACGATTGCCACGCGCGCCATTGCCGGTAACTCCCTGCCCAAGTTTCGTAACGGCAGGTGTAACAGGCGGCGCGGCGCCGACAAGCGCTTCGCATACGTAATTTCGGAGGCGGTGCTAGAAGCTGAACTGGGTGCCGACGTAGACTGCCTGGCTGTCCTTCTTCCCGTCGGTCAGCGGCACCAGCCGATCCCGCTCGGTCTGGAGCCGCACGCCAGCGGTGACGTTGAGGTTGCGGGTTACGCGGTAGGAACCGCCAAGGTCGACCGACTGGTCGCTTTCCCCCTCGAAAGTGCGGGGGCTGCGGCCAGCCTTTTCCTTTTCATCCAGCGCGATCCGGGGGACAAAGCGCGAGGGATCGCCCTGCGCGGTGCCGCGCGACAACTGGTAGCTCGACAGGTCGGGCAGTTCGAGCTTGCGGCTGGCGGACTGCGCTGCCGCCGCGCCCTGGCTGAAGCCCTTGTACCCGCGCGTCGCTCCCAGGTTGTACGCGGTCGGCGCGATTCGCAGCGAGGTGCTGGCGGCAGCGGGTTCGGCCGCGCCGGTCACGACGATCGGGCGCTGGTTGCGCCCGTCGAACCGGACCGCCACGGTGACCGAGCGTTCAAGCCGGTTGGGGGTAACTGCCGGGGTGAAGCGGAAGCGCTGGCCCTTTGCCAAGGCGCGCACAGTGATCGAGCGGGCAAGGCGCGGATCGACCTCGGCCGGCTGAAAACCGCCCGGTTTCACGACTTGCGGGCCTTCGCCGGGCACGGGATCGAAGCGGCTGGAAAAGGCCAGGACCGCGCTGGGCAGGGCAAGGACGCCAACCGCGCCGGCCAGCAGCATCGCCGCCGCCGTCCCGTTGCGCCGTCCGTTCTGCATGGCCCCAGCCGTGCGCACCCGCCTTGTCCTCCTTCGCTTAGCTGTCCGAAATGTCGGAGCTTGCGCCCCGATTTCCAAGTGAAAAATGCGCGCCTGGCCATGAATTGGGCGTTAACGGGGCGTGAACTGCGGCATTCAGCGGGCATTCACCGCGCTGTCGCGCATTAAGACCGCGCATTAGGCGGGCATTGCGCTCTTGCCGCAAGCGATGCCTCGGTTATAGAGGCTCGCAGCCGCAGGGGCTTAAACCGACAGGACCTGGACACGACGATGAACGGCACCACCACCACCGGCCCTCTTTCCTTCCGCAATCTGGGCCGTGCTGGTCTCGTCGCGATGGCTGCCCTGGCGCTGGTCAGCTGCGGCGGCGGCAAGGGCAAGCCCAAGGCCGATATCGCCGCCAGCCGCGTGACCACGATTGGCGTCAATTCCTATCTCTGGCGCGCCAGCCTTGAATCGCTGAGCTTCATGCCGATGCTCCAGACCGACAGCAATGGCGGCGTGATCGTGACCGACTGGTACGCCAACCCGAACAACCCGGGTGAGCGGATGAAGGTTACCGTTACCATCCTCGACCAGGATCTGCGCGCCGACGCGCTGCGCGTGGCCGCCAGCCGCCAGGTCAGCCAGAACGGCGTCTGGGTCGATGCGCCGGTCCAGGCCGCGACCGTGCAGAAGCTGGAAGACATCATCCTGACCAAGGCCCGCGACCTGCGCCGCAGCGCGGTGAAGTAAGGGGTTACTTGTTGGGTGCGCCTTTCGCCTCCGCGAAAGGCTTGGCCTGGCCGGCCCACTCCCCCGGCCCGACCACCCACAGGGTACCATAAACGGGTGGTCGGGCCGGGGGAGTGGGCCGGCCAGGCAGGGAAGTCCGGACGGACTTCCCGCACCGCCGTCAGGCGGACAAGGACTCGGGGCGGGCTGGTGTTGCTTGTCAACTAAACCCTCCTTCCTCCACCTCCTCCCCTCTCGACAAGACGCTCCCAGCGGCTAGAGGGGCGAACATGACTGCAGAACGTTTTGATCCCGCCAGTGCCGACCAGCGCTGGCAGCGCGCATGGGATGAAGCCCAGAGCTTCAGGGCTGACGACACCTCGGCCAAGCCCCGGTCCTACGTACTGGAGATGTTCCCCTATCCTTCCGGGCGCATCCACATCGGCCACGTCCGCAACTATACCATGGGCGACGTGCTGGCCCGCGCCAAGAAGATGCAGGGCTACGAAGTGCTGCACCCGATGGGCTGGGACGCGTTCGGCATGCCGGCGGAAAACGCGGCGATGGAAAAGGGCGTTCACCCCGGCGGCTGGACCCGCGACAACATTGCCAACATGAAGGCGCAGTTGAAGCGCCTGGGCTTCGCGCTTGACTGGAGCCGCGAACTCGCGACCTGCGATCCGGAATACTATGGCCACGAACAGGCGCTGTTCCTCGATCTCTATGCGGCAGGCCTCGTTTACCGCAAGGAAAGCGCGGTCAACTGGGATCCGGTCGACATGACGGTCCTTGCCAACGAACAGGTGATCGATGGGCGCGGCTGGCGTTCGGGTGCGCTGGTGGAAAAGCGCAAGCTCAACCAGTGGTTCCTCAAGATCACCCAGTTCGCCGACGACCTGCTGGCAGGGCTGGGCAGCCTCGACAAGTGGCCCGAAAAGGTCCGGCTGATGCAGGAAAACTGGATCGGCAAGAGCCAGGGCCTGCGTTGCACCTTCCGTTTCCCGGGCAGCGCCGAGGGAGTGGAGGTCTTCACCACCCGGCCCGACACCCTGTTCGGCGCCAGCTTCGTCGCCATTGCCGCCGACCACCCGCTGGCCCAGCAGATGGCCGAGACGGTGCCCGAGCTTGCGGAGTTCATCGCCGACTGCAAGCGCGGAGGCACCACTGCGGCCGAACTGGAGACGGCGGAAAAGAAGGGCTTCAACACCGGCCTGTCGGCTGAGCATCCGCTCAAGCCGTCGTGGCACCTGCCGGTCTATGTCGCGAACTTCGTACTGATGGACTACGGCACGGGCGCGGTGTTCGGCTGCCCCGCGCACGACCAGCGCGACCTTGATTTCGCCCGCAAGTACGAGCTTCCTGTCACCCGCGTGGTTGCCGATGGGGATGAAACCGGCAGCACCTTCGATGGCAACGAGGCCTATACCGGCCCGGGCCGGATCGTGAACTCCGAATGGCTCGACGGGATGGACGTCGAGAGCGCCAAGGCCGCCGTGATCGCCCGCGCCGCGCACGAGGGCTGGGGCGAAGGCACGACCGTGTGGCGGCTGCGCGACTGGGGCGTGTCGCGCCAGCGCTATTGGGGCACGCCGATCCCGTTCATCCATTGTCCGGCCTGCGGCGTGGTGCCGGTGCCCAAGGACCAGCTGCCGGTTACCCTGCCGGAAGACGTCAGCTTCGACGTGCCAGGTAACCCGCTGCTGCGCCACCCGACCTGGAAGCACGTCGACTGCCCCCAGTGCGGCGGCAAGGCCGAGCGCGAGACCGACACGCTCGACACCTTCGTCGATTCGTCGTGGTATTTCCTGCGCTTTGCCAGCCAGCCGGCGGACAAGCCGTTCGATCCCGAAGTCATCAGGCGGTGGCTGCCGGTGGAGCAGTACATCGGCGGGATCGAGCACGCGATCCTGCACCTGCTCTACGCCCGGTTCTGGACCCGCGCGCTGGCCCACATCGGCCTGATCGACGTGAAGGAGCCATTCGGCAGCCTGTTCACGCAAGGCATGGTGACGCACGAGACCTATTCGCGGATCGATCCCGCGAACGGCCAGCCGGTCTACTTCAGCCCGGCGGACATCGAGCGCGGTGCGGACAGCGCAGTGCTGAAGGCTGACGGCGCCCCGGTGGAAATCGGCCGCGTCATCAAGATGTCGAAGAGCAAGAAGAACGTCGTCGATCCCGACGACATCATTGCCCAGCACGGCGCCGACGCGGTGCGCTGGTTCATGCTGTCCGACAGTCCGCCCGAACGCGATCTGCCCTGGTCCGAGGCCGGGATCGAAGGTTGCGCCCGGTTCGTCCAGCGCCTGTGGCGGCTGTTCGGCCAGTACGATCCGGCCGCAACCGGCGAGGACAAGGCGCTGGACCGCAAGCGCGACCAGACGGTCCAGGCGGCGGGGCAGGACATCGCCTCGCTCGGCTTCAACAAGGCCGTGGCGCGGATCTATGAACTGACCGGTGCGGTCGAAAAGGCCGCGCCCAGCGCCAGCCGCTCCGCCGCGATCCGCGTGCTGCTGCTGCTCGCCGCGCCGATGATGCCGCACCTCGCCGAAGAGGCCTGGGCCGCGATCGGCGGGGAAGGGCTGGTGGCCGATGCCGCCTGGCCGCCGGTCGACCCGGCGCTGCTGGTCGAGGACGAGGTGACGATCGCGATCCAGGTGCTGGGCAAGCTGCGTGATACCATCACCGTGCCCAAGGGCCTGCCGCGCGAGGAGATCGAAGCCCTTGCCCTTGCCAGCGACAAGGTGCAGCGTGCGCTGGATGGCAAGGCAGTCAAGAAGGTGATCGTGGTGCCCGACCGGCTGGTGAACCTGGTGGCATGAGGCAGCTGCTTGCCCCCTTGTCCGCCGTGCTGCTTGCCCTGCTGTTGGGCGGCTGCGGCCTGCAGCCGATGTATGCGGGCGGCGGCAGCGGCGTGGTCGCGCAGGGGTTGGCCGGAATCGAGGTTTCGCCGATCGAGGGCAAGGCCGGCTGGCTGATGCGCAATGCGCTGAACGACCGGCTGCGTGCGGGCGGTGAGGCCGGCGCGCGCTACCGGCTCGACGTGCGGCTCGACGATCGGCTCGAGGGACTGGGCCTGCTGTCGGACGATACCATCTCGCGTGAGCGCCGTACGCTGCGGGCGCGTTACCAGCTGGTCGACCTCGGCTCCGGCGAGATCCTGCTCGATGCCACGGCCGGATCGGACGCCGGGATCGACGTGGTCAGTTCGGAATATGCGACCATCGCTGCCGAGCAGACCGCGCTCGAAAACCTTTCGAAGGAAGTGGCGGACCGCATCGTCACCCGGATTGCGCTGCGCCTGCGCGCCGAGCGGTGAAGGCCAGCCAGAAAGACTTCCGGAGCCAGGTCGCGCGCGCCGTTCGCGAGTGCCGCGTGTTCTTCCTGTGCGGCGACGAAGCCGGCGTTCAGGACGCTGCGCACCACATCGTCTCGTTGCTGCCCGATCCGGGCGAGCGAATCGAATTCAGCGGCGCCGAGCTGCGCCGCGATCCGGTGCGGCTGGGGGACGAGGCGCGCTCCAGCTCGCTGTTCGGCGGAACGCGTCACATCTGGGTCCGCGCCAGCGGCGACGAGGCCCACGATGCAGTGGAAATCCTGCTGGGCGGCGAGGCCGAGGCCTGCCCGGTGGTGATCGCGGCCAGCGGCGCAACCGACAAGTCGCGCACCGCCAAGCTGCTTGGCCCGCGCGGCGATGCGCTGGTGGCGATGTTCTATCCGCCCGATCTGCCCGCGGTCAGCAGCGCGGTGCGCGCCATGGCCGATGCCGCCGGGGTCCAGTTGGGCGGTGATCTGGCCGAGCGGATTGCCCGCGCCGCCGCGCTCGATACCCGGATCGCGCAGAGCGAGATGGACAAGCTGGCGCTCTACCTGGATGCCTCGCCCCAGGCCCCGCGCCGGGCCGATGCGGCCGCGCTGGAAGCGATCGGCGCGCGGACCGAGGATGACGGGCTGATGCCGCTGGTCAACGCCGCGCTGTCGGGCGAAACCGGCAAGCTGGCAGGCGAACTGCGCCGGATGCGCGAGCTTGGCCTTAGCCCCGTGGGCGTGCTGCTCGCCTTCGAACGCCGCGCCGGGCAGCTCGCCCAGCTTGCCGCCCGGCTTGGTCCGCGCGGCGACGTCACGGGGCTGATCGACAGCGAAGCGGCCGCTCGCCGCGTCTTCTGGAAGGACAAGCGCGATCTTGTTGCGCAGCTCCAGCGCTGGCGCGGGCGCAAGCTGGCGCGGCTGATTGCGCGGCTGGGCGAACTGCACCGCGCGCTGCTCGCCAACAGCCAGAATGCCGAGCTGCTGCTCGCCCAGGGACTGGCCGAGATTGCCCGCGCTGCGGCCCAGCGCAGCCAGGGGTAAATCGCCTAGGAAGCCCACCCGTGCACCGGGCAGGTCGATCCGACTGCAATTACGTGTTTTTTCGGGCTAGACGGGTTGCGTTGCAGCGCAGCATGCATAAACCTGCGGGCTATTGCAGGTCGATTCCCTTGGGAAGGGGTCCATGATTCCACTTGGCATTCCATTGCCCGGCGAGGCCGTGCGGTGAACGCACCCGCGACTCTGTTGCGCGAGCTTCCGCTTGCCCAGCCGCTCGAACGGCGGCGCCTGCAATGCTATCTGGCCTTGCTGCTGGGCGATTGTGCCATGGTGTTCGCGGGTTACGTTGCGGCCGGTACGCTTTATCTGGGCGCGCAAGGGGCGGGCAAGGCCGCAGTGCTCGCGCAGCTTGTTCTCCCCCTGTTTCTGACAATCGGGCTTTATAACGGCGCCTATTCGATCGACGCGCTGATCCGGCCGCGAAGGGGAGTGCTGCGCGCGCTGGTGGCCTTCGCCCTGTCGGCGGCGCTGGTCGTCTCGATTGCCTATTATGCCAAGTCCAGCGCTGCCTTCTCGCGCGTGGTCTTTACCGGCGGGTTCGTTCTGACCGCGCTCGGGCTGGTCTGGATGCGCGCCCAGATGCGTTCGTTCGTGCGTTGGCGCTGTGGGCCGCGGATGGTCAACGAACTGGTGATTCTCGACGGCGGACCGACGCTGGAACTGCCGGGCGCGGTGCATATCGAGGCCGCGAGCTATGGCATAGTGGCCGCACTCGACAATCCGGCAGCGCTCGACCGGCTGGGCGCGCTGCTCCAATCGGTGGACCGCGTGGTGGTGAGCTGCCCGCCGCCCCGGCGCCTGGTCTGGTCGTTCATCCTCAAAGGAGCCAACGTCGATGGCGAGGTGATCGACGATTCCGTGGTCGAGCTTGGTGCCCACGGTGCGCGGATCGCCGGTTCCCACGGCTTCCTGCGGGTCTCGCTTGGGCCGCTGGGGCTGCGCGCGCGCGTTGCCAAGCGGTTGTTCGACGTGACCATTGCCGGAGCTGCGGTGATCGTGCTGTCCCCACTCCTCGCAGTGGTGGCGCTTGCCATCCTGCTCCAGGACGGCGCGCCGGTGCTGTTCCGCCAGCGGCGCGTTGGGCGGGGCAACCGGTTCTTCGATGTCTACAAGTTCCGCTCCATGCGGACCGCGGCGAGCGACCATGCCGGAAACCGCTCGACCGGGCGGGACGACGACCGGATCACCCCGATCGGCCGCCTGATCCGCCGCACCAGCATCGATGAACTGCCGCAGTTGTTCAACGTCCTGAGCGGGGAAATGTCGAGTGTCATACGGAAGCTCGCCCAGCATCCAGTAGACTGTCTCGCCGGGGCTGAGCTGTGCGGCGTGCGCAGCCGCCAGTCGTACGGTGGTGTCACCCGCCGCCACATCGGCAATCAGCGGCAGCGAAATCATGGGCGCCGAGCTGGACGGGCCAAAGATGACGCCGCCGCCGCCGTACTGCCTCGTCAGCTCCGCCCCGCTGAAATCGTGAACCGTGTTGCTGGCAAGGATAAAGGAGGGCTGGGCTCCACCTACTACGCCCGATTCCGCTGCGGTCATCGATTCCATGCGATAACGCGGCTGGGAGAAGCTGATGCCCTGGGCACCGATCGCCGCCGCGTAAGCAGTCGTCGCGCGGATCGCTGGCCCGTCATCTACGATCCCGTCGCCCCTTGCGCCTGATAGGTCCACCTGGACACGGCCCTCCTGCGGGAGCGCCCGGAAGTAGCGCCCATTGCTCGACCGCGCGACAAAGCGGGGGTGGGCCGCAAACAGGGCTGCGGTGGCGAGAGCGTCGGCCGCGTAGAGGCCGGGCGCCTTGCCGATCGCGTCGCGTCCGCTGGTCTGGACCAGGTCCGTGCCGCTGCGGATATTCTCGGTGGCAATCTGAGTGAAAAGTATGTCGGCCATGACGACTCCATGATTTGGGAGAATGCTTCAGGCGAATTCGCTGAGGATCAGGCGGCGAAGGACGGTCGCCATCCAGAGCCCATCCAGCTTGTGGCCAAGCGCGGTCGGGTGGGTGCCGTCGGTGGTTGTGTAGAGGCTCGCTTGGTCGCTGGCCGTGTTCCACACCCCTTCGCGCAGGTGCGGCATCAGGCGGTCGATGTACCAGACATTCTCATTGGCGCGGCTCCAGGCCGCTTCCATGATGCCGTCCCGGACATTGTAGACCGTCAGTGGCGGGCGGTTGTTCGGAGGGCCGCTCGGCCAGGTCGGGCCGAAGAACACGATCGGTTTGCCGGGCCGCGCGGCCTGCCAGGCGTCGATCATCGCATGGGTGCGGTTGGCGATCGCTTCCTGCAGCGTGGCGCCGAACGCGCCGGGGCTGGAAAGGTGGTCGTTCATGGTGCCCAGTACCACCGCCAGCTTCGGATCGGCCGCCGCAGCGCCGGTCTGGACGCTGGTGATTCCGCTCAGCGTCATGTCGAGCAGGCGTTCCGGGTCCAGGAAGTTCACGCGGGTGCCGGGGTTGAGCATCCCGGTGCCTCCCGATGCGGCCAGGCTGCAATCGAAGCCCAGCGCCCGGGCCATGACCAGCACTTCGCCTTCGCCCAGCGCCGCGCCAGTGCCTTCGGCGAAACTGTCACCGATGACCGTGACCAGCGGCCGGGCTGCACCGGTCGATGCAATCTCGGCGGCATTGGCCACGTTGACGCCGTTGACTGGAACACTCTGCGTTTCGACCGTGATCCGGCGGGTGCCGCTCACCGGGAAGACCAGCTTCACATAGCACCCCTGCCCGGTGTTGTAGGGCAGGGCCATGGTCCCCGCGATGCAACCGTTGACCAGCACGCGGAAGTTCGTCCCCGGATTGCCCATGCCGAACACCGGGATTTCCAGCTGCGTTCCGCTGTGCATGAATTCGTAGGCGAATGGCCCCGACCCCCTGCCACCGCCGCCATAGGCAGCCCCGCGCGAGCGGGCATAGCCCCACGACGGCGAGGTAGTCCCGGCCTTGACGATCGGGCCTGAAAGATAGGTGAAGACGGGATTCTCGCACAAGAACAGGGGGTTCCAGTAGGCGCGGGCGTTGATGGTCGAATTGGCCCCGGCTCCGCCTTGGGTGAGCACCGGCTGATCGCTGGCGGGCAGTCGTTCAAGGGGGCAGGTTGCGGCGCCGTTGCTGCGCAGGGCCGCGATCAGGGCCGCCGTGTTTGCGGTCGGGCCGCTGCGAGCGCCGAGCGCGCGGGCAATCAGATCGACGCTCATTGCGACACCCGGTAAGCGATCGAACCCGAGGTAACGGTGCCGGACAGATAGAGCTGGGCTCCGGCCTCGTATTCTTCCCACACCGGTTCGCAGCAGTTGGCGGAATACTGGGCCCAGTCGGCACCTGCCATGGTGAGCGGAAGCCGGGTCGTGCCGCCGTCGGTGGAGCGCAGCAGGCGGACGCTGCCGCTCCAGGTGCCCGAAAGTGCCAGAATGACGGGCTTGCCCGCGACCGGGGT
>Ga0208564_1000920_pt1 | contig 25526 bp, 18 predicted proteins | sample AD_UKC073_MetaG_FD_184439 | JGI IMG/M metagenome (GOLD analysis project Ga0208564, IMG submission 184439) | Active sludge microbial communities of municipal wastewater-treating anaerobic digesters from USA - AD_UKC073_MetaG (SPAdes) (version 2) | ecosystem: Engineered > Bioreactor > Anaerobic >... | reverse complement strand
CGGCCCCCGCCACCCGCCGGGCCACCTTCCACACCCTCACCGTCGACCGGGTCGAGCGGCTTACCGACGAGGCCGTCGCGGTCACCTTCGCCGTGCCTGCCGAGCTCGCCGACGCCTATGACTTCGTCCCCGGTCAGCACCTCACCCTCAAGGCGACGATCGACGGCGCCGAGGTGCGCAACTCCTACTCGATCTGCCAGGCCCGGGGCGAGGGGCCGGTGACCTCACTGCGGGTCGCCGCTGCCAAGGTGCCCGGCGGGCGGATGTCGCCCTGGCTGGTCGACACCGTCAAGGCCGGGGACGAGATCGAGGTCATGACCCCGATGGGCACGTTCACCTGCCCCGCCCTGGTCGACCGAGCGCGTCACCACCTGGCGATCGCCGCGGGATCCGGGATCACGCCGGTGCTCTCCCTGGTCTCGACCGCACTGGAGCGCGAGCCGCTTTCGCGGGTCACGCTGCTGTTCGGCAACCGACGCACCTCCAGCGTGATGTTCCTCGAGGAGTTGGCCGACCTCAAGGACCGCTTCGGCGCCCGCCTGCACCTGGTCAACGTGCTGTCTCGTGAGGCGCCGGACGTCGAGCTCTTCGCCGGGCGCCTGGATCGCGAACGCCTCGCGAGGATCTTCGACGCGCTCGTGCCGATCGACGAGGTCGACGAGGTCTACCTGTGCGGGCCATACGGCATGGTGCTGGACGCCCAGGCCGAGCTCGCCGAGCGCGGCATGGACAGTGCCCACGTCCACCACGAGATCTTCCACGTCGACGACGCCGGTGCTCCCAAGCACACCCCGGTCGTCGTCGACGAGTCGGCCCCGGCCGAGGCGATCGTCACGGTCAACCTCGACGGGCGCACGACGGTCATTCCCATGCCGTCCAAGCTGGAGACCATCCTCGACGCGACCCTGCGGGCCCGCCCCGATGCGCCGTACTCCTGCACGGGTGGCGTGTGTGGCACCTGTCGGGCGCGCGTCGTCACGGGCGAGGTCAAGATGCTGCGCAACTACGCCTTGGAGCCCGATGAGGTGGCGGCGGGGATCGTCCTGGCCTGCCAGGCGCTGCCCGTCTCCGACACCGTGGAGCTGGACTACGACGCCTGATCGCGGCGTCGGTAGGTCACGAACGCGAGGCCCGGTCGGGCCTCGCGTTCGGTTTCCTGCCAGACCTGCGGGTCGATTACGGGGAAGGTCACCGAACCGTCTGACTCCTGATCGACCTCAGTGACGACCAGTCGCGTCACCTGGGGGAGTGCCAGTCGGTAGATCTCGCCGCCCCCGACGACCCAGATCGGGGCGTGGAACTCTCTGGCGATGATGAGAGCATCTTCGATGCTCTGGGCGGTGTGGACCCCCGCGTGGTGCCAGTCCGGGTTGCGGGTGACGACCACGGTATGCCGTCCCGGCAATGGCCGCCCGATGGAGTCGAAGGTGCGCCGGCCCATGACGAGCACCCCGCCCATGGTGGTGCGCTTGAAGTGCGCGAGATCCTCGGGGAGGTGCCACGGCATACCGGAGCCGTCTCCGATGACCCGGTTGCGGGCCACCGCGACGATGATCGCGATCTCGGGGCTGGTGCTCATACCGCGATGGGGGCGGCAATGCCCGGGTGTGGGTCGTAACCCTCGAGCGCGATGTCGGGCAGGTCGAACTCGTCCAGGGCCAACCCAGGGGTCAGCCGCAGACGGGGCAGCGGGCGCGGCTCGCGGGTGAGCTGCAGCCGGGCCTGGTCGAGGTGGTTGCTGTAGAGGTGGGCGTCGCCGAGGGTGTGCACGAAATGCCCCGCCCGCAGCCCCACGGTCTGGGCGACCATCTCGGTGAGCAGCGCATAAGAGGCGATGTTGAACGGCACGCCGAGGAAGACGTCGGCCGAGCGCTGGTAGAGCTGGCAATCCAGGTATGCCGTGCCGCCGTCACTCGCGGGTCGGACGTAGAACTGGAAGAGCGCGTGGCAGGGGGGCAGGGCCATGTCGTCGACGTCGGCGACGTTCCACGCCGAGACGATGTGCCGGCGGCTGTCGGGATTGGTCCGCAGGCCCTCGACCACCCGTTGGATCTGGTCGATGTGTCGGCCGTCCGGGGTGGGCCAGGACCGCCACTGGTAGCCATAGACCGGGCCGAGATCACCTGAGGCGTCGGCCCATTCGTCCCAGATCGTGATCCGGCGTTCGTGCAGCCAGGCGATATTGGTGTCGCCACGCAGGAACCAGAGCAGCTCTCCGAAGATCGAGCGCAGGTGCAGCTTCTTGGTCGTCATCGCCGGGAAGCCTTCTTGCAGGTCGAAACGCAGCTGGTGACCGAAGACGCTCATCGTGCCGGTGCCGGTGCGGTCCTCCTTGCGGACCCCCTCGGTGAGGATGCGGTCGAGCAGGTCGAGGTACTGGCGCACGATGGAACGCTAGCACTGGCCAGAGAGTGTGACCTAGATCACATCACGTGATTGCTCTTGGTCTGTAACGACCCCACGGCACCGCCCGATGGTGTGGGTGTCGAGGCGCTACCCGGACCCCCGAGCGGGTAGCGCCTCGACATTGTTGTGTGCGGGGAGCGATAGCCTGGGGAGATGACGATGCCCATCTTCGGACGCGTGCTGACAGCCATGGTCACCCCGATGACCCCGACCGGCGAGGTCGACGAGGCCGGCGTCGTCGCCGTCGCCGAACATCTGGTGGCCCACGGGCACGACGGACTCATCGTCAACGGCACGACCGGGGAGTCGGCCACCCTGACCAGCGACGAAAGCATTCGGGTCATCCAACTCGTCGCTGACGCCGTGGGTGATCGGGTCAAGGTCGTCGCGGGGGTCGGGTCCAACGACACCGCGCACAGCATCGAGATGTCCAAGCGGGCTGCGGCCGTGGGAGCTGATGCTCTTCTCGTCGTCACGCCCTACTACAACAAGCCCACCCAGCCTGGGCTGTTGGCGCATTTCCGGGCCGTTGCGGACACCACCGACCTGCCGGTCCTGCTCTACGACATCCCGGGACGCACCGGCATACCCATCCAGACCGACACCCTGCTGCGGCTGGCCGAGCACCCTCGGATCGTGGCCGTCAAGGACGCCAAGTGCGACCTGTGGGCGGCCAGCAAGGTGATGGCCGAGACCGACCTGCAGTGGTATTGCGGCGCTGATGAGTCCAACCTTGCGATGCTCGCCCTCGGCGCGGCCGGGGTCGTTTCCGTCGTCGGTCACGTCGCAGGCAACGAGTATGCCGCGATGATCCAGGCCGTCGTGGACCGCGACCTCGCGACCGCCCGCGCTATCCACACCCGACTCATCCCCATCGTCGACGCCATCATGGGCACCTCGCAGGGGGCGATCATGGCCAAGGCCGCCCTGGTCGAGCTCGGCGTCATTTCCTCCGCCTTTGTCCGGCTCCCATTGGTGGAGTCGCCACCCGAGCACCTTGCGATCTTGCGCGAGGGCCTCACGAAATCAGGAATCCGTTGAGTCATCCGCACCCCGAGCTCACCCTCCCGCCGCCGCTGGCGGATAACGCCCTGCGATTCGTCGCGTTGGGAGGTCTGGGGGAAATCGGCCGCAACATGGCCGTGCTCGAACACCAAGGTCGGCTGCTCATCATCGACTGCGGTGTGCTCTTCCCGGAGGATCACCACCCGGGCGTCGATCTGATCCTGCCCGACTTCTCGTATTTGGATGGTCGGCTCGATGCCGTCGAAGCGATCATCCTCACCCATGGTCACGAGGACCACATCGGCGCTGTTCCCTATCTGCTGGCGCGCAAGCCGGACATCCCGCTCATCGGGTCCCGGCTGACCCTCGCGCTGATCGAGGCCAAGCTCAAGGAACACCGGATCCGGCCCTACACGCTGGAGGTGCGTGAGGGGGAGCGCGAGCACCTCGGGGTCTTCGACGTCGAGTTCGTCGCGGTCAACCACTCGATCCCGGACGCGCTCGCGGTCATGGTGCGCACCTCGGCCGGGTCGATCCTGCACACCGGTGACTTCAAGATGGACCAGTTGCCGCTGGACGGGCGGATCACCGATCTGCGGGCTTTCGCGCGGCTGGGCGAGGAGGGCGTCGACCTCTTCCTCACCGACTCCACCAACGCCGACGTGCCGGGGTTCACCGCCCCGGAGCGGGATATCTCCTCGGCCATCGACAAGGTGTTCCGGCATGCCGAGCGCCGCATCGTCGTCGCCTGCTTCTCCTCGCATGTGCACCGGGTGCAGCAGGTGATGGACGCGGCATACAAGGCCGGGCGCAAGGTCGCGCTCGTGGGGCGCAGCATGGTGCGCAACATGGGCATCGCGGTGGAGCTCGGCTATTTGCATGTGCCTGACGGCGTCCTCATCGACGTCAAGAAGCTCGACGACCTGCGCGACGACCAGATCGTGTTGGTCTGCACCGGAAGCCAGGGCGAGCCGATGGCCGCCCTCTCGCGGATGGCCAACCGTGACCACCGCATCGACGTGGGGCCTGGTGACACGGTGCTGCTGGCCAGCTCGCTCATCCCCGGCAACGAGAATGCGGTCTATCGCGTCATCAACGGCTTGATGCGCCTCGGCGCAAACGTCGTGCACAAGGGCAACGCCAAGGTGCACGTGTCCGGCCACGCCGCGGCGGGGGAGTTGACCTACTGCTACAACATCGTGCGGCCGCGCAACGTGCTGCCGGTGCATGGCGAGTGGCGGCACATGTTCGCCAATGCCGAGCTCGCCGTGGCAACCGGGGTGCCGCGCGAGCGAGTGCTGCTCGCCGAGGACGGCGTCGTCATCGACCTGGTTGAGGGCGTAGCCAAGATCGTCGGAGCCGTTCCGGCGGGCTATATCTACGTCGACGGCTCCTCGGTGGGTGGCACCGACGAGGCGATGCTCAAGGACCGTCGCATCCTGCGCGACGAGGGGTTCATCACCTGCATCGTCGTCATCGACACGGCCACCGGCAAGATCGCGGCCGGCCCGGAGATCACGGCACGTGGGTTCGCCGAGGACCGCGAAGTCTTCGAACAGGTCATCCCCAAGGTCGAGGCCGCGATCATCGCGGCCACCGAAGGCGGCATCACTGACGAGCACCAGTTGCAGCAGGTGATCCGGCGCACAGTGGGGGGCTGGGTTGGCGGCAAGATCCGGCGCCGGCCGATGATCATCCCCATCGTCATCGAGGCGTAGCAGCACCTGGGGACCAGATCGGGTGCCCCTCGTTAACCCCAGGTTCGTCGGCGTGTACAGCTCTTAACTTGAAGCAACGCCACATGATGGGGGTACACTCGTTGCTGTCGGCTCGTCGCACAGACCCGGGGGGGTCGGGCGCAGGGGATAGCGCTCGCGGGCTGGGTCGACACGTCAACCGCAAAGCAGTGAGGGTGTCCATCGTGTCGCAAAGTCCATCGAACGTGTCGCGAATCAGTCGCCGCACCCTAGCGAAGGGTGCTGCGTGGTCTGTGCCGTTGATCGTCGGGGCGTCCCAGGTTGCCCATGCAGCATCCTCGGTGCCAGTGAAGGTCCAAGGAGTGATTTGCGGGATCGATCGTGGACCGGATCCCTCCAAGTACAACACCATCCTTATGTATGTCTACTTCGGGTGGCAGGCGCTGCCCGGTACCACGATTCCCCAAGGCACGTCGGTCCAGTACACAATCACGATTGACCAGACGAGGACATCCGGAGCTCTGCCGGGTACTCCGAATACTTCTTACGGAACGTACTTCACCGGGAGCCTGTCGGGCCCCACCCCCACGACGGCAATTTTGACGTCCCCCTCTTCGTATACATATACCTACACATTGACCGCTAATCAGGACATCTTAGTCCCACCATCCGGATCTATCTGTGGGCCGTACTTGGTGTGGGACTCCGACAACGCCGTGCGCCCGAGCTATTACGACGGAACAGCTCCAAACGTCACGCAGACCACTACGTTTACGGTCACCTCGGGCGGGGTCAACGGCGCAACCGCCACCAGCCTGAAATGGAACGTCGGGGTTTACAACGGAGGAGTTAATGATAACCGTTGGCGCCCACTCTCCTACATCTCAAGCAGCGGGTACTCCTCTCTGCCTAAGGTGGGGTTTCACACCAGGCGTCAATGCGGCAGCGGCGAACTATTGCCTGACTGATACCCAGGCAAACTGGACTACCCAGTGTCTACGGTGCAACACCTGGTCCTATGACTCCACTTTGCGCGTGTGCACAACCCAAAACTGTACCGGCACCAACTGCGCCTAGAGTCGTAGCGAATTGGCAACTGACAGTCCAGTCCTCTCAGTATTCGTCCTCAATGGTTGCGGTACGTGTGAGGACGTCATTCGAGACCTCCCCCAATGGAGCGAGCAACTAGGCGGGGCGGCTACTGAGGTGTTTTCGCCACCGGTCGCTGCCGGAATCCCCGTCCCGCGCTGGTTTGACATATGCATTCCGGATCCGGGGGAAGTGGTCGCTAGGTCTCGGGGCGTGACGCTCTACCCCACGCTACTGCTGTCAGGGTGGCCCGGCGATATTGGGCCTCGTCGTGCCACTGGATATATGGCCATCCGTGAACTCATCCTGGAGGCTCAGCGGGACCTGCGGCACAGGGCCTGGCAACGGCGCCCTTTCGTGTGGATGAGTCGATCACGCGGATGGGAGCGACAGGTCTAGCCCAGGGTGGCCGAAGGGCGTAGGCTGCGCGTGCATCGATTCATGTACGAGCGGGAGGACGACCGTGACCAGGCGATGGGCAGCTATTTGTGGCGTTGCCGCCTTGTTGGCTTCCGGCGCCATCGGTTCAGCCCAGGCTGCAGACGTGAGCATCAATGTGTCGGCGGCTGGCCAGGAGATGGTGTGTCGTCAAATCGCCTTGACGGTAACTAGTGGACAACTCAAGTATCTCTCCAACTACACCTCGCATTCGGACGGGTCTACACACCGCGTGGAGAACGTTTCGAGCGTCGCACCGCTAACCCTGAGCTCCACGGTCGTTGCAGGCGGTGTAGTCCTTCCTGGCCCTATCTATACCGTCTCATTGCGTCGAAACGTCGTGATCGACTACGCGGGGGGAATGATGACTGGGTCCGTCAAGTACGACTACGACTTCCGCGCGGCGGATGGCGCACAGCTGGGTACCTACTCCGGTAAGTGGGATTTGACCCGAGGAGATCTCCGCTGGGCGGACATGAAGGGCACCTGCAACCCGTGACCACTCGTCACCACAGGCGGGAGCTGCTCGTCGTTGCGGCAGCAACGCTCGGGGTCTCCCAGCCCGCCTCGGACGGCACATAGCTCAACGCCGGTCCGCTGGCAGCAAGCTCAGTGACGGCCGTGATGAGTCGCTCCACGTGATGAGGGCGGGTCGCAAGACCCAGGCTCGCGCGCACCGCTGCCACCTCGCGGAGGCGAGCGGACGGCATACCGGAGCGGTGAAGCGTGTCAGCGCCATGGGAACCGCCGGAACCAGCCGCAACGCCCGAGTCGCCACCAAGCAGGTGGTCGACGAGGCGGTGCGCGCAGAACCGACCGTCGCGCACGCCGATGCCGTACTCCACCGACAGTGCCGTCGACACCAGGCCTGCTTCGAGCCCATCCACGGTGAAGGCGACGACCGCCACCTGATCTGCGCCCGACCCGAAGAGCGTGTGCAGGCGCACGCCAGGGATCGCCGCCAGCCCGCGCCGCAAGCGAGCCCCGAGAGCGTGCTCGTAGAGCGCGATATCGGCGCGATGCTCGGCCAAGGCCGCACACGCCGCCGCGAGCGCGACGGCTCCGACCACGTTGGGAGTGCCGCCCTCGTGCCGTGCCGGCCCGAGCGCCCACACCACCTCCGACTCGGTGACCGACACCGTCGCCCCGCCCCCTGGCAGATACGGGGCGGCGGTGTCGAGCCAGTCGCCCCGCCCGGCGAGCACGCCGGTGCCATACGGGGCGTAGATCTTGTGGCCGGAGAGGGCGACATAGTCGACGTCCCACCCGGCCAGGTCGATGCGGCGGTGCGGCGCCAGTTGCGCCGCGTCGAGGGCGACCCGGGCGCCATGTCGATGGGCCACCGCGACGATGTCGGCGATCGGCCACACGTCGCCGGTGACATTGGACGCCCCTGCGACGACGACGAGGGAGTGCCGCGAGGTCACCTCCCCGAGCGCACGATCAAGAGCCCGTATGCCGTCCGCCACCGTCGCGGGGACCCCGAGGGTCACGGTGCGGTGCGCTCCCCACGGCAGCAGCGTCGAGTGATGCTCGGACGCGAACGCGACGACGGTCGTGTCGGCAGGGAGGGCGTGGGCGAGCAGGGTCCACGAGTCGGTGGTGTTGCGAGTGAAAACGACGTGGTCGGTCGCTCGCGCTCCGACGAACCGGCCGACCTCCTCACGGGCCTGGTCATACCACTGCGAGGTGACCCGGCTCGGGTGGCCGTTGCCGCGGTGCACCGACCCGTAGCCCGCGACCACTCGCTCGACGGCCGACGCCACACTGCGCAGGGCGGGGGTCGACGCCGCGTGGTCGAAGTTCGCGTAGTCGATCCACCCGTCGGCCACGGGCACCTGGAGCCCATCCGTGGCGGTGGCCGGCACGCCGGCGCAAAGCGCAGCCGGTGCTTCGAGAGTCGCGGTCATCGTCGTCTCTTCCTTCCGGCCGCAGCCGGTTCGCGCTTGCCCACGTCGGTCGCGTGGACCAGGTCGTCATCCGGGGCACCCCGCCGCGAGGAGGGTTGCCGGCCAGCGAGCCGGAGCTGAACCGCTGACGCTCATGACCTTGGGATAAACATAACGTCATCTAATAGTCGGCTCAAGCGTCGCGCTCGTCATCCCGCCAGCTGAGATCGACTCTCCAGCGCGCGCGTGACGGAAAGTCGGCCACTGATGCGCGTGTGACACGTGAGTCTGGAGTGGCTGTCGCGTACCCTCCGGATCATGGCGACCCGTCCGTCCTCCGCGTCCTCGCGCGCTTCGACCGCGAGCCGTGGCTCCGCGACCCCACGCAGCACCGCACGGCCGAAGGCATCCCCGGCCCGCAAGGCGCCGACCCCGCGCGGAACCAAGACCCGGTCCGGCGGCCTCCCGCTGCCGCTGCGTGCCGTGCGCTCGACGTGGATGGGTGTCTCGCACCTCGCCGGTGGAGCGGTCCGCAAGGTGGGCACCTCCGCGCGGGAGCTGGAACCCGAGCACCGCCGTGATGGCCTGGGGTTCGCGCTCATCGGGCTCGCTGTCGTCGTCGCGGCTCGGGAATGGTGGGGGTTCCCCGGCGTCATCGGGGATGTCGTGCACGCTGTCGTCGCCGGCACGCTGGGTCGCATCGCGTATGCCGTGCCGCTGGTCCTGCTCGCCTTCGGGCTGCGGCTGCTGCGTGCGCCGCAGGACGACGCCGCGACCAACCGGCTGCTCATTGGCACCCTGGCCCTCACCGTCGCCGCGAGCGGAATCGCGCACCTGGCGGACGGCATACCGACTCCTCCTGCCGGCGCGAACGCCATGCGCGCCGCGGGCGGCATCATCGGCTTCCTCGCCTCCAGCCCCATCGCCGCGGCAGTGTCCTCGGCCGGGGCGCTCGTTCTGCTGCTTTTGCTCGGCTTCTTCGGGGTCCTCGTGCTCACGGCGACTCCGGTGCGGATGATTCCCACCCGCCTCCGACAGGCGCGCGACCGGATCCTCGGACACCGCCCTGACGACCAGCCCGCGGATCCGTCATCGACGTCGAGCGACGAGGGCCCGACCAAGGCCGCTCAATCGAGGCGCGCCAAGCTCGCAGCCGAGGTGCTCGATCGTCGGGTCGGCGACGAGGCATTCGTCCAAGCCGCCGAGGTCGCCCCGGTCGGCGCCGACGGCAAGCCGCTGCGTCCCGGCCAGAAGCGACCGGCGCCAACCTCGCCCGTCGCGGCGGGCGCCTCTGCTGAGGCAACCACTCAGCCGCTCGCCACCGGCACTCCCAAGCCCGAGCTCAAGGCACCGGCCACCTCGACGCTGCCGCTGCGCGCCGAGCAACTCCAGCTGTCCGGCGACGTCGCCTATGTGCTGCCCGACCAGGCGCTGCTTGCCCCCGGACCCCCGCACAAGGCCCGCAGTGCGGCCAACGACCGTGTCTTGGAGGCATTGGGCCAGGTCTTCGAGCAGTTCGAGATCGACGCAGCGGTCACCGGCTTCACCCGTGGGCCGACGGTGACCCGCTACGAGGTGGAACTCGGGCCCGCGACGAAGGTCGAGCGGGTCACCGCCCTCTCGCGCAATATCGCGTATGCCGTGGCGTCCGCCGACGTGCGCATCCTCAGCCCGATCCCCGGCAAGTCCGCGATCGGAATCGAGATCCCCAACACCGACCGGGAGACCGTGTCGCTGGGCGATGTGCTGCGCAGCCAGACCGCGCGGGGCAACCAGCACCCCATGGTCATGGGCGTGGGCAAGGACGTCGAGGGCGGCTATGTCATCGCCAACCTGGCCAAGATGCCCCACCTGCTCGTCGCGGGTGCGACCGGCGCCGGCAAGTCGAGCTTCGTCAACTCGATGATCACCTCGATCCTCATGCGGGCCACCCCCGAAGAAGTGCGGATGATTCTCGTGGACCCCAAGCGGGTCGAGCTCACGGCATACGACGGCATCCCGCACCTCATCACCCCGATCATCACCAACCCCAAGAAGGCGGCCGAGGCGCTGCAGTGGGTGGTGCGGGAGATGGACCAGCGCTACGACGACCTGGCGGGCTTCGGGTTCAAGCACATCGACGACTTCAACAAGGCCGTCCGCGCGGGCACGGTCAAGCCGCTGCCAGGGTCGGAACGGGTCATCACGGCATACCCGTATCTGCTGGTCATCGTCGACGAGTTGGCCGACCTCATGATGGTCGCCCCCCGCGATGTCGAGGAGTCGATCGTCCGCATCACCCAGCTTGCCCGCGCGGCGGGCATTCACCTCGTCCTGGCCACCCAGCGGCCGTCGGTCGACGTGGTCACCGGGCTCATCAAGGCCAATGTGCCCTCCCGGATGGCCTTCGCGACCTCGTCGCTGGCCGACAGTCGAGTCGTCCTCGACCAGCCGGGCGCAGAGAAGCTCGTCGGGCAGGGCGATGCGCTCTTCCTGCCGATGGGGTCGAGCAAGCCGATCCGTGTGCAGGGCGCCTGGGTCACCGAGTCGGAGATCCACGCCGTCGTCAAGTCGGTGACCGAACAGCTCAAGCCGCAGTACCGCGAGGACGTCACGGTGGTTGCGGCCAAGAAGCAGGTCGACGACGACATCGGCGACGACCTCGACGTGCTGCTGCAGGCCACCGAACTCGTCGTCACGACCCAGTTTGGGTCAACCTCCATGCTGCAGCGCAAGCTGCGGGTGGGGTTCGCCAAGGCCGGGCGGCTCATGGACCTCATGGAGTCACGCGGGATCGTCGGGCCCTCGGAGGGCTCCAAGGCGCGTGACGTCCTGGTCAAGCCCGACGATCTGCCGGCCACGCTGGCGTTGCTGCGTGGCGACGAACCGCTCCCGGAGTGGGGCGACGACACGGCATACCCCTTGGACGGGGACGGACGCGCGATCGCGGAAGGCGGCCACGGGCGGTACGACAGCGATCCGCTCGCCGACCAGCCGGGCACGCCCGACGCGTGGGACGACTCGGACGAGGGCGACGAAGATGCGTGGGGTCTGACCGGCCGCGAGTAGCCCGGCTCACCGCTGCGGATGAGATTTCTGCGGTGCCCGCGGGCGGACACGGATGTCGTTGTTGTTCACGGCCGTGCGCGCGGCAACTCATCTTGCGTTTGCGGCAGAGTTTGCGAAGTCGTGAACCCTGGCATCTGGATTCCAGCCCCAACGAGGTCCATGCTGTGCAGGTGACCGGTCTCCCGCCGGTCTGCGTGGGCTGGCTGGGGAGTAGCCGCGCAGGTTTCGCTCCGTAAAGGGGATGTCGTGATTCGCAGATCTGGACGCGTCGGGCGACGCGTCGTCGGTCTCGGCGCGGTCGGTGGGCTGGTGCTCGCCGGTGCTGTAGTCAGTGCACCGAACTCCACGGCCGCGCCGACCGCGCCGCTGGCCGCAGCGTCGAGCAAGGGTGGCCCCGTGGCCAGCCTGGAATCGAGCGCGCCGGCAAACAGCTCGGACAACTTGCGGTCGCCGCAAGCGGTGAAGAAGGACGGCCTGCGTCAGACTGCGCTATCGCAGCGGCTCAAGGGCGACCCCACCGCCCAGGGCAAGGTCGTCAAGGTGGCCAAGGGCCAGTATGTCGACCTCGAGCGCGAGGGCACCGACCGAGTTTTCGTCATCCTGGCGGAGTTTGGTGACCAGCAGTATCCCAACGCGATCTTCCAGGGACCTGCGCCGGACGGCACGGCTACCGACGTCACGGGCCCGCTGCGCAATGAGATCCCGAAGCCGGATCGCTCGGTCGACAACTCCACGCTGTGGAAGGCCGACTACAACTCGGCGCACTACCAGGACATGTACTTCAACCGGATGGCGAAGTACTACCAGACCCAGTCCTCGGGTCGTTACTCCGTCGACGGCGCGGTGACCGAGTGGGTCAAGGTGCCCTTCAACGAGGCGCTCTACGGCCGCAACTACTGCGGCGGGATCGTCTGCAACACGACCAAGGCGCTCATCCGTGACGCCATGGCCGTGTGGGTCGACAACCAGCTCAAGGCCGGCAAGACGATGGCGGACATCACGGCATACCTGAAGACTTTTGACGTCTACGACCGCTATGACCTCGACGGCGACGGCAACTTCAACGAGCCCGACGGCTTCATCGACCACTTCCAGATCGTGCACGCGGGCGGTGACGAGGCTGCGGGCGACCCCAACCAGGGCACCGACGCCATCTGGAGTCACCGCTGGTATGCCAACCTGCAGGCTGGCGGACCGGGCGGCATCACCGGCGTCAACATCGGCACCAACGGTGGCCTGGTGAGCTCGCCGCTCGTCCCCAACAACCCCACGGGTGTCTGGGTCGGCGACTACACCATCCAGCCAGAGAACGGTGGCTTGGGCGTCTTCGTCCACGAATACGGCCACGACCTCGGCCTGCCGGACCTCTACGACACCTCCGGCAACACCGGTGGGGCGGAGAACAGCACGGCGTTCTGGACGCTCATGTCCTCGGGCGCCAACATCGGCACCGGCAGCCTCGACGGCATCGGCGACGCTCCGACCGACCTGTCGGCCTGGGAGTTGTTGCAGCTCGGCTGGTTGGCCCCGCAAGGCGGCAAGGGGCCGTTCTACGAGGTCGCACGCGCCGGGAAGAAGTCGGCCCACAAGCTCGGCCCGAACACCCCGGCCACCAAGAGTCCGCAAGCGGTCTTCGTCGTGCTCCCGGACAAGAAGGTCAGCATCGACCTCGGTCCGACGGCGGCTGGCAGCCAGATGTTCTGGTCCACGTCAGGGGACAACCTCAACACGACGATGACGAAGTCCGGGATCACCGGGACGAACCTCGCCGCCAAGGTGAAATACGACATCGAAGAGGACTGGGACTACGCCTTCCTCGAGGCGTCGGTCGACGGCACCACATGGACCCCGGTCAACACCTCGCTGTCGCGGGCGACCGACCCCAACAGCAACAACCCGAGCCACACCGGCATCACCGGCACGACGGTTGGCTTCGCGGCGTCCTGGGTCGACTTGACGGCGACCCTGCCGGCGGGCACAACTGCTATCCGGTTCCGCTACCAGACCGACGCAGCGGCCGCGCAGACCGGCTTCTTCGTCGACCAGGTCGCCGTCAACGGCACCGTCATCGGCACGGCGGAGACCGACGAGGGCTGGGTGCTCAACGGTTTCGTCCGCACCGGGTCGAGCAACGAGAAGTCGTACTTCAACGCCTACGTCGCCGAAAACCGTCAGTACGACGGCTACGACGCGTCGCTGCGCACGGCATACAACTTCGGGTTCCTCGATAGCCGACCGGACTGGGTGGAGACCTACCCGTACCAGAGCGGCCTGCTGCTCTGGTACTGGGACGCCTCGCAGGCGGACAACAACGTCGGCGACCACCCCGGTCAGGGTCTGGTGCTCCCGATCGACGCCCACCCGACGTTCGTCCACTGGGCCGACGGTCAGCTAATGCGTCCGCGCCTGCTGTCCTACGACTCGACCTTCGGCACCAAGGCGACCGACGCGATCACCGTACACAAGGACAGTGTGGCCACGACGATCCCGTCCGCTCCCGCGGTGCCGACCTTCGATGACACGAAGAACTGGTGGTTCCTCGCCGACTCGCACGCCACCACCGGCGCGCATGTCGGCCGCTACCAGCCGGGCTGGGTCGGGGTGCAGGTGCCCAAGACGGGCACGACGATCACTGTCAACGGTGCTGTGACCAACGGTGGCCACCTCAACATCACGGTGGCACCGAAGGCATGACCCACAACTGGTCGACCGTGACCAGCAGTGACCGATAGCGGCGGGGCCCCCAGACGACGGTCTGGGGGCCCCGCTCGGTATGCCGGCCGGTTGCCATCCCGCGGGTCCCGCGAGGCGGGTGTGGGTGAGCACCCATAGAGTTGCGCTATGACTCAGCCGACCGAGACGCCTGCGCGCAGGGTCGCTGTTGTCACGCTCGGATGTTCGCGCAATGAGGTCGACTCCGAGGAACTCGCCGGTCGGTTGGCCGCCGATGGGTGGGCACTGGTCGCCGACCCAGCCGAGGCCGACGTGGCGCTGGTCAACACGTGCGGGTTCGTCGAGCAAGCCAAGAAGGACTCCATCGACGCCCTCTTGGAAGCCGCCGATCTCAAGGACGGATCCCACCGCACCCAAGCGGTCGTCGCCGTCGGGTGCCTCGCCGAACGCTATGGCTCGGAACTCGCCGAGCAACTGCCCGAGGCCGACGCGGTGCTCGGATTCGACTCGTATGCCGCCCTGTCCGGCCACCTGCGTGCGATCCTGGCCGGCTCTCGGCCGGCATCACATACCCCCGCCGATCGACGGATGCTCTTGCCGCTCACCCCGGTCGACCGCGCTGCCGCTGCCGCGCAGGTGAGCCTGCCCGGGCACGGGACGACGGGAGGCGACCCCACGGCATACCGGCCGATGCGTGCGCTGTTGGAGGACCGCCCCTGGGCGCCGCTGAAGATCGCCTCCGGGTGCGACCGCCGCTGCGCGTTCTGCGCCATTCCGGCTTTCCGCGGGTCGTTCGTCTCTCGGCCGATCGCCGACGTCGTGGGCGAGGCGCGCTGGCTGGCCGAGCAGGGGGTCCGTGAGGTCTTCCTGGTCAGCGAAAACTCCACCAGCTATGGCAAGGACTTCGGCGACCTCGCTGCTCTGGAAAAGCTGCTGCCGCAGCTCACTGCCGTCGACGGCATCGACCGGGTCCGGGTGTCCTATCTGCAGCCGGCGGAGATCCGGCCGGGCCTGCTCGAGGTCATGGCCAGCACGCCCGGCGTCATGCCCTACTACGACATCTCGTTCCAGCATTCGGCGAGTGGGCTGCTGCGTCGGATGCGTCGATTCGGCGGGACTGACGCCTTCCTCGACCTCATCGCGCGAGTGCGCTCGATGACCCCTGAGGCCGGCATCCGGTCCAATGTCATCGTGGGGTTCCCCGGCGAGACCGAGGCCGAGCTAGGCGAGCTCGAGCTCTTCCTCGCGATGGCCCGGCTCGATGTCGTCGGGGTCTTCGGCTACTCCGACGAAGACGGCACCGAGGCTGAGAGCCTGCCCGATCACCTCGACACCGAGGTCGTTACCGAGCGCGTCGCCCGGGTCACCGACCTCGTCGAGCAACTCACCGCCCAACGCGCCGAGGAACGCATCGGCTCCGAGGTCACCGTGCTCATCGAGGCGTTCGACGACGACGAGGGTATGCCGGTCGGTCGCGCCGAGTTCCAGGGGCCGGAGGTCGACGGCGTCACGTCTTTGCCGGGTGCGGACGTGCGGGTCGGTGACATCGTGCCGGCCATCATCACGACCTCGGAGGGCATCGACCTCGTGGCGGCCCCGCGATGACCGACCCCACGCCTGAGGTCCACGCCGCTCCCTCGTCGGGAAGGCCGGTCGTCTCGCCGGCGTCCCCCCCGGCGAATCCCGAGGCCAGCGCGTGGAACCTGCCAAATGCCCTCACTGTCGGCCGAATTGTCCTGGTCCCCGTCGTCGGGTGGTTGCTGCTCGCTGACGGTGGCGGCAACGCAGCGACCCGGTATCTCGCCCTGGGAGCTTTCATCCTGGCTGCCATCACCGACAAGATCGACGGCGACCTCGCCCGGGCCCGCGGACAGGTGACCAACTTCGGCAAGATCGCCGACCCGATCGCCGACAAAGCCCTGCTGGGCATGACCTTCGTGGCGCTGTCGATGCTCGGGGAGGTGTGGTGGTGGGTGACCGCCCTGGTGCTCAGCCGCGAGATCGGCATCACCATCATGCGCTTCGTCGTCATCCGTCATGGCGTCATGCCGGCCGGCCGCGGCGGCAAGCTCAAGACCACGGTCCAAGCTTTCGCCCTCGGCATGCTCATCCTGCCCGCCTGGTCGCTCCCGTTCGCGGCCGGTTGGAGGCAGGCCGCGTATGCCGTGCTCGTCCTGGCCGTCGGGCTCACCTTCGGTACGGGCATCGACTATTTGGTGCAGGCCCACCGGCTGCGTCGCACCAGCCCGCGAGCCTTGGCCAAGCGGGCCGCTCGCGAAGCGGCACGAGACGCGCGTCGTTCGGCTCCCGGCGCCACCCCGCGTCCCTGATGGTGACGTTGGCCATGCCGGATGACACGTCAACGGCCGACTCGACCCGCGGTGAGATCACGCGCCTCGCGCGGCACCTCGTCCAGATCCTCACTGCCCGCGGCGAGACCGTGGCCTGCGCCGAGTCGTTGACCGGAGGGTGGCTCACCGCTGCCCTCGTCGACATCCCAGGTGCCTCCGTCGTGGTGCGGGGTGGGATGGTCTCGTACGCCACCGACCTCAAGGCATCCTGGCTTGGCGTCGACCCCGAACTGTTGGCAGCACGGGGAGCGGTTGACCCGACCGTGGCAGCAGAGATGGCGCAAGGGGTATGCCGTGCGGCTGGCTCCCACTGGGGCTTGGCCACGACCGGGGTGGCCGGACCGGGGCCGAGTGACGGGAAGGTTGCGGGCACGGCATTCGTTGCAGTCGCCGTCGGCGCCCGCGTCCTTGCGGTGCGGGAGCTACATTGCGCGGGGGATCGATCGCAGGTGCGTGCCGCGACCGTCCTGGCCGCTCTCTCGCTCCTGGCCGAGCAGGTGGATCACCAGTGAACCACCGAGCGTCAGATGGCGACACGAGCGGGAATCAGCCGGTCGGCACGCGGTGATGAGGACGGGCAGGTTATCGTTGGCGGAATCGACGCGACGATCGATGGTCAGGAGGTGGGTCTCATGGTGTTGATGCGTAGGGAACTCGGTGATGTGCTTCGCGAGCACCGCCAGGCTCGCGGGCTGACCTTGCGTGGGCTCTCGGCGCTCGCAGCCGTGTCACCCGGTTATCTCAGCGAGATCGAGCGTGGCACGAAGGAAGCCTCCTCGGAGCTGCTCGCCTCGGTGTGCGCCGCCCTCGGGGTGCCGCTGTCCGACGTGCTCGCGACCCTGTCGGTCCGCGTCGCCGAAGTCGAGGCACTCACGAGCCCGGTGCTGGTGCCGATGCCTGCTCCGCTGGCACCGGTGTCCGCGTCCGCAGCCTGACGCTGGCGCGGCTGATGGCCGCTCTCTCGTGACTGTCATCAGTGCGGTGCACACCCACCGCGTGTCCCTGCCGTTGCGTTTTCCGTTCGTGACCGCCCTACGGCGGACCGAGCACGTCGACACCCTGCTGGTGCAGGTCGTCGATTCCGACGGACGCTCTGGGTGGGGAGAGGCTCCGCAGGTCTGGCAGGTGACCGGTGAGTCGGTCATCGGGGCGCAAGCCTGCGTCGAGCAGATGCTCGGTCCCATCCTGGTCGGCGAGCCTCTCGGGGAGTGGCCTCGGTTGGCTGACCGGCTAGGCCTGGTCGTGGCGCGCAACGGGGGAGCCAAGTCGGCAGTGCAGACCGCGCTGTTGGACCTGGTATGCCGTGCCGACGGCATTCCGCTGGTCGAGCTCCTGTGCGGGACGAGGCGCGGCGAGGCGGCATCGAGTGAAGGCCGGGGTCCGGAAAGCGGTGTCGAGCCGGCGGCATCCGGCGTCGCAGTGTGGTCAGCCACCGATGTCACCTTGTCAGCGGCGGACCTCGCGGCGACGGTGCGGAGCGCAGTCGAACGAGTTGGCGACGGTTTCACGACCCTCAAACTCAAGGTCGGCACCGACCCGGCTGGTGATGTGGCCCGCGTCATCGCGGTCCGTCAGGAGGTCGGGGACGCCATCGACCTGCGACTGGATGCCAACCAGGGCTGGAGCCGGGACGCCGCCGTCCGTGCGATGCGCGCCCTGGAGCAGGCGGGGGTCGGCGTGGAGTTCGTCGAACAGCCGGTCGCGGGGGAGGACGTCGAGGGGTTGGCCTGGGTGCGTCAGCGGGTCGACACCCCGGTCGTCGCTGACGAGGCTGTCTTCGCGATGACCGATCTCGACCGGGTCGTGCGTCTGCAGGCTGCCGACGGGATCAATGTCAAGCTCGTCAAGGCGGGTGGCCCGCTGCCCGCGCTGGCGCAAGCGCGGGTCGCCCAACAGGCTGGGCTCGCGACCATGGTCGGCTCAATGATGGAGAGCGACGTAGGGGTGGCAGCGGCGCTACATGTGGCTGTGGCAGGGCGCGCGTCGCTCGTTGGGGACCTCGACGCCGGATGGTGGCTGCGCCGCCCGGTGCCCATGTCGGGGTTGTACTACGGCACCGATGGCACGGTGCGGATCGAGCCCGGGCTCGGCCTCGGGGTCGTGCCGAGTCTGACCGCCTGTCCTGCACCGGGTCAGGTCCGGGGATAGCGCCCTCGGCTGTCCCGGCTGCCCCGGCTGTCCCGGCTGCCTCGGGGGCTAGACCCCAGCGGCCGTTGTGGTCGTCCGTGGTCAGCCGGAGCCAGACCTCCTTGGCAGGCCGGACAGTAGAACATGGTCCGCTGCTGCAGCACCGGGCCGATCAGCGCCACCCGGACGACACCACCGCACCGTCGACACGGACGACCCGAGCGCGCGTGGACATAGGTGGTGTAGCCATTCCGAGCATCACCGGTCGTCGACTGGATGGCCGACCGCCGTCCCACGTCGAGCAGCCCGTGGACCCGGTTCACCAGCTCCAGCACCGTCTCAGGGCTGAGCTGGGCCACCGGCGTCCAAGGGTTGACCTTCTCCAGGAAGAGCACCTCGGCGGCATACATCGTGCCGACCCCCGCGAGGTTGCGTTGATCGAGTAACGCGCTGCCGATGTCGGTTTCGGAGTAGGGGTCGGAGCCGGTGGAGGCGGATGAACCGATCCGCTCCGCAGCCAGGGCTGGGTCCCAGTCGGCGCCGAGGACGTCGGGTCCCAAATGGCCCACCAGCTCTCCCTCTCGCTCGGTAGCGACCACGTCGAGCATCCCGAGCCGCAGCCCAAGAGCCGCCCAGCGTTCGGTGACGAGCAGCGCCCGGATCTGGTGGTCCTCTCGCTGGGTCGGCCCGAGACGTTCGGTGGCTTCGACACGCCACTGACCTTCCATCCGTAGGTGGGAGTGGATGGTCAGTCCGGTGTCGAGGCGATGCAGCAGATGCTTGCCTCGGGAGCGGACCTCGGTCGTCGTGGCTCCGACGAGGTCGAGGTCGATGAGGGCTCCCCAGCGCAGCTCGGCGCCCGTGAGCCGTTGCCCGGCAAGGGCCTGGTGAAGGCGGGTCGCTGTCCGCCAGACGGTGTCGCCTTCAGGCACGAGCCTTCATCTCCGGATCCGTAACCCGCGCGACGTGGCGTGAAAGCCGGCAGCCTCCAGCGCGGTCGAGAGCGGGTGGTCTGAGCGCAGCACCGACTCCCCGTCAGTGCGTTCGACGGTCAGCCGGCCCAGGGCGCCCTCGCGCACGGCCAGGGCGAGGGCGTCGGCAGCGGCCTGCAACCTGGTGGAATCCTCGCTCCAGGTGAGCAGGGTCCGACCGCCGCGCTCGACGTAGAGGACGAGGTCGCCGTCGACGAGGGCGACCAGCGCTCCAGCCTTGCGGCTGGGTTGGTGCCCCTTACCGCTAGAGGCGTCGGTCGTGGGACGGTCCGGCCAGGGCAAGGCGGCACCGTAAGGATTGGCGGGGTCGCATGCGGCGAGGATGACGCCGGGCATCGGATCGCGCCCGTCCTCCAGGGGACGAGCGCCAGCGCGCAGCCGGTCGACCGCACCCGTCGAGCCGAACTGACTCGCCCCTAGTCCCTCGACGAAGTAGCCGCGACGCACTCGCCCGGCCTCCTCGGCAGCAGAGAGCAGGCGGTAGACGCCCGCGAACCCGCCAGGGACGTCCTCGGCGGCGACCGCCCCCCGAGTGAGCACCCCATAGCGGTCCAGGAGCACTTCGGCCCGCGCGTATGCCGTGACCGTCGGGTCGGTCTCGGGTGCCGGCAGCAGCACCCAACGTCCGGCGGTGCGGGGGTCAATCGCTCGCTGACTCAGGGAGGCTGGCTGGGCGGCACCGGCTCCGCTGCCGGCTGCGGCTGAACGCAGTAAGGCCGCGCGACCGGCATACCGGGAACGTCTGGGCGCCACGGCCCGGGGCCGGTGAGCGGTGCGGCCGCCACCGAGGTGGCCGCGCAGCGGCGCGAGGGTGTCGCCGCTGACCATTCCGGACCAGACCAGGTCCCAGAGTGCGGCGCTGCCGGCCGAGGCGTCGGTGAGGCTGGCTCGTGCGAGGAGGGGGCCGAAGAAGTAGGCACCGCCTCCGGTGAGCGCCTCCAGCAGCGCGGTGTGGGCGGGGGTGAGATCGACCGGGAGCGGCGGATGCAGGGTCAGTGGGGCGAGGTCGGCGGGATGCAGCGAGACCCACCCGTCGTCGCCCGGCAGGGACCCATGCCCCTGCCACACGATCTCGCCGGCGGCCATGGCCTCATCGAGCAGCCCCGGGTGATAGTCGGCGATCCGCGCCGGGAGGATGAGCGACTCGAGGGCGCTAGCGGGGAGGATCGCTCCCGCGAGTTGTTCGACCACCCGCAGCACCCCGTCGACGCCCCGCAGCGTCCCGCCCAGGTGCTGCCAGCCGATCAGGAAGCGAGCCAGGTCCAGCGGACCAACCGGCTCCACCTCGGCCCGCAACGCAGCAAGGGACCGGCGCCGCAGCAGACGCAGGACGCGCGCATCGCAGAAGTCGAGGGCGTTGGCTGCCTCTCCCTCCCGCAATGGACGCAACTCGCCCTCGACGACCCGGCCGCCGCTGACCAGTCGGGCGAGCGCATCACGGACAACGGCCACCCCGAGGCCGAACCGCGTAGCGACGTCGGCCGCGCCGAACGGTCCGTGGGTGCGGGCGTGGCGAGCAACCAGATCGGCGAGCGGGTCGGGCTCGGGAGCCAGGAAAGTCTGGGGTATGCCGACCGGCAGGGACACGCCGAGCGCGTCGCGCAGCCGGCCGGCATCTTCGACGGCCGCCCACTGGTCGCGGCTGGCGATCCGCACCTGAATGATGCGTCGGGATTGCTCCAGATCGGCCAGCCAGGTCGAGACGAGCGGGCGGGCATCGGAGCGGACCCGTGCGGTCACCTCATCGAGATCAAGGGGGCCGAGCGAGCGGATCAGGTCGGCCAGATCCTCGGCATCGCGGGCGGCTCGCTCGGGGGTGAGATGCCCCATTTCCGCCTCGGTCGTGGCGAGTGCGGTCGGGTCAAGCAGGTCACGCAGCGCGAGGGTCTCACCCTGGCCGAGCAACTCCGACAGCAGGGTGGGGTCCAAGGCCAGCGCGGCCGCGCGCTTCTCAGCCAGCGGGGAGTCACCCTCATAGAGGAACTGGGCGACATAGCCGAACATCAGCGAGCGCGCGAACGGCGACGGCGTCGCGGACTCGACCGAGACCGTCGTGATCTCTCGCGAACGGACCCGGCGGAGCAGGTCGACCAAGCCGGGCACGTCGAAGACGTCCTGGACACACTCGCGCACGGCCTCGAGGACGATGGGGAACGACGGGTACTGGCTGGCCACTTCCAGCAGGGCAGCGGCGCGCTGGCGCTGCTGCCACAGGGCCTGACGTCGGTCGGGACGCCGGCGGGGGAGCAGCAGGGCGCGGGCTGCGCACTCGCGGAATCGCGCAGCGAACAACGCCGACCCCCCCACTTGGGCGGTGACCAGCTCGGCGATCTCGTCGGGGTCGAGGAAGATCAGGCCGAGGAGTTCCGCGCTCAAGTCGGTGCCGATCGGAACAGCTGGTGCGACCTCGTCGCCCCACCCGTCGGAGCCGAGCAGGTCCATGTCGGGCAGGCGCAGCACGATGCCGTCATCGCCATGCATGGCCTGCACGTCCAGCCCATAGCGCTCCCGCATCCGGGCCGCGATAGCCAAGGCCCACGGTGCGTGGACCTGGCCGCCGTACGGCGAGTGCACGATGACCCGCCAATCGCCGAGTTCGTCGCGGAACCGCTCGACGACGATCGTGCGGTCGGACGGCAGATGGCCGGCGGCCTCGCGTTGCTCAGCGAGGTAGCCGAGCAGGTTGTCGGTGGCCCACTCGTCCAACCCGGCGGCGGCGACACGCTCGCGGGCTGCGGTCGGGCCAAGGCTGGCGACCTCGCGGACGAACGCCCCGACGGCGGCCCCGAGCTCGGGTGGGCGACCTATCGTGTCGCCCTTCCAGAACGGCAACTTGCCCGGCTGACCGGGAGCGGGAGTCACCAGCACGCGGTCGTGGGTGATGTCCTCGATTCGCCAGGTCGACGTGCCGAGGGTGAAGGTGTCGCCCACGCGGGACTCGTAGACCATCTCCTCGTCGAGCTCACCCACCCGTCGGCCGGGACCGTCGCCGGAGGCGAGGAACACGGCATACAGGCCGCGGTCGGGGATGGTGCCTCCGGACGTGACCGCGAGGCGCTGGGCTCCTCGTCGGCCGGACAGCGTCCCCGCGACGCGATCCCACACGATGCGGGGGCGCAATTCGGCGAACTCGTCCGATGGATAGCGGCCGGACAGCATGTCGAGGACGGAGTCGAGGACCAGCCGCGACAAGCCGGCGAAGGGTGCCGCACGCCGCACCAGCGCGTGCAACGCGTCGACGTCCCAGTCCTGCAGGGCGCACATGGCGACGATCTGTTGGGCGAGCACGTCGAGGGGATTGGCCGGCACCCGCAGCGACTCAATGGCTCCCGCGCGCATCCGCTCGACGACGACGGCCGTCTGGACGAGGTCGCCGCGGAACTTGGGGAAGAGCACCCCCCTGGAGACCGCACCCACCTGGTGACCGGCGCGGCCCACCCGTTGCAGGCCGCTGGCGACCGACGGGGGCGACTCGACTTGGACGACGAGGTCGACGGCGCCCATGTCGATGCCGAGTTCGAGGCTGCTCGTCGCCACCACGGCCGGCAGCCGTCCCGCCTTGAGGTCCTCCTCGATGATGGTGCGCTGCTCGCGGCTGACCGAGCCGTGGTGGGCTCGGGCGAGTAGCGCCGGCGCCCCCCGCGCCGCGCCCGCTTGGGCCATCACCTGCGCCGGTATGCCGTTCGCGCCAGGCTTTGTCGCGGGGGATCGTGGTGCGGCTGGGATGGTCGCCTCGGGATTCGAGGTGCTGTCGCCGCTCACCTCGGCGTCGGTGCGGTCTTCCCAGATTTCGTTGAGCCGGGTGGTGAGTCGCTCGGCTAGGCGGCGCGAGTTGGCGAAGACCAGGGTGGACCGGTGCTCGGCGACGAGGTCGACGATGCGCTCCTCGACGTGCGGCCAGATCGAGGTGCGTCGGGGGTCGCCGGCAGCCGGGCCGGATAGGTCGCCGGTGGGTTCGCCGAGCGACCCGAGATCGGGCACGGGGACGACCACCCGAAGGTCCCACTCCTTGGTCGAGGGGGGCGCCACGACGTCGACCGGCCGTCCTCCAGCCAGGAAGCGGGCCACCTCCTCGACCGGGCGCACCGTGGCGGACAACCCGATGCGCTGGGCAGGAGCAGGCAACAGCGCGTCGAGCCGTTCCAAGGTGAGCGCCAGATGGGCACCGCGCTTGGTGCCGGCGACCGCGTGGACCTCGTCGAGGATGATCGTCTCGACCCCGCCGAGCGACTCGCGGGCCGCCGAGGTCAGCAGCAGGAAGAGCGACTCTGGCGTCGTGATGAGGATGTCGGCCGGGGTCTTGGCGAACACCCGCCGCTCGGCTGCCGGGGTGTCGCCTGAACGTACGGCGACGGTGACGTCGGGTGCGGGCAGACCGAGGCGCTGTGCCGCGTGTCCGATGCCGACGAGGGGGGAGCGCAGGTTGCGTTCGACGTCCACGGCCAGGGCCTTGAGGGGCGAGACGTAGACCACTCGGCAGCGCGCCTTGGCCTCGGGTGGCGCGGGACTGGTGGCGAGCCGGTCGAGGGCCCAGAGGAAGGCCGAGAGGGTCTTGCCGGATCCGGTCGGAGCGACGACGAGGGCGTGGCGCCCGGAGGAGATCGCTTCCCAGGCGCCCTGCTGGGCCGCTGTGGGGGTGGCGAAAGCGCCGCGGAACCAGTCGGCCGTCGCGGGGGAGAAGCGGTTCAGGATGTCGTCGGTCATGCTTGGGCCTACCTTGCCACGAAGCACCGACACCCAACCCACCCTCGCGTCGAATGCCGCACGTCGCACGCCAAACGCCTCACGCCTTACGTCTCGCGCCTTGCGCGCGTTTTGGTGCGGTGGAATCGGCGCCCTGACGCAGGTTCCGCCACACCAAAACTGGGGGATGGGTGACAGACTCCCGGGATGCGGCATAGCGAGTTGTGGACCCGGTTACGCGACGAGTTCGGGCCGACGTATGCCGTGACGCTGGCTCAGGACCACTACGTCACCGCGCTGGGCAACCGGACTGCGCAGGAAGCCCTCGCGGACGGCATACCACCGCGGCAGATCTGGGAGGCTCTCTGCGAGGACCTCGGGGTGCCAACGGAACGGCGCCTCGGCCGAGAGCCGAAGCGCCGTTCCTGAGCTGGACTGAGCTGGACTGAAGCTGTCCCGAGCTGAACCGAACGGGTCAGCGCTCTTCGCGCGGAGCCCAGTGCTCGCCGGTCTGACCGATGTAGACCTGGCGCGGCCGGTAGATGCGGCCCTTGGGGTCGTCGTGGATCTCTTTCCAGTTGGCGATCCAGCCGGGCATTCGACCGATGGCGAACATGACCGTGAACATGTCCAGCGGGATGCCCATCGCGCGCAGGATGATGCCGCTGTAGAAGTCGACGTTGGGATAGAGCTTGCGCTCCACGAAGTAGTCGTCGGTGAGAGCGGCCTCTGCGAGTTCGACCGAGAGATCCAGCAGCGGGTCCTCGATCTTCATCGAGGCCAGCATGTCGTCGGCCGCCTTCTTGAGGATCTTGGAGCGGGGGTCGAAGTTGCGGTAGACCCGGTGCCCGAAGCCCATCAACTTGATGTTGGACTGCTTGTCCTTGACCTTCGCGACGTACTCCTTGACCGGCATACCGGAGGCCTTGATGAACTCCAGCATCTCGATGACCGCGACGTTGGCTCCGCCGTGCAGCGGACCCCACAGGGCACACACGCCGGCCGCGCACGAGGCGAACATGTTGGCCTGGCTGGAGGCGACCATGCGCACCGTGGAGGTCGAGCAGTTCTGCTCGTGGTCGGCGTGCAGCGCGAGGAAGAGGTTGAGCGCGCGGGTGACCTCGGGCG
>Ga0208564_1000917_pt1 | contig 25593 bp, 21 predicted proteins | sample AD_UKC073_MetaG_FD_184439 | JGI IMG/M metagenome (GOLD analysis project Ga0208564, IMG submission 184439) | Active sludge microbial communities of municipal wastewater-treating anaerobic digesters from USA - AD_UKC073_MetaG (SPAdes) (version 2) | ecosystem: Engineered > Bioreactor > Anaerobic >... | reverse complement strand
TTTGCCCTGCATGGCCCATCGGGTGACGACGTCGCGGGCGATCGGTCCCAGGCCGAGGAGGTCTTCGAGGTCGGCGGCGACGCCGTGGTCCTGGCCGTGGAGGATCTTGACGTCGGTCAGGTGCAGCAGGTCCTTGGCGATGGTGACGGCTTGGGAGCCGGCGTCGCCGACGGAGAGCAGGTCGGCGGGTTTGTGGGCGTTGGCCCACTGGATGTCACCGGCGGCGCGGGACAGGCGCAGGTCCTGGTCGAAGGACTTCACCGCCTCCGGGCCCAGTCGCATCTGTTTCCACACCTCGTCGCGCACGTTGATCCGCAGGTCCCCGGGGCTCGCGTTCTCGCGCATCCCGCGCCCCCAGGAGGACAGGCAGGTCAGGGCGATGCCGACGGCCTCATCCCCGAGCGGCATCAGCCGGGACAGCGACAACGAGGCGATGGGGGCGTCCCAGTCGACGTCAATGGTGGTGTGGGTGTCGAACAGTCCGGCCAGGGCCCCGTCGACGAGCTGGCCGAGGGCGTCGCGCAGCAGCCGGGTCTCGTCGAGGAACTGCCGGGTGCTGGCGTACCGGCACGCCTCGATGAGCTGCGGGGTGGGGGTGGTCAGCTGGTGCCACAGGGCGGGAATGGTGGTCTCGACCAGGTGGGTGGCGCCGGTGGTGTACCCGGTCAGGTCACGCAGGGCGGCCTTGATGACCTGCTCCTCCACGGGCCCGAACGGCACCGGGGTGGCGCCGATACGTTGGGAGCCGACCAGTCCGCGGATCAGGGTGAGCCAGCGCCCGAAGACGATCCCGGCGCGGGTGTGCGCGCCCGCCCGGTCCAGCGTGTCCCACCCCGCCGCCAAGGGCCCGAAGGACAGCGGGTTGATCCGGGCGGGCAGGCCGGGGCCGATGCGGATCGGGTCGACCCCGAAGAAGGTGCACAGCGGTTCGTACTCGTCCTTGGGGTCGCCCAGGACCAGGGCGCGGTACCCGAAGTCCATCATCCGCAGCAGGAACGCCTTGGTGGTGGCGGACTTGCCCCGGCCGGGTTTGCCGAAGCACATGACGTTGGGGTTGGTGACCGGGACGTCGTCGCGCAGGACCCACCCGAACGGGTCGGCGTAGAACGACCCGCCGGACAGCACGTCGATGCCCATCTGCGCACCGGTCGGGGGCAGGCCGGGGGTGGCGATCAGCGGCCACAGCACCGGCGCCTGGTCCGAGGTCATCCGCCAGGACGACACCGGCGCCCCCGGTGACGCGGCCCAGCCCCGCCCGGCCCGGCGGGGCCCGCGGCGTGAGGCTCGGGCGAACAGTCGGGCCTCCTTGGCCCGGGCGGGCTCGGCGGGTGTGGCCGGCAGGTCGTGCCCGAAGTCGGCGAGCAGGCGCGCCACGTCGCGGCCCGGGCCGGTCCGGCGGGGGCGGGTCACCGCCACCACCTCGGGATCTGACCCTCATCGTCGAACAGGTCCGGGTCGGACAGGTCGAGGTCGTCCCTGTCGAAGTCGTCCCGGTCGATGGCGGCCCGGTCGACCGCGCGACCCGGCAGGTCGGGGTGGTCGGGGTGGTCGGGCTGGTCTGGGTGGATCTGGGCGCGGGCGCGTTCAGCTTCGGCTTGGAGGTCGGCTGCCTGGTCGGGCAGTCCTTCGCTACGCAGGATCTTCGCGGAGGCCACGCAGGCGGTGGCGTAGTGCTCCACGGCCCGGTCGGTGTCGCCGTACCGGTGCGGGTAGGTGGTCATGACGCCCCCTTACGGGTCAGTGAGGTTCCCAGCGGGATGCTCGAGGCGGCGAACGCAGCGTCCTGGGACAGGTCCAGGCGCAGGGGGGCGAACCCGGCGGAGCGGATCGCGGCGTCAAGGCGTCGGCCGTGCTCGGCGACCCGGGCGGTCGTGGGCACGGTGACGGTGCACACCGCGTACGGGCGGGTCAGGGCGTTCCCGCGGGCGAGCTTGCGGTCCAGACCGCGGACCTTGTCGGCCTCGTCGGCGGAGGCCGTGCGCTGTCTCATCTTGGCTTTGTCGCGCAGCCCGTCGGCCATGTCGGCCTTCCACTGCGAGTTCGAGCTCTGCCGGTCGGCGTCGCGGCCGGTGATGATCGGGTAGGCCACCATGAACGAGCGCCGCTCCCCCGCCCCCGGGATCAGCACCGGCGCCAGGGCGCCCATGACCGCACCCTTGACGGGGAGCTTGAGCGTGGCCGAGATCGAGTTCCACGCGTCGTGGCGGTAGTGCCGCACCACCGCGCAGGCTCCGGACGGTCCGGCCATCGCCCACGGCACGTCGGTGTTGACGCCGGGGTCGGTGGCGGCCGCGGCGGCGGCGTCGATGATCCCGACCCGGTCCCCCGGCGCGAACCCCGTGCGGCAGGCCGCCGCCAGCTCCGGTGAGGTCAACCAGGACACCGAGGTCATGCCGAGCCCGCCCCGCAGGTGCGCCTCCACCTCGGAAGTGAGCGCGGCCAAGACGCGGGCGCGGCCCTCGAACCCGCCCCCGGACTGGCGGGCTTCCTTGGCGAGGCGGGACTCCGGAACGACGATGGTGACGAAAACCTCGGTGCGCACCGACGCGGACGTCAGTGTGGCCTGCAGGTCGTCGTTGACGGCCCGGGCCGCCCGGGGTGCGCCCGCGCGGCGGTGCCGGGCGATCCACTGGTCGCGTTCGGCGCCGTCGTCGGGGACGGTGCGGACCATGACGATGATCTCGTCGATGAGCTCGGTGCGGGCCGCGGCCTCGAGCAGCGCGGGCAGCCCGTCGCCGTACCGGTCGCGCTCGGCCGGCCCGGCCATCCCGATGCCGGGGTGGACCGCCGAAGCGGTGACCGCCCAGGTCCGGGCGGCGTGGTCCTGGATGAGCGCGACCCGGCGCTGGTCGGGCCCGGTCGGGGGTGCATCGTGGACCTGAACCCCGGCCAGGACCCCGGGCAGGTCAGCAACGTGCAGGTCATCGGCGGCCCCACGGGCGGCATTCGAGGTGAACCGAGCCCAGCCGGTGATACTGCCAGCGGCATGGGCCGCCACGGCAAGCAACCACCCGGTGGCCGAGCGGCCCCGCACCGGGGTGATCACCAGCACCGTGAGCAGCACCCAGCCGAGCAGGCACACCCCCGCGGGAACCCACGCGCCCCGGCTGGCGTTCCACAGCACCGGCAGGCACCCGATCGTGACGGCGGCGAGCTGCCAGGCGGTAAGGCCGAAGAAGAACCCGATCCGGGCCTTGGTGTAGTCGGCGTAGACGTGACTCATGAGCGTGAACCTCCAACAGTTCAGACGGGGACGATCGGGACGGCGGCAGCCGCACCACCAGCACCAGCGGCGGCGCCCGCACCACCACCAGCGCCAGCAGCGGCTGCGGGCGACGCGCCCGGCCCGGGGGCAACCGACGGCACCGGCGGGGTCGTGGGTGGGGTGCCGGCACCGGGGGTGTCGCCGCGCACGTCGGGGGCGGTGCTGTCGGCTGGGCCCTGACCGCTGCCGCGGCGGGAGCCGCTGAAGTCGGGGACGTACGTGTTGTGGCCGACCCCCATCAGGTTGGTCGTGTCGGCGGTGACGGCGGCGCCGGTGGTGCCGACCGACGCGGCTCCGCTCAGGACGGTGGAGGCGGCGGCGCCGGCCGGGCCGGCGACGGCGCCGAGCAGGCCTCCGACGGAGTGGGCGAACCGGGCGCTGGTGGCGCCCTCGCCGGTGGACTCGCCGCTGGCGCGGCCGGTGCTGTCAGAGCTCGACGCAGCCGAACCGCCGCCACCTGACGTGGCGGTGCCGCCGCCGAGGAGTCCCTGGACGCCGCCGACGGCGGCCATCCCGGACCGCATCGCGGCGCCGGAGCTGGTGCCGGGGTCGACGAACGCGAGGAGCTTGAACAGCGCCAGCGGCGCGAACGTGGAGACCAGTAGCAGCATCACCCCGGGCACAGCGGTGCCGATCGCCGCCGACAGGGACGCGCTCTCGTCGGTGACGACGGCGGTGGTGAGCTGGGTGCCGGCGCCGATGACCAACGCCATCAAAGGTGGGGTGAACGCGGCGGCGTGGGTCCAGCGCACGCTCTTCCAGAACCAGGACTGCCCGACCTCGGAGACCAGCCCGGCGGCGGCGATCGGCGCGGTCGCGGTCAGGACCACCAACGCGGCGGCGCGGGTGAGCATGACGACCAGGTGCCCGATCGCGGCAAACAGCACCACGAACCCCATCACCCCGAGAACGGTGGCCAGGGTGCCGTCGCTGAGGTCCTCCACGGAGACCTCACCCCAGGGCTGCCACGCCGCCCAGGTGTCGACGCCCATCGTGGCCGCCATGATCGCCTTGGTCAGGCCGGAGCAGGCGTACAGCAGCACCAGCACGTAGGAGACCCAGGTGGCCCAGACCATGACGAACTGGGCGGACCCGACCAGCAGCCGGGCCACGGAGCGGCCGTCTCGGCGGAACGCCGCCACCCCGGACTGGACCACGGTCAGGGCGACCACCAGGGTGACCGCGACCCAGAACGTGGTCCGGTAGGTGGCGCCCACCGGTCCGGACTCGCGAAGGTCCGGGGTGAGGAAGGTGTCGATGAACCCCAGCACCAGCTGGAGGAACCACAGCCCGGCGTTCCAGAACGAGAGCATCGCCGCGGTCCAGGCGTCGGCGGCAACCTTGCCGGCGGCGTTGCCCAGGGCGGTGAACGGGTTGACCAGGTCACCCCAGCCCTCGCCCGGCACCACCGCGGGGACGGCCGCGACGGTCGCGGGCATGGTGTTCACGACTGGCCCGTCTCGGCCCAGGCCAGCCACCCCGCTGCGGCGGCCAGCTCGGTGCCCGGCCACGTCGACGGCGCTGTCGCCGGCTGGGGACCGGGGGCGATCCGCCACCGGTCCTCGTGCCACTGCATCCGTTCGCAGCGCCCGTACGCGATGGAGGCGGTGCGGGCGATAGTGGCCTCCACCCGCAGCAGCACACAAGCCACCACCCAGTTCGGCCCGTCGGTTCCCTTGACCTGCCCGCCCGCCGGGATGGCGACCACCGCGGGGGGTGCCCCGGCCGGGGCGGCGGGTCCGGCCGCGGCCAGGAACGCCCGCACGTTCTCGGTCATCACCCACTGCCCCACGTCCGGGGCACCGGGCAGCGCCCACCCCCGGTGGACCTGCCGGGTCCGGTCCAGTGACATCCCGGTCAGCACGGTGGTGTCGATCGCGGCGAGCTGCCCGACCGCCCCGGCCGGGGTGCGCGGGTACCCGGTGGGGACCCCGCCCGGTCCTTCACGGGTCGCGGGCGGGACGGCGATGGCGCGGCCCGGGGGGTCCGCTGGTGTGCCTTCCCGGGCAGCGGCCGGGTCGGCCTGGAGCATCGGGGCGGCGGCGACCTCGTCGCGCCACACCGGCCCTGCCGCCGGAGATGCCGTCGAGGAAACCAGTACGGGGTTTGCGGGGGCTGGGTCGGTGACAGCGTCGACGAGGACGTAGGCCAGCCCGGCCAGCAGGGCCCCGGCCAGCAGTGCCGCCCCGGTCAGGGCTGCCAGCAGCCGCCGACGCCCCCACCCGGGAGCGTGCGGGGTGGTGGTCATCAGACGCACCCAGACCCGGTCATCGCTCGCACGATCCCGGGCAGGACGAGGTAGCCGATGATCGCCGCGAACACCAGGACGATCCCGACGACCCCGGCCTTGGACGCGTGCGGCATGGAGAACGCGCGTCCCCCGACGATCGCGCCGATGCCGACGACGACCCCGAGGATGAACAGCAGGCCGACGCCCCACAGCAGGTAGCCCATGAGCTGGTCGGCGTACTGCTGCGCGCCGGGTGGGGCGACCGGGCAGATCTGCGCGGCGAGGCCCGCCAACGTGTTTGAGGAGGTGGTGGTCATGACGTGTGGTCCCTTCGGGTCAGGTCGGTAAGGGTCAGGAGCTCGGAGGCGGCGCGGAGCAGGGCCGGGGGCAGCGGGGTGGAGTCGACGCCACGGCTTCGCAGGCGGGTATCTGCGGGGACGTGGACGAGGCGCCCGGTGAGGTCGTGGGTTCGGGAGAGCGCGGCCAGTGCGCTGGTCACCGGCCGGGGCAGGGCGCGGCGGCGCGGTCCCACCAGCGCCACGACGGGGTGGGCGTGCTCGAGCATTCCCAGCGCGGCGTCCAGCCGGCGCAGGCCGGGCACCGTCGCCGGTGCGGTGATCACGACGGGTCCGGGGTTTTCGAGGAGGTCGGTGAGCCACCCGTGCCCGGCGAGTACTGTGCCCAGCTCCCAGGCGACGTCGATCACCACCAGAGCGTCGTCGTCGTCCGGGCGCGGGTGGGGCACCTCGTGGGGCCCGCCGAGAGGGTCCGCGGGACGCTCGATGAGCACGGCGTCGCGCGTGCCGCGGACCCAGCCGCCCGGGTCGCGACCCAGCTCGGCGGTGGCTGCCGCGGTCAGGCCTGCCGCGGTGGGGCTGGCGCACTCGACCACGCGGGCGCTCCCGGCCGCGGTCCCCAGCGCCAGGGCCAGGGTGGAGGCGCCTGAGCCGGCGCAGGAGCCCACCACGGTCAGTACCGGACCGGTTGGTGACCACCGTGGGCTCGGGCGGGTCGGGTGGTGGCCGCGGCGAAACGAGCCGGCCTGCACCGCCCGATAGGCCCGTTTCAGCTCGTCGACGCCCACCGGTCGGGTGCTGGTGACCGCAGTCATGACCGCCCCTTCGACGGGCAGCGCTGGCAACAAACAACGGCCGGTGCGGCGTGCCGATCAGGCGAGACCGGGCGGGCCAGCGCTGCGGTCGGCCCGAGGTCCGAGAGTCCGGTGAGGTCGTCGTCGTGGCCCATGGCAGCCGGCCCTCGTTCGACGGTGAGCGGCGCGGCTGCCACCCGGGACTGCGGTGCCTGTCGCTGCCGCCGACCCCCGCCGCTGTTCATGCCGTCGCCCTGTGTAGCGAGTACGCGCTGGTGAGCGCGTCGAGGCTGCGCTTGGCCCGGCGACGCACCGTTCGCTCCGCCACCCCCAGCTCGGCCCCGACCGCGACCGTCACCGCGTGCGCGGTCACCCCTCCCCGTGAACATCGGCGTGGAAGGTCCGTGGCGTCGCTGGTGGCGACCAGGCGCAGCAGCAGGTGCCGCGCGGTGGGACTGATCACCTCGTCACGGCAGGCCCGGTCCAACAACAGCTCCAGCTCGGCCCGTGCGCGGGCGCCCTCGCCCGGTGCCGGGGTGTCCAGCCACTCCCGCGAGAACGGGTCCACCAGGTCGCACCTAGACCACACGGGATCCCGTGGCGGGACATGTCCCAGCTCGCGCAGGACCTCCCGGTAAGTGTTGCGCAGGATCGTGGCCGCGACCCGCCCCGTCGCGGTGGGAGGCAGGGTTCGTGCCTCCACCCACAGCTGCGCGGCGGTCAGCTCGTCGATGAGCGGGGAGAGCAGCCGGAGCCGGTGCGCCATCGCCGTGGCACCAGGCAGCAGCACCCACAGCAGGAGCCCGGCCGCAGCGCAGTCATCTCCCCCACGGGCGGAACCGAGGTGGGCCAGCACGCCGAGCACCGCGTCGCGTTCATCCGGGTCCTGGCACCTCAGCCAGCCGCGCAGGTCCTCCGGGCCAGACGCGACACCCAGACTCGGGTACCGCTCAACCCAGGACGCCCAGCGCGCCCGCGCCAGCACCCGCAACCCGTCGTTCGGGTCATCCAGACCCAGCTGCTCCGCGACACTCATCTCGAGCTCCTTCCACCGTTGACTCACGGCAGAAAGATCTCGACTTCATGTACCCGGATTCGTCCCCACAAGAGCCCCATCAGCTAGGAACGAACGTGCCCCGCGGGTAGGAACAATGCTGCTGACCTGCGAAGACGCAAAGTTCCTAGGATTCTCCGAATTCCTTCGACGCGGGGTACGTCCAGACCAGCCTCGGCCGGGTCGAGGTGCCCGACGACACACGCGGCAGGCCAAGGCTCACTCGCTGAACTCCCTCCACCGAGCGCCTCGGGACTCCGCAGGTTGTGGGCGCCGGACCGGCCAGCCCGGCGACTGGACATGCCGGTTCGCGCGCGTACGCCGCCAACAGGGTGTGGCCAACTGCGCCAATAGGGTGTGGCGTCCTATCGCCCACAGTGGGCAACATCAAACCGGGCGGGTTCGAGCGCGTTCGCGTACAGCGTCCCCATCCCGTGAGGGATGCCGGACAGTTCTAACCAGACCGTCGGGTAGCTCGACCCCCCGCCGATCGGCCTACTCACGAAGACGTTCGAGTCTGGTTGGGGCCCGCCGTCCCCCAGCCAGCGCGAGCGTAGCGCTGTATGACAGTGTTACGCTCATGTCATACACCACTACAAAGGGAATCGGCCATGGCAGTTTTGAACATCCGAGTTGAGGACCGGGTCCGCGACCAGCTGAAGGAGCTGGCCGACGGCAACGGCGTGACGACCAGCGAGTACGTCCGCGATCTGCTGATGGAGGCCGTCGTGCCCGTCTTCGAGCGAGAAGTGGAGCACGGCGACGAGCCCCCGGTCGAGAGCATGCGGACCGTCGACCGGCAGGTGCTCTCCCTGCTGCACCGGATCCTGGGCCGTGTGCTGCCGGACGACGCCAATGACGTCGACGGCGACCGGGAGTACCAGCTGATGCGGGCGAAGATCCTCGAAGAGGGCTACACGGGCGAGTACTGGTATGAGACGGCAGGCTTCAGGACGGAGTTGTCGAAGCGCGACTGCAGCCGGGTGTCGGACATCCTGCAGATGTTCCGCATCGCGACCTACAGCATCAGCAACCTGAAGAGCGAGGGGACGCCCGTCCCCGAGAAGCTGGCCCAACATCTCGAGTTCGGGGGGTTCGACCACAACGACGCCCTCGAAGGGCACATGGCGAGCTACGTCAAATTCCTCATGCGGGACGGCGAGCGCTGGACCGAATTGCAGCCCCAGCTCGAACGAAACGACCGCGGCAACTCGCACATGCCGATGCTCGACACCTACCTGCGGATGCTCTCCGAGTTCCGCCGCATCATGGACAGCCGCAAGCGGGGAGTCCGCCGCCTGGAATACCTCTTGTCGCTCGAGGAGCTGGAGCGGATCGCAGATGCACAGGTCCACCCCTCCCACCGGAGCCCGAAAGTCTGACCGAGTCGAGGGGTGCCTGGGGTCGGAAGGCCGCTGCCGCCTGCTCCGCCGATCAGTGGCCTGGTGCCTTTCCCGCTCCAAACGCCACGGCCTCGTCACGCATGTCCTTCAGGACTTCGAGGTTGCGCATCACGATGTCGGGGTTGTAGGTGGGTGTCGGCTTCAACCGGGTCATCCGCTCGAGTACCGCCTCGTCGGTTAGGTGGTTCAGCCACGCCGCGATCTGCTCAGCACTCGGGGCGCCGTCCATCTGGCAGAGCGTGTCGACCATGTCGTTCCGGACCGACGCCGCGCCCAGTCGCTGCTTGTGCCGGTCGGCTGCTGATTTGGTCGACCCCGCGGAGATCGCGCGGCGCTCGTCGACGTGCCCGACGGCGATGTCGTAGCGCGTCGGCAGCTCGGGCCTGGGCGGCTCCGCGCCGGCGACGAGGCGTGGCACTGCCTGCGTGCGGACCCAATGGGAGATCTCGTCGAGCTCCTGCATGAGCACTGGCCACCGGTCCGTGCCGGGCCGGTTGATGCCGATCGTCGGAAAAAGCCTGACCGGCACCCGCGTGCCAAACGGGGTCTCCGCGATCACGTCTCCCACCCGCAGCGGCACCTCGGGCCGTGGCGGGAGGCTGCGGACCGAGCTCGGCCTCTGGTCCTCCGTGTACATGGCCGCGATGCGGACCGCCGTGACCGCTGGAGTTCGATGCTTCGCATGGTTTGTGTGGAGAACGAGACGAGCCAACGGGTGGTTCTCGGCGTCCTTGCGGTTGAAGGGCTGCAGCCCTTCGATCCGCTTCACCAGGTCGCTGCCGGGATGCAGCGAGGCAGGGCCGTTCTTCACGCGACCTTTCGCCCAGGACTCAAAGTCCTCGGCCTTGCGGGACGCCGGGATCTCGACCAAGCGCGCGGCCTTGTCGTCCAGGGTTCCGTCGCGGAACTCGACCTCCGCGAACAGAGCATGCTCAAGCGCCGCTCGGAGCGCGACCAAGGCATCGGCGACGAGCAGCGGGACCTTCCGCGGCATTGGGGCCACATGCGTCACGACGGTCCGCGTGTTGGGGAAGGCGAGCTGCTCCTCGAGCTCGAAGGTTCCGTCGGGCCGGCTCTGGTAGGCGAAGAGCACGTCGGCGATCTGGCCAACCAGCTCATCCGCATGCGACAGGGTCGCGGCCACATCGAGATGGTGATCGGGCAGCCAGTGGTGCATCGAGTCCTTCACGACGGGATCCTATGCGGCGTGCGCTACGGCGGCGAGGTCGCCGGAGAACCACTGAGGTGGCCGACTCGACCTGGCCGGTCGGGTCCTCGGACTGATGCGTGCGTCACCACCAAACGCGTCGGTCACCGGCACCGACACCGGTTGACCGCAAACATTGGGTGCGTCGCTGCGCCGGTGCGCCGTGAGGCGCTTGTTGAGGACATCACAGGCCGCCCCGTCCCGTCGTCGACACAACCCGATCACACGCTGCCGAGCAAACCTCGATTACCTCTACGCAGGGACCGACGACGAGGACACGGGCACCCGCCCACCCCTTGACGCTAAACGCCTCACGCTGATGTGCGGCTGTGCGCATGTGCCTTCGTGAGGACATGCGGGGCCTATAGCCTGCCCGGTGGTCAACTGCGCCAAGGGCTGAGTCACCCATCCGAGAGCCGCTGATCGAGTTCCTCGATACGAAAGACTCGAGTCCCGGGTACGGTCTGGTCGAGGCGATGAGTTCTTGTAGCGCTGCACGCGCGGAGGGGAATCGAGTACACGATGAGGGGTTTGTGGGCCACGATTGCGGTGGTTTGGCTACTTCTCACACGTGCCAAGCGCGACTTGCCACCGGCGACGAGCTATCAGGCGATCCCCCCAGCAAGCGTGACAAAGCGGCGCTCACCGCGCTGGGCAAGGGAGTTCCTCGTGGCCGTGGTAGCAAGCATGTTGGCGGTCGGGACGGGCGCGCTCCTTGACGACCGACGCGCGGACCGAGAGACCGCGCAGGCCGAACGGTTGGGCTGGCGAGTCTCTTTGGCAACGGGAGATGCGTTCCAGGACAGTGATCTGGCGGGCGTGGATCTCTCCGGAGTGGCGCTCGCACGTAAGGACCTTTCCCGGGTCTCACTGCGATCCGCGACCCTGCGCTCCACGGTTCTGCGCGACACCGATATTGCGGGTGCGGACCTCACGCGGTCGAACCTGAACCGCGCGGTGCTTACAGGCGTATCGCTAGTGGGCGCCGACCTGAGCGACGCCGATCTCTCACATGCCAGCTTCTCAGGCTCGGACCTCTCCGGGGTCGACCTAACCAGGGCCGCGTCAGTCGAGGGTGCGAGATTCGACAACGTTTGCTATGACTACGCCACTCGTTGGCCAACGACTCCTCCTCCCTTGGATTGGCGGTCTTGCTGGTCTGGGTATACAGACAACGAAACGCCAGTCACTCTGCGAACGCCTCCGGACGAGGGGCCCTGCGATCTCAGTGACCTGAGGGCCTTCCTTCCTAACTACCTCAACGGCTTGGCAGTGCCCGACGACGACCAACTCTGTTCGTACATTGGCTACCTCGATGCACGCGGGGTGCAGGGGACCAACTCGGACAAGGTGTTTACGGGCAGTTATGCCTGTGGCCAGGCCGCGACCATGGCTCCAGAGGTACTGGCCCAGATCTCAGACCCAGCTCGACGTGAACCACGAGACCTTGAAGCAGGCAGAGGCACTCTCTTCGCTGCGGCCAAGTACCTGTGTCCGGAGAGGGCGGGGGTCATCATCCAGGGCCTTCGCAGCGACGCCTGACGGAACACCGCACATTGTTGCTCGTCTGCCCTTGCCGCAGGTTGTGCGGCAGTATGAGTCACGCCTCCAGCGCCTGAGGGCGGAGGGCGGCGGATGCGATAGTGGGTGCTAGGTCCAGAGGCGCTTTGTCTGCGAAGGATGGGAATGACTGGGTCGAAAGATTGGCTCAAGACACGCGCGGCGGGACCGCCGGAAGGTTGGGTGCCTGCAAACGAGATCCGTGCGTTCCGGTCTCAGTTCGAGGCCTGCGATCGGCTCGAAGAGCTGGTAATGAGAGCCGTCAGCAATCCGATTGGTAAGTACACCAGCACCGAGAGCGCGATAGTGAAGCTCGCCGTCTCAAGGGCGCTCCACACCTTCGATGCCATGCTGTGCCTTGCGGATGCTGGCTACGGTGCGCCTGCGCTTGCCTTGGCGCGAACTCTCATAGAGGAAGCGGTCGCGTCATGGTGGCTTCGAGGGGTACCGAAGGAACAATTGCTCAAGTTGCTACAGGCCCACGAGCAGAGTTACTCGCTGATGCTTCAAGGGCCGACGTCGCCTGAAGTGAAGTACCTGCCCCTACTCAATGGCTTGGCCCCGATGACGGCTGAGGATGTCGAGTCTGCGCTCGAGCGATTCGCCGTTGACCCGAACCTGGGCGCGAGGCACTGGACCCGCAGGACCGTGAAGAGGATGGCCAGCGCCGTCCGCGAGAACATGCGACCGGTGGAGCAGAAGACGCTGAACGCCTTGACCGGCAAGCCACTCCTCGTGGCGAACTTGATGACTCACAACAGCCCCTTGTCCATGGCGAGCAGACTGGTGCCAGAAGGGGCAGGATCTACAACCGGTGCTCCCATGACTAGCCGGCGGCCATCGACGGCACTGGTCCACGAAACTCTCGCCCTGGGCTACGAGTCCTTGGCGCTCATCGCATGGCTCGTCTGCGATGAAGACGCTAGAGCGGTGATCGATGACGAAGTGCAGCGCGGCCGGTACGAGTTCGTTGCCCTTCCGTCAGGGCCTCGCCCCGCCCGGAATGAACCATGCCCCTGCGGCAGCCCGAAGAAGTACAAGCTCTGTCATGGCCGACCGGGTATGCCAATGAGAACCGACCTTCGCCAGCGTGGCTGGCGGGCGTAGGCCGAAGGCAGCGCCATTTGGCGTTGAAGTCCGCGTGCTCGACCGGAGTCCCAGATTCCGGCATTGGGCGTGAGCGCCAGGAGCGCGGCCTTGCGCCGTTGCGCAGTGTGCCAACAGGACAAGATGCCCGCATGCCGTGGCCGTGAAGGCCCTGCGTAATGATCCCCGACTCGACGACTGACTTGCATTCGGACAGACGTTCGAGTATTCTCGGTGTTGGACACGGCGGTTGAATTGCGTACCAGCCTCTGAGCCCGCGGGTTCCCGCTTCTGCGCCCGCAGTCCGTCGCTGATCGTTCCGAGGGCATGGAAGGCTAGCGACTAGGGGCGGGCTGGTCGCAGGTACTTCCGTGGACAGCAAGTCTCTTATGTTGGTCCTGACTGTGGTGGCACTGTTCTTCATCACTCTGTGGACGAACACGGACTCGGGCCTTCAACATCTTCCAGGGGTCCTTGCCGCGTTGGCGATGATTCTGCGAGCCTCTGATCGGTCTCGGGGTAGGCGGAAAGACAAGAAGGACCGATAGGGGTCCTCGGTGCGAGGCGAGAATCTCGTCGGCAACCCCTGCTTCGGCGTTAGGGCGTAGATGGTCGCCGCGGACCACTCCCAGCACGACTGACTGAACCTCGGTTAGCCACGGGAGGATGCGTCTCATCGCCAGAGGACAATCCAGCCGATAGGACAGCGGCGCCGTCAATCAGGCCAACACACCGAAGTAGCGTCCCTCCCCGTCATCGCAGTACTCAAAGCCGATCTCGTTGAGCCACACCGGCAGAAGATCTGCGAGCTCCAAGACGACCGCGTCAAGCTCGGCCTTGTCCATCGGCGTGTCGGCCGGCGGGATCTTTGCCAGGATCGCGACGAAGTCATCCCAGTACGGGTCAGCCAATCGCCACCACAGTTCGTGTTTTCTGCGCTCCCCGTCCGTTAGGTCGTGGTCGATAGCTCGCAACCCGGCCGCCAAGTACCCCAAAGAGATCCACATCGTGTGCGCTGTGCCGAAGACGGCGTTGCATGTGGGGGTGACGTCGGTCTCGTCCAACGTCGACGCGGCGTGCTGTAACGCGGCATCAACCGACTCCAAGGTCGATAGCCAGCAATCCACACTGATGTCGTCATCACAGCGAGGATGCTCCCGCGTCGCGACGATCACGGCGCGATACTCCTCCATCACCACGCCCGCGCTGGCAACGTACTCGCTGTGGACGCCGGCCCGGCCGAGAGTCGCCCGGGCTCCGTTTGTGGCCTCACCACGCTGGCCGGTGGCGACGTGTTGGGCCTCATGTATCGCGGTGTGCAGCAGGTTGTCGACCCGCCACAGCGCCTCCTCTTGTTCCTCCTCGTCGCCACGGCCGAACAGCCAGCCGATGCCCATCACGATGTCGTAGCCACCGTCGTCCCGGTCCATCGTCTTGGCGATGGCCACCCCACCGGCGCGGTCAGTCGTGTAGGGCGGATGGTCGGCAGGCAGACGCCTTTGGACGGAGGCAGCGAAGTCGCCGGCCAAGACGAGCGTGACCTCGTCGGGACGCGGCGCTGCGGCGGCAATACGGCCAAGAACGGCCTCGAGCAACTTCCTCGGCGCATTGTTTGGGTCCGGATTCTGGAGCCACGACGCGTATGCGCTGTCGACACCCTCGAGAATGCACTCCACGTGGGAAGTGAAACATAGGAGATCGTCGACCCAGGCCTGGACGGACCATGTCTTGCGTCGCGTCCTGCTTGGCAGAATCGGAGGCTTGCCGCTCACCGACTGGAGTGCGTCTCTGCGCGAGCCGCCACAGAATTTGGTTGAAGGGCGCAAGGATGCAGAGCATGCATGACGTGACTTGGGGTCTCGACCTCTCAACGAACAAGCGCAAGACCGCGGCCGTTGCCCTCGATTGGTCGACTCCCGGGAGCCGGCGGTCCCGCCGGCGCCACGGGGCCGATGGCCCCGGATCACCGAGTCAACACCTGTAGGTGAGCGCGAGGAAGTCACTGTCGTTGGGTGTACCGACAGGGCGCCCCTCACGCCACCGATGGGGCCTGACCGCGGCCTAAAGTCGTTGACGTGGACAACCGCATCGAGGTTCGAGAGTTCCTCACGACCCGTCGCGCCCGCCTCACCCCCGACCAGGTGGGCCTCACCTCGACGAGTACCCGCCGGGTCCCCGGCCTGCGCCGCAGTGAGGTCGCAGCCCTCGCCGGTGTCAGCGTGGAGTACTACGCCCGGCTGGAGCGCGGCCACATCGCTGGCGCGTCATCGGGTGTGCTCGACGCGCTCGCACGAGCACTACGGCTCGACGACGCGGAGCGGGCACACCTGCTGGACCCTGCGCGCGCGGCTGACGGCATCCCGACCTCGGGCCGAACCCGGCGTCGGATGCCGCCTCGCGCGGCCGCTGCCCGGCCGAGCCTGCGCTGGGCACTGGAGGCGATCACCGACGGCGTCGCCTTCGTGCGCGACCGACACCAGAACCTCCTGGCCACCAACACCCTGGCTGCGGCGTTCTACTCGCCGGTCATCGGGGACGGTGGGCGGGTGCCCAACCTGGCCCGCTTCCAGTTCCTGGACCCCGCCTCGCGGGACTTCTACCCGGACTGGGACCTCTTCGCCGAGATGTGCGTCGGAGTCATGCGCGCGGAGGCAGGACGCGACCCGCACGACCGCGGCCTGCAGGACCTCGTTGGCGAGCTGTCCACCCGCAGTGACGTGTTCCGCCGGTTGTGGGCAGCCCACGACGTGCGCACCCACGGCACCGGCACCAAGCGCTTCGTGCACCCGGTCGTCGGCGAGCTGACCCTCGCCTACGAGGAGCTCGCCATCAGAGCCGAGCCCGGCCTGGTCCTGCTCGTCTACACCGCAGAACCGGGCTCACGCTCCGCCGAGCGGCTCCGCCTGCTCGCATCATGGGCCGCGCCCGCCCCGGCGGCCAGCCCCGCGGAAGCGCCCGGCAATCCGCACCCCTGACCCGAAAGGACACCCTGTGCAGATCACCCGCAGCTCCGTCGATACCGCGAAGGGCCCGGCTGACTGGTTCACCGGCGACGTCTTCATCGACGCGGTCGCCGCGGCCCCGGCCCCCTCGCGGGTCACCGCCAACCTCGTGCACTTCATGCCCGGCGCCCGGACCCACTGGCACCGGCACCCGCTGAGCCAGACCGTCTTCGTCACTGAGGGGGTCGGCCTCTGCCAGCGACGGGGTGGGCCGGTCGAGGTGATCCGACCCGGAGACCGGGTCCTCTTTGAAGCCGACGAGGAGCACTGGCACGGTGCCTCCCCGAACCGGCTGATGGTGCACGTCGCCATCAACGAGGGCGACAAAGAGCACGCCGTCGTCCACTGGCTCGAGCCCGTCACCGATGAGGAGTACACCGCCACCCCGGTGGACGGGTCGTGAGCAGGGTCCTCGTCACGGGCTCGGCCGATGGGCTGGGACGCGCCGCCGCTCACTCCCTGCTCGGTGCCGGCCACGACGTGGTGGTCCACGCGCGCAACGACACTCGAGCCGAGGTGCTCGGGCCCCTCGTCGAGGCCGGGGCGGCGCTGGTAGTCGGGGACCTCGCTGACCGCGACCAGGTTCGAGGGCTCGTCGGCCAGCTCGAGGGTGCACCGCCGCTGGACGCCGTGATCCACAACGCCGGCGTCTACAGCGGGCCTGCCGTCATTCCGGTCAACGTCGTCGCCCCCTACCTGCTGACCGCGCTCCTTCCGCGACCACACCGTCTGGTGTGGCTCAGCAGTGGGTCCCACTTCGGGGGCCGGGCCGCCCTGGACAACGTCGACTGGGACGGTCGCCGCGCCGGTGCCTACTCGGACAGCAAGCTGTTCGTCACCACCCTCGCCACCGCCGTGGCCCGGCTCTGGCCGGACGTGCGCAGCAACGCCGTGGACCCCGGTTGGGTCCCGACCCGGATGGGCGGACCCGGTGCCCCGGACGACCTGAAGCTCGGCCACGCCACCCAAGTGTGGCTGGCGACCAGTGGCGAGGCCGATGCCAACATCACGGGCGGCTACTGGTTCCACCAGCGCCGACGAGACCCGCACCCGGCCGTCCACGACACCGCCTTCCAGGACCGACTCCTCGCCGCCCTCGCCGAACAGACCGGCGTCGACCTGACCAACTGAGCCCGCACCCTCTGCCACCGCCACCAGCAACGAGGCCAAGGCTGCCTTTCATCGACGCCGCGATTGTTGCGAGCGACCCGCTCATAGCCGATGAGCGGACAGTCCCCCGGGTCTCGATCCCCGAGGCCTGAAGTCCTCTGTGGCCTGAACGGCGACTGTATCTCCACCCGATCGCGACGGCCCCGCCTGCAGGTAGGGGCCTGGGTCCGCGGCCGCGACCGGGCGTGTCGGCGCTGCCGGGTTGGATCGGACCAGCAGCATCGGTACTCAGGATGATCGATGTGGCCCTGAGATGGGCCCGGGCAGGCCAGGAGGCGAAGGCGTGGCAGCAGGCGGGAGGGTCGGCGGCCCGGCCCTGGGCGTGTTCCTCGCGGCCCTCCACGACCGCACTCGGGCCTTGTCCCGGGAGGACCTGCTCGCCGTCCTGGTCGGCCACGCCGAGCGCCTGCCGGTGCCGCAGCGGCAGGCCTTCCTCGACATCTTCCCCGACCCCGCCGTCGCGCCGACCCCTCCGCTGGCGGCCTCGTCGGCGGACCTGCTGGCCGGGATCGACGCGTTCGCGGCCCGGGTCGCCGCCGGAGAGTATGCCGATGACGAGGGCTACCACTGGGACGGCTACCGCTGGGTCGACGAGGTGGCCGCGACCTGGGCCCATGACGCCGACGCCTTGTTCGCCGCGGTCGGCGAGGTGTTTCTGGCGGGAGGCCTGCAGGCCGCGCGAGCGGCATACGAACGGCTGTTGGCGCCGTTCGGCGTCGGCGGGGGCGATGGCTGGTCGCTGGAGCTGTGGGAGCTGGAGTCGACCGAGGTGCCCGAGACGCTGGCCCGGTACCTGCGCTGCATCTTTGAGACCACCGCGGCCGATGCCCGCGCCGCCGCGCTGCACCGCGCCTGGTTAGACCTGCCCAGTCACTGGACGCTGACCCTGGCCGAGCTGTCGGGCACCCGCCGGGAGCAGTTGCCCGGCCTGGACGCCTTCCTGCCGGGCTGGATCGAGTGCCTGTTGACCGAGACCGGACACCCGCCGCTGCCGCAGCGGGTCCGGCTGCTCACCGAGGCCGCCACTCTGGCCGGCGGCGTGGATGCGCTGGCCGACCTGGCCAGGCGCCCCGGGACGCACCAGGGCGGCGTCGGCCTGGCCTGGGTCGACTCCCTGAACGCCGACGGCCGGCAGGAGGAGGCGAGGGCGGCGGCCCGCGAGATTCTCGACCTGCCCGGTGTCGATGCCCGGCACCTGGCCGAGGCCGCCGACCGGCTCGCCGACCTGGAGGCGGACCTGGGCGAGCCCGGTGCGGCCGTGCAGGCGAGGCGGCGCGCCTGGACCAGCGGGCCAACCCGGCGACGGCTGCTCGCGATGGCCGCCACCAGCCAGGAGGCCGGAGTGCTCCCCGAGACCCTCGCCACCGAGGCCGACGCCCTCACCGTGACCGGGAGCGCCGGCGGTGGCACCGGCCGGCTCCGCTGCGAGCTCCTGCTGCTCGCCGGCCGCGTCGACGAGGTGTCTGCCGCGCTGACCGCCGCCGACCCGCTCGGCTGGCACCACGCCGACCACCCCGGCCCGGTTGTCCTGCCCGTGCTGTGGGCCGCCGCGCTCGGCGCGGCACCGGCACCCGACGCCGGCCACCTCGGGGCGCTGTTCGCCGACATCGACCTCGACCCCGCCGTCCTGCCACGGCTGGAGGACTGGCCCCCCACGCGCCAGCCCACCGCCCGGCCCGCCCGGCCCGACCGGCCCGAGCCGGCCGGCCCCACCCTGACCGGCCTTCTGGCTGACGCCATCCGGGCCATGGCCGCCGACGCCAAGCACCGCGAGGCGTGGCTGACCGCCGCGGCCGCCGTGACGGACGCCAGGATCACCGCGATCGTCTCCGGCAAGCACCGCAGCGCGTACGCCCGCGCTGCATCCCTGGCCCACGCCCACGCCGAGACCCTCGCCGGCCTCGGCCAGGTGCCCGACGCCCACGCCTACCTCGCCGCCGTCCGGACCCGGTTCCCCCGGCACGTCGCCTTCCGCAGCGAGCTCGACGCCGCCGCGGGCGCCTCAACCCTGCGCAACCGACACACCTGAGCGGGGGCGATGGTGGGCTCGCGCACCCTGCGACGGCCCGCCGGCAGGGTCGTAGGGTTGTTCGCCGTGAGGACGACGCGGTTGCGGGTGAGGCTGCTGGACGTGGAGCCGCCGGTGGTACGTGTGCTCGACGTGCCGAGCGCCGCGACCCTGCCCGAGTTGCACGATGTGCTTCAGGCCGGCATGGGCTGGACCGACAGCCACCTGCACCAGTTCGAGGCCGGCCAGGCCCGCTACCGCATACCCGACCCCGACTTCGCCGCCGACGACCCCGACCTGCGCGATGAACGCTCCGCCACCCTGCGTGACCTCCCAGAGACGTTCGGCTATCTCTACGACTTCGGCGATAGCTGGCACCACGACATCGAGAACCTCGGCCCGGGCGGACCCGAACCAGGGTGCGTCGACGGCCAGGGCGCCTGCCCGCCGGAGGACTGCGGCGGGTGGCCCGGCTACGAAGAATTCCGGGACGCGATCGCCGAACCGACCCACCCCGAGCACAAGCACCTGACCTCGTGGGCCGGGCCGTGGACCGACGCCTTCGACCGCGAGGGCATCGATGCCCTGGTCCGTGCCACCGTCGGGTAGGTCCCCGGCAGCGTCCGGCTGCTGCTCGGCCTGCTCCACGGCGGGGTCAGGCTGACCCCGGGCGGGCGGCTGCCCCGGGTCGTGGTGCGCGGCGTTCAGGCCGAACGCCCCACTTGGTCGATGCTGGACCGGCCCGCCTCCATCGAGGAGGACCTGCCCCCGCTGGCCGCGCTGCACGACCTGCTCCGCGGCGCCGGACTGCTCCGGCTTGCCCACGGCGTCCTGACCCCGACCAAGGCCGCCGCCGACGACCTGCAGACCATCCGACGGCTCCGCCAGGTCCTCGAGCCGGACAGCTTCCACGACATCCTCATCGGCGTCATCACCGCCCTCCTCGCCACCGACGGCCCGGCCACCAGCGCCGACCTCGCCGAAGCAGCCCTGCCCTGGCTGGACCGGTGGGCCATCGGCGGCCACCCCGTCAACACCGACGACCTCCGCCGCCAGCTGCGGTACACGGCCCCCCTCATGCAGGCCCTCGACCTCGCCGACCTCGGCACCGGCATGCGCTCGGACACCTATCGCCCCGGGCCCTCGGCCACCACCCTCCTGCCTCGCGCCACCGCCCTAGCCCACTACCTCCGCCAGTGGGCCGACACCGACACCCAACCGGGACGGGACGGGACGGGGCTGCCTGCCTGAGAGCAGGGCCAGCCCTATATCGCCCATTTAGCAGCACGTCAACGCTCACGCATAGGTCGAAGCTTCGCGCCGCTTCGAACCGTAGGTCACGCCTTCTAGTGTGATCAGCAACCGCAAACGGCGGAGGACGGGAAGACCCGACGACGAGGGGCTCGTCCGGGACGTTGCTCACATCGGGTTCCCCCTGCGGGCCTGACTGCGCCATCTCGACTCCCTTCCGCGGAGGAGCTGCTGGTGTCGACGCCTGCGTCTGGATGGCGGCCGGGGCCAACCGCTACGTACGGCCCCTCGAAGCCCTCGCCCCAACGTCCAGCAAGGACGTCGGTCTCTGAACCTGCCGAGAGGAATTCGCTCAAACGGGTTGCTACACCTGTTTCAGATGGTTACAGTTATTTCAGTCAGTTGAACCTGTATCAGTTGGAGGGAAGCGTGTCAGAGATCCTGCCGGACGATGTCCAGGCTCTCCGCGACGCCTTGGAGGCGTCGCCGGGGGAAGTCACGGTCACCCTCAGCCTGACCCGCAAGAGCGCCGAGAAGGTCCTCGAACTACTTGAAGCCGAACACTCGACCGGTGCCGTAGTTGTTCCCGTGAAAGACCTGTTCACCAGCACCGAGGCCGCAACAATGCTCGGCATGTCGCGACCCACCCTGATGAAGCTGGTGGACGCCGGCGCCGTCGAGCACGTTCGGGTAGGGACCCACCGCCGCATCCCGATGGGAGCGATCGTCGCGTATCAGCGGAACCGCCAACACGAGCACAAGCAGAGTGTCGCGGCAGCGGAGGAGTTCCGCAGCAACATCACCTTCGGAGGCAACCAGTGAGCCTCGACGTCCAGCTGCTCGACCCTGTCGAGTTCCTCCAGCCCAACCGGCGGCTATTGATCGACACCAACATCTTCATGGACCCCGACTCGCGTCGCGCCGGAGGATTGAAGCGGCTGTTCGAGCGGGGCCAAGGCGTGATCCTGACGAACAGTAACCCCATCGTTGTCCCGACCAAGGTCATTGGTGAGCTCACCAAGCAGAGTCGGCGCGACCCGTCCCGCGAAGCTGAAGAACGCACGAAAGTAGCCATTCAGAAGGCCGGCACGGCCCTCACCTTCCTTGAGGATGCGAGCAAGGTCGGCCTAGTCCGCAAAGACCTCGGCGACGACAGCAACCCCTACGCGGACGACCTGTTCCTACGGATCTTCGAACGATTCGCGTCGACGTACGAGATGTGCCTTTTGACCCGTGACATCACCATCAAGTTGCGAATCCGACTCCTGGCGCATCGACTCGACAAGCGACTGCTCACCGGTGTGCTCACCAAGGATGGTGACCTGGAGATCGAGTCTGACCAGTCGCTGTTCGACCGGGGGCTCCGCAAGTACACCCTTCACGCATCGAACGTCGCGGAGGGCAACGGCAACTTCAAGGACCGATCAGAGGTCGCGTCACTTGAGCCCCTGCTCGAGCAATTCCGACAGGCGTTCGATCTCCAGGATTCGGAAGTCAATGCTGGCGACCGGAGTCCCAAAACCTCCGCGCCGCGAAATTCGCGACGCACGCCGAAGGCGCAGCCGTTCAGTTCGACGGCCACGATCAAGCCGCGCGACGCGGTGCTGAACTTCTCATCCCTTCCCAAGGAGAGGGACCGGGTGTCCTGGGAGTCCGCGACCAAGAGCGGCACCCTCCTCCTCGGTGCACTACTGGGTGAGGGCGGCGAAGGATCGGTGTACCAAGGTGACCGCAACACGGTCGTCAAGATTTTCGACAAGGAGCACGTCACTCGACACCGCAAGGAGAAGGTCGAACTGCTGGTCCGCAGCGGGATCCAGGCCAAGGGCCTGTGCATCCCCTCCGCCCTGGTCCGCAATGCGGCCGGCGACTTCGTCGGCTACGTCATGCCCAAGGCGACGGGCCGCGAAGCACGCACGATCTTCAACATCCGAAAGCTCGAAAAGGACTTCCCGACATGGAACAAGTCCGACCTCGTTGACATCTGCATCTCGTTCTTGGAACAGGTCCATCTCCTTCACTCGATGAACATCATCCTCGGTGACATAAATCCCAAGAACCTGATGATCGACGCCCGAAAGAACGTCTTCATCATCGACGCGGACTCCTGGCAGCTTGAGGGGTATCCCTGCCCGGTCGGCACCCCGATGTACACATCTCCGGCGATGCTCGGGAAGACCTACGCGGACGATCTGCGCACCATGGAGGACGAGCTGTTCGCGGTCGCCACAATGCTGTTCCAGATCGTGATGACCGGGCAATTCCCCTACATGCGCACCGGCACTGACGGTGACATGGTGCAACTGATCAAGGAGGGCAACTTCGCCTTCCAGTACGAAAACCGCAACAACAAGGACCAGCCCGACGGCGACTGGAAGTTCATCTGGAGCCACATCCACAAACCGGTCAAGGACCTCTTCTGGCACACCTTCCACCGGGAGGGCAAGCGCTACAAGAAGCGTCCGACGGCAGCAGAGTGGCTCGACGCGTTCAAGGCATACAAGGCCTACCTTGCCAACAAGCGCCTGAATTTCGACCCCATGTCCAACGACGTTCGTCCGATCCGCAACAAGGCCTTCAGGCCGGACACCCCCATTGAGGACTGCGCGACCTGCGGTCGCAGACACGCGATCGCAGGTATTTGGAACGACGACGACACGCAGTACTTCGTCCCAAGGCAGTGCAACAAATGCCGGGACGCCCAGCCGTTCCGGCCTTCCGCCGGCCGGCCAACGATTGCCCGCGGCGCCACGCCGGCGACCGCCGCCTGCAAGGACTGCGGCAAGCGCTTCCCGCGAGCACAGCTGACATATAGCCGATGCCCGGCATGCACAACCAAGGCGAACTCGCTCGACACGAACCGGTTGTGCGTCGACTGTCGCCAGCCGTTCATCACCTACGACCACATCGGCTGGTTCCAGAGTCGCTTCTTGGACGTGCCCAAGTCGCACTCCGCGATCAAGCAGACCTGCTCGACCGCTCCGCGCCCGACGTCGACCAAGCCGAGCACACCGCCCCAAGTCGGCTTCTGGACCCGCTTCAAGAAGTGGCTGCAAGGCAACTAGCCACCACACGACCACGAAAGGAAACAACAATGGCAACACTCAGCATCGGTGCCGACGACCTCGTCGACAACCCGACCCCACGCGTGCCGGTCTCCCTCTGCCTCGACACCAGTGGATCCATGGGCGGATCGCCGATCGAGGAGCTCGTTCGAGGCGTCAACCTTTTCTACGACGCCATCGACGAGGACGACGATGCCCACGACTCTGCAGAGATCAACATCGTGGAGTTCAACTCCTCGGCGGGCCTCGTCCACGACTTCGCCAGCATCGAGCGGCTTCAGCGCATCTCCTCGCTGACTGCAAACGGTGCGACCGCCATGGGCGCGGGCGTGAACCTCGCGCTCGACACGCTGGACAGGCGCAAGGCTACGTACTCGGGCAGCGGCGTCTTGTACTACCAGCCGTGGCTCGTCCTCATGACGGACGGCGCCCCCACCGACAACATCGACCTCGCTGTTCAGCGAGTCGTCGACCTGGTCGAGGCGAAGAAGCTCACGGTGTTCCCGATCGGCATCGGCAGCCGCGCCGACATGAACACCCTTGCTCGCTTCAGCCCGAACCGGCCACCACTGCGGCTTGACGGGCTCAAGTTCAAGGAGTTTTTCGAGTGGCTCTCGAAGTCGGTCGCACGGGTCTCGCGGTCGACGCCTGGCGACACGGTGAAGCTGGACCTCGAAGGCCTTGCCGGCTGGGCGGAACTGTAAGTGTTCAAGGAGTTCCACTATCAAGTCAGAGGCAAAGGGCACCTGCGCGACGGCACTCCGGGCCAGGACCGGACGGGGTACCTCTCGCGTGGGGGTGTCCAGGTCCTCTGCCTTGCGGACGGCGCTGGATCGGCGTCGCATTCCCAGTTCGGCGCCCAGGCCGTGGTGGATGAAGCGTGCACTATGCTCGTCGACCGGTTTGCTGAGTTCTCGGCAAGCGACGATGGTGCGCGCGTCAGGGTGGAACTCCTAGGCCAACTTGTCTTGAAGCTCAACAACGTTGCGAACCGGCACGGAGTGAAACCTGGGGACTTGGCGTCGACGTTCCTGTGCGTTGCCGTATCTGGGAAGCGGTTCCTTGGGGCCCACATTGGCGATGGCGTCGTCGGGTACGTGAAGAACGGCGAACTGAAGGTCATCTCGGCGCCTGACAACAGCGAGTTTGCTAACCAGACGACCTTCGTCACCTCTGGCCGCGCCCTTGAGTCGATGCGACTGTTCCGGGGATCACTGGACGGAGTCGCCGGCTTCATCCTGATGAGCGATGGGACCGGTGAGAGCCTGTTCGATTCGCGAACTGGCGAGCTGGCTCGAGCTTGCGCGAAGCTCATCGCCGCTGTGGGCTCTGCCCCTGCGGAGCTGAGCAAGACCTCTAAGCACACGAAGCGCTTGCGGCGACTGATGGATCTCAAGATCCGTGCCGCCACCAAGGACGACTGCTCCATCGGAATCCTTGGGCGCAATGCGGCGAGCCGGTCCGATGGCGCGGCTTGAACAGCGAGCTCCGACGGCCAAAGTGCCACACCACTAGTCGGACAACGCGACTCTCGCCGAGGGGCGCGGCGAGAGAGTCTGGTCGAGCTGGACGCTCGCACTGCTCACCCTGGAAGTGTTGAAGCCCAACCGGAGGGACGTCACCGCTGCAGATCTTCGGGCAGTCCGACGCAAGGCGTGTGCCCCCAGGAGGTGCAGGGCGCTATCTGACCTTCGAGGAACGCGAGGAGATCGCGATCCTGCGTGCAAAGGACAAGGGCGTGCGTGAGATCGCCCGCACGATCGGTCGCGACCCCGGGACGGTGTCGCGCGAACTACGCCGCAACGCGGCCACCAGGAGCGGGACGCAGGACTACCGCGCTGGTGTAGCGCAGTGGAAGGCGCAGCAGGCCGCGAAGCGACCGAAGACCGCGAAGCTGGTGACCAACGACCGGTTGCGTGAGTACGTGCAGGACCGGCTCGCAGGGAACGTCCGTCGTCCCGACGGCACGATCGTGGCGGGTCCGACACCGCCGCCGTGGAAGGGGCTGAACAAGCCCCACCGGGCGGACCGGCGGTGGTCCACGGCGTGGAGCCCGGAGCAGATCGCGCACCGGTTGAAGGTCGAGTTCCCCGATGATGAGTCCATGCGGATCAGCCACGAGGCGATCTACCAGGCGCTGTTCATCCAAGGTCGTGGTGCGCTCAAGCGAGAGCTGGTGACGCGCCTGCGCACAGGGCGGGC
>Ga0208564_1000908_pt1 | contig 25666 bp, 25 predicted proteins | sample AD_UKC073_MetaG_FD_184439 | JGI IMG/M metagenome (GOLD analysis project Ga0208564, IMG submission 184439) | Active sludge microbial communities of municipal wastewater-treating anaerobic digesters from USA - AD_UKC073_MetaG (SPAdes) (version 2) | ecosystem: Engineered > Bioreactor > Anaerobic >... | reverse complement strand
GCGCCGCCGGCGGCCAGGCCGGCGGCCTGGCGCGCATGCACCTGGCGGTGGAAGACGTGGTCGAGCTGGCCCGGCGCACGAAGCGCGACGGCCGGCCCGCCATCGAGGACCCGGCCGTGCGCGAGCAGTTGGTGCGCTTCATCACCGAGGCCCAGGGCGACCGGCTGGCGGCCCAGCGTGGCAGGATCCCCGCGCTGTGCAGCGAGCGGCCCGACGCGATTCCGCTGTCGATGAAGCTGCGCTGGACCGAACACTCGCGCCGGCTGCTGCAGTTCGCGATCAGCCTGCAGGGCGCCAACGCGGCGCGCTGGGTGGGCGATGCCGGCGCGGTCGATGGCGGCCTGTGGCAGCGCAGCTACCTGAATGCCTTCTCCGCCACCATCGGCGGCGGGCCCAGCCAGATCCAGGCCAACATCGTCGGCGAGCGGGTGCTCGGCCTGCCGAAAGATTGATGCGATGAGCGACGTGATGAGCGAATCCCTGAACACCCGCATCGCCTTCAGCGACGAGCAGGCCATGCTGCTCGAAGCGGCGACCAGCTTCTGCCGCGACCAGTCGCCGACCAGCGCGGTGCGCGCCCGCATGGGCAGCGCCAGCGGTTTCGACGCTGGCCACTGGCAGGCCATGGTCGACATGGGCTGGCTGGGCATCGCCGTGCCCGAATCGCACGGCGGCAGCGGCCTGGGCCTGGGCGCCTGCGCCGTGGTCGCCGAGCCGCTGGGCCGGCACCTGCTGCACACGCCCTTCGTCGCCACGCAGCTGGCAATCCAGGCCCTGCTGGCCGGCGGCACCGCCGCGCAGCAGGCCGACTGGCTGCCGAAGCTGGCGACCGGCACGGTGGGCACCGTGGCGCTGTTCGAGGACGGCGGCGACTGGAACCTGCAGGCGCTGGACAGCCGGGCAACGGTGGCGGGCGGCAGCGCCACGCTGTCGGGCCACAAGGCCCTGGTGCCCGATGCCGGCGTGGCCGAGCTGCTGGTCGCCAGCGTCACGGTCGACGGCGCGCCGGCCCTGGTGCTGCTGACGCCAGCCGAGGCCGCTGGCCGGCTGCAGGCGGAAACGGTGGTCGACGGCACGCGGCGCAGTTTCGGGTTGTCGCTCGACGGCCTGCAGGTGCCGGCCGACCGGCTGATCACCGGCGACAACGCCATCCGTGCGCTGCACGCGGTGCGCCAGGCCGCCTGGCTGCTGGCCGCGGCCGAGGCGGCGGGTGCCGTCAACGGCGCGCTGGCGGTCACGGTCGACTACCTGAACACCCGCAACGCCTTCGGCCGCAAGATCGGCAGCTACCAGGGGCTGAAGCACGGCTGCGCCGAGATCCTGTGCCAGCTGGAGCGGGTGCGCTCGCACGTCGTCCACGCGGCCACGCTGGTCGACGCCGACCCGGCCGGCACCGAGACCGAGATCGCCTTGCGCATGGCCAAGGCCGAGGCCGGCGACGCCGCGGTGCAGGCTGGCGACCGGGCCGTGCAGTACCACGGCGGCTTCGGCTTCACCTGGGACTGCGACGCCCAGCTCTACCTGCGCCGGGCGCTGTTCCTGCAGCCCTGGTTCGGCGATGCCGGCCACCACCGCCGGGCGCTGGCCGGGCTGCTGCTGGACACCGTGCCGGCTTGAGCGCACCAGACCACCCACCGGAACCCAGCCACCAGCAGCTGGCCCTGCTGGCCGGCCTGGCAGTGGTGGCCGTGTGGGGTGCCAACTTCGGCGTGCAAAAGGCGCTGTTCGGCCTGCTGTCGCCGGGCGCCTTCCTGTTCGCACGCTACCTGATGATGCCGCTGGCCGGCGCCCTGCTGCTGCTGCTGGCCGGCCTGCCCGCGGCGCTGGCAGCGCCCTGGGGTGCCATGGGCGCCTGGCACTGGTTCCTGCTGCTGTGGGCCAGCCTGGTGTCGGCCTTCCTGGGCTGGCTGGTGTGGGGCTGGGTCAACGAGGTGCGCGGTGTGGCACGCACCGCGCCGCTGCAGTACCTGATGCCGCTGGCCGCCGGCCTGGTCGCGTGGTGGGCCACCGGCGAGCGCTTCACCGCGCTGAAGCTCGGCGGCGCCGCCCTGACCCTGGCCGGCGTGGCCTGGGCGCAGTACGCGGTGGCGGGGCGGCGTCAGGCGGATGCGGTGGACAGCCAGGCGCAGATCGACTGACCGCGTCCCGCTTCAGGCCATGTCCTGCACCACGTGCATGAACTGCCGGCTGGCCAGGTTCAGCCAGTGGCCGTTGTTCTGCAGCAGGGTCTTCAACAAGGCGGCCAACTGTTCGGGACCGAGGTCGACCGCATCGCGCAGGTCGGCGGTGGCCTTCAGCCAGGCGTCGGTGGCATCAGACAGTTCGCCGCGCAGGTCGCGGTGGAAGCTGGCATAGAAGCGGTCCAGCCCGCTGTTGCCCTGCGCTTCCGACTCGCGCTGCATCTCGTCGTAGTCGTCCAGCACCAGCTTCGCCAGTTCGGCGCAGCGCTCGGGCGTGGGGCGCTTGAACTTCGCTTCCTGGTAGCGTGGCTCCAGGATGTCCCAGCGGGCGCGGAACATCATGCGCACCAGGTGCAGCAGGTACTTCACCGGGTCGGGCATGCCGCGCGGGAAGCTCCAGCCCAGCAGCGGCAGCAGGCGCTCGGCGTTCGTGGGCACGAAGATCAGCACCACCTCGCGCAGCACGCCGTCGGCGCTCTCGGCCTTGACCACCAGCGGGATGTACAGCACGCTGCCCGAGCGGAAGGGGCTGAGCGCCGGCGGCAGCGCCCCGGTGGGAATGGTGGCGATGGCCTGCTCCAGCTCCTCCAGCCAGCTGCCGTTCTCGCCCAGCTGGGCGGCCAGCGCCGACCAGCGCACCGCGGCGGCATCGTTCAGACCCAGCAGGTGCAGGCCCTCGGTGTTGCCATGCACCATCGACGCCTCGCGGTCGATGCGCTCGCGGTCCAGGTGCGCCAGGCTGATGACCAGGCGGCGCTCGTAGAAGTGCTCACGCACCCGCGCCTGGGCGAAGTGCTTGGCCAGCTCGGCCGCCACCTCGCGGGCGCGGCGATGGAAGTCGGAGCTGAGCTTGTTGATCTCGGCGTTCAGCACCCGCCCGCCGGTCAGCTCGCCGGTGGCGAACAGCTCCTTCAGGAACTTGCCCAGGCCCTCGATGTCCGCGTCATAGGCCTGGTAGGGCTGGAAGGCCGGCGGCGGCTTGGCGATGTCGGTGTTCTTGATGCACACCACCGGGCGGCGGCTGTCCTGCACGTAGAAGCGCCCCAGCTCGTAGTTGCACCAACCCATCTCCATGGCCGCATGCGGGTACAGCAGCAGGAAGATGTCGGCCGACTGCACGTTGTCGTCGATCCACTGGCGCCAGTCGGTGGCGCCGGCCATCTCCTCGCTGACGCGGATGTCCAGGTGCAGCTCGGATTCCAGCGCCAGCAGCGACAACTTCAGGCTGGCCGCCAGGTCGCGGTACTTGCTGCTGTGGCTGACGAAGATCTTGACGGTCATGGCCGGTCTCCCGGCCCGGCCGCGCATCTGCCACGTTGGGATGCTGACCGGACCGCCTTGCGGACTTCAGCACCATGCCCCGGGCGCGTCAATCCCGCAGCGCGGTCGTCCTCGCCCGGGCGGGGGACAGCCGGCCGCAGCGCCGTCAGGCCGGTGGCGCCGCCGGACAGGCGCAGTCACCGTCGCATCGCTGCACCCCGACGCGGATGCGGCCCGTGTTGTTGTCGTAGAACCAGCGGGGCGCCCAGGGCGGGCCGACGGCATCGTTGGGGTACAGCACCAGGGCACCAGCCTGGCCGATGCGCAGCAGCGGCTGGCGCCCCAGGTCCTGGGCACCCGGCGGGGCGGGCGGGCCGTCTGCGCCGGCTTGCGGCACCACGGCCGCCATCAGGCTGAACCAGTCGCTGCCGGCATGGCGCTTCAGGCCGCTGAACAGCCGCATCAGCCAGTTGCCCGGCTCGCCATGCGGCGGCGTGTTGCGCCGGCCCAGGTCGTGCCACACCTGGCCTGGTGGCACCTGCACGCAGTACAGCTCGCCCGGCGCCACCTGCAGGCCGGTGGGCGACTGCCACTGCGCGGCCTCCACCTGTGCCGTGCAGGAATGGCCAGGCGCCAGCCGCATCGGGCAAGGGCCGTCGGCGTCGGCCGCCGGCGCTGGTGCCGCCAGCAGCAGCCCCAGCGCCGTGCCGGCAGCCAGCGTGGCCCGGCGGCGGCTCAAGCCGGCGCCCCACCCGTGCGCCGGTGGCTGGCCGACAGGTCCGGCGGCTTCGCCAGGGTCTGGAAGATCACGCAGTAGCGCTCGGTCAGCTTGACCAGGGTGGCCACCTGCTCGTCGCTGGCGTCGGTGTCCAGGTCGAAGCGCAGGCGGATGCTGCGAAAGCCCACCGCCGCGTCCTTGGCAATGCCCAGCGTGCCGCGGCTGTCGATGTCGCCCTCGGCATGCACCGTGGCGTCGCGCAGGCTGATGCCCAGCGACGTGGCGACCGCCCGCATCGTGACGCCGGCACAGGCGACCAGGGCCTCCATCAGCATGTCGCCGGAGCAGGCCTCCATGCCGGTGCCGCCGGCCACCGGGTGCAGGCCGGCGGTGACGTCGCCGCGCGGCGTCCCCAGGCGGCAGGTGATGCCCTCGCCCAGCTTGCCCTCGGCGCGCACGGTGAAGACGGCGGTTTCCGGTTGCTCGCGGTAGCGGGCCTTCAACGGGGCTTGCAGGGCGCGCAGTTCATCGGCGTTCATCGTCAGGACTCGGGCTGTGGACAGGCCTTCACGCTAGCCAGCCCGCCCGCGACCGTCCATCGGGATTCGCGGCAGGCCGGCGGATGTCCAGATTCGTCAGTTCCGACGATGGCCTCGGCCCATCCCGCCCCGCACCATCGGCGGCATCGTCCGACCACGAAGCCACTGCATGTCCGGTTCAACTGCCGCCACCGCCCCCACCGCCAGCCTGCCCGGCGTCCAGCGCTATCCGCATGTCTTCCGCCCGCTCGACCTGGGCTTCACCCGGCTGAAGAACCGCATCCTGATGGGCTCGATGCACACCGGGCTGGAGGAGGCCGAGCACGGCTTCGAGCGCATGGCGGCCTACTACGCCGAGCGCGCCCGCGGCGGCGTGGGCATGGTCATCACCGGCGGCATCTACCCCAACACCGAGGCCGGCCGCGGCAGCAAGCTGTCCACGCCCGCAGAGGCGGCCGACCACCGCAAGATCACCAGCGCCGTCCACGACGCCGACCCGGACGTGAAGATCGTGATGCAGATCCTGCACACCGGCCCGCTGGCGCGCACGCCCGACTGCGTGGCGCCGTCGCCGGTGAAGAGCCGCATCGGCAGCCACACGCCCAACGAGCTGACCGAGGAAGGCATCCAGAAACAGCTGGACGACTTCGCCAACTGCGCGGCCATGGCCAAGCTGGCGGGCTACGACGGCGTGGAGGTCATCGGCTCGGCCGGCTACCTGCTGTCGACCTTCCTGGTGCAGAAGACCAACCTGCGCACCGACCGCTGGGGCGGCCCCTGGGAAAACCGCATGCGCTTCCCGGTCGAGGTGATCCGGCGTGTGCGCGAGGCCGTGGGCCCCGACTTCATCGTGATCTTCCGCATCTCGGCGATGGACATGCTCGACGGCGGCCTGGCCTGGGACGAGATCGTGTCGCTGGGCAAGGCGGTGGAAGCCGCCGGCGTCAACATCGTCAGCACCCATTTCTGCTGGCACGAGGCGCCGGTGCCCACCATCGCCACGATGGTGCCGCGCGCGGCGTTTGCCAGCGTCACCGGCCGGCTGCGCAAGCACCTCACCGTGCCGATGATCACCAGCAACCGCATCAACATGCCACAGGTGGCCGAGGACGTGCTGGCCCGCGGCGATGCCGACCTGGTGTCGATGGCCCGGCCGATGCTGGCCGACCCCGACCTGGTGAACAAGGCGCTGGCCGGCCGCGAGGACGAGATCAACACCTGCATCGGCTGCAACCAGGCTTGCCTGGACCACACCTTCGGCGGCAACAAGCAGGTCAGCTGCCTGGTCAACCCGCGCGCCTGCAACGAAACGGTGCTGAATTACCTGCCCGTCCAGCGCGGCAAGCGCATCGCCGTGGTCGGCGCCGGCCCGGCCGGCCTGGCCGCTGCCACGGTGGCGGCCCAGCGCGGCCACCAGGTCACGCTGATCGACAGCGCGGTCGAGATCGGCGGCCAGTTCAACCTGGCCAAGCGCATCCCGGGCAAGGAAGAGTTCTACGAGACCCTGCGCTACTTCCGCACCATGGTCGACAAGCTGGGCGTGACGCTGCGGCTGGCCACCCGGGCCGACGCCGCCGCGCTGAAGGCCGAGGGCTTCGACGAGGTGGTGGTGGCCACCGGCATCCAGCCGCGCACGCCCGACATTCCGGGCATCGACCATGCGAAGGTGGTGCCCTACATCGACGCCATCCTGGGCCGCAAGCCCATCGGCCGGCGCGTGGCGATCATGGGCGCCGGCGGCATCGGCTTCGACGTGGCCGAGCTGATCACCCATGCCGGCACCTCGGGTGCGGTCGACATCGACGTGTTCGCGAAGGAATGGGGCATCGACTTCAAGAACCACCCCCGTGGCGGCGTGACCGGCGTGGTGCCGCAGGTGGCGAAGAACGAACGCCAGGTGACGCTGATGCAGCGCAAGGCCGACGCCCTGGGCAAGACCCTGGGCCGCACCACCGGCTGGACGCACCGCATGGTGCTGCAGCGCCGCGGCGTGGCGATGGTGGCGGGCGTCGACTACCTGAAGATCGACGACGCCGGCCTGCACACCACCGTCAACGGCGAACCGCGGCTGTTCGAAGTCGACACGGTGATCGTCTGCGCCGGCCAGACGCCGCTGCGCAGCCTGTTCGACGAGCTGCAGGCCCTGGGCGTGAAGGCCAGCCTGGTGGGCGGCGCCTTTGAGGCGGCCGAACTCGACGCCAAGCGCGCCATCGACCAAGCCAGCCGCCTGATGGCCGAACTTTGACCCACCCCCTACGCGCTTCGCGCGCCCCCTCCAGGGGGCAACGCCAGTGGACCGGCCAAGCCGGTTCCACGGCGTTCGCTTGGTAGGATCCGGACACCCATGACCGCCACGATCGATTCTGACCAGCCGCAGCTGCACTTCACCGACGCGCCGGGCGTGCGCCTGGCGCATTTTGAATGGCACGCCGAGCGGCGCGGCCAGGGCCCGACCGTGTGGCTGGTGCATGCCACCGGCTTTCACGGCCGGGTGTGGGACCAGGCGGTGCGTCGACTGCCGGCGGATCGGCATGTGATCGCCATCGAGCAGCGCTGCCACGGCCGCAGCGCGCCCGTGCCTTTCGACAGCTGGCGCCGCTTCGGCGACGACCAGGTCGCGCAGATCGACGCCTGCGGCCTCCGCGGTGCCATCGGCGTGGGCCACAGCATGGGCGCGCATGCGCTGGTGCAGGCGGCATCGCGGCGGCCCGGCGCCTTCCGCCGGCTGATCCTGGTCGACCCGGTGATGGCCCCGCCCGAGGCCTACCGCCAGCCGCCGGTGCCGCTGGGCCAGCTGCACCCGGCGGCGCAGCGCAAGAACCGCTTCGACTCGCCACAGGCCATGGTCGAGCGCTTCGCCGACCGGGCGCCGTATGCCGTGTTCCAGCGCGATGCCCTGGTCGACTACTGCACCCACGGCCTGCGCCCGGCCGATGACGGCAACGGCTGGCAGCTGTGCTGCGCGCCCGAGCACGAGGGCCAGGTCTACCCCATCGCCCGCAACATGGCCGAGACCTACGACCTGGTGCATGCGCTGGACATCCCGGTGCTGGTGGTGCGCGCCCGGCCGATGGACCCGGCCATCAAGCCCTGGGACCCGCTGGGCTCGCCGACCTGGCCCGGTCTCGCGGCAGAATTCCGCCATGGCCGCGACCTGCCGTTCGCGGACAAGACCCACTTCCTGCCGATGGAAGACCCGGCGCTGATGGCGGAGCTGATCGAAGGCGAAATCGCCGCCCTCGACAAAGGATGAGATGACTTCAGACACCGCCCCCACCACCCGGACCCTGACCCTGGTGGTGGCCTCGGCGCTGTTCATGGAGAGCCTGGTCAGCACCGTGATCGCCACCGCGCTGGCGGCGATGGCGGCCGACCTGCAGGTCGACCCGCTGACCCTGAAGCTGGCCTTCACCGCCTACTACGTGGCGCTGGCGATCTTCATCCCCGTCAGCGGCTGGTGCGCCGACCGCTTCGGCGCCCGCACCGTGTTCGCCCTGTCCATCGGCGTGTTCACCGCCGCCTCGGTGTGCTGCGCGCTGGCCTGGAGCCTGGGCAGCCTGATCGCCGGGCGCTTCCTGCAGGGCGTGGGCGGGGCGATGATGCTGCCGGTGGGCCGGCTGATCCTGCTGCGCGTGATCCCCAAGCGCGAGATGGTCGGCGCGATGGCCTGGCTCAGCATTCCCACGCTGTTCGCGCCCATCATGGGCCCGCCGGTGGGCGGCTTCATCACCACCTACTACCACTGGCGCGGCATCTTCTGGCTGAACGTGCCGGTGGGCCTGGCCGGCCTGGTGCTGGCCTGGACCCTGGTGCCGCAGGTCAAGGCCGAGCAGCTGCGGCCGATGGACTGGCCCGGCTTCGCGCTCACCGGCCTGGGGCTGTCGCTGGCAATCTTCGGTTTCACCCTGGCCGGCAGCCGCGCCGGCAGCGGCCTGCTTGCCGGCGAGATGACCGTCGCCGGCCTGGTGCTGTTGGCGATCTACGTGCGCCATGCGCGGCGCAGCGCCCATCCCATCCTCGACCTGTCGCTGCTGCGCATCGCCACCTTCCGGCTGTCGATGGCCGCCGGCGTGCTGTTCCGCCTGTCGGTGGGCGCCCTGCCCTTCCTGCTGCCGCTGATGCTGCAGGTGGGCTTCGGCATGTCGGCCTTCGAGTCGGGCACGCTGACCTTCGCCTCGGCGGTGGGCGCGATGTCGATGAAGCTCACCGCCGGGCCCATCCTGCGGCGCTGGGGGTTCCGCCGCGTGCTGTGCGTCAATGCGGTGGTCAGCAGCGCGCTGATCGCCGCCTGCGCGCTGTTCAACGCCAGCACGCCCGGCGTGGTGGTGATGGTGGTGCTGCTGGTGGGCGGCTTTTTCCGCTCGCTGCAGTTCACCAGCCTCAACACGTTGGGCTATGCCGACGTGGAGCCGGCGCAGATGAGCCAGGCCACCTCCCTGGTGGGCGTGACCCAGCAGCTCAGCCTGGCCGGCGGCGTGGCGGTGGCGGCCCTGCTGCTGGAGTCTGCCCGCCACGCCGGCAGCCGCAGCGACCTGGTGGCGGCGGACTTCCAGCTCGCCTTTGTCGCGGTGGGGGCGCTGGCCGCGTTGTCGCTGGGCTTCTACCTGCGCCTGGCACCGGATGCAGGGGCGGAGGTGTCAGGGCACCGCAAGCACGCCCAGGCCGGGCCCGACGCCGACCGCTGAGGCCCTGCGGCACGCGCCCGAAGCCGCCGCGCATGCGCAAGTGGCAGGACAAAGCCAGCAGACGGCTGCACAACATGGCGGACAACCCACTTGCAGGCGACTGCAGGCTGGCGGACATTGGCGCGAGCTGACATCGCGCAACGTTTGAACGAAGGGGCCGGGCCATGTCCATCAACAGCCGTCAGTTCGACGAACCAAGCCGCCAACGCCCCCGGGTGTCGGCGGCAAGCCTGCGCACGCTGGCAGCCGTGGCCACCGGGTTCGCCATGCTTGGGCCGGCCGCCCACGCACAGCTCGCGGCGCCACGCATCATGATGGTCAACATGGGCGGCAATGACTGCCCGCCCTGCATTGCCTGGCGTGTCGCCGAGTTGCCCAAGCTGCAGCGCATGCCCGAATTCCAGGCCATCACCTTCGTGCATGCGACCAAGTCGATCAATGCGTCAGTGCCACCGACCTGGGCGCTCCCAGACGCCGTGCGGCCGTTCAAGGACAAGCTGGACGAGGCCAGCAGCGGCATGCACGGCTCGCCCCAGGTGGCACTGCTGGTCGACGGACAGGTCTACGACTACTACTTCGGTGCAAGGTCGGCCGATGAGGTGCTGCAGATGATTCGAGCCATCAACGCCGGGACACCCTATCCCTTTCCTCGTTGCCTGAAGAAACAGAACCGGGACATCTGCCTCGTCAAGGCGTCCTGAGCGCGCTCATCCGACCTGCAGGAACTCCACCCAGTTCCCATCCGGGTCGGCCACCATCGCGATGCGCACGCCGGGGCGGATCTCGCGCTCGGTCCAGATCACGCTGGCGCCGGCATCGGCGCAGGTCTTGACCATCTCGGTCAGGTTGGTCACGGTGATCGTCCAGTAGCGGTAGCCGGCGCCGCCCTGGATGCCGCCCGGCGCCGCCGCCGCCGGCGTGCTGGGCACCACCACCAGCTTGATCAGGCTGTCGCCGCACAGCAGGCGGTGCATGGTGCCGCCGCCGGGCATGGGCATCTGGCCCTGCACCTTGAGGCCGATCACGTCGCGGTAGAAGGCCAGCATGGCGTCACCGTTGGTGGTGACGATGCCGAGGTCGATGGCGGTCTTGCCGATGGCGATGCCCATGGTGTGCGTGCGTCAGAAGTGCAGAAGCCCCGGACTCTGCAGCCCGGGGCTTCGATGGACAGTCACCCGGGCGACCGGGCAGTCAGGTCACTTCTTGAACGCGGCCGCAGCCTTGTCATACGAGGCGGCCAGCGCCTTGCCGGCGTCGGAGAAGCCGGCCTTGGTGGCGTCCCAGGCTTCGCCGCTGGCCTTGCCCAGCTTGGCCAACTCGGCCTGCGCGGCCTTCTTCTTCTCCTTCAGCTCGGCCATGTTGGCCTCGTGGGCCTTCTTGGTCTCGCCGGTGGCGCCCTTGGCCTGCTTGCCCAGTTCGGCGATCTTCTTGTCGGTGGCGGCGATCAGCTTCTTGCCGGCTGCCACGGCCTTGTCCTTCTCCTTGTGCGAGAAGTCCTTGACGCTGTCCCAGGTGGCCTCGGCCTTGGCCGCGACACCCGAGGCAGCAGCCGCTGCCGGCTTGGCGGCATCGGCCGCGAGCACCGGGGCAGACAGCCCCACGACCAGCGACAGCAGGGCCGCCTGTTTCCATCCCATCATCTTGCGCTCTCCTCGAACTGACAGCGGGCCCCTCGACGGCGGGCCGCAGACCGCGCAGTGCCCGTCAGCGCGGGCCTGTTGCCGTCCATTCTGCCTGCAAGCCTGCCCTGACCCGCCCGGGCCGCCTCAGAACTTGGTGTAGCCGCCGTCGATGACGAACTGCTCGCCGGTGGTGTAGCCGGCCGCGTCGCTGGCCAGGTAGACCGCGATGCCGCCGAAGTCGTCCAGCTCGCCCCAGCGGCGGGCCGGGATGCGCGGCAGCACCGCGTCGGCGAACTTCTGGTTGCCCACCGAGCGCTCGGTCATCTCGGTGACGATCCAGCCCGGCAGGATGCTGTTGACGCGGATCTTGTGCCGCGCCAGCTCCACCGCCAGCGCCCGCACCATCGACGTGACCGCGCCCTTGCTGGCACCGTAGTGGCTGTTGCGCGCCGCACCTTCCACCGCCGCGGTGCTGGCGGTGGCCACCAGCGAGCCGCCCTGGCCATGCGCCGCCATGTGCCGCGCCGCGGCACGGAAGGTCAGGAACACGCCCTCGACGTTGATGCGCTGCACACGCCGGAATTCTTCCAACTGCATGTCCATCAGCATGTTGCCCTTGCCCGACACGCCGGCATTGGCGAAGCAGGCGTGCACCGTGCCCAGCGCGGCCACGCTCTGCGCAAAGGCAGCGTCCACCTGTGCTTCGTCGCCGACGTCGCAGACCAGCGCATGCACGCGGCTGGCGTCGCCGCATTCCTGGATCAGCTGGGCGCGTGCGGCCTCGGTCTTCTCGGCGCGGTTGCCCCAGATGCTGACCTTGGCCCCCGAGGCCAGCAGCGCCCGGGCCATGCCCAGGCCGATGCCGCCATTGCCGCCGGTGACGACGGCGCCACAGCCGCTCAGGTCGAAAGGTTTGTACATGGGCAAGTCTCCTTGGATGCGTCAGACAGCGGTCTGGCCGGGCAGCTGGCGCGTCACCGGGTGCGAGCTGCTCAGCCCACCGTCGACCGCGATCGCCTGGCCATTCACATAACTGCTCTGGTCGCTGGCCAGGAACAGCGCCACGTTGGCCAGTTCCTCGGGCTGGGCGGCGCGGCGCAGCGGGTTCAGCCGGCCCAGCTTGTGGGTCACGCCCTTGTCCTTGGCGTAGTTGAAGGTGGGCTGGGTCATGCCGGTTTCGGTCAGGCCCGGGCAGATGGCGTTGACGCGCACGCCCGTCTCGCACAGCTGCTGCGCCGACACCGCCGCCAGGTTGATCACGCCCGCCTTGCTGGCGGAATAGGCCGGCCCGCCCGCGCCCGAGCGGATGCCTGCGACGCTGGCGGTGCAGATGATGGAACCGCCCTTGCCCGCATCGGCCATCGCCTTGCCGGCGTGCTTGACCATCAGCCAGGGCCCGATCAGGTTGACGCGCAGCACCTCGGTCCACAGCTCGGGCGTGGCGTCGAAGATGCTGGCCATGCCACCGGAAATGCCGGCATTGGCGAAGGCCACGTCCAGGCCGCCGAAGTTGGTTTGCGCCGCTGCCACCAGCGCCGCCACGTCGGCTTCAATGCCGGCATCCATCTGGAACGCCACGGCCTGGCCGCCGGCCTCGGTAACGGCCTTGGCCGTGCCATGCACCGCCTCGGTCTTGTCGCCCAGCACCAGCTTCGCGCCCTCGGCCGCGAACAGCAATGCCGACGCGCGGCCGATGCCCGAGCCGGCCCCGGTGACGATCGCCACCTTGCCTTGCAGTCTGTCGCCCATCGTCGGCTCCGGTCAGGTCAGCGCTGCAAAGCGCTCCAAGTGGTGATCGGCATCGCCGAAGCGCTGCTGCGCCATCGTCAGGCGGCGGAAGGTGTGCGACACCTTCAGTTCCTCGGTCATGCCCATGCCACCGTGCAGCTGCACCGCTTCCTGGCTGACCTGGCGCGCCGCGTCGGCCACCTTCACCTTGGCGGCCGACACCACCCGCGCACGCTCGGCCGCGTCGATGGCGTGGTCGACCGTGCTGGCGGCCTTGATCGTCAGCGAGCGCGCCTGCTCGGTGCAGATCACCATCTCGACCATGCGGTGCTGCAGCACCTGGAAGCTGCCGATGGCCACGCCGAACTGCTTGCGCTGCTTGATGTAGTCCAGCGTCGCATCGCAGGCGCTCTTCATCGCGCCGATCGCGTCGGCGCACAGCAGGGCGGTGGCGAAGTCGTTGGCCTCGTCGATCGCCGCTTGCGCGTTGCAGGCCTCGCCCAACAGCGCGTCCGCGGCCAGTTGCACGTTCTCGAAGCGCACGTCGGCCACGCGCAGGCCGTCGACGGTGCGGCTGGGGTTCAGCGCCACGCCGGCTGCCTTCGGGTCGACCAGGAACAGGCTGGCGCCGCCCGCGGTGGCTGCGGACACGATCAGCCGGCTGGCCGACGGCGCGCCGACCACGACCGACTTGCTTCCGTTGAGCACCCAGCCGCCGCCGGCCTGCGTGGCGGTGGTGGTCTGCGGTGCCAGCTCGTAGCGGCGGCCCGGCTCCAGCCCGGCGAAGGCCAGCTTGACCGAGCCGTCAATCAGCCCCGGCAGCCAGGCGCTGCGCTGCGCGGCGCTGCCGCACCTGGACAGCAGCCGGCCGGCCAGGCCCACGTTGTCGAGCAGCGGCTCGACGACCAGCGCCTCGCCGCAGGCTTCCATCGCCGCCAGCAGGTCGACCGCACCACCACCGAAGCCACCGTCGGCCTCGGGCAGGGCGATCGAAGTCAGGCCCATCTCGGCGAAGGTGTTCCAGACCGCGTCGCTCTGGCCGGTGGCCGAGTTCAGGATCGCCTTGCGCTGCTCGAAGCCGTAGTTGCTGGCCAGGTACTTCTGCAGGCTGTCGGCCAGCTGCTGCTGCTCGTCGCTGTAGTCGAAGTTCATGTTGTCTCCTCCTGCGGCCTCACAGCCCCAGGCTGGCCTTGGCGATGATGTTGCGCTGGATCTCGTTGGACCCGGCGTAGATGCTGGCCTTGCGGTAGTTGAAGTAGCGCGGCGACAGCCGGCTGGTGACGAAGTCGATGGCACCACCATCGACCGCCTTGAACGGCGCGGCCAGCGGGCCCACCGCCTGCATCATCAGCTCGGTGATCATCTGCTGCACCTCGGTGCCGCGGATCTTCAGCATGCTCACGTCGGCCCCCGGCGGCTGGCCGCTGCGGCGCATCTTGTCGAGGAAGCGCATCGAGGTGATCTCCAGCGCGTCCAGCTCGATCTCGACGCGGCTGAGCTTGTCGCGGAAGCGCGGGTCCTCGATCAGCGGCTTGCCGTTCTTCAGCTCGCGCTTCGCGACTTCCTTCAAGGCCGCCAGCTCACGCTTGCTGCCACCCACGTTGCCCGAGCCCATGCGCTCGTGGCCCAGCAGGTACTTGGCCACCGTCCAGCCCTTGCCTTCCTCGTGCACCAGGTTCTCGGCCGGCACCACCACGTTGTCGAAGAAGACCTCGTTCACCTCGTGGCCGCCGTCCATCAGGATCAGCGGGCGCACGGTGATGCCCGGCGTCTTCATGTCCACCAGGATGAAGCTGATGCCGTCCTGGCGCTTGCCGCTGCTGTCGGTGCGCACGAGGCAGAAGATCCAGTCGCCGTAGTGGCCCAGCGTGGTCCAGATCTTCTGGCCGTTGATGACATAGGTGTCGCCGACCTTCTCGGCCTTGGTCTTCAGCGAGGCCAGGTCCGAGCCCGAGCCAGGCTCGGAGTAGCCCTGCACCCAGAAGTCGTCGCCCTCGCGGATGCGCGGCAGGAAGCGCTGCTTCTGCGCGTCGCTGCCGAACTTCAGCAGCACGCTGGCGCACATGTTGGGGCCGAAGCTGGGCAGAGCCGGCGCGCCGATCAGGCCGAACTCTTCTTCCCAGATGTAGCGCTGGGTGATGTTCCAGCCGGTGCCGCCCCATTCGACCGGCCAGTGCGGCACGGCCCAACCCTTCTTGGCCAGGATCTTGTGCCAGCGGAGGTAGTCCTCCTTGCTCAGGCCCTGGTAGCCGGTCACCTTGGCCCGGATGTCGGCCGGCAGGTTGGCTTCCAGCCAGCCGCGCACCTCGGCGCGGAAGGCCTGTTCTTCGGGCGAGTAGCTCAGATCCATGGCGGTCTCCGGCTGGAAGTGGTTTACACGCGCTCGATGATGATCGCGGGCGCCATGCCGCCGGCGGCACACATGGTCACCAGACCACGCTTCAGGTCGCGCCGCTCCAACTCGTCCAGGATGGTGCCGATCAGGATCGAGCCGGTGGCGCCGATCGGGTGGCCCAGGGCCATGGCGCCGCCGTTGACGTTGACCTTGTCGCGGTTGAGCTTCAGATCACGGATGAACTTCTCGGCGACGACGGCGAAAGCCTCGTTGATCTCCCACAGGTCGATGTCGTCGACCGTCAGGCCGGCCTTGGCCAGCACCTTCTGTGCCGCCGGCACCGGGGCGTTGAGCATCAGGGTCGGGCTGTCACCCACGTTGGCATAGGCGATGACCTTGGCGCGGGCCTTCATGCCGTTCTTCTTGGCGTAGGCGGGCGAGGCCAGCAGCAGCGCGCCCGAGCCGTCGACCACGCCCGACGAGTTGCCGGCGTGGTGCACGAACTTGATGTCCAGGTCGGGGTACTTGGCGGTGATCAGGCGGCGGTAGGTCGTGCCCTGGCCGTCCAGGTCCACGTCGGCCATGGTGGTGAAGGCGGGCTTCAGGCCGGCCAGACCTTCGCGGGTGGTCTGCGGACGGGGGAATTCCTCGTGGTCCAGCGCCAGCGTGCCGTCGGCCTTGTAGACCGGCACCACGCTCTTCTTGAAGTGCCCGCCGGCGATCGCCGCCGCCGCGCGCTGCTGGCTGACCAGGGCCAGGTCGTCCAACGCGTCGCGCGGAATGCCTTCCAGCGTGGCGATGGCGTCGGCGCACACGCCCTGGTGGCTTTGCGGGTGCTTGGCGCGCAGGCGGGTGTTGCCGGCGTCCATGAAGCCCGGGCCATCGCCGCGCATGGTGGCGGTCAGGCTCATCATCTCGCAGCCGCCGGCGATCACCAGGTCTTCCATGCCGGACATGATCGACGCCGTGGCCAAGTTCACCGTGGTGATGCCGCTGCCGCAGAAGCGGTCCAGCGTCATGCCGCTGGCCTTGGTGTCGTAGCCGGCGTCCAGGGCGGCCATGCGGCCCATGTCGTTGCCCTGCGCGCCCTTCTGGGTGCTGGTGCCCCAGATGATGTCGTCGACCTCGGCGGTCTTCAGGTTGTTGCGCTCGGCCAGCGCCTTCAGCACGGTGGCGGCCAGGTGCTGCGGATGCATGTCGGCCAGGGCACCCTTGCCTTGCTTGCCGATGCCACGGGGCGTGCGGACAGCGTCGATGATGAGGGCTTCGGTCATGGGGCCAGTCTCCGGCGGGGTTGGATGAGAAACAGGGTGAGGGGACGCGCCGATTGTGGGCACGCGCCTGCGGCGGTCACAGTCCACCCGGTGACAGAAGCCGCCGGTCGGCCCGCCTACGCTGCACCCCACCCTCACCCATCGCTTGCCACCCACCATGACCACCGACACCCTGCCCGCCTTCGAGACCATCCGCCTGAGCCTGCAGGGCGCGGTGGCGGTGCTGACGCTGAACCGCCCGCAACGCCTGAACGCGGCGCCGCCGCAGATGTTCGACGAGATCCGCGCTGCACTGCAGCAACTGCCCGGCCTGGGTGCCCGTGCGCTGCTGATCACCGGCGAGGGCCGTGCCTTCTGCAGCGGCGCCGACCTGGCCGGCCGGGGTGATGCTGCGGTCACCAGCCGCGGCGCCGGCACCTTCCGCGCCCTGAGCCAGCACTACAACCCGACCATGCTGGCCCTGGCCAGGCTGGACATGCCCGTCATCACGGCCGTGAACGGCGTGGCCGCCGGCATCGGCTGCAGCCTGGCGCTGGCGGCCGACTTCACGCTGGCCGCCAGGTCGGCCTACTTCCTGGAAGCCTTCGTCAACATCGGCCTGGTGCCCGACGGCGGCACCACCTGGATGCTGGCGCGCCAGATCGGCAAGGCCCGCGCCACCGAGATGATGATGCTGGGCGAGCGCATCCCGGCCGAGAAGGCCGAAGGCTGGGGCCTGATCCACGCCGCCGTCGACGATGACCAGCTGATGGCCCGCGCCACCGCGCTGGCCGAGCGCCTGGCCGCCGGCCCCACCCGCGCCTATGCGCTGATGCGCCAGGGCCTGATCCGCGCCATGGCCCAGACCTACGAGGAAGGCCTGGCCACCGAGGCCGCGCACCAGGCGCAGTGCGCCGACAGCAACGACGCGCGCGAAGGCGGCATGGCCTTCCTGGAAAAGCGCAAGGCCCAGTTCAAAGGCCAATAACTGGCCCACCCCCGATGCGGCCTTGCGGCCGCCTCCCCCTCAAGGGGGCGCCCCCAGCGGCCCGGCAGAGCCGGTTCCGCGGGGGCCGCTTGGAGAAGACACGATGACAGCAACACCGGTTGGCTACAACGTCGAGGCCGTCGAGGCCTGGCTGGGCACCCATGTTCCCAGCCTGAAGCAGCCGCTGCGCTGGACGCGGCTTGAAGGCGGCCACAGCAACCTGACCTATCTGCTGGAAGACGCGAACGGCCAGAAGGCCGTGATCCGCCGCCCGCCCATGGGCGAGCTGCTGCCCAAGGCGCACGACATGGGCCGCGAGTGGGCGCTGATCAGCGCCCTCGGCCCCACCCCCGTGCCGGTGCCGGCGGCCCTGGGCTTCTGCGAAGACCCGTCGGTCACCGGCGCGCACTTCTACGTGATGGGCCACATCGACGGCCACCCGCTGTACAACGCCGACGATGCCCGCACCTGGGCGCCGATGGACAAGCGCATCACGCTGTCGCACAGCTTCATCGACGTGCTGGCCGATCTGCACGCCGTCGACCCCGACACCGTGGGCCTGGGCGACCTGGGCAAGAAGGACGCGTACATCGAGCGCCAGCTGAAGACCTGGTACAAGAGCTGGAACGCATCGATCGCCGGCGCCCAGCTCGACGACCCGCGCGCCCATGCGCTGCAGGCCTACTTCCTGGCCAACACGCCCGAACAAGGCCCGGCGCGGGTGGTGCATGGCGACTATGGCCTGCACAACACCCTGGTTGGCAAGGACGGCAAGATCGCCGCCGTGGTCGACTGGGAGATCAGCACCCTGGGCGACCCGCTGGCCGACCTGGCCTATGCGCTGAACCAGTGGGCCCAGCCCGACGACCCGCCCGCCGTGCGCGGCGACCCGCCCACCGCCCAGCCCGGCTTCGCCATGCGCGCCGAGCTGGCCGACCGCTACGCCGCGCGCACCGGCCGTGACCTGAGCAAGCTGGACTTCTACATCGGCTTCAACCGCTGGAAGTCGGCCTGCATCGTGCACGGCGTGTATTCGCGCTACATGGAAGGCAAGAAGAGCACCGAGGGCGTGGACATGGCGGGGCTCAAGCGCAGCATCCTGCAGTCGCTGGCGCAGGCAGAGGCGGCGGTGGAGCGGTTGGAGAAGCGGGGCTGAGCGCTCTGCGCCTGATGCTGCACGACTACGGCGCTTCACTTCTCTCCGCTGAGCACTGGCGTCGTCGGCGTTGTTGTACGAGCGTCGAAGCATGTCATCGACGGGTACCCATTTCACCTCGCAGACCACCGTCTCGCCGTTGCTGCAGAGTTCGAAATCGACAGGTGGTGCATGGTGGGCCTCAAGCCTCACCTTGGCGGCGTTTGCGTAACCCTGCAGTTGGTATGAGTCGATGGGATGGCGTTCAGCCAGGTCTTCGAATCTGAGCGGTCGCGACATGCCGTCTTCCGGTTCATAGACTCCGCGACCGAGCCTCCCTCGTGCCGCGCACTCGCAGGCGGGCTACGAGCTGACAAGCACTTTAGCGAGTTATCGAGTGGGCTTGGCTTCGTACGTTCCCGCGAGTTGCCAAGCCACCCGAGGCCGCCCAGGTTCACCATGACTCCAGCCCATCGGCACCAGCGCTAGACTGCCCGGCCATATGCCGGAGATCGTGATGACGACCCTTGTTGAAGAACTGTCTGCGCAAGCCAGGGCCTTACCCGAGGAAGACCGTGCCCGCCTTGCCGAGGAACTCCTGGCGTCCCTGGACCAACCGCCCGAAGCCGATGCCGACCCCGCTTGGGCGCATGAGATACATCTTCGCATCTCGCAGATCGAAGCCGGCACGGCCGACCTGATTCCAGCTGAAGACGTTCACGCCGAAGCACGCCGCCTCATCCGCCGGTGAGATCGGTCAACTATCACCCGGACGCTCGCGCCGAGTTCCTGCACGAGATCGCGTACTTCGCCGGATTGAGCGTGGGGCTCAGCGAGCGATTTGATCGCGCTGTCATCGCCGCCGAGGCACTGGCCGCGGCCACGCCGGACCGCTGGCCGCAGTACGCACATGGCACCCGCCGAGTGATGGACAAGCGGTTCAAGTTTTCGCTCGTCTACGTCCACGACGAGCAGTCGATCACCGTCATCGCCATCGCGCCCTTCCGGCGTCCGCCGGGCTATTGGAGCTCGCGACTCAATGTCGGCTGACAAGCAGCCGTCACCGCCCGTTGTTCATTTCACGCATCCGCGTCATCACCGGCCCGTCGCTCTTGTACGACCAGCAGGTGTCGACCAGTTCGTCGATGCGCCACACCCGCACTGGCTCGGCTTCGCCCGGATCGCGCGGGCGGTAGTTGTCGCTGGCGAAGGCCTGCACCGCGGCCGCCGCCATCATGTCCAGCAGCATCACGATGTGGGTGCAGCCCTCGGTGCCGCCCAGCCGCTCGCGCAGCGCCTTGCGGAAGCCTCGGCCCATGCTCAGCCCCACCAGCTGCTGGAAGTTGGGCTGCACGCTGCTGCACGTGGTGTACGGCGTGCTGGGCATCGCCGACACCAGGGCGACGATGGTCCGCTTGCGGTCCAGCGTGACCCGCAGCTGCATGTGGTGCAGGGCCGACCCCGCGTCACATGCGCCGCGGAAGGCGTTGTCGTAGGCGAAGGGCCGGGTGTCGGCAAAGCGGGCATCGATGTCGATCAGCCCGTCGTCGCGCCGGAAGCTGCGGAACACCATGCTGCGCGTCTGCACCGCCTGGCGCGGCGCGGGCTCGGGCAGCACCCAGCCTTCATCCAGGCCGGCGTGCAGCGCTTCTCCGGGGACGAGCGGGCCCGACATCAGTTGCGGAAGACCTGCAGCATCGAGGCGTCTTCGGCGTTGCCTTCCATGCGCTGGATCTCGCTGCGGCCCACCACCAGGTGGTGCACCTCGTCCGGGCCGTCGGCCAGGCGCAGCGTGCGCTGCTGGGCGTACATGTGGGCCAGCGGGGTGTGCTGGCTCACGCCCAGGGCGCCGTGCATCTGGATCGCCTGGTCGATGATCTTGCAGACCTGCTCGGGGATCATGGCCTTGACCATGTGCACCCACAGGCGGGCTTCGCGGTTGCCCAGCACGTCCATCGCCTTGGCAGCCTTCAGCACCATCAGGCGCATGGCCTCGATCTCGATGCGGGCGCGCGAGATGATCTCGACGTTGCCGCCCAGCCAGGCCAGCTTCTTGCCGAAGGCCTCGCGGCTGATGCCGCGCTTGACCATCAGGTCCAGCGCCTTCTCGGCCGCGCCGATCGAGCGCATGCAGTGGTGGATGCGGCCCGGGCCCAGGCGCACCTGGCTGATCTCGAAGCCGCGGCCCTCGCCCAGCAGCATGTTGCTCGCCGGCACCCGCACGTTGTTGAAGCGGATGTGCATGTGGCCGTGCGGCGCATGGTCTTCGGCGAACACATGCTGCGCGCCGACGATCTCGACGCCCGGGGTGTCCTTGGGCACCAGGATCATCGACTGCTGCTTGTGCGGCGGCGCGTCGGGGCTGGTGCGCACCATCGTGATCAGGATCTTGCAGCGCGGGCTGCCAGCGCCCGAGATGTAGTGCTTCTCGCCGTTGATCACCCACTCATCGCCTTCCAGCACCGCCTTGGTGGCGACGTTCTTGGCGTCCGACGAGGCGTGGTGCAGCTCGGTCATCGCATAGGCCGAGCGGATCTCGCCGTTCAGCAGCGGCTTGAGCCACTGCTCCTTCTGCGCCGCGGTGCCCACACGCTCCAGCACTTCCATGTTGCCGGTGTCGGGGGCCGAGCAGTTCATGCACTCGCTGGCCATCGGGTTCTTGCCCAGCTCGCTGGCGATGTAGGCGTAGTCCAGGTTCGACAGGCCCTCGCCGGTCTCGGCGTCGGGCAGGAAGAAGTTCCACAGGCCCTGCTTCTTGGCCTCGGCCTTGGCGGCGTCCAGCAGCTCCAGCTGGCCGGGGGCGTACTGCCAGCGGTCGGCGCCGTGGCGGTTCTTGCCCAGTTCCTCGTACTTGGCGCTCATCGGGTTGACCACCTCAACGATGAAGCGCTTCACATGCTCGTACAGCGGGATCGCCTTGGCCGACATGCGCAGGTCGTTCAGCGGATCGTCCGGGCTGAGGGTGAAGGGCGAGGCGGACGGTGCGGACTGGGTCATGGGTGGTCTCCGTGGGTCGGTGCGGAACGCGTACGGGTCTTGTGCAGGATTTGCGGGGCCGACTGTGCGGCCCGATGCCGGTGGGGCGCAGTCGTTCGGGTGACACCGCCCCGGGCGACGCTGCGCGATGCTGGCGCCACGGGGACCGATCCCGGGAGACAACTTGACCGCATCGCCCACGCACCACGAGCCGCTGCCCTTCGAAGGGCTGAAGGTCATCGACTGCGCCAGCTTCATCGCCGCGCCGGTGGCCGCCACCCTGCTGGCCGACCTGGGCGCCGACGTGATCAAGGTCGAGCCGCCCGGCGGCGACCCGCACCGCACGCTGTACCAGCGCGTGGGCTGCCTGCCCGAGACGGTGGCCCCCGACAACAACTTCATCTGGGACCTGAACAGCCGCCACAAGCGCAGCCTGGTGCTGGACCTGAAGCTGCCCGCCGGCCAGGACGTGCTGCACCGCCTGGCGCGGCAGGCCGACGTGTTCATCACCAACCTGCCGCTGCCCGCACGCGGCCGGCTGGCCATCGACGCCGACACCCTGCTGGCGCTGAACCCGCGCCTGGTCTACGCCTCGATGACGGCCTATGGCGAGACCGGCCCCGAGGCCGAGAAGACCGGCTTCGACGTCACCGCCTACTGGGCCCGCGCCGGGCTGATGGACATGGTCAAGGCCGAGCACAACGCGCCGCCCACGCGGCCGGTGCCCGGCATGGGTGACCACCCGAGCGCGGTGACGTTGTTCGCCGCGATCAGCACCGCGCTGTACCGGCGCGAGCGCACCGGCCGCGGCGGCCTGGTCAGCACCTCGCTGCTGGCCAACGGCCTGTGGTCCAACGCCATCCAGGTGCAGGCCCAGCTGGTCGGCGCCCGCTACCCGCAGCGCCTGCCGCGCAGCCACGCGATCAACCCGCTGTCGAACATCTACCAGGTGGGCTGCGGCCGCTGGCTGAGCATGGTGATCCTGAACGAGGCGCGCCAGCTGCAGCCGCTGCTCGAAGCCCTGGGCCTGCAGCGGCTGAAGGACGATCCGCGCCTGGCCACGGCCGCCAGCCGCGAGGCCCACGCCGTCGAGATCGTCGCCATCTTCGACCAGGCTTTCGGCTGCCACGACCTGGCCACCTGGCGCCAGCGACTGGACGCGGCCGGCATCACCTTCGGCGTGGTCGGCACGCTGGGTGACATCGACGAGGACGCGCAGATGCGCGCCGCTGGCGCCCTGGTGCCCTACGCCCACCGCAGCGGCACCACGGTGGCCGCGCCCATCCTGCTGCATGGCAGCACGCCGCGCCCGCCCGGCCCGGCGCCGGCGCTGGGCGCGCACAGCGCCCAGGTGCTGGCCGAGGCCGGCTACAGCGCCGACCAGATCGCCCACTTGACGGCAAGCGGCGTGGTCCAACACCAGCAAACATGACCCACCCCCTACGCGCTTCGCGCGCCCCCTCCAGGGGGCAACGCCAGCGGCCCGGCCAAGCCGGTTCCGCGGCGTTCGCTTGGTTCGACCTGATCCATGCGAAGCGCGAAGCCTCACAAGCCATGGAGAAGTGACATGAGCTATGCGAATGGCCGCCTGATCCACGACGCCGACAGCCACCTCATGGAGCTGGACGACTGCCTCGATCCGTACTTCGAGGCCGCCCTGCTGCCGCGTTACCACGCCTGCGCCGGCTACAAGGTGCAGACCAGCCGCGGCCTGCGCCCGGGCCGCTCGCCCGAGGCCCATGCCGACCCGGCCTTCCGCGCCGGCGTCGCGACGAACATCCTGCTGCGCAAGAACCACGAGGCGCATGGCAGCTTTCTGCGCGCCGACCGGCCCGAGGCGCTGAACCTGCTGGGCTTCGCCAGCCAGTTGGTGTTCACCACCTTCTGCCTGGGCAACTTTGGCCTCGACCAGGGCGACGACTTGGCGCTGTGCTACGCCGCCGCCGACGCCCACAACCGCATGATGGCGGACTTCTGCACCGTCGATGAACGCTTGCTGGCCACTGCCTACGTGCCGCTGGAGGACTTCGACCGTGCGGCAGCCACCACGGCGCTCGCCATCCGCCTGGGCGCCAAGGCGCTGATGGTGCCCAGCAAGTGCCCGCAGCGGCACAGCCCCAGCCATGTCGCGCTGGATGCCGTCTGGGCCCAGGCGCAGGAGGCCGGCATCCCGGTGCTGTTCCATGTGGGCGGCGAGGAGAAGATGAGCCCGGTCTACAAGGCCAACGGGCTGCCGCCGGTGCCCGACTTCCACGGCGGCGACGACAACTTCACGTCGGTCAGCTACATGCCGATTCCCAACGCGGCGATGCAGACCCTGGCCACGCTGATCTTCGACGGCGTGTTCGACCGCTTCCCGACCCTGAAGTGGGGCGCGATCGAGCTCGGCGCCGCCTGGGTGCCGGGCTGGATGCGGGCGATGGACTCGGCCGCCCATGCCTTCCGCCGCAACGAGACCCGGCTGCAACAGCTCAGCGCCCTGCCCAGCGAACTCGTGCGCCGCCAACTGCGCGTGACGCCCTACCCGCACGAGGACGCGGGCTGGATCGTCGCCAACGCCGGCCCCGAGGTGGCACTGTTCTCGTCGGACTACCCGCATGTCGAAGGCGGCCGCGCGCCGCTCAAGCGCTTCGATGAATCGCTGGCGAACACGCCCGAGCCGGCCCGCCAGCGCTTCTATGCCGACAACTTCATCGACCTGATGGGCTACGGCCTGGCACCCCATCTCCGCCGGCCGCAACACCTGCAGGCTGCCTGACTTCCTTTCCAACCCGAGAACCCCGACATGGCGCTTCCCACCTTCGAAACCCTGCTGCTCGACGTGCAGGACGGCATCGCGACGATCACGCTGAACCGGCCCGAGAAGCTGAACGCCTTCACCGCCCAGATGCGCGACGACCTGGTCGCCGCCTTCGACGAGACCGACCGCAACGACGACGTGCGCGTGGTCATCATCACCGGCGCCGGCCGCGCCTTCTGCGCCGGGGCCGACCTGTCCTCGGGCGGCAAGACCTTCGACTACGCCTCGCGGGGTGATTCGGCGCGCGACAAGTACAAGATCGCCGGCATCTACCGCGACGGCGGCGGCATCGCCACGCTGCGCATCTTCAAGAGCCTGAAGCCCGTGATCGGTGCGATCAACGGCGCGGCGGTGGGCATCGGCATGACCATGCAGCTGCCGATGGACATCCGCATGGCCAGCACCGACGCGCGCTTCGGCTTCGTCTTCGCCCGCCGCGGCATCACGCCCGAGGCGGCCAGCACCTGGTTCCTGGGCAAGCTGGTGGGCATGCAGACGGCGCTGGAATGGTGCATGACCGGCCGCATCTTCAACGCCCAGGAAGCCAAGGAGCGTGGCCTGGTGCGCAGCCTGCACGCCCCCGACGAGCTGCTGCCCGCCGCGCGCGCCCTGGCCCGCGAGATCGCCGACAACACCGCACCGGTGTCGGTGGCGATGACGCGCCAGATGCTGTGGCACATGGCCGGCCAGGACCACCCGATGAAGGCCCACCAGGTCGACAGCCGGGCGATCCAGTCGCGCGGCCAGTCGGCCGATGCCCGCGAAGGTGTCAGCAGCTTCCTGGAGAAGCGGGCGCCGAACTACCCGAACAAGGTGTCGACCGACATGCCGGACTTCTTCCCCTGGTGGGACGAGCCGGCCTTCCGCTGAACCTCAGCTGACGGCCAGCGCTTCGCCGGCCGCGGCAGAGGCCGCCACTGCCGAGCGCGCCAGCGACTGCAGCGCCGGCAGGCAGGACCCGCAACCGGTGCCGCAGCGCAGCGTGGCCTGCACGATGGCGATGCGCGCCTTGGCGTCGCCGGGCACAGCCTTCAAGGCCGCGCAGGCGCGGGCCTCGTCCACGTCGTGGCAGGCGCACAACTGGCGTGCCCGGCGCGCCTGGGCAATCGGCGGTTGTGCGGCGTCGGCCAGCAGCAGCCGACCCAAGGGCGCGGCGGCTGCGTCGGTCTGCAGCAGGTCCAGCAACCAGCCGGCCGAGGCCGCGGTGCCGCCCAGCAGGAAGCCGCGCAGCCGGCCCTGCCCATCCAGCTCCACCACCCGGTGCTGGCCGGCGCGGGCGTCGGCATAGCGCATCGCCGGGGCCCGGGCCAGACCCAGCAGGGCCTCGATGCGGGCCAGTGCTGCCACATCGGGCACCGCCGCGGCGGCACGCCACAGCAGGCCAAGGCGCGGCGGCGCGGCGGCGCCGTCCGCCGGTGGTGTCAGTTCTTCGCGCCCGAACAGCACG
>Ga0208564_1000905_pt1 | contig 25718 bp, 17 predicted proteins | sample AD_UKC073_MetaG_FD_184439 | JGI IMG/M metagenome (GOLD analysis project Ga0208564, IMG submission 184439) | Active sludge microbial communities of municipal wastewater-treating anaerobic digesters from USA - AD_UKC073_MetaG (SPAdes) (version 2) | ecosystem: Engineered > Bioreactor > Anaerobic >... | reverse complement strand
ATGGACTGCGACACGACCGGCATCGAGCCGGACTTCTCGCTGGTCAAGTTCAAGAAGCTCGTCGGCGGCGGCTCGATGCAGATCGTCAACCTCACCATCCCGCGGGCACTCAAGCGGATGGGCTACCAGCAGGAGTCGATCGAGGCGATCGTCGAATACATCGCCGACAAGGGCCACGTCATCGATGCCCCGGGCCTCAAGCCGGAGCACTACGAGGTGTTCGACTGCGCGATGGGGGCGCGGCCGATCTCCCCGATGGGCCACGTGCGGATGATGGCGGCCTGCCAGCCGTTCCTGTCCGGTGCGATCTCCAAGACCGTCAACCTCCCCGAAACGGCGACGGTCGAGGACATCGCCGACGTCTACCTGCAGGGCTGGAAGCTCGGCATCAAGGCGCTCGCGGTCTACCGCGACAACTGCAAGGTCGGCCAACCGCTGTCCGACGGTGGGTCCACCGCCAAGGACGCCAGCGCCGCCAAGGCTGCCGCCACGGCCGGTGCCAGTGCCGCAACTGCTGAGGCCGCGGCGCAGGTGCGGGTCGAGAAGGTCATCGAATACCGCCCGGTGCGCAAGCGGCTGCCCAAGCGGCGCCCGAGCCAGACCACGTCGTTCTCGGTCGGTGGCGCGGAAGGTTACCTCACCGCGGGTTCCTACCCCGACGACGGTCTCGGCGAGATCTTCATCAAGTTGGGCAAGCAGGGCTCGACCCTCGCCGGGGTCATGGATTCCTTCGCCTTGGCGATCTCCATCGCGCTGCAGTACGGCGTGCCGCTGGAGACCTTCGTCGAGAAGTTCACCAACCTGCGGTTCGAACCGGCCGGAATGACCGATGACCCCGACATCCGGATGGCGACGTCGATCATGGACTACGTCTTCCGGCGGCTGGCGCTGGACCACCTCGACTTCGAGACCCGGTCGTTCATGGGCATCCACACAGCTGCCGAGCGCGCCCACCACCTGGAGACCGGCTCGTATGCCGCGCCGGAAGCCAGTGACGAGGAACTCGAGGACGAGCTGGAAAACTCGGCCAGCTCAGTCGTCACCCGTTCGGTGACGGCTCCGGACAAGCAGACTCCAGTGGTCATCCGCAGTGCGGACCACGCCGGTGAGGTCAACTTCGGCGCCGGTGCCGCTTCGGCTCGTGAGGTCGGGGTGGAGATCCACTCGTCTCAGGATCTGCTGGCCAAGTTCCAGGGCCGCACCGCCGATGCGCCGATGTGCCTCACCTGTGGCACGAAGATGCGCCCCGCGGGCTCGTGCTACGTCTGCGAAGGCTGCGGCTCGACAAGCGGCTGCAGCTGACCCGATAAGCGACACGGGTGCGGCCTGCGGGGAAGCCCGGCCGCACCCGTTGTCATTGGTTCGCCGCCTTGCGCGGCACCCAGCGCCCTCTCCTGCGGATGACACAGGAGAGGGCGCCCTGGTTCTTGTGACGCTGTTGTCAGCACCCGGCGGCCGAGAGCTGGTCGCCACCGCCCGAGTGGTTCTGGTCAGGTGGGCAGTAGAGATTCGACGGGCGCTGGGGGATCACACCACCGGCGGGGGCCCGTTCAGGGTCAGGCGGCGGATAGCCGGTCGGGTCGCGCCGACGAGGAAGGTCACCGCCACGACGACGGCGGCGCCGATCTGAGCATCCCGTGGGCCGAACCACCCGCTGACCGGGCCGAGGGTAGCCGGGGCCCTCTGGGGGCTGCGCGCCGGCGGGGACCTGGCGATGGCCGGAGCTGATGCTCTACTGACGGCTGCGATTAACCGGTCAGGTGTATGACAACAGCTCATGGATTGCGCGATCAGGCTCCACAACACCGTATGCACCCTCACCACTGACTTTCATGCCGTGAGAGCAGCAGTCAAGACCTTTGGATCGGCGTGTCATGCGACGTACTTGCCACCCCCAATCCCGTCGCCTGATTCGTCGGGGCGGACGACGAGGTGGCCCTTCTCGAAGGTCGCTCCGGCGCGGGCCACTTCACTTCGCGACAGCTGCGGCGTGTTCCTTGCCCTCGGCGTTCCAGATCTCTCCGAGAGCGCCCTTCGCTGCGGGCTGGGCGGACTTGGGTAGTCGGCACCTGCGAGCGGCCATCTTCGCCACCGGAACCACAACCACCGCCGCGCAGACCCCCGCATCCCACCCGAAGTCCAAGACTTCAGAAGTGGTCACTAAACCGAGCGAACTCTGCGCCGAGCGGGTTCGACATGCGACTGTCAGAGGTAGGTGCTGTCATGTATGCCGTGATCAATCAGACCGCGTCCCCGGCCTCCTTTGCGGAGTTGGTGCGCCTGGCGACGGTAGAAGAGACTGCCCCGCGAGGCTTTTCGCCGTATGGATATCAGCAGCAGGTCGCTGACGAGGGGTTCCCTGACCTAATCACGGTGCCCACTGGTGCCGGGAAAACGATTTCAGCGGTCCTTCCGTGGCTGTGGCGAAAGCTGTTCCATCCTGATAGGAGCGTGCGCGCGGTCACGCCGCGAAGACTGGTCATGGCACTTCCTACCCGGGCGCTCATCAGCCAGACCGAAGCCGCGGTGCGGCTGTGGCTGGACAACCTTGGATTGTCAGACGCCGTGCCGGTTTACGCGATGATGGGTGGCGGCCGCTTCCGCGGTGGTGAGCAGCAATCCTGGCGCCTCGGCCTGCACCAGCCGAGCATCGTCATCGGCACGCTCGACATGATCGTCTCCCGTTGCCTCGTGCGGGGCTATGGCATGGCGCGCGGGTCGTATGCCATCGACTTCGCCCTGCTGGCCAACGGCAGCCAGATCGTCGTCGACGAGATCCAGCTGGTGCCGCAGGCCACCGCCACGCTGCGGCAGCTGGCCGCCTTCCAGCGGGCCAGCGGCACGGCTGAGCCCAGCGGGCTGACCGTCATGTCGGCCACCGTCGACGACCGGGTGCTCGACACGGTCGACAACCGCTACCCCGCCGACGCGGCTCGGGTGGTCCAGTTGCACGACGAGGACCGGACGGGCGGTCTGGCCCAACGACTGGCCGGCACCCGGGCCGTGCGCCGACTCGCGGATTCCCAGCTCACGGGCAAGGACCTCGCTCAAGCCAGCCTCGACAAACACATCGCGGGGTCGCTGACCCTCGTCGTTGTCAACTCTGTCGAGACCGCCACCGAGGCTTACCGGGCGCTGGCCAAGCTCCCCGGGGCGGAGGGGACCCCGCGGCTGCTCATTCACTCCCGCTTCCGGGCCGTCGAGCGCGCGTCACAGCTCGATCGGCTCGAGCAGATTGCCAGCGAGGGCGGCATCGTCATCGCCACCCAGGCCATCGAGGCCGGGGTCGACATCGATGCCCGCACGCTCATCACCGAGGCTGCTCCCTGGTCGTCGATCGTCCAACGCGCTGGCCGCTGCAATCGGGCCGGCAAGCACCCCATCGGTGTCGCCAGGTTCTGGTGGTTCCCCAGCGAGTCTGGCAAGCACCCCTACGCCGACGCCGATGTCGAGCAAGCCGAGCAGGCGCTGCACGAGCTCGAGAGCGAGGCGGTCACCTTCGGGCGGCTCAGCGCCAAGGGGGCCCGGTTGGAGCCGCCGGACCTCAAGCTCCGGATGCTGCGCTGGCGCGACTTCGAGCAGCTCTTCGACACCACGCCCGACCTGTCCGGCAGCGACATCGACATCTCCGTCTACATCCGCAACGCCGACGACACCGAGCGGGACGCCCAGGTCGCCTGGGTGCCCGCCGGCTGGGTCACCGACGGCACGACGAAGCGCCCTGACGAGGCGCTGCGCTGCCCCGCGAGCCTCGGCAAGATCGGCGAGCTCATCGGGCGGGACGACGTCACCGCGTGGGTCTTCGACCAGACCCGGGACGCCTGGGTCACTGCCGGTCGGGGCCACCGCCTGCGCCCCCACGACCTCGTGCTCGTGCTCGACCGCTGCGGCGGCTATGACCCCGAGCTGGGCTTCGACCCCAAGGGCAGGGGCCTCGTCGATGCCGACCCGCCCATCGAGGGCAGGCGCCGCCCCAGCAGTGCTTCGGCCCCCGAATCCGACTCTGTCGGCGCGGAGCCGGGAGGCACCTCCCCGCTTGGCCAATGGATCGAGCTCGCTCAGCACCTCGCCGACGCCGGTGACCAGGCCAGGGCACTCACCGAGGTGCTTGACCCACCCGGCATCCCCGCCGAGCTGCGCCGAGTCGTGTATGCCGCGGCCGCCCTCCACGACCTCGGCAAGGCCCACCCCGACTGGCAACAGGCCCTCAAGAACGCCAACCCGGGCGACCAGCCGCCAGGTGACCCGGCATACGCGAAGTCGCCCGGCAACGGAGCCCTTCGCGTGCAGCGCAACGGCAAGGAGGGACAGCGGCCGGTGCCGCGCACCGGATTCCGGCACGAGCTGATCACCCTCTTCATGCTCTCCACCCAGGGCGCGCGGGATCATCTCGACCGGCTCGACATCCCGGCCGAGCGCCACGACCTGGTGCGCTACCTCGCGGCAGCCCACCACGGCATCATCCGGCTCACCGCCCGTGACCCACAGTGGGACGGCCGCGACGGCACCACGCTGCTCGGCTGCAGCGACGACGACCCGACGCCGGCGTGGCGCGTCGGCGCGCACGAGCTACCCACTGCCAGCGTCGACCTCGGCATCTTCAAGACGGGGCGCAGCGACTCCTGGAGTGACTCTGCCAGAGCGCTGCTCGCCGAGCTCGGCCCTTTCCGCCTCGCCTACCTCGAGACCCTCGTCCGCATGGCCGACTGGCGAGCCAGCGCCGGCCTCCCCCTGGCAGGAGCCCAGTGATGCCCACCCATGCCTGCCCCGGCCTCGGCAGCCGCCCGCTGGCCACCTATCTCGCTGCCCTCGGCCTCGCGAAAGTCGTTGGCGAGCAGGCTGATCCACAGGCGCGGTTCGGGTGGAGCGGCGAGTCGTTCACCATCCGCAGCACCGTGACCGACCTCGTCGAGTTCCTTATCGCGGCATACCGACCCACACCGGTGGTCAGCCCCTGGAACGGTGGCAGCGGGTTCGGCGCCAAGGACAAGGGCCAGGTCGAGGTCCTCGACCAGATCGTCGACAGCGACACCGAGCGCCTCGCGGCATACCGTGCGACGATCACCGCCGCGCGTCAACTGCTGAGCGTCGCCGATCCTTCGTGGGACAAGGGCCGCACCGTCCAGGAGCTGCGCAACTGGTTGCCCGATGAGGCCCTGGCCTGGCTCGATGCGGCGGTCGTGCTCACCTCCGACGGCGCGGTCTTCCCGCCGCTGCTCGGCACCGGCGGCAACGACGGGCGGCTCGACTTCAGCTCCAACTTCCACCAACGCCTGGTCACCGTGTTGCCCGAGCTGGGCGCCAAAGCCGCGACCAGCCGCGGGTGGGCGAGCGACCTGCTCAACGGCACGAGCACGACCCCGCTCATCGGCGCAGCGATCGGCCAATACGACCCGCTCGCGGCTGGTGGCCCCAGCTCGTCGATCCATGGGGCGGCCGACTCCCTGGTCAACCCGTGGCTCTTCGTGCTCATGGTCGAGGGGCTCATGTGGTTCGCCTCAGCGCCGGCGCGTCGGCTCGGCGAGAGCAGGGGCCGGGCGGCGATGCCGTTCACCGTCTACTCCAGCCCGGACGGGCCGATCCCCGGCGCCGCCAACGAGACCGCGCGCGGCGAGCTGTGGGCCCCGGTCTTCCGGTCGATCACGCTGGCACACCTACGGCAGATCATGGGCGAGGCCCGGGCGTCGTGGCTGGGCAAGACCGCCGAGACGGTGCCGGCCATGTATGGGGCGGTGCGCACCTTCGGTGTCGACCGGGGCATTGACGCCTTCGAGCGATACGGCTTCCTGCAACGCAACGGCCTGGCCTTCGTCGCCGCGCCCCTGGACCGGGTCGAGGTGCAACAGGTGGCGGGGGCCAGCCTCGCCCAGCAGCCGCAGCGTCGAGCAACGGTTTTCGAGAAGGCTGGTGGGCAGGCCACCGCTGAGGCAGCTCGACGCTTCGACAGAGCCCTTGTCGACTACATCCGCGACCCGAAGCCCGAGCTGCTGCTGCGCCTGCTGGCCCGGCAGACCCGGCTGGAGGTCACCGCCCTTCGTGCGGAAGGCAATCGCGGCGAGCTGCGTCGTCCGGTGCACCTGGCCCCGGCCGCTGACGCCCTCGCCTTCCTCGATCCGCTGCTGGCCCGGTCGGCGGAGGCGCGGGTCGCCGCCGGCATTGCCTCGGGCTTCGTGGGCCGAGGGGAGCATGCGGTGCCGATCCGGCGCCTGCTGATCGGCACCGACCCCGGCCAACAGCACGACGCCCGCCCGGTCGTCGCGGGCCTCGGCTCCCGACCCTTGGTCGACGTGCTCGCCGACCTGCTGGTTTGGCTGGCACACCACCCCGCCGACGACCCGAGGGTCGAGCGGGGGTGGCTGCCTTTCGGCGGGCACCGGCACCCGGCCCACTGGTCGGACGTGCACGCGTGGGCCGCAGGCCAACTCGATGACCGCCTCGTCGAGGAGCACCTGCTCGCCTGCCTCGCCCTCGACTGGGGCAGTGTCACCCCGAGCGCGCCCACCCCGCGCCCGAACACCGCCATCGACCCCGATCTCGCGGTGCTGCAGGCGCTCGCCTCGGGCCAAGTGATCCGGGTGGGAGTGCCCACCGACGCAACGGACGGCCGGCAGGGGCTCGAACACGCCTGGGCCGTGCGGTTGCGCGCCGGCCACGTCGACCCGGTATGCCGCGCCGCCGCCGCCCTGCTCGGCCGAAGCCTCGTGCGCACCGGGTCGCCGACCGGGCCCACGACTCGGCACTATGTCCGCCGGATGATGCCGGCCCGCAGAGCCGGCGAGCTCGCCCCGAGCCCGCCCACCACAGATCAACGACGCGGTGTGCGGCTGTTGGCCGCGCTGGCCGCCCCAGCCTCCAGCGGAGCGCTGCGCCGGGTGGCCGTCCCCGCCGAGCGCGACACCGTGTCCCGAGCCCTCTCCGCCACACCCGCCGACCAGTCACCAGCCAACCCGCAGAAGCAAGGAGCCCACGCATGACCACCACGACCCCGATGACAACCCTGCGGATCCCCTTGGCGCCGTTGGCCGGTGACCGTTTCCAACCGACCGGCTTCCCCGACCTGGGCGCCGCCACCTTCCAGGCACCCAACCGTGACGCCGGGCCGGAGAAGTGGGTCGAGTCGCTGCACGTCGAGTCGCCGCAGTCGATGGCCAACCGGCTCGAGCTGACCACCTGGGATGCCGCGACCCAAGACCAGGTCGCCGACCTCGCCGGCCTGCCGCACCTGCGGGTCGTCGACCCCGCCGGCGGCTTCCTCACCAGCTCCCGGCTGGAGGCGCACCGGCTCGCCGCGGCATACGTGATGGACGGCCGGATCGACGGCAAGGAAGGTCGGATCTGGCTGGCCGAGCGCCTCGGGGTCGTCAAGGGCCGTGGCCTCGACCATCGCGCCCTCGCCCGCGAAGTATGCGGCCTCGACCCGGTCTCGCTCGTTCATGGCGTCTTCTTCGCCCAGAAGGCCTGGCCCTGGCAGCCGAAGATCGCCCGCGCGCTCACCTGCTTCATCGACGCCTACGACGTGCAACCGGCCGTCTCCGGGGGAGTGAAGACCGACTCGGTCGACCCGCGTGTCGAGGAAGGGCGCAGCACCGCCGAGGGATACGGGATGGTGCCGCACCAGCGGGTGGAGTACACGGCGCGGGAGATCACGGCATACGTCGTCGTCGACCGTGGGCAGATCCGTTCCTACGGGCTCGGCGAGGCCGGCGAGCAACTGCTGTCCGCACTTGTGGACTACGAGCTGGCACAACTGTTCCGCGGCAACGCGTTGCGGCTGCGCACCGCCTGCCTGCTGCGCGTCCGCGACGACGCCGCGGACGCGCTGGCCGGCATCCCGGAGATCGACGAGGCGACGTCCGCCGTCAAGGCCGCGATCGCCGGCGCCGGGGACCTGCTCGGCCCGGTCACCGAGGTTGTCTGGGCTGGCAAAGGCAAGGGCTGACCGTGCCGGTCTCTGTCGGAATCCGTTTCGTCACAGGCGCCTACCACGCGACAGCCTGGGACCAAGCGGTCAACAGCGGGCTCTCGGAGTGGCCGCCGGCGCCATGGCGGGTGCTGCGAGCCATCCTGTCGACCTGGCATACCAGGCATCCGGAGCTGCCCGCCGACCGCGTCGAGCACCTGCTGACCGCCCTGTCGGCCCAGCCGCCGCGCTATTGGCTGCCGCCGAGCCGTGCCTCGCACACCCGGCACTACCTGCCGAGCGCGGCGCACCGATCCGACGAGGTGGGCGGCACCTCGCTCACCCTCGCGCCGCGGCTGCACCTGAGCGAGCAGGACCAGCTCGTCATCCAGTGGCCTGACCTGGAGCTCGACCCGGACGACGCGGCGGTCCTCGGGACGCTGGTGGCGTCGATCCCCTACCTCGGGCGCGGCGAATCGGTTTGCGCGGGCGAGCTGCTCACCGCCGAGGCGGTGGCCCAACGGGCTGCGGGCGGGTGGACGGCGCCGACCGACGAGGGCAGCCAGCTGCGGGTGCTCGTGCCTCAGCCGGAGGTCACCCGCGCTCAGCTCGAGGTCAGCCCCGACGCGATGCGCAAGGCCAAGCGCCTCACCCCGGTCGGCGCGCGGTGGGTGGGCTATCAACGACCCCAGGACGACGAGGTGGACATGCCCCAGGTCTCTCGGCAGGTGAGCACACCGCACGCCGTGCGGTGGCTGCTCGACAGTCGAGCACCGTTCCGTGAGCAGGACGCCATCCTGGCGACCACCGGGCTGCGCGGCGCGGTGCTCGGGGTGCTCGGCGGCACCGACAAGCTCGCCGCAGACGCACGTGGCTGGCTGATGGGCGGGCCGCACGACGATGCCCCTCCGGGGGATCACCAGCACGCCCACTGGTGGTGGGTCGCCGATCGGGGAGCCATCACCGAGCTGTTGCTCTGGGTGCCCGGCGGCATCCCCGTCGACTGGGTCGGGCGGATCGCCTCGGTCACCCATCTCCCCGAATTCCAGGACGCTCCAAAGGGATACCGACCGGGCGCAGCGCTGCACCTGCAAGGAGTCGGCGAGCTCGAGGCGACCTATCCGGCGGCCCTGGGGACGTCGCGGCGGTGGCGCACGGTCACCCCGATGCTCACCGAACGCTTCCCCAAGAAGAGCGATGACGCCGAAGTCCGGGCCCGCTTCGTGCGCAAGGAGATCCAGCGCGAGCTGGACTACCGCAGCCATTGGTGGCCCGAGCCGCCGGTCATCTCGGCGATCACTGTGCTGGCCGACTGGGAGCACCGTGACATCGTCGCCTTCCGCCGCTACCGGTGGAAGGAGACGATGGCCTCGCGTCGGCGCGGCTTCCGAGTCGAGGTCGAGTTCGAGCAGCCGGTCACCGGGCCGGTGTCCCTGGGGGCGTTGAGCCACTTCGGCTTCGGGCTCTTCGAGGCGGTCCCCTAGGCAGGTGACATGAGCGAGCAAACCAGCGACCTGGCGAGTGAGTATGCCGGGCTGCCCGACCTCGTACCGGCCCGGATGCTCAACGAATTCGTCTACTGCCCACGGCTGTTCTACTTGGAGTGGGTCGACAAGCGGTGGGCCGACACCGGTGACACCGTCCAGGGCAAGCTGGCTCACGACGCCACCGATCGACGCGGCGGCCGGATGCCCGAGCCGGGGCAGGCCGAGCCACCGCGCACCACCACCCAGGTCGAGATCGCTGATCCCGAGCTCGGCGTCATCGCGGTCATCGACCGGGTGGACCACTCCGATGGCACGTGCAGCCCGGTCGACGTCAAGAAGGGCCATGGGCCAGCCGACGGCTCGATGTGGCCCGCCGACCGGATCCAGGTGCTTACCCAGGCGGTGCTCCTCCGCAGGGCCGGGTATGCCTTGCGGCAAGCCCAGGTGTCCTACCTTGCGACGCATTCACGCTCGGCCATCGACGTGGCCGAAGACGCCGAGCAAGAGGTACGCGAGGTCGTGGCGGCAGCGCGGCATGCGGCATCGGCGGTGCACCCACCCCTGCCGTTCGTGCATGACCCGAAATGCCCGCGGTGTTCGCTGGCGCCGTTGTGTCTGCCCGACGAGACCAATGCCCTGTTGCAGCGCACCGAGATCCCACCGCGCACCATCGTGCCGCGAGACCCGGACGCTCGGCCGGTCTACGTCACCACCCAGGGGGCAGTGGTGCGGGTCTCCGGGATGCGGCTGCAGGTGGTGGCCGCCGGCGGCGAGACCGTGGTCGACCGGCGACTCGTCGACGTCTCCCAGGTGTGTGTGCTCGGCAACGTCCAGGTGACCACGCAGGCGATGGCGGCGCTGTGGCGACGGGGTGCGGTCGTGATCTGGCTCAGCCATGGCGGGTGGTTCAACGGTTGGTCACAGGGGCCTCCCGGCAAACATGTCGAGCTGAGACGGCGTCAGGTCATCGCTCATGGACAGGGCATACGATTTGCCGTCCAGATGATCCGCGGCAAGATCCACAACCAACGAGTCCTGTTGCGGCGCAACGCCAAACTCGGCTTGCCGGATGGAGTGCTGACCAGCCTCAAGGAACTGGAACTCGCGGCCGTCAATGCCAACAGCCTGCCCCAGTTGCTGGGCATCGAGGGCACGGCGGCACGGATCTACTTCGACCACTTCGACCGGATGCTCAACCCCGAGGCAGGCTTCGGCGCAGAGTTCCTCAGCAACGGGCGGAGTCGGCGGCCGCCGCTAGACCCGGTGAACGCAGTGCTCAGCTTCTGCTATGGCCTGGTGACCAAGGACCTCGTCACCACGCTGGTCGGCGTCGGGTTGGATCCCTACCTGGGTGTGCTACATCGGTCCCGGTACGGTCGCCCCGCCCTCGCTCTGGACCTGGCCGAGGAATTCCGCTCGCTCTTGGCCGAATCAGTGACGTTGCAGTGCTTCAACAACAACGAGCTGCGTGAGGTCCACTTCGTCAGGCATCCACTGGGGGTGAGGCTGACCCAGGACGGGCGCCGGGTGGTGCTCGCGGCATACGAGCGGCGGATGGAGAGCCAGTTGACGCACCCGGTGTTCGGCTATCGAATCAGCTATCGCCGGGTGATCGACGTGCAGGCTCGCATCCTCGCGGCGGCCATGCTTGGGGAGCTTCCCGAGTACGTCCCGGTGCTGACGAGGTGATTGATGGCTCGCCGTCGATTCCTCATCGCCTACGACATCGCGCACCCGCGTCGGCTGCGGCTCACCTGCAAGGTTATGGAAGGCTACGGTGACCGGTTGCAGTACTCGGTCTTCCTCTGCGACCTCAGCGACGCCGAGTTCGCGCAGTGGGAGCGTGACATCCGCCTCGTCATCGACCTCGGTGAGGACTCGATCGTGGTCATCGACATCGGCAAACCCGGCGCCACCGCCATTCGGTGCATCGGCACCGTGCGTCAGATACCCCATGGTGGGCCGGTGATCGCATAGCGAGAGCTGCCGCCTGCCACAGCCACCGTGGCCGCGCTCGCGCGCCCCTGACCAGCAGTAACGTGGACCTTGACAGGTCAATAGCGCAGCGGAATCCTCGTGGCCGAGCCAGGTCTCGCGGCTCACCTCGTTCTCGCAGGTCAAAGCCTGCGTTCTCGAGGAGCCCTCGTCTCGACCCTCCAGGTCGAGATCCATTGCGGCGCCGAAGACAGCGACGTGAAGTTCGGTCAGCTTGCTCGTCTCGACCCTCCAGGTCGAGATCCATTGCGGCCGCAGCGATAGCACGGGGCGCTTACGCCGTCGCCGAACCTCGTCTCGACCCTTCAGGTCGAGATCCATTGCGGCCGCTTCGCCGGCAGCTCATGCACCGACAACCCTGCCCTCGTCTCGACCCTCCAGGTCGAGATCCATTGCGGCGTGATGGCGTAGTCGATCGTGAGCTGGAAAGCCTGGCTCGTCTCGACCCTCCAGGTCGAGATCCATTGCGGCGCGTCAATCTCGCCCGCCAAGAACCCCTCACGACCCTCGTCTCGACCCTCCAGGTCGAGATCCATTGCGGCCGCGCGACCCGTCTCATCCCACACCGACCGCGCCTCAGCTCGTCTCGACCCTCCAGGTCGAGATCCATTGCGGCCCCAAGAACAGCGGGTACGCCGGTCGGCGCAACGCCTCGTCTCGACCCTCCAGGTCGAGATCCATTGCGGCGTGACGACGAGATACGAAACGAGTGGGGTCACCGGGCGCCTCGTCTCGACCCTCCAGGTCGAGATCCATTGCGGCGACAGGGTCGGCGACGGTGAGTTCTGCGGCTACGACGCTCGTCTCGACCCTCCAGGTCGAGATCCATTGCGGCGAGGCTGCCTCGACGCGCCTTCCGGCACGCATCAACTCGTCTCGACCCTCCAGGTCGAGATCCATTGCGGCCGCTCCCGCGAGCACAAAGAGGCCTTCATCGCCGCCTCGTCTCGACCCTCCAGGTCGAGATCCATTGCGGCCGCATGGAATCGCACGGCTGGAACGCCGCCGCCGAGACTCGTCTCGACCCTCCAGGTCGAGATCCATTGCGGCGGCCCGGCCGTCCTGCAGATCGACCACGTCGTCAAAGCTCGTCTCGACCCTCCAGGTCGAGATCCATTGCGGCGTTGATCTCGACGGCAGGACGACTGGCGTGGTTGAGCCGACTCGTCTCGACCCTCCAGGTCGAGATCCATTGCGGCACCGAGGCGCAGGTGATGGGTTTCGCGTCGGCCCTGCTCGTCTCGACCCTCCAGGTCGAGATCCATTGCGGCTGTCAAGCTCCGCGCGGACGTCTCGAACTACCTCGCTCGTCTCGACCCTCCAGGTCGAGATCCATTGCGGCGCCGTAGCCGGCCCCCGACAATTCCATGAGGGTCACCTCGTCTCGACCCTCCAGGTCGAGATCCATTGCGGCGACCCGCTCGGGGACACCATCGCAGGGGCCACGGTCCTCGTCTCGACCCTCCAGGTCGAGATCCATTGCGGCCCCCAAAACGCGGAAAAGGTCGCCGCGAAACATCGCCTCGTCTCGACCCTCCAGGTCGAGATCCATTGCGGCCAGCGGATCATGCGGGGGTCTCCTTCGGCGTGGTGGGACCTCGTCTCGACCCTCCAGGTCGAGATCCATTGCGGCGCCCGCGTCCGTGGCCGCTACCCGTCAGGCGCGTCCGCTCGTCTCGACCCTCCAGGTCGAGATCCATTGCGGCGGCCAGGGCGGTAGCGGCCGCGACGAGCGCCCCGAGCTCGTCTCGACCCTCCAGGTCGAGATCCATTGCGGCGCGCCGGACTGCGACAGCGACCGCCCGAGCTCGGGGGCCTCGTCTCGACCCTCCAGGTCGAGATCCATTGCGGCCCCCAAAACGCGGAAAAGGTCGCCGCGAAACATCGCCTCGTCTCGACCCTCCAGGTCGAGATCCATTGCGGCCAGCGGATCATGCGGGGGTCTCCTTCGGCGTGGTGGGACCTCGTCTCGACCCTCCAGGTCGAGATCCATTGCGGCGCCCGCGTCCGTGGCCGCTACCCGTCAGGCGCGTCCGCTCGTCTCGACCCTCCAGGTCGAGATCCATTGCGGCGGGCCGATGCGCGGTGGGTGCTGTGCGAGGTCGACCTGTCCCTCGTCTCGACCCTCCAGGTCGAGATCCATTGCGGCGCCTGGCCCTTGATCTGCTCATTTCCGAGGGGTGGGCTCGTCTCGACCCTCCAGGTCGAGATCCATTGCGGCATGGCGAGCACTGGCGTGATATCACTGGCCGACGACCTCGTCTCGACCCTCCAGGTCGAGATCCATTGCGGCACCCCAAGCTGACCGGCCGCCTCAGCGACCCCCGCCTCGTCTCGACCCTCCAGGTCGAGATCCATTGCGGCGTCCGGGTCGTGAGGGGTTCTTGGCGGGGGAGATTGCTCGTCTCGACCCTCCAGGTCGAGATCCATTGCGGCGGCTGGATCTGCGGCGACTGGTCCCCGATCGCGCCACCTTGTCTCGACCCTCCAGGTCGAGATCCATTGCGGCCTCTTCGCCGTCCCTGACAACGCCGCGCGCGACCCTCTCGTCTCGACCCTCCAGGTCGAGATCCATTGCGGCGACCAGATCCCAGACCTTGTTCAGCGCCGTATTCCCCTCGTCTCGACCCTCCAGTTCGAGATCCATTGCGGCACCGATCGTGGGCACCTGCTGCATAACGGCAGCAACCCTCGTCTCGACCCTCCTGGTCGAGATCCATTGCGGCCCTCGCTGCCGCCGCTAGCGCTGCGGCGCTGGTGGGCGGCTCGTCTCGACCCTCCAGGTCGAGATCCATTGCGGCAGGCCGAGACCGTTGTAGCCGGCGTCAGCCGCGGCGACCTCGTCTCGACCCTCCAGGTCGAGATCCATTGCGGCCGCTGCTGGCGGCTGAGCGGTATGCCGCGGCGCACCCGCTCGTCTCGACCCTCAGGTCGGGTGACTTTCCGGCTGGAAGGAGTGATCGACGTGCCGTTGGCTCCGATCGTCATGACCGGCAGCGAGGACAAAGTAGTCGCCACCGCCCGCGGTGTTCTGATTCGGTAGGACCTCTCCCGGTTCCAAGGACAATCGGAATCTGGTCAGGTAGGCAGCAGAAATTCGACGTGTGCTGAGGATCAGGACGCCGACGACGGTCCGTGCAGGGTCAGGCGTCGGATCGCAGGTCGGGTCGCGCCGACCAGGAAGGTCACCGCCACGACGACGACGGCGCCGATCTGAGCATCCCGTGCGCCGAACCACCCGCTGGCCGGGCCGACGGCCAATTGACCGATCGGCATGGCGACGAAGCTGAAGAAGCCGTCGATGGCCATGATCCGGGAGAGCATCGCTTCGGGCACCTTCTCCTGGACCGTGAGATTCCACGCGAGGTTGATCAGGCAGAGTCCGCATCCGCTGATCAGGAAGGCCACCGACAGCGGCAGCACCTGGGTCGCAAAGGCGAGAGCGATCATCGGCGCTGCTGTCGCCAGAAAGCCGTACTGGCAGGCCAGCAGGGGACGGCGGATCGTCACCCGGGCCAGGACGAACGCAAACGCGAAGAGCCCGAGCGCCTCGGCCGACCGCGCCACACCCCAACCGTCAGCCCCCACAGTGGTCGTGGCCATGACCGGCCCGAGCACGTTGATCGCCCCACTGGCCACCGCGTTGAAGACCAGGGACAGGCTGGCCACCGGCAGAACCCACCCCAGAGATCGTGCAAACGACCAGCCTGCCCGGAAGTCGGTTAGCACGCTCTCGCCGGCCTCGGGTCGGGCGTTGACCGGCAGTCGCAGCAGGGTGAGGAACACGGCCGCCACGAAGAAGGTGGCGGCGTCGACGAGCAGTGCCCAGCCCGGGTTGCTAACAGCGACAATGATCCCCGCGATGGTGGGACCGAGCACCTGCAGCGCGCTCTGAGCCTGGCCCAGCAAGAGGTAGGCCGCTTTGCGTTCGGCTTCGGGCAGCAGGATCGGCACCATCCCGTGGAAGGCCGGGTAACTCACCGCCACCGCCGTCCCGCCGATGAACTGCAGCACGATCAAATGCCAGATCTGCGCTGTTCCGGAGAGCACGAGCAGGGCCGAGGCCAGCTGTACGCCCCCTTCGATGAGGTTGCAGCCCCGCAGGACCAGAGCCCTCGGCAAACGGTCCGCGAGCGCCCCGCCGATGAGCATGAAGCCCACCATCGGCACGGTCCACGAGGCGACGACCAGCCCGAGCGCCGTGGGGGAGTTGTCGATGTGCAACACCGCGAAGGCCAGCGCGAGCCGTGACATCGACGTGCCTGCCGTATTGATGGTCTCCCCGAGGAAGAACCACCGGAAGTTCGTATGCCGGAGCGGGCCCCACCGGGAGGAGCGCGTCATGAGGCGTCGGCGCGCGAACGACGACCAGGGCCAGACAGCGAGGGCATTCCGGCACCATAAGACCACGCGGCCCCTGCGGAGACGGGGTTCGCTGTCAGCAGACGCTGCCGCTCGGCCGACCAGCCGGTATGCCGTCCGCCGCACCCGGCTGTCGGGGTCCGTCCGGTTCCGTCCGGGGTCCGTCCGGGTCTGTCGGGGCGCCTCGGTCGTCCCGCCCCAGTAGAGTGCCCGCTCGTGATCACTGCGCTCGTGGGCTTCGCCGTCGTGGCCGGCTTGATGACACTGGTGCCCGGGATCGACACCGCGCTCGTGCTCCGAGCCGGCGTCACCCAGGGGACGCGGGCGGCATACGCGACCGTGGCCGGCATCTCGCTCGGGCTCATCGTGTGGGCGATCGCTGCCGCCGCGGGGATCTCCGCGCTGCTGACCGCCTCGCGCACGGCATACCAGGTCCTGCAATGGGCGGGAGCGGCCTACCTGGTGTGGCTGGGCGGCCGGCTGCTGTGGCACGCGCGGACCGCGATGACCGACCAAGCTGCGCCACCGGAGGCGGCGGCAGAGGGTGCCGGCCGGGCCTTCTCGCGCGGGCTGGTGACCAATCTGCTCAACCCGAAGATCGGGGTGTTCTACATCGCGGTGCTGCCCCAGTTCCTGCCGCCGGACACCGCGTCGGTTCTGGCCGGGTTCGCCCTGGCCATGGTGCACGTCGTAGAGGGGGTGCTGTGGTTCAGCGTGCTCATCCTCGGCACGGCCGTGCTGCGCGAGCGCCTCGCCCGGCCGCGAGTGCGCGCGTGGACCGACCGGATCACCGGCTGCGTCCTGGTGGCCTTCGGCATCAAGGTCGCCCTCGCCCGCGCCTGATCAGCCGGTCGACGGGCGTCGACTGGGGGTTAACGCACGCACTGCCCTCGCGGATGATGAGATAGGCCCCATGCACTCAGGGATCCGCGTCGCTCACATCGACCCCGCCGTCCGCCCACAGGATGACCTCTTCGGCCACGTCAACGGACGGTGGGTCGCAGACACTGAGATCCCGGCCGACCGCGGTCGCTACGGATCCTTCGACATCCTGCGCGAAGAGGCCGAGGTTCAGCTGCGGGACATCATCGAGGCGACTGCGGTGGGTCAGTCCAGCTCAACCTCCGCCGCCGGGTCGGACAGCACGACCTCAGCCGCGAAGGTCGTTGCCCTCTACCGGTCCTTCATGGACGAGGCGGCGGTCGAAACGGCCGGTCTCGCCGGTCTGCAGGACCTTCTCGACGCCATCGCCGCGCTGCAGGACACGACCGAGCTGCCTGCCCTGCTCGGAAGGCTCGCCCACCAGGGCGTCGACGGGGCGTTCCAGGCGATCGTCAACACCGACGACCGCCAGTCCGACCGCTACATCGTCTATCTCAATCAGGGCGGCCTCGGCCTGCCCGACGAGTCTTACTACCACGAGGAGCGCCACGCCGAGACGCGCACGGCATACCTCGCGCATGTCGAAGCGATGCTGCGCCTGGCCGGTCACGCCGACCCGGCCGCCGCGGCGGCCCGGGTGATGGCGCTGGAGACCCGCCTCGCTGCCGGACACCTCGACAAGGTCGCCGACCGCGACCCCGTCGCCACCTACACGCTGCTCACGAGCAGCGCGCTGGCCGAGCTCACCCCGCACTTCGACTGGCCCGCGTATGCCGTGTCCGCTCACGCGGGGGTTGCCGCCCTCGCCGAGGTCGTCGTGCGACAGCCGGGTTACCTCACGACCCTCGACACCGCCCTCACCGAGGTGCCCGTCGAGGACTGGCGCGACTGGCTGACCTGGCAAACCGTGCACGACTTCGCCCCCTATCTGTCGGCAGCCTTCGTCGAGGCCAACTTCGACTTCTACGGCCGCACTCTCGCCGGCACGCCCGAGATCCGCCCGCGCTGGAAGCGGGGGGTCCAGCTGGTCGACGGTGCTCTGGGGGAGGCGCTGGGCGAGCTCTATGTCGCCGAGCACTTCCCGCCCGAGGCCAAGGCGCACATGCAGCAGCTCGTCGCTAACCTCGTCGAAGCGTTCCGGCGCAGTTTTGCCGACCGGCCGTGGATGGGCGAGGAGACCAAGGCGCAGGCTCTGGCCAAGCTCGAGGCCTTCACCCCGAAGATCGGCTACCCCGATCGCTGGCGCGACTACAGCGCCCTGCAGGTCGACGGTGATCTCGTCGGCAACGTCCGCCGCGCAGCCGCCTTCGAGAGCGACCGCAACCTGGCCAAACTGGGCGGACCGATCGACCGGGCCGAGTGGTTCATGACCCCCCAGACGGTCAACGCCTACTACAACCCCGGCATGAACGAGATCGTCTTCCCCGCCTCGATCCTCCAGCCGCCCTTCTTCGACCAGGACGCCGACGACGCGGTCAACTATGGGGCGATCGGCGCGGTGATCGGGCACGAGATCGGGCACGGGTTCGACGACCAGGGCAGCCAGTTCGACGGCGCGGGCAACCTGCGGATGTGGTGGACCGAGCAAGACCGCGCCCAATTCGATGCCCTGGCCCAGCAGCTCATCGAGCAGTTCAACCAGATCGAAAGCCCTTCGGCGCCAGGCAAGTTCATCAACGGCGCACTCACCGTGGGTGAGAACATCGGCGACCTCGCCGGCGTCGGAATCGGCTACGCGGCATACCTGATCGCACTCGGTGACCAGCCGGCCCCGGAGTTGGATGGGCTGACCGGCGACCAGCGCTTCTTCGCCGGGTGGGCGCAGGTCTGGATGGGCAAGTCCCGCGAAGAGACGGCGACGATGCTCCTTGCTGTCGACCCGCACTCGCCGCAGGAGGTGCGGGCCAACGCGGTGCGCAACTTCGACGAGTTCCACGCTGCCTTCGGTGTCCAGCCCGGTGACGGGATGTGGCTCGCTCCCGAGAATCGCGTCCGGATCTTCTGACAGCGTCCCCTGACGTCACTGCTCAAGGGCACCGTCTGACGGCACCCTCGCACGGCGCTGGTAGGTCCACCGCCCGGCCAGGCGAGCGTGTGAGGATAGGCCCATGCTCGAACAGATCTGGCTGATCGTCGTCCTCGTCGTCGTCATCGCCCTCGTCGGCGTGGGGCTTCTCGTCGGCTTCCTGCGCGGCCGCGGCGGCCGCTCCGGTGGCAGGTCCCAGCTCCCGACCCCTTCGCGCTCCGACACCACGGGGTATGCCGGTAGGCCCGGTGACGACGCCGGCTCACGCCCGGCCGGGGTCGGCACGGACGTGCTGGAACGTCCGGTCGACGAACCGGTCGAGACGCTGCCCGAGCTCGCCGAACCCGAGGCACCGGCATACGAGCGGCCCGAATCCGCACGTGGGCGGCTGGCGCGGTTGCGCGCTCGCCTGGCCCGTAGCAACACCGCCATCGGCAAGGGTCTGCTGGCCCTGCTCTCGCGAGGCGGCTTGGACGAGGCTGCCTGGGAGGATGTCGAAGACACCCTGTTGTCGGCCGACCTGGGCGTCGAAGCGACGACCGAGCTGGTCGCGGCCCTGCGCACCAAAGTGCTCATCGAAGGCACGACCGATGAGGCCACGGTGCGCGGCTGGCTGCGCGAGGAGTTGCTCAAGCTCGTCGACCCGAGCATGGATCGTCGGGTCGCGTCGACCCGGGTCGAGCACCGGCCGGCTGTCATCCTCGTCGTCGGCGTCAACGGCACCGGCAAGACCACCACGGTCGGCAAGCTCGCTCGGGTGCTCGTCGCCGAGGACCGCGACGTGCTGCTCGGAGCCGCCGACACTTTCCGTGCTGCCGCGGCCGACCAGCTGCAGACCTGGGGTGAGCGGGTCGGCGTGCCGACCGTCCGGTCCGACCGAGAGGGCGCTGACCCGGCTGCGGTCGCCTTCGATGCCGTCAAAGCGGCCAATGAACTCGAGGCCGACGTCGTGCTCATCGACACCGCGGGTCGGCTGCACAACAAGACCAACCTCATGGACGAACTGGGCAAGGTCAAGCGGGTCATCGAGAAGCAGAGCCCGATCGACGAAGTGCTCCTCGTCCTGGACGCCACGACCGGCCAGAACGGCCTCGAGCAGGCCAGGGTCTTCTCCGACGTCGTCGATGTCTCCGGCATCGTGCTGACCAAGCTCGACGGCACAGCTAAGGGCGGCATCGTCGTCGCGGTGCAGCGCAAGCTCGGGGTGCCGGTCAAGCTCGTCGGCTTGGGTGAAGGTCCCGACGACCTCGCGCCCTTCGACCCGGCCGCCTTCGTCGACGCCATCCTCGACTGACGACAGACCACCTGCTATTGCGGCGTAACACAGCTCTTACCTGCATCGACCGCATGCAACACCGTCGTAACAGAGGACGCCGCACCGGGTAACGCAACCGCACCACAGTGCAGCCATGGATACGATCAACGCGGGCGACACTGCCTGGGTGCTGGCCAGCGCCGGTCTGGTGCTGCTCATGACTCCGGGACTCGCACTGTTCTACGGCGGGATGGTCCGGGCCAAGAGCGTGCTCAACATGATGATGATGAGCTTCATCGCGCTGGGCACGGTCACGGTCGTCTGGGTGCTGTGGGGCTACGGCGAGAGTTTCGGCACCTCCGTCGCAGGTTTGGGGATCGTGGGCAACCCACTCGGGCACATCGGCCTGCAGGATCTGCTCTCGGCCGACGCCGTCATGGGCCCGGCGGGACACCAGATCCCGACGCTGGCCTTCGCGGCGTTCCAGGGCACCTTCGCGATCATCGCCGTCGCGCTGGTCAGCGGCGCGATCGCCGACCGCGCGAGGTTCTCCACGTGGACGGTGTTCACGGTGCTCTGGGCGACCGTGGTCTACTTCCCCGTTGCACACTGGGTTTTCGACGTCGCGACTCCGACCCACCTCGGTGGCTGGATCGCCAACCGGCTCAAGGCGATCGATTTCGCCGGCGGCACCGTGCTGGAGATCAATTGCGGCGCAGCGGGATTGGCGTTGGCCCTGGTCGTCGGCAAACGGCTCGGCTTCCGCAAGGATCCGATGCGGCCGCACAACCTCACCCTGGTCATGCTCGGCGCTGGCCTGCTGTGGTTCGGCTGGTTCGGGTTCAACGCCGGATCGGCGCTCGCCGCAACGGGATCCACCGCCGTGATCTGGATGAACACGCTCGTCGCGGGTGCGATCGGGATGCTCACCTGGCTGGGAGTCGAACGCGTGCGCGACGGCCACGCCACCTCCCTCGGCGCGGCGTCCGGCCTGGTGGCCGGCCTCGTCGCGATCACCCCCTCATGCTCGGCGGTCACCCCGGTGGGTGCCATCGCCATCGGGGGACTCGCCGGGGCGACCTGCGCGTATGCCGTGGCGTGGAAGTTCCGCTACGGCTACGACGACAGCCTGGACGTCGTCGGAGTGCACCTCGTCGGAGGCCTGGTCGGCACCATCGGGATCGGCCTGTTCGCCAGCAAGGTGGCACCCGCCGGGGTCGACGGTCTCTTCTACGGTGGTGGCGTGGACCAGTTGTGGCGACAGATCGTTGCTGCAGTTGCCGTCCTGGTCTTCTCCTTCATCGCGACCGGAGCCATCGGCCTCGGTCTGCACCGGGCGATGGGCTTCCGGGTCGACCGAGACGACGAGATGCGGGGAGTCGATCTGTCCGAGCACCTGGAGACGGCATACGATCTCGTGCCCCGCGGCGGACGTCTCGGCGTCGGCTCGGCCGCACAGCACCTTCCCGACGCCCGCCACCACGACGGTCACGCACCCACGCCCGCGCTGGCGACCATCCCGACAGGAGACCTGCGATGAAGCTCATCACCGCGATCATCAAGCCCCACCAGCTGGAGACCGTCAAGGAAGCGCTCGAGGCCTTCGGGGTGCACGGCATGACCGTGAGCGAGGCATCGGGGTACGGCCGCCAGCGTGGCCACAGCGAGGTCTATCGGGGCGCGGAGTACCAGATCGACTTCGTGCCCAAGGTGCGCATGGAGATCCTCGCCGAGGACGACGACGCCGGCCCGATCACCGACGTCATCCTCGGCGCTGCCCGCACTGGGCGGATCGGCGACGGCAAGATCTGGATCGTTCCGGTCGATGCCGTCGTGCGGGTCCGCACCGGCGAACACGGCCCTGGCGCGCTCTGACCGGCGAGTGTCGACCGACGCCGACCGAAGCTGACCATGACCCGCAGACCATGACCCGCAGACCAGCAGGGTCGCCGGGAGTGCCCGTCGTCGACGCGGACGCCACGTGGCGACTGGGCACCGGTCCAGCCCGCCGAGCGGCCCACGCCGCCGCGATCCGGGACTGGCTCAGTCAGCAGTGGGAAGACGCCACGCAAGGGCTCGATGCCTCCAGGACTGCCCTGGCGTGGGTCGGCAGCCACGCCCGCGCCGAGGGCGGGCCGTGCTCCGACCTCGACCTGGTCCTCGTGCACGACCGGGGCCACCAGGCGCCGGGCCTCGCTGACCTGTCGGACCGGCTCTGGTATCCCCTGTGGGACACCGGGATTCGCTTCGATCACGCGGTGCGCACCGTCGCGGAATGCCGGTCCGTCGCCTCCACGGACCTCGCCGCAGCTGTGGGCCTGCTCGATCTGGCCTTCATCGCCGGCGACGAGGCGGTCGTCCGGGCCGCACGCGAAGCCACCGCCCACGATTGGCGCAAGACGGCTCGCGGCCGGCTGGCCGACGTGGTCGAGACGGTCGAGGCCCGCCACCAGCGCTTCGGTGACGCCGCCCACATGTTGGCCCCGGACCTCAAGGAGGCCAGGGGCGGCCTGCGCGACATGGTTGTGCTTCGGTCGCTCACCGCGGCCTGGCTGGCCGACCGGCCCCACGGAGATGTCGACACGGCATACCAACGGTTGTTGGACGTGCGCGACGCGATCCATCACGTCACGGGTCGACACCGCGAGCGGCTGGACCGCGAACTCGCCGGTCCGGTCGCCGAAGTTCTCGGCCTCGACGACCCGGATGCCGTGCTCGTCGAGGTGTATCGCGCCGCGCGGCAGGTGGCCCACGCCCTCGACCTGACCGTGCGGCGGGCGCGACAGTCCCAGGCCGCGCGTCGGCTGCGGATCGGACCGCGCCGCCCGCAGCTGCGGCCGCTCGGGCATGGGACCTTCGAGCACGATGGCGAGATCGTGCTGGGTGCCGGTGCGGCCGAGGCCGAGCCCCTGGTGACCTCGTTGCGTGCGGCCACCGAAGCCGCCCGGGCGGCGCGGCCGCTCGCTCCGGCGACGCTCGGTCACCTTGCGGCCGCCCTGCGCTCAGCGCCCGGGCCGGCGCAGTGGGACGCGCCCGCTCGGGAGGCGCTCGGTGAGCTGCTGGCGGCCGGGCCGGCGCTTATCCCCACCTGGGAGGCTCTCGACCTGGCGGGAGTCGTCGACCACTGGCTGCCGGAATGGCACCTCGTGCGGTGCCGTCCGCAGCACAGCCCGGTGCACCGGCATACCGTCGACCGGCACAACCTGGAAACCGTGGTGCGCGCTGCCGAACTCGTCCGTCGGGTGACGCGACCCGACCTGCTGCTCATCGCCGCACTGCTGCACGATCTCGGCAAAGGCACCGCGACCATCGAGCATCCCGCCGAGGGGGCGCGGCTCGCCACTGCGGTGCTGGACCGCTGGGGTATGCCGTCCGCAGACGCCGCGCTCGTGCTCACCGTGGTGCGGGAGCACCTCACGCTGGCTGAGCTTGCCACCCGCCGCGACCCGTCCGACCCGGCCACGGTAGACGCGCTGATGACCGCGATCGGATACGACCTCGAGACCCTCGAGTTGCTGCACGCCCTGACGGTCGCCGACGCCGCCGCTGTGGGTGGTCACGCCTGGAACGCGTGGCGGGCCCGGCTCATCGACGACCTCGTCGCCGCCACCCGTCGGCAGCTCACCGGTGCCCCACCGCCGTCGGAGCCGGCGGTGGTCATTCCCGCCGAACTCGCCGAACTCGCCGGCGCGGGAGTGCGCTGCGTCGTCACGTGGGAGACGTCGAGTTGCCGGGTCAGTGTTGCCGCGCCCGACCGGCAGGGACTCTTTGCCGACGTGGCAGGGCTACTCGCTGTGGCCGGTCACGGGGTGCGTTCGGCGGCCCTGCGCACGGCCGACGGCCGGGCGGTGCAGGAGTGGCATGTCGAGGCGGACGGCGGATCGATGCCGGACGCGGCAGCGCTGGTGCGCCGGCTGGCCCGGATCACCGAGGGGGACCGGACCCTGCTCGCTCGGCTGGACCGCTCCCGGGACGTGTCGCCCGCCCCCTCAGGTGTGGGTCACACCGGAATGCCGTTGAGTCGGCATGTCTCCTTGCCGGCCGTCGTCGAGATCGTGCCCGACGCATCGCGCGTCGCGACCGTGGTGCGGGTGCGCGGAACCGACCGCCGCGGCCTGTTGCACGACATCGGCAGGGCAGTCGCCGGCTGCGGACTGGGCATCCGCAGCGCTCACGTCGAGACGTATGCCGGGCAAACCCTCGACACCTTCTACGTCACCACACTCGAAGGCCGTCCGCTCAACCCCACACAGACCGACCAGGTGCTCGCAGCGCTACGCCGGGCCGCTGACCCGGCCTGACGGCATACAGCTGACCCGGCCTGACGGCATACGTCAGCGGTTGCGGGAGGAGAGCACGCAGAACTCGTTGCCCTCCGGGTCGGCGAGCACCGTCCACGACACGTCGGCGCTCTGCCCGACGTCGATCCGCGCGGCGCCGCGCGCGACCAGCGCCGCGATCTCGGCGTCGCGGTCTTGACTGAGGTGAGGGGCGAGATCGATGTGGAGCCGGTTCTTGACCGTCTTGCCCTCGGGCACCGGCACGAAGACCAGGCCGTGGGGCTGGCGTCGCCACTGCTCGTCGGTCTCGATCCCGGCCGTGTCGCTCGCCCATGCGGGCACGATGACGACCTCGTCGTCGGCTTCGTAGATGACCTGGAAGTCGAGTGTCTCGGCCCACCAACGGGCCAGGGTGTGGACGTCGTGGGCGTCGACGACGACCGAATACCAGTGCAGGCTCATGTGGGCAGGCTAACCGCCGGGCCTGACAGGTAAGGTTTTCCGGTGTTCACCTCTCTGTCTGACCGGCTGTCCGCCACCTTCCGCAACCTCCGTGGCAAGGGTCGGCTGACTGAGCACGACATCAACGCGACGCTGCGCGACATCCGCATGGCGCTTCTCGACGCCGACGTGGCGCTGCCCGTGGTCAAGAGCTTCGTCGGCGCGATCCGCGAGCGGGCGCTCGGGTCCGAGGTCAACCAGGCCCTCAACCCCGCGCAGCAGGTCGTCAAGATCGTCAACGAGGAGCTCGTCGAGATCCTCGGCGGGCAGACCCGCTCGATCCAGTTCGCCAAGAACCCGCCGACGGTCATCATGCTCGTCGGTCTGCAGGGTTCCGGCAAGACCACCCTGGCCGGCAAGCTCGGCAAGTGGCTCAAGGACCAGGGCCACACCCCGTTGCTCGTCGCGGCCGACCTCCAGCGACCGAACGCCGTCACCCAGTTGCAGGTGGTGGGAGAGCGGGCCGGGGTGCCGGTCTTTGCGCCCGAGCGGGGCAACGTGTTCGGCCACGACGCGGTCGGCGAGTCGGGGGAGGGCACCCGGTCGTACGGCGACCCGGTCGAGGTCGCACGACTCGGGCTCGACAAGGCCCGGCAGGCGTTGCACGACGTCGTCATCATCGACACCGCCGGCCGGTTGGCCGTCGATGCCAACCTCATGGCGCAGGCCGGCAACATCCGTGACGCCGTCGCCCCCGACGAGATCCTCTTCGTCATCGACGCTATGATCGGCCAGGCCGCAGTTGACACGGCGGTCGCGTTCCAGGACGGCGTCGGGTTCACCGGTGTCGTGCTGTCCAAGCTCGACGGCGACGCCCGCGGTGGTGCGGCCCTCTCGGTCGCCAAGGTCACCGGGCGGCCGATCATGTTCAGCTCGACCGGCGAGCAGGTCAAGGATTTCGAGGTCTTCCACCCCGACCGGATGGCCGGGCGCATCCTCGACATGGGCGACATCCTCACCCTCATCGAGCAGGCCGAGAAGGCGTTCGACAAGCGCCAGGCCGACGAGATGGCCCGCAAGTTCCTCGCCG
>Ga0208564_1000903_pt1 | contig 25763 bp, 23 predicted proteins | sample AD_UKC073_MetaG_FD_184439 | JGI IMG/M metagenome (GOLD analysis project Ga0208564, IMG submission 184439) | Active sludge microbial communities of municipal wastewater-treating anaerobic digesters from USA - AD_UKC073_MetaG (SPAdes) (version 2) | ecosystem: Engineered > Bioreactor > Anaerobic >... | reverse complement strand
CATTCTCACTATCCAATTCTGCTCTTGAAAGTGTATTGTTTTGAAGAATAGAGAACACTTCACTGAACTTACGCTGTTCCCAATCTATTGTGTTTGGGGGCTACATCTCTTGAAATTTTTGCAAGTAAAATGCTATACTAAAGACATACATTTGCAAAGGAGATGCGTGAATGGATCTTTCAAGTGAAATTAGAATTATTCGCCAGAAAGCATTAATGACACAGGAAGCTTTTGCAAAAGAGCTGAATGTTGCGTTTTCAACTGTAAACCGCTGGGAAGCCGGCAAAACATACCCTAATATATCTGCCATGAAGCAAATTAAAATCTTCTGCGACAAAAATAACATTTCCTTTGATAAACTTCAGAATGCATGGCTTAGCAAAACAAAGGAGAAAAAGTGATGGGCACCACTAGTAAAAAGCTCGAAATCATCTATCATAACGGACAGCCTGATGGTATTCGTTCTGTGCGACGGCATCTTTCTACCCTTACAACCTATGTTGTTCTTCGTACAATGCTTTCCGATGCAAAAAACATCTCGGGAATAAACCGCCCAGGCATTTACTACCTGAACAATGAAGATGAGGACAATAAAATTGCCTAAATCTATGTCGGACAAACACGTAACGGTATTAGCAGGCTTGACGACCACAACCGCTCCAAGGACTTCTGGAACAAAGAGATTATGTTCCTTGCGGACAATAAAACCTTTTCTTTGGATATTTTAAGTGGTCTTGAAGAATACGCCATTGAAAAAGCGCGTGATTCAAATAGATATAAGGTTGAAAATGCCGTCAATCCCAAATATGAAATTGATGAATATGATCTTGCCTTAATTGAGGAAATATACGAAGAAATCAAATTCATCATGGCGACTTTGGGCTATAAGTTAGAGAATGCTACGGTTGATTTGACCGGCGCTTCCATTCTGCATACAACTAGAAACGGGATTTCCGCTTTAGGTGTCTATACCGGCGACAAATTTGATGTTTTGGAAGGGTCTGAAATCAGTATGGCAAAAGCTGTCCACCTTCCCAAATACAACGTCCAACGTAAAGAGCTACTTGCCAACGGCGGTATTGTTCCGGAGAACGGAAAACATATTTTAAAGGTTACTCTGACCTTTAATACTCCCAGTGGCGCAAGCGATTTTGTACTGGGCGGTTCCACAAACGGCTGGGTTGAATGGAAAAATGCCGAAGGTAAAACGTTGGACGAATTATATCGGAGAAAAGAATAAAAACCTTTTTTGATACAACAGCTCTGCTACTATATAGAGTGGATTAAATATGGGGGAATCTTCATGAATAAACAACAACTTGCTTCAAAAATATGGGAATCAGCAAACAAAATGCGCTCCAAGATTGAAGCGAATGAATATAAGGACTACATACTCGGCTTTATCTTCTACAAGTTTCTTTCGGATAAGGAAGTAAAATATCTGAAAGAAAATGATTGGACAGAAGAAGATATCATGCTGTATCTGAATGAAGAAGATAAGGAAACCGTTGCAAGCATTCAGCGTAATATAGGTTATTTTATTGCTTATGAAAACCTGTTCTCAACATGGCTGAATATGGGCAGTGATTTCAATGTGTCAAATGTCCGTGATGCACTGTCCGCATTCAACAGGCTTATCGATGCATCCCACAAGAAGGTTTTTGACAAAATATTTGATACCCTGCAGACCGGACTTTCCAAGCTTGGTGACAGCTCTGGCACCCAGACAAAGGCCATTAGTGATCTGATTCACCTAATTAAAGATATTCCTATGGACGATAAGCAGGACTATGATGTTCTCGGCTTCATTTACGAGTATCTTATTTCCAACTTTGCTGCAAACGCAGGTAAAAAAGCCGGTGAATTCTATACTCCGCATGAAGTATCCCTTCTGATGTCTGAAATCGTTGCAGAGCATTTGAAGGACAGAACAGAAATCAAAATTTATGACCCGACCTCCGGCTCGGGTTCTCTGCTTATCAATATCGGTAAGAGTGTTGCCAAATATATGGGTAATAGCGATAGAATTAAGTATTACGCACAGGAATTAAAAGAGAACACCTATAACCTCACCCGTATGAACCTTGTTATGCGCGGGATTATTCCTTCCAACATCGTCACGCGAAACGGCGATACCTTGGAGGACGACTGGCCTTACTTTGACGAAAACGATCCTATCGGAACATACGACCCTCTTTATGTAGATGCGGTAGTGTCTAATCCGCCTTATTCCCAGAACTGGAACCCGTCCGATAAGGAATCCGATCCCCGCTATAAATTCTACGGTCTTGCCCCGAAGAGCAAAGCAGATTATGCCTTCCTGCTCCATGATCTCTATCATGTCAAGCCCGATGGTATTATGACAATTGTTCTGCCCCACGGTGTTTTGTTCCGTGGCGGTGAGGAAGGTGAAATCCGCAAGAACCTGATTGAAAACAACAAGATTGACGCTATCATTGGTCTGCCCGCCAACATTTTCTTTGGCACGGGTATACCTACAATTATCATGGTACTCAAACAGAAACGCAGCAATACTGATGTGCTGATTATTGATGCTTCTAAAGGGTTTGAAAAGGTCGGAAAGAACAACAGGCTCCGCGCCTCGGATATAAAACGGATTGTGGATGTAGTAACGCAGCGCATTTCCGTAGAGAAATTTTCCAGGGTTGTATCCCGTGATGAAATCCGCCAAAACGATTATAACCTGAACATTCCGCGCTATGTGGATTCATCTGAAAAGCCCGAAAGCTGGGATGTTTATGCCTCTATGTTCGGCGGTATTCCCGCTGGTGAAATAAATGAGCTTGCAGCATACTGGACGGCATTCCCGGAACTGAAAAAGGCCATCTTTACCGATGATACAGCTGCTTATTTGCATTTCGGCACAGAGGATATTAAAAAAGCAGTTACCGAGCACGCAGACATTCAGCGTTTTGAACAAAAATTTAGAACTGCTTTTGAAGGGTTTGATGAATTCCTCTATAACGAACTAATTGAAGGGATAGCGGATATCAATATTTCCAGGAAAGAAAGCGAGCTTACCACGAAGATCTTTGAGTGTCTGAACGATGTTCCTCTAGTGGATAAATACGAAGCTTATCAGCTTTTGGATAACGAATGGACTCACATTGCCGTTGACCTTGAAATTATCCAGACAGAAGGCTTTGAAGCAACTAAAAAGGTGGATCCTAATATTGTAGTGAAGAAAAAGGACGGCAAAGATATCGAAGCTCAGGACGGCTGGGTTGGCAGAGTAATTCCTTTTGAGCTTGTTCAAGAAAAGTTCTTACACAATGCTCTTGCGGAACTGAAAGCAAATGAAGACAGACTTACTGAAATTGCTTCTGAATATGAATATTTGTTGGATGAACTACCCGAAGAAGAAAAGGATAAGGCCTTTGTAAACGACGATAAAACAGCATTTGTACCGGCTGCCGTTAAGAAGACAATCAGGGCAAATGAAGTTGAACCGGAGATTATGGACATCCTCAAAAAATATGATGCTTTAAATACAGAAGAAAGGGCGGTCAAAAAAAAGATAAAAGAAGAAACGGCTGCTCTTCAGATGAATACCAAAAAAGCCATTGAAGAATTGACAGAAAGCCAAGTAAAAGAATTACTTAAACTCAAATGGATTGATCCGATTATTTCTGGTCTTATGGGACTACCTAAAAAAATTGTGAACGAGTTTGTCTCCAAACTGGAAGCACTAGCAAAGAAATACGAGACAACATTCTTTGAAATTGAAAAGCAAATTTGGGAAACTGAAGCCTCCCTTTCCGCAATGCTGGACGAATTGACCGGTAACGAATTTGACATGCAGGGTCTTGCAGAGTTCAAGAAGCTTCTCGGAGGTGAATAAGATGGTTGAAACAACGAAAAAACCGGCCATCCGTTTCGCCGGATTTACGGAAGCTTGGGAACAGCGTAAGTTAGGAGAGATTGCAGATAAAGTAACCGAAAAGAATACCCAAAATCAGTATTCAGAGACCTTCACAAACTCTGCTGAATTTGGCGTTATCAACCAGCGAGATTTCTTTGAACACGATATTTCAAATGCCAACAATATCGGCGGATATTACGTCGTTAAAAAGGAGGACTTTGTATACAATCCGCGCATATCAGTAACCGCTCCTTGCGGACCTATAAACTGCAATAGATTAGACAGGAATGGTGTAATATCACCACTTTATACGGTTTTCAGAACACACAATATTGACACTGTTTATCTGGAATGGTACTTCAAAAGTCACTACTGGCATAGCTATATGTTTTTCAATGGAGATACAGGCGCACGCGCAGACAGATTTTCAATCAAAAGTGATCTGTTCTTTCAAATGCCAATACCACTTCCGTCTGTGCCTGAACAGCGCAAAATTGGGAGCATATTTACGCAACTCGACAACCTTATCACTCTTCATCAGCGTAAGTGTGACAAGTTGAAGAATATTAAAAAAGCTTGCCTTGAAAAAATGTTCCCCAAAAACGGAAGTAACGTCCCCGAAATTCGCTTCAAAGGATTTACGGAAGCTTGGGAACAGCGTAAGTTCAGTGAAGTGTTCTCTATTCTTCAAAACAATACACTTTCAAGAGCAGAATTGGATAGTGAGAATGGCTATGCAAAGAATGTACATTACGGTGATGTTTTGATTAAGTTCGGAGAGTACCTTGATGTTCAAAAAGAGAATCTTCCATACATAAAATCAACGACTTTGGTTCGCAAATATAAAGCATCGTTTTTACAAGATGGAGACATCATTATAGCCGATACAGCCGAAGATGAAGCTGTTGGCAAATCCTGTGAAACAGCCAATTCTCAAGGGCAAACACTCATTTCCGGCTTGCATACGATACCGAGTCGGCCGTATCAAAAATTTGCTTCTGGCTATCTTGGTTACTATATGAATTCCAACGCATATCATAACCAACTTTTACCGTTAATGCAGGGTATAAAAGTGACTTCCGTGTCAAAATCGTCACTTGCGGATACTAAAATCGTATATCCAAAATCAGAAAAGGAACAGCGGAGTATAGCCTCATTTTTCATCGCTCTCGACAACCTTATCACTCTTCATCAGCGTAAGCTGTTTTTCGGTTCAATTTGATCAATCATGTTTTCAAAATTCTTGTCTTAACGAAAATTATAAAAATCCTCGCAATTCTATCAATGAAGATTGTGGCATGGTAGCGCTCCTGCTAATAAAAAATCGCTCCGGTACAGGTCCTATTCGGACTTGATGCCGGAGCTTTTTACTGCTAGGTATTTGTGGCCGGGATAAATTCCCGCACCACCCTTTCCGAAATGGTGGAGATGACCTCGTAGTTAATGGTATCGTAGATGGTCGCAATGTCCTCCACGGTGATTTTCTCGTTGTCCCAGATATATACGTCGTCCTCTACTTTAACGTCTGGCAAATCCGTGACATCCACCATAAAACAATCCATGCAGACCTTTCCGATAATGGGAGCCAGTTGCCCGTTGATAACCACCTGCCCCCGGTTGGACAAAGCCCTCCGGATCCCGTCGGCATAGCCTAAAGGGACGGTGGCCACCGTGGTTTTTCTTTGGGTTATAAAGCTCCGGCCGTAACTGATACTGGTACCGGGGTTTACTTCTTTGATGAAGGAAATCTTTGATTTTAATTTGATACTGGGTTTGACCGTAATTTTATTTTTTAAATCCTCGGAAGGATAATAGCCGTAAATCAACAGGCCCGGCCTTACCGCATTAAAGTGCGCCTCCGGGAAATTAACCAGGCCGGCCGAATTGCAGCAATGAATGTACTTTAAATTGGGTAAATGGGCCTGCGCCGTTTCCAGGGCCCGGTTAAAAGACCTGATTTGGGCCTGCGTGTATTCCGCGTCACAATCGCTGGAGGAAAAATGGGTGTAAATGCCCTCGATGATAATGTTGGGGTATTTTTCAGCCTCCTGCAAATATTCCAGGGCCCGGTTGGGGTTGATCCCGGTCCGGCCCATCCCGGAGCCGATTTCCATGTGGATTCGAAAAGTGAGGTCCGGGTACCGGCCCAGTTTACTTAGAAAACTGATCGCGCCAATGCCGGCGGTTAGATTGTATTTGGCGATGGCGGGGATTTCGGCGATCAGCGGCTGATTCAGGATGAAAATTTCCCCGTCATAGCCCCGTTCTCTTAAGTAGATCCCTTCATCGACGATGGCCACGCCCACCATTTTGATGTTGGTTTTTTGAAAAACCTCCAGGCGGTTGTTGAGCTTGGTCCCATAGCCGTTATCCTTAATAATCGGGATAACCTCTACTTCGGATCCGACAAATTGTTGAATGGCTTTAATGTTATTAATGATACGCTCGAGATTGATTTCCATTACGGCGCCCCATAGCTTATTCATACCCATGCCCCTCTTCGTATTTGTATTCTTCTATTTTACCACAAATCCGCCACCAGGGAGCATTTGGATTGCCGGCCTTTTTCCGCGGAAGAAAATCGGGTATTAATTATTATGGAAATAATACCGAAATAATATATAATTAAAATATAATTATGGTTGTCCCCAAAACGATGCAGGCAGGTGAGAAAAATAATGATGAAAAAAAGTCTTTGTTGTCTTTTGTTGCTCGTGTTAACGCTCTTTTTCTCTTTTGGTCTCTCGCCTGACCTGGCGCGGGCGGACAGCCTTTTGGTTTTACAGATTAATGAGGAGTTGACTCCGGGGCAAGGAGAAATCCGGTTGACGGTAACCGGAATCATGGAAAGCGGCATCAAACAGCAAATAAAAACCGGTCTTGTTTGGAAAAGCTCAGCCCCTTCTATTGCCACGGTAAGCAGTAACGGGGAGCTTCGCTTTACTGGCAAAGGCGGTTCGGTTACCATTACCGTACAAAAGGGGTCGGCCAGCGGCTCGAAAACGGTCTTTGTGAAGCCCTGGGTGAGAAAAGTGGAAATCGAAACGGATCTGGTCTATAGCCCCAATCCCTATCGCCTGCTGGCTAAAGGGAAATTCAGCGACGGGACGGAACGGTATTTGGGGCCGGAGGATGATATCATCTGGACCAGCACCAATCCCTGGGTGGCCTGGGTGAACAGCCAGGGTGTGGTGACCTTTACGGGGGAGGAAGGCCGGGTTACCATCCGGGCGATTGTCGGTGACCTGGAAGATAACGTTTCCGAAAAAGTGGATCTGGACAGCAAGGAGCAAAAGAAGGCGAAGCGTAAAGGCATCAAGATTAAGGAGGACATTGTCTATTCCTCCGAACCCCAGCAACTGACCCTTGTTGTGGTGATGACCGACGATTCGGAAGAGACCATCCCCAACGACGCGGCCGACTGGTCTTCCAGCAATCCGGAAGTGGCCACGATTAGCAAGAGCGGGGAATTAACTTTTACCGGGAAAGCCGGCTTTACCACCATTGCGGTTTCTTACGGCGGTTATAAATATGAAAAGCTGGTGACGGTGAACAAGTTTCTCACCAAACTGGCTATCAATCAAAGCTTGCAATATACCCCGCTGTGGGCGGACATTTATATCCCCTTATCGGCTACGGCTACATACAATGACGGCACGAAAATCATCCGGAGCAGCGGTCTGAATTGGTCGGTAAGCGACGAGGGGCTGGCGACCATCACGGAGGACGGGCAATTGAAGCTTACCGGCAAAGCGGGGACCTTAACCATCACTGTTTCCGGAGAGGGAAGCGAAGGGACGACAGTGGAGGACTCGCTCACTGTGGAAATCCCTGCTCACGAAAAACCCATTCCTAAAAAATTGTTTATCCATCAGAATCCGGTTAATTTCTATTCCGGCGACGGGATTTACCACCCGACCGTGACGTGTATTTATCACAACGGCGAACGGCGCGACGTGACGGAACACGTGACCTGGACCAGCTTGACGCCGGAAACGGCGGCCGTTTTCCAGAACAAGGTTTATCTGGCGGCTAATCCCGGAAATGTGGAGTTGGTAGCCGGTTTTCAAGGAATCAGCGCGAAGATTTCCGGCTCCAGCAGGATTTTGCCGGGTGTCAATGACGGCAGGATCTATTCCTTGCTGCTTAAAGAGCACCAGCTGCCCTTTAGCTTCAGTCCCGTGCAATTAACCGCCCTGGGCGTACGCGGCGACGGAAGCCTGCAAAATGTTACTTCCCAGGTAAACTGGCATTCCAGCCAGCCGGGGGTGGCCACGGTCAAAAACGGGCGGCTGACTTTTACGGGCAGGATCGGTAAAACGCTGGTTACCGCCCAAGGCTTTGGTTTGCGGACTTTTTTGGAAGTGGAGGTCAGTCCGGAGGATTTACTGCCCCGGGTCGTCGAATTAAAAATCGAAGGCAATCTGGAGCAGGGAGCCAATCCCCTCAAAGCTGTGGCCCAATTCAGTAACGGGCTAATAAAAGATGTAACAAAAGAAGTGGTTTGGAATACTAGTAATAAAAATGTGGCGGTGGTAAGTAAAGACGGGGTGGTTATGTTTGTGAACGGCTTTGGTCCCGTGACCATTTCGGCTTCTTATGGGGGAAATGAAGCACAAATAAGTAGAAAATAAAAGAAAAAAGCTTTGCTTGTCTTGCAGAGATTTGTTAAAATGGGAACGAAGATCAATTGGAGGGAATTAATGGTGCAACCGCGTATGGAGCCAGGCCAGGCGCGATATGAACATATCGCGATTGACATTGCACAAAAAATCGTGCATGGGGAATATCAGGAAGGACAAAAATTATCAGGACGTTCTCTCTTGGCCGGAACTTATAACGTCTCTCCCGAAACCATCAGGCGCAGTATCGCTCTTTTGCAGAACATTGGCGTTGTCGAAGCGATTACGGGAAGTGGGATTATCATTAAATCCAGCCAACTTGCGAAAGAGTATTTGGAAGAATATAATGACAGGCAGGAAATCATCAAGCTTAGAAACAAAGTGACCGACTTAATGACCAAGCGTAATGAGTTGGACAGTCAATTGGATAAAGAGCTGGCGAAGCTTTTAGAGTATTCCTTTCAGAAAACCTCTATTTTACAGCAAATCGAGGAAGTTGTTCTGCCTCCGGAGTCCTGGATGGTGGGACACACCATTGCCGATATCGATTTTCGTCATTTGACGGGAACCACCATTGTTAATATTAATCGGGAAGGGCAAGACATCTATTCTCCGGACGCCAACACCGAATTAAAGGGCAATGATGTTTTAAACATCGTAGGGACACGTGTTTCCAGAGAGAGATTGAAAAAATTAATCAAGGAACAACCCAAGAAATTTAAATAAAGGGGTTGTTCACTTCCCTCGCGGAGAGGGGTCTTTATTTTTTGTTTTTATACTCTTCAGTGTTTTTTGAATTCGTTTGGCCTTACCTGAAGGAAAAGGCACGACAGCGGCGAATCTTAAAGAATAGGGAAGGTGAAACAAGATGAACCTCATAGACTTAATAATAATAGCAATAATCTGTTTTGCAGCTGTCGAAGGGATGAAGAAAAGGTTGCTCAATAGTTGCTTTAGCTTTTTAAGTAGCATCGTAGGTTTATTTGCTGCGATTAAATATAATTCTGTTCTGGCGACCTGGATCGATGATCATTTTTCCGTTTTCGAACAAATCAAGCAGTTTTTCGCCGAGAATTTTATCATATATGAGGAAATTAGTGGGATTAATATCGGGGTTTTGTCTTTACCGGATATCAGTACCTTTCTCGATCATTTAGAATTTCCGATCGACCTGAAAGTTCTCTTACTGAAGTACATCTTAAACATGGTCGATGAAGTTGCCATGTCGGCCACCACTACTTTAGGCCAGGTGCTCAATTTATTTATGTCGGAGATCGCTTATAAAAGCCTGGTTTTTGTGGTTATGTGGTTTATCGTCTATAAAATTGCCGACTATTTATCCTCTTTTTTCATCGGCAGTATCGAAGGGTCCGTGTCGGATCTGCTCAATGACGTAGGCGGAATCGTCCTGGGACTTGGCAAAATGATCTTTGTTTTAACGGCCCTTTTAGGAATGTTTTACCCCGTATTGGCTTTATCCGGTTTTTCGGAACCTTCTTTGCTTGTGTCGATCACGAATACGGTTGGTGAAGCCGGCCTGGTACGTATTTTAACTTGGCTCTTTTCTCTCCTGATGGGGGAATTGATCGTCCCGTGGTTATAATCCATGGCTTGTGAACCTTTATGGGGCACCAAAAGGGGGTTCCGCCACGTTAAAAGTGGGGGAAATCTTTTTGTTTGTGCTCTTATTGTCTCATTACTATGGGGAAAGAGGAGGGTTAGCAGTGGCTTGGTTTTCTTTTCGCCCCAAAACACCGCAATTACATATCGTGGAAAATGAAATTAAGCAGTGCCCGGTTAATCTCTCGCCGGAATTAAAAGAGATGTTGCAGCAGCTCAATTTTGAGGAGCGGTGGGCCTTGACGAAACGATTATTGCCGATTTTGGACAAGACGAAGGCCCGTAATTTAGTGCGCTTTTGTTTTGCGGAAAGCCCGGGACAGGTGTTTTCTTTACTGGAAAAGCATGAAGAAATGGCGGCGGCCATCGAGTGCCTGAGCTATTTTCCTTCCCGGGAAACAGTGGAGATACTGGTTAATCTCTTAAACCATATCAATGAACAAATCCAGATCCTGGCAGCAGGTGCTTTGATGAATCACACGCCCCGGCTGGTGGTGCCGATTGTGATGGAAAAGTTTCTGAAGGCGGAAGTGCCGGCGCCCCGTGCGGGGGAGATTTTGCTGGGTATGGGCTATTTGGCGCAGGATGCCCTGTTGGACGCTTATCAGGAGGCCGCGGAAGAGGTCAAGGCGCAAATCCTGGAACTGTTGGCGGCAAGCCGCAATCCGAAATGCCGGCAGTTTTTGCCTGCGGCTTTGGTGAGTGAGTGCCCGAATTTGAAAAAAGCGGCTTTACAGGCGGTGGCCGTTTTCCAATATACCGATCTTTGGTCGGAGGTGGCGGCAAACCTGGACGACCCGGCCTGGCAAATTCGCACCAAGGCTTTAGAAGTCTTGTCCAGGCTTGAGGCCGGGGAAGCCTTGGGGAAAGTTATTCCCTTAGTCCATGATGAGGACCCCTGGGTAAGAAAGCAGGCCGAATCCTTTGTCCAGAAGTGGGGAATCATGAACAAAGCGGGGGAAGGAGAGCAACATGTGGAATAAGTTGTGGTCAACTTTACAGTCCTATCTTACAGCGGAACAGATGGAAATATACCTGCAGAAGACCGTTTTAATCCTGCTCATCTTAATTGTGACGCGTATTGCCATCGGGATTGCCGATATGCTGATTGAACGGACCTTCCAGTTTAAATACAAACATGAAAAAACTACCGGGGATGAACGGAGAGCGGATACTTTAAAAATACTGTTAAAGAGTGTGGCCAGGTATGCTTTGTTTTTTATAGCGGCGATTACCGTCCTCGATGAATTAGGAGTGCCTATTGCCGCGGTATTGTCCGCCGCCGGTATTTTAGGCCTGGCGGTGGGCTTTGGCGCCCAAAACCTGGTCAAAGATGTGATTACGGGCTTTTTTATTATCTTTGAAGACCAGTTTTCGGTGGGAGAGTATGTGGAAACGGAAGGCGTCGGCGGGATTGTAGAGGAGGTCGGTTTACGTATTACGAAGCTCCGGGATTGGAATGGAAAACTGCATATCATTCCCAATGGCAGCATTGCGATGGTGACCAATCACAATCGCGGTAGTTTGCGGGCCTGGGTGGAAGTGCGGGTTAGTTACCGGGAAGACCTGAACCGGGTTCTCCAGGTTTTGGAGGACACCTGTAAAAGCGTCCGCAATGATTTTGCGGACAAAATTACCCAGGGGCCCAGAGTATTGGGAGTGACTAATTTAGGCCAATCGGAAGTGGTGATTACGATTATGGCCATGACTACGCCCCTGGAACAGTGGGGCATTGAGCGAGAACTGCGGAAAAGAATCAAGGAGACCTTTGAACGGGAAGGGATTGAAATCCCGTATCCGCACCAGGTGATCATCCGGGAGGAAGCATGAATAAGTTTGAAACAGGCATAAGATTGCTGGGTAACGGGGAAGGTGAGGGGGAATGGTCCAATTTAACGTAGGCGATATCGTCAAAATGCGCAAAAAACACCCCTGTGGGAATGACGAGTGGGAAGTAATGCGCACCGGCATGGATTTCCGGATTAAGTGTTTAAAGTGCTTGCGGCAGGTCTGGCTGGACCGGCCTTCCTTTGAAAAAGCCGTCAAAAAGGTCATCAAGCAGGCGGAGCAACCCTAGCCGGCGTCTCCAGATTCGCGCCGACCGGCTAAAGGCTTAAAATTTCCGGCTTGCCTGTTCAATCCCCATATGATATAATTACCGGGTGTAACATCCCTGCTCCATCGAAACGGTGGAGCCGTTTAGTCCGGGGGGAGGAGGTGAATGGTTAATGCGCAATTATGAAATGGTCTTTATTCTGAGTCCAGAGCTAGATGAAGAAAAGCTTGGCGCAACCGTGGAGAAAGTAACCAATTTGATTAATAACAACGGGGGAGAAGTGGTCAAGCAAGACAATTGGGGGAAAAAGCATCTCGCCTACGAAATCAAGGATCGGCATGAAGGTTATTATTATTTGGTTGAATTTAAGGGTACTCCTGCGACAGCCAAAGAATTAGACCGTGTTTTAAAGATTACGGAAGAAGTCCTGCGCTTTTTGATTGTGCGCAAGGAGGATTAGGAGCAATCGGTTGCGACAGAACATCCGGGACAGTTACAGCATTACAGCGTGGAAAAGGGCTGAAGCATGGATTGATGTTCAAGGGTGGTGAAAGGATTGCTGAATCGAATTGTTTTGATTGGCAGATTAACGAAAGATCCGGAACTGCGCTATACGCCGAACGGAGTAGCGGTGGCGTCCTTTACTTTGGCGGTAGATCGGTCACGACCAAATCCGCAGGGAGAAAGGGAAGCGGATTTTATCCCCATTGTGGTCTGGCAAAAGCAGGCGGAAAACTGTGCTAATTATCTTGGCAAAGGGAGATTGGTAGCGGTGGACGGCCGGTTGCAAATCAGAACTTACGATGGAAAAGACGGTCAGCGCCGCTGGGTAACGGAAGTTATCGCGGAAAACGTCCGCTTTTTGGACAAAAAAGACAGCGGTGAAAGCGCCGCGCAAGATTTTAGTTCCATTGGGAATGAAGTAGACATTAACGATGAGGAAATTCCTTTTTAATGCAAACTAAGGAGGGTAGTCCATTGAAACGTGAACGAATGCATCGTCCACGCAAAAAGGTTTGTGTTTTTTGTGTGGATAAGATTGAAGATATTGATTATAAGGAAGTTGGGCGTCTTCGTAAATTTGTAACCGAGCGGGGGAAGATTTTACCCCGGCGGATCTCCGGGAATTGTGCGAAACACCAACGGCAATTAACGGGTGCGATTAAACGGGCCAGAATTCTTGCCTTGCTGCCATTTACAGCAGACTAAACCAAGACGCCATTAATGGAAGCAAAATTAAACAGTTTCATTCAGTTTCATGATGATTAAGCATTAAAGGGAGCAAAGAAGCTCCCTTTAATAATAAGCGTTGGCTTATAAAAGCTAAATGACCATGAAAAAACTGGGGAGAGTGGGGGGCGTGGTGATGGCAGAGCCTCAAATCAATTTTGCAGGAAACCTTAAGGCACTGGAAGCGTTAAAGACGGAACTGGCCGTTTCCCTGGCCGAAATTTACCAGGGGCTTTACCAAGGTGACGGCGAAAAGTTTTTACAGGCCGCCGCCAAGATGAATCTTGCCTGTTACTTGTTAGGCAAGCGGTTGGGCTTAAACTACGGCCATTTGGATCAGGAGGCCTATCAGACGGTACAAGCCATGTTAGAAAAAGAGTCGGAGGCTTTTCCGGATTGGGGAAGCGCCCGGGACCTGACCACTTTGAAAAACTACCTGGAACTAAAGAGGTGAAGGAAAAGTGGCAAAATTCTTCGAGACTCCGGCCCTCAAAGACGGTTTCTTTACCTTGCTTTTCGTGGTTTTACTGGGGCTCGTGGGGCTTTTTATTCCCTCTTTCATGATGTTGATTCAACTGTTCTGGGCGGTCCCTTTAATCGTTCTGCTGGTGCGACATGGTTTTGCTTTTGGTCTTTACACCTTCGTTTTTATTTTTGCCATTTTGCTGGTGCTTGCCGGTCCGGTGCAAGCCCTTATTTTGCTGCTGCCCCTGGGCGGGGTGTCTTGGGCGTATGGGCTGGCTTTTCGGAAGGATTATCGGCCGCGGACCGCCTTGTTATTGGGGGTGGGCGTTACAATGGCCGCCTTTCTTGGCCTCATTCTTTTTTTGGTGCTCCAACGGGGAATCACCCTTGATTATATCAGCCAACAACTGCAGGCGAATGTTGAACCCATGATTGAGAAATACCGTTCCGAAGGGCTTTTTAACAAGAACTACCCCGGCTTTACCGAGGAGACTTTTCGCCAGCAGTTGCAAATCGCGGTGCAGATCATTATCCGGCTTTTCCCCGCCTTGAGCCTGATTTGGGGGACGATTGTCGCCGCAGCTAATTATTTCTTCGCTCGTTCCGCACTCCAAAGCCTGGAAATGCAGGTTCCCGTCGTGTCCCCCTTATCCCAATGGCAGCTTCCCTGGTGGGTTATTTGGGGTTTTATTTTTGGTTATGCGGCTTATTTATGGGGGGATTACTATGAAGTCGCCTGGGCCTTAGTCGTGGGGCAAAACATTATGCTGCTTTATGCCCTGGTGTTTTTTGTTTTAGGCTGTGCCGTAGCATCCTTTTTTCTCAAGAAATACATCAGTTCCAGTAATATGCGGTGGGTCGTGGTGCTTCTGTGCCTGCTTTTTACCGGTATTTTATTGGTAGTTTTGCTCGTTCTTCTCGGCCTTTTGGATTTGTTATTTAATTACCGGAAACTGGCCAGGGCATAGGCGCTCCTTCGCCCACTTTTCCTTGCCCCGGCTTTTTCCCCGGCCCCCTAATGGACATCGTTCTAATGCACATAATAAAAGAGACAGGGTGGAGTGGGAAAGGGATACGGTTGAGAGGGCAGGGTGGTGGCGGCATGCCGGATTACTGGCTGTTGTACCTGATTATTATCTTTTTGGCCTATGTGGTTTTTTTGTTATTACGGGAAAAGGAAAAGGGCGCAAAGCACCAAATCTCTTTGCACGACCTTCCTTTGGGGGTTTGTTTGGTAAGCAGGGAAGGAAAAATCCTCTGGTTGGACCAGTTGTTTATCACGCTGACCGGTACGAAAGCGGAAAGCGGGGACCAGTTTGGGGCCAGTTTTCCGGAATACTGGGCCAAGCCGGGCCTTTATCCCTGGCGGGAACGGTTATTGAACGTGGTCGCGCAGGAAATCCGCTGGCAAAAAGAGGAGGCCATGCTCTACCTTTGCCAGGACTTAACCGAAGACATCCGGGCCCTGGCCGGGGAGAAAGCAGACCGGCCGGTCTTGCTTCTTGCCCAGTTGGATAACCGGGCCGAAGTTTTTAAGACCGTGGAAGAAGAGCAGCGGCCTTATGTCATCGGGGCGCTGGAAAGGACTCTGGCCGAATGGGTGGAAAATTTGCACGGTTTTCTCTATCCCCTCGGGGAAAGCCGTTATTTGCTGCTTTTGACCCAGGGACAACTGCAAAGAGCGGAAAGGGAACAGTTTAGCATTTTGGATAAAATCAGGGCGATTAAAGAAGGCAACACTATTCCGCTTACCTTAAGCATGGGGATTGGCCTGGCCGGACAGGGCCAGCTCGGGGAACTGGGCAGGCTGGCCCAGGCGGCGCTGGAACTGGCGCAGGAACGGGGCGGGGATCAGGTTGTCCTCAAATCCCCGGAACAGGTCCGCTTTTTTGGGGGCAAATCCTTGTCCCAGGAAAAACGCACCAAAGTAAAAACCCGCTTGATGGCCGAAACATTAAAGGAAATGATTCTCCGGTCATCCCAGGTCATGCTGATGGGCCATACCATGGCGGATTTCGACAGTATGGGGGCCTGTTTGGCGCTTTTCAAAGCAGTGCGGGACCTGGGGCGGCAGGGGTGGATTGTCAAGGATGTCCGCAATCCCGCGGCGGAACGCCTGCTGGAGTTGTTCCCCTGTGGGACCGAAAAAGCCCTTTTGCCGGCGGGCGAGGGCTGGCGAAAATTGCAGGACAAGACGATGCTCATCGTGGTGGACACCCATAAACCGTCGCTTTTGCCCGAAGCAGGCCTCCTGGAGCGGATGGAAAGCATCGCGGTGATTGACCATCACCGGCGCGGCGAAGAATTTATTGAACGGGCGGATTTAGTCTACCTCGAATCCTATGCTTCTTCTTCTTGTGAGCTGGTGGCGGAGTTGTTACAATATATAGGAGAGCCGGTGAAATTAGGCGCGGAGGAGGCGTCCGCCCTGCTTGCCGGGATGACCATGGATACGAAGAATTTTCTTTTCCAGACGGGAGCCAGGACCTTTGCGGCCGCTTCGTATTTGCGTAAGCTGGGAGCGGATCCGGCCGCGGTGCGGAAGTTGCAGAAGGACGATTTGCGGTCGGTCGTCCAACGGGCGGAAGTAATCAGCAAGGCGCGCATTGTCTATGGGGAGATTGCGCTTAGCGCCGGTACGGAACGGTCCGAGGAGGCGCAGCTTTTGGCGGCAAAAGCCGCAGATGCGATGTTGAATATTAATGGGGTGAACGGTTCTTTTGTCCTGTGGCCCACCGGAGAAGGAGTAGTGGCGATTAGCGCCCGTTCCAACGGTAAATTTAATGTGCAGGTGATTATGGAGGGGCTGGGCGGCGGAGGACATTTGACCGTGGCGGCGGCGCAAGTGCCGGGAACAGTGGAAGAAGTGGAAGAGCAGCTTCTGAATGCGTTGGAAGAAGTTTTTGAGAAGGGGGAGGATACTCCATGAAGGTGATTTTAAAAGCTGATGTGAAAGGCACCGGGAAAAAAGGGGATGTTGTGAACGTGGCGGACGGCTATGCTCGCAATTACCTTTTGCCGAAGGGTTTGGCGCTGGAAGCGTCGCCCGGCAATTTAAAGGATCTGGTCAGTAAACAGGAAATCCAGCAAAAAAAGAAAGAACAAGAATACGAGGAGGCGCGCCGGCTGGCGAAAAAAATGGAAGGCATCGTTTTAACGCTCCCGGTGAAAGCCGGGGAAGGAGGCAAGCTGTTCGGCGCCATCAGTAACCGGGATATTGGCGATGCCCTGGAAAAAGAAACCGGACTGGTGATTGATAAACGGAAAATTGAGTTAAGCGGGACCATTAAGAATTTGGGGACTTATGACGTGGCCATTAAGTTGCACCCCAAAGTAACGGCCAAAGTGCAGGTACAGCTGGTGGCGGAATAGTCTCCGGGCGGCGAAAGATTCCCGGGGAAGAGGGAACAGGCGAATAGCACGCAAAGGCGCGTACAAATATGCGAGTGAGGATGAATGAGCATGTTGTTGGAAAAATTGCCTCCTTATAATCTGGAAGCGGAACAAGCGGTTTTGGGCTCCATGTTAATTGACAAGGAAGCCGTCTATGTTGCTTTGGAATTGTTAAAGGCTGAGGATTTTTACAAGGAAGCCCATCAGTTGCTTTTTGGGGCCATTGTTGGCCTGGAAAGCCGTGGAGAGCCGGTTGATATGGTTACCCTCACGGAAGAGCTCCACCGCTTAAATGAGGTGGAAAAGGTGGGCGGGGTTGGCTATGTGGCTGAAATCGCCAATATTGTTCCGACAGCGGCGAATGTCCGCCATTATGCAGAGATCGTAGCGGAAAAGTCCATTTTGCGCCAACTGATTCGGGTGACCACCAATATCGCCAATCGTTGTTACGAGGACCAGGAGGAAACCCATGATCTGTTGGACAGCGCGGAGCGCATGATTTTGGAAATTGCTGAAGAGCGGAAATTTACCGGCTTAGTGCCGCTGAAAGAGGTTTTGGGCGATACCTTGGAAAAAATTGAATACCTGGCCGGTAATAAAGGGAATATTACCGGAGTGCCTTCCTTTTTTACCGATTTGGATAACATGACTTCCGGTTGGCAGCCTTCCGATCTGATTATTCTCGCCGCTCGCCCGGCCATGGGGAAAACCTCTTTTGGCCTGAATGTCGCCCAAAATGCCGCCCTGAAAGCGAAAAAACCGGTGGCCATTTTCAGCCTGGAAATGTCCAAAGAGCAGTTGGTGCAAAGGATGATGAGCTCCGAGGCGATGATTGATCAGCATAAATTGCGGACGGGACGCCTGCAGGACGAGGAGTGGGTGCGGTTGACCAAAGTGGCGCAGCCCCTGTCCCAGGCGGAACTGTATATTGACGACACTCCGGCGATTTCCGTGCTGGAATTACGGGCGAAAGCCCGCCGACTTAAGGCGGAAAAAGGGCTGGGTCTGATTATTATTGACTACCTGCAACTGATGCAGTTGGGGCGGCGCTTTGAAAACCGTCAACAGGAAATCTCCGAAATCTCCCGCGCCTTAAAAGCGTTGGCCCGTGAACTGAATGTGCCGGTGCTGGCTCTTTCCCAGCTGTCGCGGGCGGTAGAGCAAACCCAGGACAAACGGCCGGCCCTAAGCCACCTGCGGGAGTCCGGTGCCTTAGAGCAGGATGCGGATTTGGTCATGTTTATTTACCGGGAGGAGTATTATTTCCCCGATACCGAAAAGCCCGGCATTGCGGAAATTATTATCGCCAAGCATCGTAATGGGCCTACCGGCATCGTCGAATTAGGCTTTTTGAAAGAATTTACGAAGTTTGTGAACCTGGACCGGCATCATTGATAAAGGAAACTGGGAAATCTTGCCGGCGGGTTTTGGTTGACAGAAACTAAAATCTCGTGTTAATATATATACTTGTGGGACAAAACCCCAAATGAGCCATTAGCTCAGTCGGCAGAGCACCTGACTTTTAATCAGGGTGTCCCGCGTTCGAATCGCGGATGGCTCACCATTAAATTTTTTGGTTAAATCAGGACCCCTTGGTCAAGCGGTTTAAGACACAGCCCTTTCACGGCTGTAACATGGGTTCGAATCCCATAGGGGTCGCCATCAACATGGGCGATTAGCTCAGCTGGGAGAGCGCCTGCCTTACAAGCAGGATGTCGGCAGTTCAATCCTGTCATCGCCCACCATCTTTTTTATCATGCGGAGCCGTGGTGTAGTGGTCTAACATGCCTGCCTGTCACGCAGGAGATCGCGAGTTCGAGTCTCGTCGGCTCCGCCATTATTCACTAAATTGGAACTAGCCAGTAGGATTAATTGTGATATAATATTGATTAGTAAAAGGGGAAAATGCCTTGGTAGCTCAGTTGGTAGAGCAGAGGACTGAAAATCCTCGTGTCGGTGGTTCGATTCCGCCCCAAGGCACCAGTCTAACTTTAGAAAAGATCATCTCAACATGCTCTGAGTCATAGAGCTGACTTTTACCGGGGGTGATTAGCTCAGCTGGTTAGAGCGCATGCCTCACATGCATGAGGTCGGGGGTTCGAGCCCCTCATCGCCCACCAATCTTTTTTCTGCGCTTAATTAAATATTCTCTTATAGATTTGGTCGTGATTTTTAAACTGGATGAAAAAGATATTATGCGGGTGTGGTTCAATGGTAGAACTCCAGCTTCCCAAGCTGGCGGCGAGGGTTCGATTCCCTTCACCCGCTCCATTCCGAAAAAAGAAAGAACCCGGCAATAGGTCGGGTTTGTTGTTTATTCTTTATTGTGAAATAATGAAAATATATTAAAATAGAGATGTAGTAATAATTTTGGCAAGGTTTTTCTTAAAAACCAAGGAGGTGAACACAGCGCCTTTGCTGTGGGACTAAATGAGCAAAATCTTTCATGTGGGGATCGACATTGGTTCGACGACCGTGAAATTAGTGGTCCTCAACAGACAGCATGAAATCATCTATAGCAAATATGAACGTCATTACGCCGATATTCGGAAAAAGCTGTGGGAGATTCTGCAGGGCGCAGTTGATATCATCAAGGATGCGAAAGCAACCGTGATGATTACCGGCTCCGGGGGAATAGGGATTGCCCGCGACCTGGGGGTGCCCTTTACCCAGGAAGTGATTGCCTCCACCAAAGCGATTAAGACTTATTATCCGAAAACCGATGTGGCCATTGAATTAGGCGGAGAAGACGCCAAAATTACATACTTTAACGATGGGGTCGACCAACGGATGAACGGAACCTGTGCAGGAGGAACCGGTTCCTTTATCGACCAAATGGCCACGCTCATGAAGGTGGACGCCAGCGGTTTGAATGAGTTGGCCAGGAACCATAAGGTGATTTATCCCATCGCAGCCCGGTGTGGTGTTTTTGCGAAAACCGATGTGCAGCCCCTCTTGAACGAAGGAGTGGCAAGGGAAGATATTGCCGCCTCGGTGCTGCAGGCGGTTGTGATCCAAACGATCAGCGGTTTGGCCTGTGGCCGGCCGATTCGGGGCAACATTGCTTTTTTAGGGGGCCCCTTGTATTTTCTATCGGAATTAAGAAAAAGGTTCATTGAAACCTTGCAATTAACTCCGGAGCAAGCGATCTTCCCCGAAAACTCGCAACTTTTTGTGGCGCTGGGGGCGGCCTTGTCCTCGCTGAATGAGCAGCCGGTCCATTATAAAACTTTCCTGGCGGAATTGGACGCTTTCGGGAAGACGGCCATCAGGGAAACCAATACCCTGGAACCGCTCTTTTCAGAACCGGCGGAATATGCGCAATTTAAAGCAAGGCATCAAAAAAATACCGTCAAAAGAAGGGACCTGGCCGGTTTTACCGGTAACTGTTATTTAGGGATCGATGCCGGTTCGACCACCACCAAACTGGCTTTAATTAATGACGAGGGAGAACTTTTATACACCTATTACGGCAGTAATGAGGGCAGCCCCCTCAAATCCACCGTTAAAGCGTTAAAGGCCTTGTACCGGGCTTTGCCACCTACGGCGAAGATTGTTCATTCCACCGTCACCGGTTATGGGGAAGGGTTAATCAAAGCGGCCTTGAAGGTGGATGTGGGCGAAATCGAGACCCTGGCCCATTATAAAGCGGCCGAGTATTTCTGCCCGGGGGTGGATTTCATTCTGGATATCGGTGGGCAGGACATGAAGTGCCTCAAGATCAGGGACAGGGTGATTGACAGCATTCTCCTGAATGAAGCCTGTTCTTCCGGCTGCGGCTCCTTTTTGGATACCTTTGCGGCCTCATTAGACATGAAAATTGAGGATTTTGCCGCCGCCGCCTTGTATGCTCCCCATCCGTCCGAATTAGGTTCCCGGTGCACGGTTTTTATGAATTCCAAGGTAAAACAGGCGCAGAAGGAAGGAGCTTCCGTCGGCGATATTTCGGCGGGTTTGTCCTACTCCGTTATCAAAAATGCCCTGTTTAAGGTCATCAAATTGAAAAACGCCCAGGAGTTAGGGGAAAAAATTGTGGTCCAGGGCGGCACCTTCTATAATGATGCGGTGCTCAGGGCCTTTGAGATTCTTTCTGGCCGCGAAGTGATCAGACCGGATATTGCCGGGATTATGGGCGCTTTCGGCGCGGCCTTGATTGCCAGGGAAAGATACGTGGAAGGATCCGTTTCCCAATTGGTGACGGAAGCGCAGCTCAGGGATTTTCGCCTGGAGACCGCGGTTTCCCGTTGTAAGGGCTGTGCCAACAGTTGCATTTTAACCATCAACAAGTTTAGAAATGGCGAGCGTTTTGTTTCGGGCAACCGTTGCGAAAAAGGGGCCCGCGGCGAGAAGGAAAACAACCGCCTGCCTAATCTCTATCAAAAGAAATACGAGCGGCTTTTTGCCTATAAGCCTATTCCCGAGGAATACGCCCGCCGCGGGGTGATCGGGATCCCCCGGGTGTTAAACATCTATGAGAATTACCCCTTCTGGTTCACTTTCTTTACGCACCTGGGCTTTCGGGTGGTCTTGTCCGACCGGTCCTCCAACGAGATTTACGAAAAAGGAATCGAGACCATCCCTTCGGAATCCGTTTGTTATCCGGGAAAGATGGTGCACGGCCATATTATGGATTTAATTGAAAAAGGGGTCAAAGTGATCTTTTATCCCTGTGTCACTTATGAAAAAAAGGAGCAAAAGGAAGCCGACAATCACTTTAACTGCCCGATTGTGGTTTCCTATCCGGAAGTAATCAAGAATAATGTGGACGGGGTGCGAGAAGAGGAGCTCCTTTTCTTAAAGCCTTTCCTGTCTTTAAACGACGAAAAGAGTCTTCTGAAAGGTTTAACGAGTGCTCTCAAACCATTAAACATCGGGGAAAAAGAAATCCGGCGGAGCATCATTTTGGCCCAACAGGAGCAGGAGGCCTTTAAAAAGGAAATGCGGGAAGCCGGAGAAGCTGCCTTAAAGGAGATCCGGGAAAAAAGGATCAAAGGCATTGTCCTGGCCGGCCGGCCTTATCATATCGATCCCCAGATTAACCATGGGATCCCGGAGATGATCAATTCGCTGGGCATGGTCGTTTTAACGGAAGATTCGGTGGCCCATCTGGGAAAAGTGGAGCGGCCTTTAAGGGTTGTGGACCAATGGGCCTACCATTCGCGGCTTTATGCGGCGGCCAGCTTTGTAGCCACCCAGGATAACCTGGAACTGGTCCAGTTAAATTCTTTTGGCTGTGGTCTGGATGCGGTTACCACCGACCAGGTGCAGGAGATCCTGCAGGCCCACTCGAAGGTTTACACCGTCTTGAAAATTGACGAAGTGAACAACCTGGGGGCAGCCCGGATTAGGCTTCGTTCGTTGAAAGCGACGATTATGGAGCGGGAGAAAAACGGTTTTCAACGACACAAGCGCGGGGAGGCTGCTTTTAGAAAAATCGTCTTTACCGAAGAAATGCGCAAAAAGCATACGATTCTGGTGCCCCAGATGTCGCCGCTTCATTTTCAATTCCTGGAGGAGGCCTTCCGGCTGTCCGGCTATAATTTAGTGGTGTTACCCTCCATCGATTATCAGGCTATCGACGAGGGGTTGAAATACGTGAACAATGATGCCTGTTATCCGGCGATTATTGTCATTGGGCAATTAATTGAAGCCCTGAAGTCGGGGCAGTATGATTTGCAAAATACTTCGGTCATGATTTCGCAAACCGGCGGCGGCTGCCGGGCCAGCAATTACATCGGGTTGTTAAGGAAGGCTTTGCAGGATGCGGGACTTGGTCATGTTCCCGTTATCTCCCTTAACGCCAACGGTATGGAGAAAAACCCCGGGTTCAAAGTGTCCCTCGGTTTGTTGCACCGGGCGCTGATGGCGACAATTTACGGCGATGTGCTGATGAATGTGCTCTACCGGGTGCGCCCCTATGAAAAAAGCAAAGGTTCTGCCAACGCCCTGTACGAAAAGTGGGTGAAAATTGCCAAGGAGTCTTTGGCGAGCCCCAGTTGGCTTAAGTTCCGGAGAAACATTAAAGAAATTGTCCGGGACTTTGACCGGTTGGAAACAAAGGAGGAGCAAAAGCCGAAGGTGGGTTTGGTGGGGGAGATTTTAGTGAAATTTCATCCCACCGCGAATAATAATGTAGTAGAGGTAGTGGAGGCAGAAGGCGGGGAAGTCGTCATGCCCGCCCTGATCGATTTCTTGTCCTATTGTGCCATTGATGGGGTATTCAAGGCCCGGTACCTGGCCAACAGAAAGCTTCCCGCCCTGGCGGGAGGGCTCGCCGTCCTGGTGCTGGATTTCTACCAGCGCATTTACCGGAAAGCTTTAAGCAAGAGCAAGCATAAAAAGTTCTTTATTCCCAAACCCATCTGGGAAATCGCCGAAGGGGCTTCTACCGTAATGTCTTTAGGGCATCAGAGCGGGGAAGGCTGGTTTTTGACCGGCGAGATGATTGAGCTTATCAAGAGTGGGGTTAAAAACATCATTTGCATGCAGCCTTTTGCCTGTTTGCCAAACCACGTCACGGGCAAAGGAATGATCAAGGAACTAAAGCGGGTTTATCCGGGCACCAATCTGGTGGCGATTGATTACGATCCGGGAGCCAGTGAGGTTAACCAGTTGAATCGAATTAAACTGATGATTGCCACCGCTTTTGAAAATTTAGAGCGGGTCGATACGGAAAGCAGGAAGCATTATCAACAGGCCGATCTGCCGGTGGAGCTTTCTTCGGATAAGGTAGGGCAGGTGAGCATCTAGGAAGATCGAATCTTTACCAAAGGGCCGGCCGATGATATAATTAAGGTCGTTCGGGGAAAAGGAGGCGGATGATGATGGAGAAAAAAGTACACATTCAAACGATTAACAAACAGAATTTAGTACAGACGGTGCAAAAAGGCGGCTGCGGCGAATGCGTCACATCTTGTCAGTCGGCATGTAAAACTTCCTGTACCGTTAGTAATCAGGATTGTCAAAAACAATAAAGCTTTCTATTCCGACCCGCAAGGGTCTCTTTTTTTGGAGGGAGAACATGGCAAAGACACAGCCTTATGATTTTTCACTGCTTCATAAATTTGCGATTGAAGATACCTACATCGTTTTGGACATTAACAGCGGGATCGTCCATAGCCTAAGCAAGGAGGCGTGGGATTTTCTGGAGGGCTGGGAACAGGCCGGGGGCGATTTGGAGCAAGCCACCGCCCTTCTTCAAACCACCCTTCCGCTGGGGGAACTGGAGGAAATCAGAAAGAGCTTTGAGGAATTAATCGCCACCGGCGCTTTGTTTAGCTCAAGTACCGTAGAGGAAAATTACGCGCCCCGGGATGAACAGATTGTGAAGGCGCTTTGCCTTCACGTGGCTCATGACTGTAACCTGCGGTGTAAATATTGCTTTGCCGGGACCGGACCCTTTGGCGCGGACCGGTCCCTGATGGATTTGGCCACCGGCCAAAAAGCCCTGGATTTCCTCTTTGCCGCTTCGGGACCCCGCCGGCATGTGGAAGTGGACTATTTTGGCGGGGAACCGCTTTTAAATTTTAACGTGGTCAAGGAATTAATCAAGTACGGCAAGGAAAAGGCCCGGGAGACCGGAAAAATCCTGAAGCAAACCCTGACCACCAATGCGGTGCTTTTGACTCCTGAGATCATTGATTATCTCAATCAGGAGGATGTGCAGCTGATCTTAAGTATCGACGGGCGGCCCCAGGTCCATGATCAGATGCGCCCCTTTATAAGCGGCAAGGGCAGCTTTGCCCTGGTGGACCAAAGGATTCGGGAATACCTAAGCAGGCAAAAAGCGGACACCTATTATGTCAGGGGCACCTATACCCACTTTAACCTGGATTTTTGCGAAGATGTGCTGTATTTGGTGGACCGGGGCATGAAGCGCGTTTCGCTGGAGCCGGTGGTGGCTTCTCCCGAGCAGGATTACGCTTTGCAGGAGGAGGATTTGCCGGTATTAAAGGAGCAATATGCCCGGCTGGCGGAAAAATGGCTGCAGTATTACCGGGAGGGGAAGCCTTTTCAGTTTTTCCACTTCAATATTGACCTGAATAAAGGGCCCTGCCTTTTGAAAAGGCTATCGGGCTGCGGGGCCGGCAACGAGTATTTGGCGGTATCCCCCCTTGGAGATTTGTATCCCTGTCACCAGTTCATGGAAAACAAGGCCTTCTGTCTGGGCAATGTTTTTACCGGTATTCAAAACCAGGCACTCCGGGAGGACTTCCGGCAAGCCCATGTTTTTAACAAGCCTGAATGCCGGGGTTGTTGGGCGCGCTTTTTCTGTAGCGGCGGCTGCCACGCCAATGCCTATCATTTTCACCGGGATCTGCGGAAGCCCTACGAATTGGGTTGTGAATTGCAAAAAACCCGGCTGGAATACGGGATTTACCTGCAGGTCAAAGTATGGACCGACCGGCAGCAGGAACAACCGCAAGAAGCTTAGTATATACCTTGCCTTTTCGTGCTGGGGTTTAAAGTCAGCTTTATTGGAAAAAATAAACAA
>Ga0208564_1000897_pt1 | contig 25999 bp, 19 predicted proteins | sample AD_UKC073_MetaG_FD_184439 | JGI IMG/M metagenome (GOLD analysis project Ga0208564, IMG submission 184439) | Active sludge microbial communities of municipal wastewater-treating anaerobic digesters from USA - AD_UKC073_MetaG (SPAdes) (version 2) | ecosystem: Engineered > Bioreactor > Anaerobic >... | reverse complement strand
AACAGTGACCCGCGGCAATGGAGACGAAAATAGCAACTGGCGCCGGACACCGGCGCAACAGCGGCAATGACAACAACCAGCGGAGGTTGAAACGGGAGCGAATCAGGCGCTAGGAAGCGTCTGCCTGCTCCGGACCAGACAAAGCGTGCGGTGCTCGCAAATCCTGCCGAAGGCGGGAACGGTGCGGCCCTTGCGAAGTGCTCCGAATGATCGTCGAGTCAACGCGGGTGTTTCGGGAAATAAATTCCCGGGACGGACAACAGTGGCGAGGCTGGAACCCCGAGCCCTGCCATCACGACGCCGGTCACGCCGCTGTTTGCACAGGCGCGAACGAGTTGGGAGCGGGAAATCGTGGTTTGCATCGCGGCGTCCTTTCTGGTGCGGGGACAGGCCCGTTGGTTTGCGCTGTTGGCGCGACGGGCGGGTGCACAGGTAGTAATGCTACAACGCCGAAGCGGGGCTTGAACAGCCCCGTTTCATCAGAGAAGTCCTGCCTATAGGCTCAATTCGGTCCAGAACAGCCCGCGCACACCGCAGTGGCGCGCCAGATGGCTGGCAATCAGGTTCCAGTTGTTGCGCGTAGCGCCGGGGCTGAGCCGGATGCCGCTCAGTGCCCGCGAATCGTTGAAGCCGAGCAGGATTCGCGTCAGCAGCAGGCCATCAATCAGCGGGTGATATTGCCCGTCGCCGTCAAGGTCGGGGGTACATGCCGTGTAGCCAAACGGCCCGCCCTGATAACGCGCCAGACAGGCACTCTCCAGCATGCCACCCACGTTGCGCTGGCAACCACCCGCGAGCACCAGATTGCCGTCCGGTTGCAGCAGCATGGCGTAAGCGCGATCGTTGCTGGCACCGCTACCAAACGCAGTGGCAATGACACCAGTCCCGTCGGTGTTGCCAGCGATGGCGCGATCCTGTTGCCCCTCCGGCAGCAACCGGACCCAGCAGAAATCCTCCGCCGTGGTCGCGTTGCCCATACCGCAACTGCCGGCGGCGATGATGCGGCCATCAGGCTGCACCACGATGCTGCGCACGACGTCGTCGAGCGCGCCAAAGCCCATTGGAAGCGTCAGCTTGCCGGTTCCGTTGAAAGTGGTATCGAGCGTCGCCGTCGCCGGATCAACGCGGATCAGGCAGAAGTCGAAACCGGTCGCCGCCTGCGCGTAGCAACTACCGCCGAGCAGCACCTTGCCGTCCGGTTGCAGTGCCATCGCGTAGGCGTAGTCGGCCGCGTTGCCCGGGCCGACAGCGAACGAGGCCTTGCCGCCGGTGCCGAAGCTGGTGTCGAGTACACCATCGGCGCTGAAGCGCATCAGGCAAAGGTCAACGCCCGTTGCGGTCATGGTGTCGCAGTGGCCGCCGGCCAGCAGCCTTCCGTCGCCGAGCTTGATCAGTCCAGTCAGCACGTCACTCTGGCCGCCTGGTGTGCTGGCAACGTAGCTGGTGAAGGTGAGACCGTTGTTGCCGAAACTGCGGTCAAGTTTGCCGTCGCGCTCGTAGCGGGCGAGGCAGAAGTTGACGCCGGTCACCGTCGCATAGTCGCAAGGTCCGCCCAGGATGATGCGTCCGCCCGGTTCGAGCACGATGGCATTGGCGCTGTCAGCATTGGCAGGGCTGACCGAGGTGGTAACCCAACCGCTCAGGCCAAAACCGCCATCAAGGGTGCCAAAGCTGTCGAGGCGCACCATGCAGAAGTCGGCGCCGGTGGCAGGCATTTCGCACTGCCCGGCGACCACGAGATTGCCTGTCGGCTCAATCGCGATGGCGTTCGGTATCGCGTAGCCGCCGCCATTGGTCGGACTGATACGCACGCGGCCGCTGTTGCCGAACGGCAAGTCAAGACTGCCGTTGGCGTTGAAACGCGCAACGCAAAAAAACGGTTGCGACAGATTGAGCGTACAGGCAGCAGCGATCACCAGCCTGCCGTCGGGTTGCCGCACCATCGCACGCACGCTGACGATGTCGTAGCCCAGCGTGTCGATCACTCGCCCGCCGGTACCGAATGTGGTGTCCAGCTCGCCGGGCAGAGCCAGTGCGACGGCGCCGCTGAAAGCGACTACCAGCCCGGTGAGCGTTTGCAACAGGTGTAGCAATAGCGGGGAACGGGAACGCGTGGTTGGTTTCATCATCGCAATGTCCTCGCGGCGCTAGGGTGCGACGCCGAAGCCACACTGTTCGATGGCGTGGCGACGAATGAGCGCTGCGCTATTGCGCACTGCCGCCGGCGGAAAGTTGATGCCCTGCACAGCAGCGTTGCTGCTGACGCCGAACATCAGGCGGGTGAACAGCAGCGCATCGGTGTCAGCGCGGGCGACACCGTCGCCATCGAGGTCGAGGCTGCAGCGGCGATAGCCAAGCGGGCCACCGGCCAGCGCGATTACGCAGGCGTCGGCGCTCAAGGTTCCGGTGTTGCCACAGGCTGCTGCGACCAGCAGGCGTCCGCCCGGCTGCATGGCCAGCGCGAACGCCGCCTCCTGCAGGGTGGCGCTCGGTGACGTCGGATAAATGATCGCGACGCCGTTGCTGCCAAAGGAGGCATCCGTCTGCCCCTCGGGCAGATAACGGGCAACGCAGATGTCGGCGTCGGCCGCTGGCGTGACTTTCTGGCAAATGCCGGCGGCGACGATGCGGCCATCAGGTTGCAGCACCAGCGAGCGGATCGCACTGACGGGATGGGTTGCGGGCGCGGTCACCACCTTGCCGCTGGCAGCGAACGCCGCATCAAAAGTCGTGTCGGGGCTGCCGTTACCTAAGTAGCGGGCCAGGCACAGGCCATACACATTGGGTGAGATGCGGCAGCTACCGGCAGCGAGCAGCTTGCCATCCGGTTGCACCAGCAAGGCATTGGCGGCGTCGTCCAGTTTGTCGGCAGCGAAACTCGTTGATACCCAGCCCGTGCCTGGTCCGAAATTGGTGTCGAGCGCGCCTGCTGCGCCCAAGCGCGCGACGCAGAAGTCGAGCGCGGTATCGAGGTTGGGGTGGCAACTACCGGCCGTGTGCAGACGGCCGAAGCGGTCAGTCGCCAGCGCATTGATCGACTCCTGTGCCGCCGGATCGCCCGACATCCGGAAAACTTGAATGCCGCCGGTGCCGAACGTGGGCCGCGGCGCGCCCGTGACTGCATCGTAGCTGGCCAGACAAGAGTTGCTCGGCGCGCCACACTGACCGGCGACGACGATGTTGCCGGCGGGGTCTAGCGCAACGGCGTGCGCCAGATCAGAGCCAGTGCCGGCCGAGAGCGCCGTCAGCACGCGGCCGGCGTTGCCAAACGCGGTATCGGGCGTGCCGTTGGCGAGGTATCGCACCACACAGAAGTCGTAGCCGCCGGTGTCGCTGTTGCAGGTGCCGGCGACGACCACCTTGCCGTCAGGCTGCAGCAGCATGGCCTGCGGAATGTCGCTGCCGAAGCCGGGCGTAACGTGGGTCACGGTGAGGCCGGCGCTGCCAAAGCTCGTGTCGGCCTGACCGTTGCCGAGCAGCCGCATCACGCAAAACGCGGTCTTCTGCACCGAGATGCCGCGGCAGCCGCCGGCAAACAGTACCTTGCCATCGGGCTGGCTGACAATCGCCTGCGCCTGACTCAACTGGCCGCTGAGGCTCAAGAACCAGCGCGAGACGCCGCCGCCGAAACTGGCGTCATAGTCGGCAGGCGCCGCATGCGCGACACCAGGGATGGTGATCAGCGACACGTCGAGCATGGCGACCATGCAGGCAACGCGCGCCCACCGTCGCCAAAAGCAGTTTTTCTGATTCATGCCGGACAACAACGTGAACGGCGGCAGTTCTTGCTCACGCCACGCCATCACGCACCAGCCGCGCCATGCCGTGACAGTGAACATCGCGGCGACGCTGATAGGCAAATTGCGACCCGACCTCCGGCGCGCAGGGAGTGGCGACCAGCGCAAGGTTTTCCATCACCAGCAGCGTGCAGCGCTCGTATTCGGCATCGGAAAAATCTGCAACCACCAGCACGCGCAGGCGGCAACAGCTTTCTTCGTAAAGTGCCATTTGTATTGGGATGTCAGCGCCAAAATGCTTGAAGTCGGGTTTTTTCAAAACAGGCTCCCGTGCCCAATGTCGTGGTCGTTTCAGCAAAAAGCCGTTATGCTTTTTCACCGCTTGCTGCAGTGATGGCGCGCCGCGCTTCGCGGTAACGTCCATGCCAATGTCCATTCACTTGCGCCTTTGTTTGCATCCTTGTCACTGCAAACGCGGGACGCCGTCAGAATTGCTCATTTCACCGCCCGATCACGGGCCAACAGGTTGCCCTTGAACGATCCCGCTCCGCCCGTTTTCAACTTTGATGCCGCCGATCCGGCTGCCGCCTATCAGGCGGTATATGCCGAGCTCAAGCGGGTGGCGCGCAGCCAGTTGCGCAGCCAGTCAAATCTGACCGACCTCCCGGCCACCGTGCTGGTACACGAGAGCTTTGCGCGCATGGCGAAGCTCGGCTCCACGCTCTCGCGCGAGGCGTTCTTCAGCTACGCCGCCCGTGCCATGCGCAGCGTGGTGATCGACTATGTGCGGGCACGGCAGACCGACAAGCGCGACGGCATTGATGTCAGCCTCACGCTGGCCGGTGAGCTCGCGGCCCCGACGCTGGACAACGACCGCATCCTTGCCGTTGATCGCGCCCTGCACGAGCTGAAAGAGATCGACCAGCGCGCACACGATCTCGTCGAACTGCGCTACTTCGCCGGTTTCACGCTGGAAGAATGCGCCGAGCAGCTCGGCATCTCAATGGCCACCGCCACCCGCGACTGGCAGAAGGCGCGCGCCTTTCTGGCCGACGTACTGGAGCCTGGCGCACGCTAGCGGCTGGCCATCGTGCGCCGCGCGATGAGCAAATCGGTACCGTTTTGACGTTCTTTCAAATGGCGCAGACACCACGACGTTTGCTGCCCGTCTGTCTGAACCTCAAATTGGGAGCCGTTCCAATGCCAACCAGATACCTGCGGCGATCCACGTCGCCATTCACCGTTGCGCGCCAGTCATTCGCCGCACTGCTTGCGCTGGCAGCGGGTGCTGCGTACGCCATTGCTGGCAGCACTGACACTTCGTTCGCGGCAGGCGTGGGGCGTTACGCCTTCAACTTCAACAACTCGGCGGCGCAGGAGGCAAGAGCCTTGGCCGTGCAGCAGGACGGCAAAATCATCATCGTCGGCGGTTGCCATAACGGCATCGACAGCGACTTCTGCATTGCCCGCCTGACTGCCAACGGCGCACTCGACACCACTTTCGTCGGACCGCAGGGCAACGCTGGCGGCAAGTTCCTGCTGCCGATCGGCGATGGCAACGACGGCGCCGTCGCCGTGGCCGTACAACCTGATGGCCGAATCATCGTGGCCGGAACCTGTACCGTGGGAGCGGTCAACAAGTTTTGCCTCGCACGCCTGCAAGGCGATGGCAGCCTCGATACCAGTTTCAATGGCCCTGACGCCGCCGGCACCGGCGAGGGCAACGGCCAGGGCCGCTTCAGCTTCGGCGTCGCTGGTAGCGGGCCGGAGTCGCTGGTTGCGCTGGCGCTGCAGCCGGACGGCAAGATCCTGGTCGCCGGTACCTGCAGCCCGACGGGCGTTTCCCTGTTCTGTCTGGCCCGGTTGAACGCCAGCGGCAGCTTCGACAGCAGCTTCAACGGCCCCGACGCTGCGGGCACTGGTGCCGGTGCTGGCCACGGCAGATTTGCGCTGGCGGTCGGCGGTGGCCACAACGCGGCGTCGGCGATGACGCTGCAGGCCGACGGCAAGATCATCGTCGTTGGCTCCTGTCAGAACGGCGCCACCGCAGTGGATTTCTGCGCGGTGCGGCTGATGGCAGCCGACGGTCGTTTCGACCTCTTCTTTGACGGCGGCGACAACATCGTCACGCTCAATGGCAATGGCAAAGTCCTCATGCCAATCACGTCCGGTTCGAGCAACGACTTCGCCTCGACTGTGGCGATACGTCCCGATGGCATGATCTACATCGTCGGGTCGTGCTGGAATGGCAGCAACTACGACTTCTGCGGCACCCGGCTCGAACAGGGCAGTGGCCGCAGGATGATTTTCTACGGTACCGGCTTCAACGGCTTCGCGCAGCCTGTCGGCACCGGTGACGACTTCGCTACCGGCGTGCTGTTTCAGACTGACGGCAAGTTCATCATCACCGGTCAGTGCCTGAGCGGCTTGGTGTACCAGTTCTGCGCCGCACGCTTCCATGCCGACGGCGGGCTCGACGTATCGTTCGACAGTGTGCTGAATGGCGCCGGCCGCATTCTGCTGCCACCAATCCTTGCGGATGATCGCGCCAATGCCAGCGCATTGCAGGTGTCGGCCACCGTGAGCGGATCATCGAACTATCGGACTGAATACCGGCTGCTGCTCACCGGCAAGTGCACCCAGGGCAGCATCAGTTTCTTCTGCGTGACGCGACTGCTGCTGGGTGACAACGGCGCGCAGCAATGCGCGCTCGATATCGACGGCGATGGCCGCATGCTGGCCACGGTTGACGGGCTGATCGCGACGCGTCTGATGCTGGGCATCCGAGGCCCGGCAGTCATCGCCGGGATTACCTTTCCGGCCGGTGCAACCCGCAGCGACTGGCCAGCGATCCAGCGCTACCTGAGCAGCCAGTGCGGCGCGGTGCTGAGTCCTGATCTCGCGGCGCAGTAAGCGCTCGTACGCTTGCCGACGCGGCGCGCCACGATCTCTGCCTAACGGTGCCGGCGACGCTGGTGCCAGGCTGCAACAACAAGCAGCAGCGTCAGCATCAGCGCCGCTAACGACCCGCCAGTCGGCACCGCCACCGCAGTTGCCAGCGCGAAGGTCGCGGTCACCGAGCAGTTCGCGTTCACCACCCCGGTCACGTACTTGCCACTGCTGCTCAGCGTGCCGGCGCAGCCGGTGACGCTGGCAATCACGTAACCCGCGTCCGGCGTCACCGTCAGCTCGGTACGTCCGCCCTGTGCAATCTGGAACGGCGCGGCCGGCGAAATGCGGCCATGCGCGCCCGCGATCGGCGTGATCGTGAACTGCGGCGTGATGGCGGTGAAGCTGACGGTGATCGAACAGTCCGCCGTCACCGGGCTGGCGGTGGTGAACTGGTTGCCGCCGAAGGTAAAACCGTTGACGCCGCAGGTGGTCTGCGCGCTGGCGCGATAGCCCGGATCCGGCACTGTGGTGAAGCTCACATAGCTGCCGAACAGGATCGCTCGCAACCCGATCGGCGTGACCGTGCCCGGACCGGTGCTACTGATGGTCACCGCGAACATGGTGTTGTCAAACACCGGCGCCACGTTGCAGTTGGCGTTGATGAACACGATCGTGTAGCTGGTGCCCACCCATTGCCCCGCCGGGCAGTTGCCACCGACCACCACACCGTAGCCCGCATTCGGCACGATGGCGAAACTGGCGCCACCGTTGACACCGGCGAGCTGCGGCGTACCGGGGAATATTTCGCCATTCGGCGCTGCCACTGGTGTGACGGTGTAATTGACGCTGCAATCACGCGACCACGGCGCAACACCCGTCGCGGTGTCCCACGCCGCATCGCTGCTCACGGTCAGCGCATTCGGGCACAGACGCGAGTTGTTGGCGGTAAGGTTGTTCGGCGACGGCACCGCCGGGATGGTGCCGGTCAGCAGGTTGTTGCCGACGTCGATACCACCCAGACCGCTCAGCCCTGCGAGCGACGGCAAGGCGCCACTCAGTCGGTTGTTCTGTAGCGACAGGGTTTGCAGTTGCGCCAGTCCGGTCAGTGTCGGGATATTGCCGCTCAGTTGATTGCTCGACAGATCGACGCGTTGCAGATTGCCGAGTCCGGCAAGTACCGGAATGCTGCCCGACAAACGATTGTTGTTGAGCGCCACGGTGCGCAGTGCCGCCAGCCCGGTAAGCGCAGGAACGCTGCCGGTCAGGCGATTGTTGCTCGCCAACACAGTCTGCAGCGATGTCAAACCGCTCCACGAGCCGATGTTGCCATCAAGCTGATTGCGGCTCAGATTAAGCGTCTGCAATGCCGTCATGCCGGTGAGCGTCGGGATGCCGCCGGTGAGCCGGTTGCCGTCGGCAATGAAACTGCGCAGGTTGCCGAGCTGATTGATTGACGTGGGCAGCGTGCCAACGAGATTGCGTACGCTCAGGTTGATCTCCAGCACCGTCGTCTGCCCGGCATCGCAGGTCACGCCGCCCCACGCGCATTCGCTGCCAGCGGCGCCCGTCCAGGCTGGCGTGACGCCAGTCCAGCCGGCGCCATTGGTGGCACTGTAGAGATCAAGCAGCACTTGCCTTTCGGCGGCCGGGATGGCGGCAACGGCGCCCCACGTAATGCCGGCAAACGCCGTTGAAAGCAGGATTCGTACGAGGCGGCCAACCATCGACGTCGCACGCGGGACTCGGCCGGCACCGTCGAAATGTTGTTCAGGGGTGCGGCGACTGATCATCATCTTTTTAATGAAATCCTTATTGGATATGGGCTAAGAGCCAAAAAAGCACAATATCGACTTCCATGCCAATCGGGCAGCAAGCCCAATTTGAATAAGGCTTTCATCCAAAAGTCATATCGAGAAGTCCGAGACGGCTGCACGCTGCCCGATTCGCGCAGAGCTATTGGTGCAAACGCATTGCTGGCGAGAACTTGCTCAGGGGATGCGACGGCTGACGCCGTGCGCCGGTGACAACGCCCGGGAACGCGTCGCTATCGTTGCAGACGAGTGTCTGCGGCTGCGGTGGTGAGCACGTTGCGAAATATCTGTTCCGCTTCGCGACGCGCTACAGCGGATTCGTCGCTGGCTCCCAGCGTATTTGCTGCCTGCGCGATGACCAGCAAAAGATCGCCACGCCACAAGCACCGTAGCGGATCGTATCGCTGATGCCGCTGCAGATAGTCAAGCGCGTCGCGCGCACTTTTCCGCCCCAAAGCGGCATCGCCGGCCGCCAGCTGCAGGCGACTGCGTTCGAGCAGCAGCGGCGCGTAGTAGGGGCTTGGCGCGGAAACGTTTGCAGCAATCTCGCGAACGCCGGTTTCTATCGCCCGCATGGCCCTGTCGGCCTGCCCCGCTGCACGGGCGCTGCTCGCCGTCACCCAGTGCCGGCCGACGACCAGCTGTGGCGCCCGGTGCGCAACTTCGAAATTGCGGGCAGCCTCTGCTTCCAGCTTTGACGTGCATGTCGCATCGCCCTGCACCATGCACAACTCAAAGTGAGCCAACGCAATGCTGAGCGGCACCGGTTTGGACCGGTCAAGACTCGCCAATCGGGCTTCGAGCAATTCGCGAGCCCGAGCCACATCTCCGTGGGTCGCATAGCTGCGAATGATGCGTGACAACAATTGGTTCGGCAGTTGTTGCAGCGGGACTTTGCTGTTGGGCTTGATCTGTTCTTCAATGAAGCGCACGGCCGATCCCGGATCGCGTGCATCCAGTAGCGACGTCAGCCGCGTCACGTGGTCGGAAATGGCTTCCTGACCATCAGTCAGCGCGGCACTGCGAAAAAGTGGCCACGACTTGTCATGGGCTGCCAGCGCATCCGAGTAGCGCATGGCAGTGTTGTAGGCGAGCGAGATACGGTTCCATGCTGCGATTTCGTCCGCCACCGACGCCGACGCGAAGCGGTTGCGGCGGGCGACCAATGCATCCGCAGTTTTACTGGCCAAAGGCGCATCACCGGTGATCGTCGCCACCATCGCCTGATCCTGCAGAAGGTTGTCTTCCAGTTCACTGCGGCGGGGGTGCCTGTTCGGAATTCTTTGCAGCAGATCTGCAGCTTCTTTCAACGACCTGCTTGCATCATCAGTCTTTGCAAGACGAATCTGGATGTCGGCGAGAAACGATGTTGCATCGACCAGTTGTGCATCATCGCCAGCCTTTCTGGCCTGCTCGATTGCCTGCATTTGCGCCGCCAGTGCGTCCTCGCCGTGACCTCGCACAGTCATCAGATGTTCTGCCAGGCGCTGCGTCATGCGGGAGGCCGTGACGGGATCGTCAGCAAATACCGTGGGCACCTTCTGAATGCCAATCTTGAGTAGTTCCGCAGTCGTGATTGGCTTGTCGCTGGGCGCGTACTGCGACAGCAAATGTGTCACAAAGTCCGTCATCTGGCCGCGCAGTTTTGCCTCCTGCTCGGCGCGCTCCTTTTGGCGCGTCGCTTCGATGGTCTGCACCACTGACAGCGACAACGCCGCGATCACCGCCAGCGTGGTGAGCAGACTGGCGCCCACTGCCAGCCGGTGCCGTCGCACAAACTTGCCGGCGCGATAGAGGGTGGTATCTGGCTGCGCGGTCACCGGTTCGTGATTGAGGAAGCGGCGCAGATCGTCACCGAGTGCGGCGGCGTTGACATAGCGCTCCTCCGGCGCTTCGCTCACTGCCTTGGCGATGATGCTGTCGATGTCGCCCCGTACACGGCGAGACCAGGTGCTGCGCGTCGTCGAGGTCGCCAGCCGCTCCGAGGGGCGGGTGTAGTTCTCGCGGCTTTCAAACGGCGCGCCGGTGAGCAGCTCATACAGCGTGACGCCGAGCGAATAGACATCGCTGGCCGTGGTCATGCCGCTGCCGCGCATCTGTTCGGGCGAGGCATAACGCGGCGTGTAACCGATGCCCAGCATGCGGGTGACATCGGCCGCGACCACCAGCGGCTCCTCGTCCTCATGCAGCAGTTTGCCGAGCCCGAAGTCGAGCAGTTTCAGCTCGCCGCTGGCGGTCACCAGCATGTTGCCCGGCTTGATGTCGCGATGCAGGATCAACTGCGCGTGCGAATAGGCGACAGCATCCACTGCCTGGCAGAACAGTTTGATGGTGGCCTCGATGCCCAAGCCTTCACTGGCGCAGTACTCGCCGAGCGCAACGCCGTCAACATATTCCAGTACCAGGTAACGCGCGCCTTCGTCGGAGGTCCCTGCGTCCAGCAGGCGCGCGATGTTGGGGTGTGACAGCCGCGCCAGCAGTTCGCCTTCGCGGGCGAAGCGCTGCCGATTGGAAACATCGTGCAGCAGCGGCGCACTCAACAGCTTGATTGCAACCTGACCGTGATAGAGCCCATCCGCACGTTCGCCCAGCCAGACGCTGCCACTGCCACCGCGGCCAATCTCGCGGATCAGCGTGTAGGCACCGAGCCTGGCCCCCGACGTGCCGGGGGCAGCAGCGTTACCGTCGTGACCGGCCCAGGGAATGGGTTGCAGGCTGATCGCAGGTTGCGAGCGAATGCGCTCGACCAGCTTCGCAAGCTCGGGCTGCTCTTCCTGCAGTTCGCGCAAACGGGCATCAGCCTCCGTGGCTGTGAGTGCCGACAGTTTTTCAAATTCCCGGAAGGCCTGTGACCAGAGTTCCCGCACGTGATTCCCGCAAAGTACGCTGTGACTACCAAAACGTCAGAGCGGGAATTTTCTGCTCATCGGGAGCGGATTTGTATCCTTGATTCCTGCCTGCGCCCAAAATCTGCACCAGCGACGGTCGCACCCCGATCCGTTACCTGATGACGGGTGAAAGCGTCTACACCAGCGTGTTCAGCGCACGCGTCTGCGCCTCGACGTCTTCACCACGCCGCCGTGCCAGATCGGCAAACTGGTCGTCGCCAATCTTGCCAACGGTGAAGTACTGCGCAGCTGGATGGGCAAAGTAGAAACCGCTGACACTTGCCGGCGGCGTCATGGCGTAACTCTCGGTCAGCCCCATGCCGATTGCCGCCGCGTCAAGTACCCGGAAGAGATCGACTTTCTCGCGATGATCGGGGCATGCCGGGTAGCCCGGCGCCGGGCGGATGCCGCGATACTTCTCGCGGATCAGCGCCTCGTTGTCGAGGTGTTCGTCATGCGCATAGCCCCAGAACTCCTTGCGCACGCGCTCGTGCAGGTGCTCGCCGAACGCCTCGGCGAGGCGATCTGCAAGCGCCTTGAACATGATCGCGTTGTAGTCGTCGCCTGCCTTCTCGAAGGCCGCGAGGCGAGCGTCGCCACCGAGACCGGCGGTCACGGCGAAGAGTCCGAGGTAGTCGGCATGACCGCTGTCTTTCGGTGCGATGAAATCGGCCAGCGCGAAGTTGGGCCGCCCGGCTTCTTTCGCAGCCTGTTGACGCAGTGTGTGAAAGCGCATGGCGACCTGTGTGTGGGCGCCATCGGCGAACACAATGATGTCGTCGCCGTCGCTCTGCGCCGGCAACAGACCATAGGACGCATTCGCGGTAAGCCATTTTTCCTGCACGATGCGCTTGAGCATCGCCTGCCCATCGCGGAACACTTTCTGCGCCTCGTCGCCGACGATTTCATCATTGAGAATCTTCGGATAGTTGCCCGCCAGATCCCAGACGATGAAAAAAGGCGTCCAGTCGATGTAGGGCACCAGCGCCGCCAGCGGGTAGTCGCGCAGCTGGTGCACGCCGAGATGTTGTGGTGTCGGTGGCGTGTAGTGCTGATATTCGCCCGCAAACGGGAAGAAGCGGTTAGCCCGTGCGACCTCGAGTTCGAGCAGCGGCACCGCCTTCTTGCTGGCGTGGCGATCCCGGATGACAGCGTAGTCCGCGGCCGTTTCGGCAACAAAGCCGGCCTTCATGTCATCACTCAGCAGCGCCGTGGCCACGCCCACCGCACGCGAAGCATCGACCACATGCACCACCGGATTTTTGTAGTTCGGCGCAATCTTCACCGCCGTGTGCGTACGCGAGGTGGTGGCGCCGCCGATCAGCAGCGGTACATGGAAGTCAAGCCGGTCCATCTCCCTGGCGACATAGGCCATCTCTTCAAGCGACGGCGTGATCAAACCTGACAATCCGATGATGTTGGCGCCGGAATCCTTCGCTGCTGCGAGGATCTTGTCGCAGGGCACCATGACCCCTAGGTCAATCACTTCGTAGTTGTTGCACTGAAGGACAACACCGACGATGTTCTTGCCGATGTCGTGCACGTCACCCTTGACGGTAGCCAGCACGATCTTGCCCTTGGTCTTGGCTTCGGTGCCGAGCAGGCGCTTCTCCTCCTCGATGAAGGGCACGAGGTGCGCGACGGCCTGCTTCATCACACGGGCCGACTTGACGACCTGTGGCAGAAACATCTTGCCCTGACCGAACAGATCACCAACGACGTTCATGCCGTCCATCAGGGGGCCTTCGATCACCTGCAGCGGCCGCTCGAAACTCAATCGCGATTCCTCGGTGTCCTCGACGATGAAGGTATTGATGCCCTTCACCAGCGCATGCTTGAGGCGCTCGTTGACGGGGAGTTCGCGCCAGCCGAGGTCCTCGACCTTGGCCTTGCCGCCGCCCTTCACCGTCTCGGCGAAGGCAAGCATGCGTTCGGTGGCATCCGGCCGGCGGTTGAGGATTACGTCCTCGCAGTGCTCGCGCAGGGCGGGCTCCAGCTCATCGTAAATGCCAATCTGCCCGGCGTTGACGATGCCCATCGTCAGCCCGGCCCGGATCGCGTGATAGAGGAAGACGGTATGCATCGCCTCGCGCACATGATCGTTGCCGCGGAAGCTGAACGACATGTTGGAGATACCACCCGATGTCTTGGCGCCTGGCAGGTTCTGGTGAATCCAGCGCACCGCCTCGATAAAGTCGACGCCGTAGTTGTTGTGCTCTTCGAGGCCGGTGGCGAGCGCGAACACATTGGGGTCGAAGATGATGTCCTCGGCCGGAAAACCGACGGTCTCCACCAGCAGCTGGTAGGCACGCGCGCAGATTTCGGTCTTGCGCTGATAGGTGTCGGCCTGCCCCTTCTCATCAAACGCCATGACCACGGCGGCCGCACCGTAGCGGCGAAGCAGACGTGCCTGACGAAGGAAGTTTTCCTCGCCTTCCTTCAGCGAAATGGAGTTGACGACGCTCTTGCCCTGCACGCACTTGAGCCCAGCCTCGATCACGTCCCACTTCGACGAATCGATCATCACTGGCACCCGCGAGATATCGGGCTCAGTCGCGATGATGTTCAGAAACTTCACCATCGCGGCCTTGCTGTCGAGCATGGCCTCGTCCATGTTGACGTCGATGATCTGCGCGCCGTTGGCAACCTGTTGCCGCGCCACTTCCACAGCGCCGGCGTAGTCGTCATTGAGGATCAACCGGGCAAAAGCGCGTGAGCCGGTGACATTGGTGCGTTCGCCGACGTTGACAAAGAGGGATTCAGGGCCGATCGCAAGCGGTTCCAGGCCCGAGAGGTGCATGACATAAGACATGCGCCTATTTTCTCATCAGCGCAGCGTGCCGCGCGCAGCGAAGCAGGGCCTACGTGCAGCTGCGTACGCGAAACTCCACGCGGCGGTCGATGGCGTCGGTGGCATCATTGGCACCGGTGCCGACGATGGTGTCCTGAAACCCGCGCCCGGCCGCCTTGAATCGGGTGCGGGCATCGCGGGAGGTTTGCGCAATCAGCACCACGATGCTCTCGGCGCGCTGCTGCGACAAGCGCTCGTTGTAGTCCGCCGCGCCCGACTTGCTGGCGTGACCGGTCACGTCGACGCAACGCTCCTTGCTGGACACTACCTGCCCGATGGACTTGAGCCACAGGCGGTACTGCGTTGGCAAATCACCGCTATCGACAAACGTCGTGGCGCCTACCTTGAACAGCAGTTTCACCGACAGGCTGCCGGCGTCGAGGCTGGCAGCGACCAGCTCGGCAAAGGCCTGCTCGGCGTCGGCCGTGCGCCCCTGCTTCCAGTAGGTTTGATACAGGCCGGTCAAGGCGGCCGGGTGATCCTTCGACATTGCCTTGGCACGCACGAAGGCGCGCTCGGCGTCGTCGTAGCGCCCTGCTTCATAGGCAGCAATAGCATCCGAAACGGCGGACTGCAGCAGCAGTTCGCCGTCGATCACCCGCCCCTGGCCGCCGACCGCTCCTACGCGCTCCTGATGGCGCTTGTCGGTGAAGTACATCGGCGCATCCTTGAAGAACGCTGTCGGCTCGGCATTGAACTGTGCCGCATCGAGATAGGTGCGCACGCGGGTCAGCACGCGACCGGTGCTCGATTCCACCATCGCCACCTGCAGGCGAACCCATTTCCCCGGTTGTGTGGTCTCACCGGCCGCCGGCGTGGTGTGACTGGCAAGCAATGCCCATTGCGCAGTGTTGGCGCTGGTGATGTCGAGCGGCACGAAGCGAAGCGGCGCCATCGTTTGCGTCAGTGCGTCGGCCAACTGCCGCTGCAAAGCGCGCCCGGAAGTGGTGATTTCGGCGGACTGCGCGTTGAAGAATTCCTCAACCGGAACGGTCGGCTGGTCGGGGCGTGGCGTGTTCACCAGCTGCTCGACGACGGTGCGCGCCAGGAACGCTACGGCGCTCGCAGTGTCGGCGTGATAGCGCGTCTCGATTGGCGGCAATGGCTTGGGACCCGGCGGTGGTGGCGTCTGGCAACCGGACAGCAGCAGGGTTACAGCAAGCAGAACAGCAGGAAGCGCTGCGATGGTGAACATCTTGTTACGGCGCACGGGAATCTCCCTCGTGTTCGGACAGTGTCAGCGGCAGGCACGCAGACGGGCGTGTTCAGCCTCGGTCAACGCCACCGTGCCCAAGGATAGCTTGGTCAGCAGGCGGTCGCAATCGGCGTCACGCGCCGGGCGCGAGGGTGAGGGCGACGCCACCGGGCTTTCGCCTTCCGCGTCGGTAGCGGCCGGCGGGCGGGCACCTGGCGCCGGCTTGCTCTCCGCGTTGCCCTTGCGCGCCGGTGTGGCTGAACTTGTCGGCACAGTCGGCCGGGTGGTGGACTCAACAGCGGCGGTTGGAGCGGGAGAAACCGCTGGCGCAGGGGGCACAGCAGTCTTTGCAGCCTTGTCGGGCAACGTAGCGGCTGGGGATGAAGGCGTAGAGATGCCGTGGCCTTGCGTGGTGGGCTCGCTGGTTGGCAGAGCACTTGCCTTCGGGGTCGTTGCGGCTGGTGACGCCGTCGTGGTCGGGGCGATGACTGGTGCCCCCTGACCGACGTTACTGTCGCTGCCCGGTTTGCGCGTCAGAAGAGCAATCGCCGCAGCCGAAGCGGCCAACAGCACGACTACGATGACCCAGTACGGGCGACGCGGGCGGTCCATCCGCGTTGTTGCGGTCACAGCCTCGGGAGCAGGCTCCACCGCTAATGGCTTGGCGATGGCGCCATCCGCCACTGACGACGATGTCTGCGCCACCGTCGCAGGACGCGCGGTTATCGCGGCTGGTGGAGCAGGCTCCGCCGTAACCACAGGGTCAGCCACTGGCGCAAAGTAAGTCTGCAGTGGTGGGATCGGCGCCCGCAGCGACCACCCAAGTGCATCGCACAAGGCATCGACGCTGCGCAAGCGGTTCTCGGGCCGCACCGCCAGCGCCTGCTTGACCGCAGCAACAAAGGTCTCTGAATAGCGTCCGCGAGTCGTCTCGTCGAAGCTCTTGAGGCTGTCAAACACCATGCGGTTGACGGCCTGCGGTGGCGGCGTACCCATCGCCAGGAAGTACATCACCGCGCCAAGACCATAGACATCAGTCCACGGTCCCTGCTCCAGTGAGCCGTCGTCGGCATATTGTTCAATCGGCGCGTAACCGGGTTTGAGCACCGTGGTCAGCGACTGGGTGGCGCCCGCCACGACCGATCGCGCCGCGCCGAAATCAAGCAGCACCGGCGCGCCGTTCGGCATGATGAGGATGTTGTCCGGCGACACATCACGATGCAGGATGTTCTGCTGATGCAGCTCGCGCACTGCGTCGCAGACAGGCAGCAGGTACGCCTGAATCTGCGCCTCGTCGTATCCTGCAGCCGCTTCCGGCAGTTTGCGCATTTCGCGCAATGAAGTGCCGGGGTAATAGCGCATCGCCATGTAAGCGGTGCCGTTTTGCTCCCAGACGCGATAGACCTCGAGCAGTGCCGGGTGCGAGAACTGCGCCTGCAACCGCGCTTCGCGCATGAAGCTGTGCAGGCCGGCAACGAAGCCGTCGCGCTGGCTCTGCGAGCGCGGCAACACGGCCTGCGTGGCACCACGCGCAGCGATGGCGCTGGGCAGATACTCCTTGATCGCGACGATGCGATCGAGGCTCTCCTCGCGCGCCAGATAGACGGTGCCGAAGCCGCCCGCGCCGATGACCCCGGTTGTCACAAAATCACCGAGGCGCGTGCCGGTCGGCAGCGCGTCGGGAAACGCGTCGGTGGGCTCAGTCATTGGCGGTGATTGTCGGCGCAGCGAAAGGTCGGCGCGCGCATCCTATCACCGCCAAGCGCTGCCGGCGATGTGTTGTGACGTATCGCGAGGTTACGCGACGAGCAGGCTGCGCCCGGTCATCTCGGCGGGTTGCGGCAGGCCCATCATGGCCAGCAAGGTCGGCGCAATGTCGCGCAGCGCACCGCCATCGCGCACGTTGGCTGGCTCCGGGCCGACATACACCAGCGGCACCTTGTCGGTGGTGTGCTGGGTATGCGCCTGATTCGACGCCGGATCGAACATCTGTTCGCAATTGCCGTGGTCCGCCGTAATCAGTACCTGCGCACCGGTCGCCCGCGCGGCAGCAAGCACCCGCGAGAGACAGACATCGAGTGTTTCCACCGCCTTGACGGCGGCGTCGAGCACACCGGTATGGCCGACCATGTCGCCGTTGGCGTAGTTGCAGATGATGGCGGCGTATTGCTTCGACTCGATCGCGGCGACCAGCTTGTCGGTGACTTCCGGCGCACTCATTTCTGGTTTCAGGTCGTAGGTTTCGACCTTGGGCGACGGCACCAGCACGCGATCTTCACCCGGATAGGCATGCTCGCGCCCGCCGGAGAAAAAGTAGGTGACGTGGGCGTACTTTTCCGTCTCGGCGATGCGCAGTTGCTTGAGGCCGTTCGCGGCCAGCACCTCGCCGAGGCCGTTGACGATGGGGTCGTTGCGGAACGCCGTGGCCAGATGCGCATAAGCGTCACCATAGTGCGACAGACATACGAAGCGCGCAAGTTTGGGCATGCGCCGGGCAAATCCGGTGAACGACTCGTCGGTCAGCGCGGTGGTCATTTCGCGTGCGCGATCAGCGCGGAAATTCATGAACACCACGACATCGCCATCCTTGATCGGGGCGCCGTGGCTGATGACGGTGGGCCGCACAAATTCGTCGCTCTCGTCGCGGGCGTACGCTGCATCCAGCGCTGCTTTGGCGGTGGGCGCATGGTGCGCCGAGGCAGCTTCGACCAGTGCGTGATAGGCAGGCTCAACGCGTTCCCATCGCTTGTCACGATCCATTGCGTAGAAGCGCCCGCTGACGGTAGCGATGCGGGCGCCGGTTTCGGCGCACACCGCCTGCATCGCGTCGATGGATGGTGCTGCGCTCTTCGGCGGCATGTCGCGACCATCAAGGATCGCATGCACGGCAATCGACGGCACGTTGCGCGCCGCGGCCATGCGCACAAAGGCGTGAATGTGGCGTTCATGCGAATGCACGCCGCCGGGCGACAGCAAGCCAATCACGTGTACCTTGCCACCGGACTGTACGGCTGCGTCGCAGGCGCCTGCCAGCGCGGCGTTTTGCGTGAATTCGCCGGTTTCGATGGCGTGGTCAACGCGAGTGAGGTCCTGATAGACCACCCGGCCAGCGCCCAGGTTGAGGTGGCCGACCTCGGAATTGCCGAATTGCCCGTCCGGCAGGCCGACATGCTGCTCCGAGGCGTCGATCAGGCCGTGCGGGCAGTTGCTCCACAAGGCATCCCAGGTGGGCTTGCGGGCGAGCGAGATGGCGTTGTCCGCCGCTGGTTCACGGTAGCCAAAGCCGTCCAGAATCAGCAGGATGACGGGGTGCACGGTGGGGGCGGTCGTCGGGCTCATGGTGGTCCGGAATGGCGAAACACCTAAAATTTTAGGCTTCCCCGACGCGGCCGTTGTGCGCCGCGTCAATTCAACTGTCGCTACACGTCAGGTTTTCGATGCAATTTCTCTACAACAACTGGATGCTCGTGCTGATCATGTTCATGTCAGGCGCGATGCTGCTGTTTCCGCTGGTGCAGCGCCGGGCTTCGGGCATGACCGAAGTCGGCAACGTGCGTCTGACCCACTTGATCAACCGCGAGGGGGCATCCGTGCTTGACGTCCGCGAGACGCGCGAGATGGACGCCGGCAAGATCGTGGGCGCCATTCACGTGCCGCTGTCGCAACTGAAAGACCGCGCCGATTCGCTGGGCTGCGACAAGGACAAGCCGCTGGTCGTCTATTGCGCCCGCGGCCAGCGATCGGTGATGGCAGGCAGCGCCTTGAAAGCTGCGGGTTACACCCAACTTTTCAATCTCAACGGTGGCTTCAAGGCATGGTCCGAAGCGGGGCTGCCCGTCGAGAAGGTGTAAGCAGCTATGGCAAAAGTGATCATGTATTCGACAGGGGTCTGCCCTTACTGCATCCAGGCGGAGCGGTTGCTCAAGGCCAAGGGTGTGGCCGACATCGAGAAAATCCGCGTGGATCTGCAACCGGAGCTGCGTGAAGCCATGATCGAGAAGACCGGCCGCCGCACCGTACCGCAAATCTACATTGGTGAAACCCACGTCGGCGGTTTCGACGACCTTTCGGCGCTCGACCGCGCCGGTGGTCTCGATCCATTGCTTGCCGCCTGAAGTCGCCATAACGCGACCTGTCCCGCGTCTTTGCGCCCGGCTAGAATGCCGGGTTAAACCTCGTTTTCTGAAAGCACATCATGGCCGACGCGCCCGCACAACAACAAGATCCGAACGCTCCGCACTTCTCGATCGAGAAGATCTACCTGAAGGACCTGTCGGTCGAAAATCCGAACGCGCCGCAGAGCTACCTGTGGCGTGAATCGCCCACCGTGGAGATCGGCCTTGAGCAGGACCAGTCCACCATTGAAGACGGCTTCCACAACGTCTCGGTCAAGGTGACGGTCACCGCCACCATCGCCGACAAGACGATGTTCCTGGTCGAGGCAGCGATGGGCGGCATCTTCCAGATCCGCAACATTCCGGAACCCGAACTGCAACCGCTGCTGGCCGTGCACTGCGCCAACATCATCTTCCCGTACGCCCGCGAGCTGATCTCTGACGCCGTGCAGCGCATGGGCTACCCGGCGATCTATCTGCAGCCAATCAACTTCGAAGCGATCTACCAGGCCCGCGTCCAGCAGCAGCTCGAACAGGCTGCAGCGGCAACCAAGCAGTAGTCACCTCCGGGCGAACAATCGTGACCAGTCCGCGCCAGCTCTTGCCGCTCGTTCTCGCGTTTGGCCTGAGCGCGGCTGCCGCATTGGCGCATGCCGACTTCCGTCAGACCGTCGACAACGCGACGGTCGGTTACGAAGGTCCGTCGGCCAAGGCGACACGGCAATTCCTGTACAGCCGTGGTACGCCAGTAGAGGTCTTGGTGAGCATCGAGGGCTGGGTCAAGGTTCGCGATGCGACCGGCACGCTGGTCTGGCTGGAGCGCAAGGCGCTCGCCGACCGCAGCAACGTGCAGGTCAAGGTGCCGGTGGCCGATGTACAGGCGGCCGCCGATGCCGCCAGCCCCATTGTGTTCCGTGCCGAGCAGGGCGTGCTGCTGCAGCTCGTCACCCCGCAGCCGCCCAATGCAGGCGCCTGGGCACAGGTGCGCCACCGCGATGGTCAGACCGGCTTTGTCCGGCTCGACGCGGTCTTCGGCCTCTAGCCCCGCCCATTCTCCATTAGCAGTTGTGTGCACACCGGATAACTCCGGTTGTGTTGCTGTCGCATGTCTTTTCAGGTGAATGGCGATTGACGTTGTTGCCGTCCGGAGGTAGAACCGCGGCAGACGCGGGGCATTCCCGCGCCGCCAACGACAGGAGGCTTTATGAGCGTCGCTCGTGTCACCGAGATCACCGCATCATCGAAAAAGAGCTTTGAGGATGCCCTGAATACTGGCGTTGATCGCGCCTGCAAGACGTTGAAGAACGTCGAGGGTGCCTGGGTGCAGGATCAGAAGGTGATCATCAGGAAGGGCAAGATCGTCGAGTACCGCGTCAACATGAAGGTGACCTTCATCCTCGAGGACTGATTAGGGTCTGTTCACCTTATTTTCGCGAGTGCAGCGGTCGTATTTTCGATGCACGGTTAGGCGCGAAGGCCGCCGTGGTGCGGGCACGGAGCGAAGCGACAAGCTTGTCGCAAGGCCTTCGCAACAACACCGGGCGCCGCTTTTGCGTGCTCCGTGCGACACGCCCCTTCGGGTTGCCACGAGACGGCGCGTCTGCCGCGTCGCCCTGCTTGGCCGTGGAACCACCACGGCCGGCGCAGTGCTCCTTGCTTGCATCCATCGCCGTCTCGTGGCAACGCATCTCGCGAAAATAAGGTGAACAGGCCCTAGCCAAAAAAAGAGCCCGCAAAGCGGGCTCCGAGGGGATCACGAGAAATACACGCGGGGGCGACCGGGGGAGGAAAACACCCCCGCGTGGTCAGACAACAAGACGTGCCGCGGATACGCGGTCACCCAGCGCCGCGAGCTCGCGAAGCGCCTTGCTCTCACCGTCTTCGGCTGATGCGCCGGATGCGGGAGCAACGGGCTCCTGAGCTCTGTTCAGAGCGAACTCATAGGTACTGGGTGCAAACATATCCATGACTAACCTCACTGTGACGGTTGCTCATTAGCGGCTTCCGTGCCATTCAAATAAATAGACGCTGTATCAATGACTTATGCGACATGAGTTGGCAAATTTCGCTGGCACAACTCAGTTTTTCGCAGAAAACCCAATGAATCTGTCGGCACCACGCGACAGACAATCAGCGATCATTCAGTAAGCCATTGATTTAATTGATGAAACAGCGTCTCAATTCGGCGACAGGAGTTTTCCGGCAGGTACTGGGCAGTGGCTGGACAACACCTTACGACGACCAGACAAACGGCCATCGACTGCTGTTCATCGGCCTTACGCGCATCCCCCCTTTCACCAGCTCACGCTCGATCAGCGGTCGCGTGTCAACGGCAAACCCACGCCAGGCGTAACAAGTCCTTACACACTCGCTGCTGCGCAGCCGTAGCAATCGCCCGTTGCGACAGTACGATTGCGGCGTACCTTTCCGCGCTGTCTCAGGACGGCGCCGACTCCCGGAGCACAGCCCATGTCCACCCGTCGCCAGAACACCACTCTCATCGCCACTCTCGGCTGGCTGCTGATCTGCATCGTGGCTCTGCTGCTTGCCGCGAGCGTGGCAACGGCGCAGACGGCGCGCGACGATAGCCCGATGGGATTCGACGATGCACGCCATCTGCTCAATCGCACCAGCTTCGCGGCGCAAACGGCCGACATCGAAAACTATGCCCGTCTGACTCGCGCCGAAGCCGTTGACCGTCTGCTGGCGGAGACAAGGCGACACGCGGCCTATCCGGCACCGGCGTGGACCGCGAAATACGAACGCGTTTACCGCCCTGACATGACGCAGGAGCAGCGCATGCAGGCCAATCGCCGTGAGCTGATCGAACGTGGTCTGGAGATTCGCACCTGGTGGGTCGCCGAAATGCTGTCAACACCGACCCCACTCACCGAGAAGATGACGCTCTTCTGGCACAACCACTTCGCTACCTCACAGCAAAAGGTCCGTTCGGCGCAGTTGATGTACCGGCAAAACGTGCTGCTGCGCAGCTACGCCCTCGGCAATTTCGGCGCGCTGCTGCGTGAGATCAGCAAGGACCCGGCGATGCTGGTCTATCTCGATGGCGCCCAGAACCGCAAGGGCGCGCCGAACGAGAACTTTGCCCGCGAACTGATGGAGCTGTTCACCCTCGGCGAAGGGCAATACAACGAGGCGGACATCAAGGAGGTCGCCCGCGCCTTCACCGGCTGGAGCCTTGAGCCGGAAACTGGTGAATTCCGCTTCCGTCGCGGCATCCACGACGATGGTGAAAAGACCGTGTTCGGCGCCCGTGGCCGGCTCAACGGCGACGATATCGTCACGCTGCTGCTGCGCCAGCCTGGTACCGGCGAATTCATCGTCGGCAAACTGTGGCAGGAGTTTGTGTCGCCGGAGCCGTCGCCTGCAGCGGTCAAGCGGCTCGCTACGCTATGGCGCGACAGCAACTACGAGATCAAGCCACTGATGCGCGCGATGTTGCTTTCCGACGACTTCTGGTCGCCAGCCAATCGCGCCTCGCTGGTGAAGTCACCGGTGGATTTGGTGATTGGCTCGCTGCGCCAGTTCCGCTTCTCCGTGGAAGATCCGGCGCCATTCGCGATCATCCTGCGTCAGCTCGGACAGGATCTGTTCGGTCCGCCCAATGTCAAAGGCTGGCCTGGTGGCGAAGCCTGGCTCAACACCACGACACTGCTCGCCCGCAAAGGCTTCCTCAACCGCCTGTTCCGGGCTGACGAGATGCTGAAGCCGACGCTTGCGGCCGGCGACGACATGGCCGGCAAGCAGGACATGGTCGCCCAGCCTGCGGCTGCGCTCATTGACCGCGACATGATGGGTGAGCGCCGTCAGCGCGCGCAGACGCGCCTCGCCGTGCGCGGTGGCGCGGCGGACCGCCTGCCGCCGTTCGGCGTCAACAACCAGTTGCGCGGCCAGTACTTCTTCAATGCGGACGAGTGGTTCAGGCAGATGCCCGCTGCGATGCAAGGCGGACGTGGTGGAGACGACGACAAAATCGTTCGCACCCTGCTCGCCGGGCCGCCCGTGCAGGCGCCACGCGAGGTGCCGCATACGCTCGCGGGCCTGCGCACGGTAGCGCTCGATCCGATGTACCAACTCAAGTAGCGAGGCTGCCATGACCATCAATCGACGTGAATTCATCGCCGCCCTGAGCGCCGCAGCCGCTGCTGGCGTTGGCGTTCTTGCAGCTCCGGGCGCATTCGCCCAGAGCCCGACCACGACGGCGACCAGCCTCTACAAACGTCTGCTGATCCTGGTCGAGCTGAAGGGCGCGAACGACGGCCTCAACACCTTTGTGCCCTACGCTGACCCGGCCTACTACGCCCTGCGGCCAACCATCGGCATCAAGCGCGATCAGGTGCTGCAACTGAACGACAAATTCGGCCTGCATCCGGCGCTCGATTTGCTGATGCCGATGTGGTCGAAGGGCGAACTGGCGACAGTGACCGGTCTCGGCTACCCGCAGCCCAATCTGTCGCACTTCCGCTCCATCGAGATCTGGGACACGGCGTCGAACGCGAACGACTATCTGGCCGAGGGTTGGCTGGCGCGCGCCTTCGCCACGGTCGCGCCACCGAAGTCCTTCGTCGCTGACGGTATCGCCGTTGGCGGCGGTGACCTCGGGCCGCTGGCCAATGGCAGCCGGGCGTTGTCGATTGCTTCGACCGAGGCCTTCGTGCGGCAGGCGAAGCTCGCCGACCCGCATGGCCGCGCCAGCAACAAGGCGCTGCAGCACATCCTGCGGCTGGAAGGCGAGGCGCAGTCGGCGGCGCTCAACATCGACCCGAAGGTGACACTGAAAACCGAGTTCCCGACCCACGCCTTCGGCCAGCAGGTGAAGACCGCGATGCAGGTGGTTGCCGCGTCACCAGGCGTTGCCGCGCTGCGCGTGGGCCTCGGTTCGTTTGACACCCATCAGGGCCAGCCGGGAACGCAGCAGACCCTGCTCAAGCAGCTCGCCGAAGGCATCAACGCGATCCGGCAGGCGAGCATCGAGCTCGGCCGCTGGCAGGACACGGCCATCGTCACCTATTGCGAGTTCGGTCGCCGCGCGAAAGAGAACCAGAGCAACGGCACCGACCACGGCACCGCCAACACACAGTTCGTCATCGGCGGCGGCGTCAAGGGCGGGCTCTACGGCAGCCACCCGTCGCTGACCCAGCTCTCCGGTGACGGCAACCTGATTTTCAGCACCGACTACCGTGCGCTCTACAGCACGCTGTTGACGCAGTGGTGGGGCTTCAGCGGCGCGCAGAGCGAGAAAGTGCTCGCCGGCAAATACGCGCCGCTGTCACTGTTCTCCTGATTCCGTTGCGGAAGCGCGGCATTCGTGTCGCTGGCGCGGCGCCATCAACTCTTGAGCAAAAAGCTCATTGATACTGGCTCTGCTGGGTATTTCGCCTGAAGTCGACTTATGGCATTTTGTGCCGGTTAGCCCAATGCAAACGTCTTTTCGCGACAAAGCTGACAAGACCAACCGGTGCTACACACTGCTCGCCAGCGGCAAACGCACGCGCGCCACAGTCCCGCCGCCCGACCGTGGCAACAGGTCAAAGCTGCCGCCATGCCATTTCGCCAGCCGCTCCACGATAGCTAGACCGAGGCCGGCGCCCATCGTGCCGCCGCGCGCATGGTCACCGCGCACAAAGGGCTGCTTGAGGCGTTCGACATCGCCCGCGCTGACGCCGTCGCCAGCGTCGAGCACGTCAATATCAACCATCGCGCCGTCGCGCCGAACCGCCAGCTCGACAGGTGGTTTGCCGTAGCGGTGCGCGTTTTCAATCAGGTTCATCAGCATGCGCTCAAACGCCGCAGGATAGGCGTTGACAACGAGGGCCTCCGGCCCCGGCTGCCAGGTCACCGGCAGATTGCGCGACGCGGCCTTGTGCGCGATGGCGCCGAGCACGATCTGCAGATCGGCCTGCTCGGGCGCCTCTTTCGGCGTACCGCGCGCGAAGTCGAGGAACTGGGTGACGATGCGGTCAATCTCGTCGATGTCGGCCGCCATCTCGTCGCGGCTTTGCGCATCGTTGACCGAGATTTCGCTGGCCAGGCGCAGCCGTGTGAGCGGGGTGCGGATGTCGTGCGAAATGCCGGCCAGCATGGTGCTGCGATCACGCTCCAGTTGCTCCAGATTGGCCGCCATGCGGTTGACGTTACGGGCGACACGAGAAATCTCCTCCGGCCCATCCACGGGCAGTGGATCAGGGCGCTTGCCTTCGGCCACCTTGTCCACCGCGTCGGCCAGCTCGGCCAGCGGCTTCGCCAGCCGGCGGGCGAACCAGTAGGTACCCGCCAGCAGCAGCAGCAGCACAGCACCCAGCGTGAGCCACAGGCGGGTCGGCACCTCGCCGGAATCGACGTTGCGGATCGGGAATCCGGCCCAGACGCCACGCGTATTGCCCTCCGGCCCGACATTGAGGCGAATCCACACCACCGGCTGGTCCATGCGCATGCCGAGCCGCACCTCGGTGTCCCGACCCAGCTGCTCCTGCAGTTTGTCCACCAGCGGCT
>Ga0208564_1000891_pt1 | contig 26141 bp, 26 predicted proteins | sample AD_UKC073_MetaG_FD_184439 | JGI IMG/M metagenome (GOLD analysis project Ga0208564, IMG submission 184439) | Active sludge microbial communities of municipal wastewater-treating anaerobic digesters from USA - AD_UKC073_MetaG (SPAdes) (version 2) | ecosystem: Engineered > Bioreactor > Anaerobic >... | reverse complement strand
CGGCGGTTCGCTGACCTTGAGGGTCTTGAGGCGCGGCGCGACATCGACGCCGTAGTCAGCCGGGGCCTTGACGGCGAGCGGCTTGGACTTGGCCTTCATGATGTTGGGCAGCGAGGCATAGCGCGGTTCGTTGAGCCGCAGGTCGGTGGTGACCACCGCCGGCAGCGCCAGCTTCACGGTTTCCAGACCGCCGTCGATTTCACGCTTCACGACGACCGAATCGCCTTCGACGGTGACTTCGTTGGCGAAGGTGCCCTGCGGACGGCCAAGCAGCGCGGCGACCATCTGGCCGACCTGGTTGCTGTCGTCGTCGATCGCCTGCTTGCCGGTGATGATCAGGCCCGGGGCCTCTTCATCGGCCACGCCCTTGACGATCTTGGCGACCGCCAGCGGTTCGACTTCCACGCCGTCGTCGACCTGGACCAGAATGGCGCGGTCAGCGCCCATCGCCAGCGCGGTGCGCAGCGTTTCCTGAGCCTTGGCCGGACCGACCGAAAGCGCCACGATCTCGGTCACCACGCCCTTTTCCTTCAGGCGGATGGCTTCCTCGACGGCGATTTCGTCGAACGGATTCATGCTCATCTTGACATTGGCGAGATCGACACCCGTGCCGTCGGACTTGACCCGCGGCTTAACGTTATAGTCGATCACGCGCTTTACGCAGACCAGGGCTTTCATGTCTCGCAAGCCTTTCCCATGGAGATTGCCGAAATCGATTGCTGCACTGCCGCATAGGTAGAGTTTACGTAAACGTCAACTTCCCATTTAGCCGTGCACTTAAACGAGTGAACGGCATCGCCATTGCCGCGCATTCCCATGCGGTCAAGAGCGGAATCGGGGGCTTGCGCGCCAATTGTGCGGTTGCAGCGCGGCGATAGTATGCTGCACTGACAGCCTTTGCAGGGGGCTGAAAGGAAAGGGCCGGCTCCGCGCCCTGCGGAACCGGCCCCTTGCTTGCCCGTCAGGCGCGAGGCGCTCAGGCGGCCTTGCGCACTTCCGCGACGATCTTCTTCGCGGCGTCGCCCAGATCGGCGGCCGAGACGATCGGCAGGCCCGAACCTTCGAGGATCTGCTTGCCCTGTTCCACGTTGGTGCCTTCGAGGCGGACCACCAGCGGCACCGACAGGTTCACTTCCTTTGCCGCTGCGACGATGCCGTCAGCGATGATGTCGCACTTCATGATCCCGCCGAAGATGTTGACGAGAATGCCCTTCACCGCCGGATCCTTGAGGATGATCTTGAAGGCCGCGGTAACCTTTTCCTTGTTGGCGCCGCCGCCGACATCGAGGAAGTTGGCCGGGAATTCACCGTTCAGCTTGATGATGTCCATGGTCGCCATGGCGAGGCCCGCGCCGTTCACCATGCAGCCGATGTTGCCATCGAGCTTGATGTAGGCGAGGTCGTACTTGCTGGCTTCGATTTCGGCGGGGTCTTCCTCGGTCTCGTCGCGCAGTTCCATCACGTCGGGGTGACGGTAGAGGGCGTTCGAATCGAAGCTCATCTTGGTGTCGAGCACCAGCAGCTTGCCATCCGATTCGGCGAGCGGGTTGATTTCGATCATCGAGCAGTCGAGCGCCATGAACGCGTCATAGAGCTGCTTGCCCAGCACCTGGGCCTGCTTGTTGAGATCGCCCTTGAGCTTGAGGCCAAAGGCCAGCGCGCGGCCGTGGTGCGGCATGAAGCCTTCGGCCGGGTCGATGGTGATGGTGGTGATCTTCTCGGGCGTCTCGTGGGCGACGTCCTCGATGCTCATGCCGCCTTCGGTGCTGGCGATCATGGCGATCCGGCCAGTGGCGCGGTCGACCAGCATCGACAGGTAGTATTCCTTGCCGATGTCGACGCCATCGGTGATGTAGAGGCGGTTGACCTGCTTGCCGGCGTCGCCGGTCTGGATCGTCACCAGGGTGTTGCCCAGCATGTCCTTGGCGTGGGCTTCCACTTCCTCGATGCTCTTGGCGAGGCGCACGCCGCCCTTGGCGTCGGGGCCGAGTTCCTTGAACTTGCCCTTGCCGCGCCCGCCGGCGTGGATCTGCGACTTCACGACGTAGAGCGGCCCGGGCAGCTGCTTCGCGGCAGCGACGGCCTCTTCCACGGTGAGTGCGGGAATCCCCGCGGGAATGGCGATGCCGAACTTGGCGAGCAGTTCCTTGCCCTGGTATTCGTGAATGTTCATGGGTCTCGATCTCCGCGGGGAGGTAAGCCGTACGGCCGATGATGCGGCGCCGCATAAGCACATCGGGACCGGCTTGAAAAGGCCCCTGCATGCGCAATTAAGTTGCCAATTGCGGGGACTGTGGCCCTTCCGAGGCTTGCCAAGGCGCATCCGCGTGCCCAAGTTCGCCGCCGATGATCGACCGCGCGCGCCTGGAGATGATCGTTCGCGAAGCGGGCCGAATCGCCTTTGACCGCTGGCCGGGCGCCGGACACGCTCTCGAAGCATGGGAAAAGCATCCCGGCAGTCCGGTGAGCGAGGCGGATCTTGCAGTCGACGCCTTCCTCAAGCGGGAACTTGGCGCGTTGCTGCCGGCGGCCGGCTGGCTGTCCGAAGAGACGATCGATGCCCCGCAGCGGCTTGAGGGCGGGTTGATCTGGCTGGTCGACCCGATCGACGGCACGCGCGATTTCATTCGCGGGCGCACCGGCTGGGCGGTCTCGGTTGCGCTGATCAGCGCGGGGCGGCCGTTGCTCGGCATGCTCGATGCCCCAGCGCGCGGCGAGTTCTGGCACGGGGAGGCGGGGCAGGGATCGTGGCGCAATGGCGTGCGGCTGGTCGCCAGCCAGCGCAAGCAGCTGTCCGGCGCGCGGGTTCCGGCGACTGTCCTGCCCAGGATTGATGCTGACCTGACGCCGGTGGACCAGCCCAATTCCATCGCCCTGCGACTCGCCATGGTCGCGGCTGACGAGGCGGACCTCCTGGCGACGCTGCGCTGGGGTTTCGAATGGGATATCGGCGCGGCCGCCCTGATCGCGCGCGAGGCGGGCGCGGTGGTGACCGACGTGTTCGGCGAGCCGCTCAACTATAACAAGCGCGATCCCCGCGCTTTCGGCGTCCTGGCGACCGCGCCCGCGATCCACGCCGCTGCGGTGGAGCGGCTGGCCAGCCGCGCCCGCGAACTGGCGAAGGAATAAAGCACCCGCTTCCACCGTTCGTGTCGAGCGTGGTCGAGACACGTCCGCACTGCCGTATCTCGACCACGCTCGACACGAACGGATGGGGGAGTGGGGTGCATCACCACCCGCCTCCTTTCGTCATTGCGAGCGCAGCGAAGCAATCCAGGAGCGGTTTGCAACGCCTCTGGATTGCTTCGGCTTGCGGCCTCGCAATGAGAACCGCAGGAGGAAGACTTACTGCCCCGTGCGCGCGGCCTGCACGTCGTCGGTGGTCACCGGCACGATCTTGATCTCGACCCGGCGGTTCTTCTGCCGGCCATCGGCGGTGTCGTTGCTGGCGATCGGCATGGTCTCGCCAAAGCCCTGGCTGCGGATCCGCGCCGCCGGCACCCCGCGCGAGACGAGGTAGTTGAGCACGGTCCGGGCGCGGTTTTCAGACAGGGTCTGGTTGAAGGCATCCGATCCGGTCGAATCGGTATGGCCGTAAACGTCGATCAGGCTGTTGGGATACTGGACCAGGCTTTCCGCCACCTTGTCGAGCGTGGCGCGGAATTCGGGGCGCAGGCTATAGCTGCCGACGTCAAAGGTGACGCCGTCGGGCAAGTTGACCAGGATGGCGCTGCCGTTGTCGGTCTCGGTCACGTCGACGCCCGATCCGGCGGTCTGTTCCTTCAGTTCCTTGATCTGCTTGTCCATCTGGTAGCCGACCACGCCGCCCGCGACGCCGCCGATCCCGGCGCCGACGATGCGCCCGGTCTTGCCGCCGATCAGCCCGCCCAGCAGCGCGCCCGCCACCGCGCCGCCGACTCCGCCGATGGCGGTGCGCGACACCTTGCGCTCACCGGTGTTGGGATCGGTGACGCAGGCCGACACGGTCAGAAGCGAAAACGCGGCGAAGCCGGAAACCAGCAGTCTAGACTTGATCATGGAGCAAACCCCTCACTTCTCTTGGAAAATAACTTCAGCTGGCTACACCTTGCAAGCTGAACGCGGCATGGATCGATAGACCGGAAACGGGCAGCGCCGCCACTGGTTCCCGCAGCCCCCTTCGCCTTGGGCCGCAAACCTGCTAGGCCCCCTCATGTGACACCCTATCCCTGGTCCGACGTCCTGATCATCGCAGGCCTGATCCTGCTCAATGGCCTGTTCTCCATGTCGGAGCTGGCGATCGTTTCGGCGCGCCCCGCCCGGCTGCGCATGCTGGCGGATCGTGGCAGCTCGCGGGCGAAGACCGCGCTGGACCTCGCGGCCGATCCGGGCAAGTTCCTGTCGACGGTGCAGATCGGGATCACGCTCGTCGGGATCATCGCCGGCGCCTATTCGGGGGCAAGCCTGGGCGGTCCCACGGGCGAGCGGCTGATGGCGCTGGGCGTCCCGGCTGACTGGGCGCCAGAGGCGGGGTTCGCACTGGTCATCGTGCTCACCACCTATTTCAGTCTGGTTGTGGGCGAACTGGTGCCCAAGCAGGTCGCCCTGCGCGCGGCGGAGCCGATCGCCGTGCTGGCCGCCGTGCCGATGGCCTTTGTCGCGCGGGCGACCGCCCCGTTCGTCTGGCTGCTCGACCGTTCCTCCAGCTTGCTGCTGCGCCTGCTTGGCGCGCGGCACAAGGGCGAGGCGGGGGTGACTGCCGAAGAACTCCACATGCTGTTCGCCGAGGCGACGCGATCGGGCGCGATCGAGGAGGACGAGCGGCAGATCATGACCGGGATCATGCGGCTTGCCGACCGGCCGGTGCGCGAGCTGATGACCCCGCGCACCGAGCTCGACACGATCGACCGCCGCGCCAGCGAGGCCGAAGTGCGCGCGGCGATCAAGGACAGCCCGCATTCGCTGCTGCCCGTGGCCGATGGCTCGCCCGACAATATCGTCGGCGTGGTCAAGGTGCGCGAGGTGCTGGCGGTGCTGCTGGCCGGCAAGCGGCTGCAGATCGCGCGGCTGATGAAGAAGGCCGAGATCATCCCCGACCAGATCGACGCGATGGATGCGCTGCGCATTCTCCAGCAGTCGGGCGTGTCGATGGCGCTGGTCCACGATGAATACGGCCACCTCGAAGGGGTGGTCACTCCGGCCGATCTGCTGGCCGCGATCGTCGGCACTTTCGCCAGCCATCAGGACGCGGGCGACGAGCCGATGCTGGTCGAGCGCGAGGATGGATCGCTGCTGGTGGCTGGTGCCATGCCGGCGGACTTCCTGGCCGAGCGGCTGGGGATCGAACTGCCGGACGACCGCGACTATGCGACGGCGGCGGGCTATGTCCTGTCGGTGCTCAAGCACCTGCCGCACGAGGGCGAACATTTTGCCGAGCAGGACTGGCGCTTCGAGGTAGTCGACATGGATGGCCGCAAGATCGACAAGCTGCTGGTCAGCCGGGTCGACCAGACCGGCGGCTGATCGCAGCGAACAGGCCCACAGGCTCAAACGAAAAGGCCCACCTTGCGGCGGGCCTTTCCTGCAAATCCGAACCTGAGGCGGGCTTAGTTGCCGGCGCTGGCCTGGGCTTCGCGCCCGTCGCCTTCCGGCGCGGCAACGATGTCGCGGGTCACCGCGCCTTTGGCGACGGTGTTGGTGGCCGGATCGCCAACGGTCGAGCGGATCGACGGGGCGGCAACGCCAGCCCGGTTGTCGATTGCCGTTTCCACTGCGCTGCGCGGCTGGGCCGGGCCGAACAGGGCGTCCTGCGCCTGCTGCGATGCGCTGGTGTCAGACGGGCGCGGCGCGCCGGGGGCCGGCGGAACCAGCGCGAAATCGGGCGGCACCACCAGCGGGGCCTGGCGCTGCACGGCGAATTCGTCCGGCCGTTCGCGCCCGAGCAGGCCGCTGCTGCCGCAGCCCGCAAGCAGCGCGGCAGCGCCGGTCAGCACGATCAGGGCAGGGGTCTTGCTCATTGTGTCAAATCTCCGAGGGCTTCGCGCCCGCATCTTCGTCCCCGCGCTTTTCGCGCGAAAGGAACGAACGGGCAAGGATAATCAGGACGCCGATGGTGATCGCGGCGTCGGCCAGGTTGAACACCAGGAACGGGCGGAAATCGCCGAAGTGCAGGTCGGCATAGTCGACCACGAAGCCGAAGTTCACCCGGTCGCGGATATTGCCCATGGCCCCGCCCAGCACCAGGGCGAGCGGGGCGATGTCCCACCAGTGCTTTTCGCGCAGCAGCCAGACCAGCACCACGCAGGCGATGCCCAGCGTCAGCAGGATCAGGCCCAGGCGCATCTCCAGCGAATTGGCGGTCAGCAGGCCCAGCGAAACGCCGTAGTTTTCCACCCAGGTCAGGCGGAAGAACGGGATCAGCTCGATCACCTGCAGTTCGCGCAGCTTGATCGCGACGACCCACGCCTTGATCCACTGGTCGACCAGGAAGATCGCCAGCGCGAGAGCGAGGCCGATCAGGCGGTTGCGGGTGAGAAACTTCACAGCGGCTCGTTTCCTGCTTCGTCATGCCGAACTTGTTTCAGCATCCATCGTGCCACCGCGCGCTTCGGGCTGCGCGGATGAATGGACCCTGACCCGGTAGGGCGGTGAAGCCAAACAAGTTCAGGGTGACGGGGGGTGGATAGGGGTTCAGCCATTGACCACGGTTTCGCAGCGACCGCACAGTGCGCCGTCCTCGCTCACCTCGGGGAGGTGGCGCCAGCAGCGGCCGCATTTGTGATTTTCGGTCTTCCGCACTTCGGTTGGACCTCGGTGGACTGCGGCGACAATCAGAATCTCCGCCATGTCAACATCGCCGGGGTCGCCTGGATAGATGCATTCCGCCTCCAGACTCGAGCCGATCACCTTCTCGCGACGCAGCGGTTCGATCTGTTCGTTTGCGAGCATTCGCTGATCGCGAATAGCCGTCCACTTGCTGATCAGAGCATCGACTTCCACCTCCGGCACTTCGGGCCATTCCAGCAGGTGCACGCTGCCCGCTTCAGGATAGCGCGCGGCCCAGACTTCCTCCGCCGTGAAGACCAGCACCGGGGCCGCCCAACGGACGAGGGCGTGGAACAGCAGGTCCAGCACCGTGCGATAGGCCATGCGCCTGGGGTCCGTGGGCGCATCGCAGTAGAGGCTGTCCTTGCGGATATCGAAGAAGAAGGCCGACAGGTCTTCGTTGCAGAAGTCGGTCAGCGCGCGGACATAGGCGTTGAAGTCGTAGTCATCGACCGCGCGGCGCAGGCTGGCGTCCAGCTGCGCGGTGAGGGCCAGGACATAGCGCTCCAGCTCCGGCATGGCGGCAACGTCCACCCGCTCGGCCTCGGTGAAGCCGTCGAGCGCGCCCAGCAGGTAGCGGAAGGTGTTGCGCAGCTTGCGGTACTGGTCGGCCACGCCTTTCAGGATCTCGTCACCGATGCGGTGATCCTCGGTGAAGTCGACCGACAGTGCCCACAGGCGGATGATGTCGGCGCCGTTGGTTTCCATCACCTTCAAGGGGTCGATGGTGTTGCCAAGGCTCTTCGACATCTTCATCCCCTTGGAATCCATCGTGAATCCGTGGGTGAGGACAGTCTTGTAGGGGGCATGGCCGCGCGTCGCGCAGGCTTCCAGCAGGCTCGACTGGAACCAGCCGCGATGCTGGTCGCTGCCTTCCAGGTACATGTCGGCGAGCGGGCCGGTGTAGCCTTCGCCCCGCATGAGTTCCGGCCACTTGCCGCTTTCCATGACGAAGGCGTGGGTCGAACCCGAATCGAACCAGACGTCGAGAATGTCGGTGACGCGCTCGTAATCCTCGGCCTTGTAATCAGTGCCGAGATACTCCTGCGCGCGCTCGTCCGACCAGGCATCGACCCCACCGGCCTTGACCGCGGCGACGATCCGGGCGTTGACCGCCGGGTCGTTGAGGTACTGGCCGGTCTTGCGATCCACGAACAGGGTGATCGGCACGCCCCAGGCGCGCTGGCGCGAGAGCACCCAGTCGGGCCGCCCTTCGACCATGCTGCCGATGCGGTTGCGGCCCTTTTCGGGGACGAAGCGGGTGGCGGCGATTGCAGCGGTGGCTGTTTCGCGCAGGGTAGCGCCGGGCGCGGCGACGCCTTCGGGCAGTGCCTTGTCCATCGGCACGAACCACTGCGGGGTGCAGCGGAAGATCACCTTGGCCTTGGACCGCCACGAGTGCGGGTAGGAATGCTTGTAGTCCGCCGAGGCGTTCAGCAGGCAGCCGGTGGCGGCAAGATCGCTGCAGATCGGCCCGTCGGGGGCGTTGAATTTCGGATTGATGACCGATCCCTGGCCGCCCAGCCAGGCCCAGTCGGCGCGGTACTTGCCGTCGCCTTCGACCGCGAAGACCGGGTCGATCCCATGCGCCTTGCACAGCAGGAAGTCGTCTTCGCCGTGGTCAGGGGCCATGTGGACCAGGCCCGTGCCGCTGTCGGTGGTGACGAACTCGCCGGGGAGGAACGGGCGCGGCGTGGCGAAGAACCCGCCCAGCGCGTGCATCGGATGGCGGGCGAATGTGCCAGCGAGGTCCGCACCCTTGAGGCGCGTTTGGAATTCGCTGCTTTCAGCAACCAAGTTGGTACGCTTCAGGAATTCTTCGAGAAGGTCCGCAGCCACTAGGTAATGCTTGCCTGTGTGAGCAAACGCTGGGCTAATTCCGGGCTCGTCGCGAAATGCACCGATTGCCTTGAAGCAGACGTACTCAACCTCCGGCCCATAGGCCAAAGCCTGGTTGGTCGGGATCGTCCACGGCGTGGTGGTCCAGATCACCGCATGGGCGCCGACCAGTTCGGCAATCGGGCTTTCGGTGATTTCGAACGCCACATCGATCTGGGTCGAGGTGATGTCCTCGTATTCCACTTCGGCTTCGGCCAGCGCGGTCTTTTCGACCGGGGACCACATCACCGGCTTGGCGCCGCGATAGATCATCCCGGTTTCGGCGAACTTCAGCAGTTCGGCAACGATGGTGCCTTCCGCTTCCGGATCCATCGTCAGGTAGGGCTTTTCCCAGTTGCCGAGGATGCCTAGCCGCTTTACCTGCTCGCGCTGCACGTTGACCCAGTTCTGGGCATAGGCGCGGCATTCGGCCCGGAACTCGATCGGGTCGACCTGGTCCTTGTCGAGCTTCTTCTTGCGGTACTGCTCCTCGATCTTCCATTCGATCGGCAGGCCGTGGCAGTCCCACCCCGGAACATAGGGCGCGTCCTTGCCCAGCAGGCTTTGGGTGCGGCAGACCATGTCCTTCAGGATGTGGTTCAGCGCGTGGCCGATGTGCATGTCGCCGTTGGCATAGGGCGGGCCGTCATGCAGGATGAACTTCTCGCGCCCAGCGCGCGCCTCGCGCAGCTTGGCGTACAGCCCCTGCGCTTCCCAGCGCGCGAGAATGCCCGGCTCCTTCTGGGGAAGGCCGGCCTTCATCGGGAAGTCCGTTTTGGGCAGGAAGACGGTGGAACGCCAGTCCGCCTTGGTCGTATCGTCGCGCTGTTCAGTCATAGCGCGCGGGCCTTAGCCCGAGCGGGGCCTTTGCGCTAGTCCCGCGCCGCTTGGGCGCCCGCGGCCGAAAGGTCAGACCTCGATCCGGTCGGCGTAGAGCAGGCGGCCGCCGGAAAGGTTCCACAGCGCCTCGTTGAACTGGTCCGGCGCCATGGCGAAGCAGCCTTCGGAGCGGCCCAGCTTGCCCTGCTTGGCGATCAGCCCCGGCGAGGCATACCAGGCCGGGTGCATCACGATGGCCCGGTCGAGCGCGTTGGAATTGTCCTGATCCAGCCCTTCGAGGCGGATCGAGGTGCCGTACTTGCCGTTGTACCACTCACAGGTGAGGTAGGCCCCGCGCGAGGTCGCTTCCGAACCCGGCACGTTCGAGAAGTCCTGCAGGAAGCCCGAATGGTCGCGGTCCGACCCGCGCCCGTGGGCGACGTAGAACGAGCGGATCGTCCCGCCTTCCAGGTTCACGAAGTGGAAGCGCGGCAGGGTGGAAGGCCGGGCGAAGTCGGCAATGCCGACGATGTCGCGCCGCCAGACCCTGGCGCCGGCCCGCTCGATCTCGCGCGCGGCAATCTCCAGAAGCTTGCGGTCATAGGCCGGGTTGGGTTCGATAACCGTGGGCAGGGCAGGGACGGGGGGCGGCGGCGGCGCCTCCGGCGCCAGGCCGAACGCCCGGTCAAAATCCTGCAGGAAATCCTGGGCAGCCGCACGGGCCGGCAGGGCAAGCATCGCCCCCGCCGCCAGCGAGCCCTTGATCAGATCGCGCCGGTTCACCCCAGTCATGCCCTGTGGATAACCCGAATCACCCGCCCAAGGGAAGGGGGTTGATCGCATGTCACCGGCCCGGCGTTGCCATGCGCGCCAGGGCTTCGCCGTCGACCCGCATGACTGTCCAGTCGTCCATGAAGCGTGCCCCGAGGCTCTGGTAGAGGCCGATCGCCGGGGCGTTCCAGTCGAGCACCGACCATTCCAGGCGGGCGCAGCCGCGCTCGACAGTGAGGGCGGCGAGGTGCGCCAGCAGCGCCTTGCCCAGCCCCGCACCGCGCGCGGCGGGCCGCACGAACAGGTCTTCCAGATAGATGCCGGGACGCCCCTCGAAGGTCGAGAAGCTGTGGAAGAACAGGGCGAATCCCTGCGCCGCGCCGTCCAGTTCGCCGATCACCACTTCGGCCATGGGGTGGGGACCGAACAGGTGGCGGCCCAGCTCCGCCTCGTCGAAGCGGACTTCGTGGGCCAGTTTCTCGTATTCGGCCAGGGCGCGGATCAGTTCGGCGATCAGCGGCAGGTCGAATTGCCGGGCGGGGCGGATGGCAAGGGTCATGAAGGCCCGATAGACGAGCCGCGCGGACGGCTCAACGCCGGTGGATCACCATCGAATCGCCCCTCAGCTCGACCTTGCCAAGTTTGCGCAGCACCGATTGGCCGAGCAGGTTGGTCGACAGGCCGCGCATCACCACGGCGTCCACGTCGCGGAATTCCTGCCCCGCGACGACCAGCTCGTCGAGCCTGACGGCGGCGCCGTAGCCCACCCCGGATGCGGTCTGGGCCATCGGCTCGAAATCGCCGTCGACCAGCATGATCCCCAGGTTCTCGGCCTCAGCCTCGGTGATCGCGACCATGTCCGCGCCGGTATCGACCAGGAAGGCGACGTCGCTGCCGTTGGCGCTGGCGACCAGGCGGAACTGGCCGCTGCCATCGCGCCTGAGCACCATGGCCTCGGCAGCTTCAAGCCGGGGAGCGGGCGTTTCCGCAGCGCCCGGATCGGCGGGGGCTGGATCCTGACGGGGCGCACCGACGCCGAGCACGACGGCCAGCAGGCTCATCGCGCCGATCGCGCCAAGGGCAATGGCAAGCAGGCGGTACATCCAAGCCCTTGTAAGGCCAAGGTCTTACCGCTTCGCAAACGCCTCTGCCCCGTGGCGCGATGGCTGGGCGCCTCAGGCGGCGGGGTCTGCCTGAACGGCCTCAAGCTCGGCGGCCTTGGCTTCGACCAGGCCGACGATATGGTCGAGCATCGCCTCGCTCTGCACGTGGTGGTCGGTCACGCCCGACAGGTAGACCATGTGCTTGCCATTGCCGCCGCCGGTCACGCCGATATCGGTCTCGCGCGCTTCGCCCGGGCCGTTGACGACGCAGCCCAGCACCGACAGGCTCATCGGCGTCTTGATGTGCGACAGGCGGCTTTCCAGCGCCTCGACCGTGCGGATCACGTCAAAGCCCTGCCGCGCGCAGCTTGGGCAGGAGACGATTCGCACGCCCCGGGTGCGTAGGCCCAGTCCCTTCAGGATTTCAAACCCGACGCGCACTTCCTCTTCCGGTTCCGCCGAAAGCGAGACGCGGATCGTGTCCCCGATCCCGGCCCAGAGCAGGTTGCCGATGCCGATAGAGCTTTTCACCGTGCCGCCGATCAGTCCGCCCGCCTCGGTAATGCCCAGATGCAGCGGGCAATCGACCGCATCGGCGAGGCCATTGTAGGCGGCCACCGCCAGGAACACGTCGCTGGCCTTCACCGCCACCTTGTATTCGTGGAAATCGTGGTCCTGCAGCAGCTTGATGTGATCGAGCGCGCTTTCGACCAGCGCCTCGGGGCAGGGCTCGCCGTACTTTTCCAGGAGGTCCTTCTCCAGGCTGCCGGCATTGACGCCGATGCGGATCGCGCAGCCATTGGCCTTGGCGGCGCGGACCACTTCGGCCACGCGGTCGCTGGAACCGATGTTGCCGGGGTTGATGCGCAGGCAGGCGGCGCCTGCGTCCGCGGCTTCGAGCGCGCGCTTGTAGTGGAAATGGATGTCGGCGATCAGCGGCACCCGCGCCGCTTTCGCGATCTTGCCGAAGGCCGCCGTGCTCGCCTCGTCCGGGCAGGAGACGCGGATCAGGTCCGCGCCCGCATCCTCGCAGCGCCGGATCTGGTCGATCGTCGCGACCGCATCGCTGGTCAGGGTGTTGGTCATGGTCTGGACCGTGATCGGCGCATCGCCGCCCACAGGCACGGTGCCGACCATGATTTGCCGGCTCTTGCGGCGCTGGATATCGCGCCAGGGTCTGATCGAGGACATGGGGGCCATATAGAGGCTGGCTTGCCATGCCGCAATCGAGGCGGGATAGGTCCTTTCGTGCAGTACGATCCCACCCGCCTGGCCCTGTTCCACCCCGAACGGCAGCAGCCGCTCGATCCGGGACTGGTCGCGCCGGGCAGCGACGGGCTGGCGGCGGAACTGGCGCGGCTGGCCTATTTCCGGTTCGAGAGCGATCCTGCAGCCCTGCTGGCCGCGCTCCACGCACTGGGGCTGGCGGAGGTTGGCCTGCTGCACGATCCCGCGATGGGCAGCCAAGGCTTCGCCGCGCTGGATGGTGCCGGTACGGTCTGGATCGCTTTTCGCGGGACGCAGCCCGATTCGCTGCGGGATCTGGCCACCGATGCCCGCGCCTGGCCGCGCGAATGGCCGGGGGGCGGGCGGGTTCATGCCGGTTTCGCGCGGGCCTGGCTGGGGCGCGGGAGCGAGGGGATTGCCGCGCAGGTTGCCGCTTGGCTGCGCGACCGGCCTTGCCGCCGGATTCTCGCCACCGGGCACAGCCTCGGCGGCGCGCTCGCAACCCTGCTGGCGGCGGACGACGCGCGGGCCGAACTGGTCACTTTCGGCAGCCCTCGTGTCGGAGACCGGGCCTTTGCCGCGCGCTTCGAGGGGCGGGCCGTGCGGCGGTATGCCGAATGCTGCGATCTGGTCGCGCGGGTTCCGCCGCAGCCGCCCTATGCCCACGCCGGCGTGCTGCACTACGTCGACCGGCAGGGACGGGTGAGCGTCGCGCCGGACGAGCCCCTGATCGCCGCCGACCGCCGCGTCGGCTCGCTTGCTTACCTGCGCCGCCATGCCTGGCGGCCCGGCAACGTGCTGCTGCGCAGCCTCGCCGATCACGCGCCGATCAACTACGTTTCGGCGGTGCTGGGCCTGCGCGAGGGCTAGAGCATCCGCGCGAACAGGAATTCGGGATCGAGCTGCTCGCCCACCCTGAACGTGATGTCGGCAACCTTGGCGAAGCCATAGCGCTGGTAGAATCGGTGCGCGCCGAAATTCTCCGAATAGACCGAGATCTGCACCTCGTCCGCGCCGCGCGCGGCGAACTCGGCCATGGCCCAGTCCATCAGTGCCCCGCCGATGCCCTGCCCGGTCGCTTGCGGAGCGGTGTAGAGCTGCTTCAGTTCCATCACCCGGCTGCCCCGCGCATGCTCGGGAAAGCCGCAGCCGAGGCCCAGCTTGCAGAAGCCGATCAGCTGCCCGCCCGCCTCGGCAAGACGATAGAGCCGCGCCGGGTTGGCCAGTTCGGCGGCGATGGCAGGTTCTTCCAGCGCTTCGGCAAGGAACGCGGCAAGGTCTTCCGCCCGGTAAAGCTCCCCGAACTTGGCGACGAACGAATCGATGGCAAGGCGCGACAGGGCCGGGATGTCGGCCTGTGTGGCGGGGCGCAGCAAGGTTCCGGTCACAGGGTTCTCGTCATGAACAGGCTGAACGGGTCCGGGGCATAGTCGCCGAAGGGGCCGCATTCGGCGAACCCATGGCTTTCGTACAGCCGCCGCGCGGGAAGGAACTGGTCCGGAGCGCCGGTTTCCAGGCTGACGCGGCGATAGCCGCGCTCCCGTGCGACGTCCAGCAACCGAGCCAGCACCGCCTTGCCCGCGCCGCGCCCCCGGTAGTCCGGATGGGCGCGCATCGATTTCAGCTCGCCATGATCCGGCGCGAGCTGCTTGATGGCTCCGCAGGCGGCCAGGTTCGGGCCGTCCCACGCGGAATAGAACGTCACGTCGGCAGAGCGCAGGCGCTCGATCGGCATGGCGTGGACGCTTTCCGGTGGCGACCACTGGTGCATTTCGTCGAGGTGCAGGCGCAGCAGCGCGGCGACCTCTTCGCCGGTCAGGTCGTCCTCGCGGATGGCATAGTCGGGCATGGGCGATCTCTGCTATGCGCGGGCCATGAAGACAAGCACCGCTTTGAAGCTCGCCGCCACCGCCGCCATCGCTCTCGCACTGGGGGCAGCCGCCCAGGCCAGGCCCGCCAAGCCGCGCTGGTCCATCGCGATCCACGGCGGGGCGGGGACGATGACCCGCGAGGCGATGACGCCCGGGAAGGAAGCCGAATACCGCGCCGCGCTCGACCGGGCGCTGGCGGCCGGGACGGCGGTACTCGAACGCGGCGGCAGCGCGATGGACGCGGTCGAGGCGGCGGTGGTGGTGATGGAGGATGATCCGCACTTCAACGCCGGGCGCGGCGCGGTCTTCACCTGGGATGGCGTCAACGAGCTGGACGCGGCGATCATGGACGGTCGTACCCGCGCCGCCGGGGCGGTGACCGGCGTCACCCGCACGAAGAACCCGGTCCGCCTCGCCCGCGCGGTGATGGCCGATGGCCGCCACGTCTTCCTGAGCGGCGCGGGCGCGGACCAGTTCGCGGGCGAAAAGGGGCTGGAACAGGTCGACCCTGCGTGGTTCGCCACGCCCGAACGCCGCCGCCAGCTGGACGAGATGAAGGCGAAGGAGCTGTCGTCCTATGACGTCGACCGCAAGTTCGGCACGGTCGGCGCGGTGGCGCTCGATACGTCGGGGCACGTCGCGGCGGCGACCTCGACCGGAGGGATGACCGGCAAGCGCTGGGGCCGGATCGGCGATGCCCCGGTGATTGGCGCGGGCACCTATGCCGATGACCGGGCCTGCGCGGTCAGCGCGACCGGATCGGGCGAGTATTTTATCCGCGCCGGGGTGGCGCACGAGATCTGCGCACGGCTGCGGTTTCGCAAGGAAAGCGCCCAGCAGGCCGCCAACGCGGTGATCGCGGAGGTCGGCTCGCTCGGCGGGGATGGCGGGGTGATCGTGGTAACGCCGCGCGGCGAGGCGGTGTTCGCGCAGAACACCCCCGGCATGTACCGCGCCCGCGCGACAAGCGCCGGGGTGCGGCAGGTGGCGATCTTCAGGCAGGACTAGGTAATTTGACTTAGCTGGTGGGCAGGCCTAGCCTCTCCCCACTTTTGGTGCCGGAATTGGTACGGGTCGCCCGACTCCAGGGGAGAATGGGCGCAAACTCCGCGCAGGACGCACGGGGAAGCGCTCCAACAGGAGGATGACCATGAAAGCATTCCGCTGCGCGGCCCTTGCGGCCGCATCGCTGACCCTTGCCTTCGCCGCACCCGCCATGGCCGACGATCCCTGGCCGGTCGAATCCGGCGACTATGTCGAAGTCTCGATGATCGCGGTCGATGACGGCGCCGACCTGCAATACATGAACCACCTGGCCGGGCAGTGGCGCAAGGGGCAGGACTTCGCCAAGGCGCAGGGCTGGATTTCGGGCTACGAGATTCTCGCCAACCAGAACAAGCGCCCGGGAGAGCCCGATTACTACCTGATCACCCGCTTCCCGCGCTTTGCCGACAAGGCCGAAGAAAAGAAGCGCGATGATGCCTACTTCGCCCATATGCAATCGACCACGGCGGCGATGCAGGCCGGATCGGCCGAGCGTTCGAAGTACCGCCGGCAGCTGGGTAGCCAGCTGCTGCGCGCACTGACCTGGAAGCAGAAGTAAGGCCAATGGAAACCCTGAAATCCGGGCGGCGCGTGCCGCCCGGATTTCAGGTAAACTTGTCGGCCTTGCGCTTGCCCATCCGCATGCCTGCCTCCAGCCGCGCGCGCAGCTGGGTGTAATAGGCCTCCAGGAAAGCGCGCTCGTCGCCCGCGCCGGGGTTCCAGCCGATCTTGCGGCAGATCGCCTCGTGCACCGAAACCAGCGCCTCGCGCCGGTTCTCGCGCAGGACGCGCTCCAGCGTCTGAAGCTCGTATTCGCCATAGACCGACAGTTCCGCATCGCCAAAGCGATAGGCGGCGCCGGTCGCCGAGCTGGTGCCGGCACGCGCGGTTGGCGTGGTGGAGAGCGCGGCCTCCAGCCGGCGGCGCGGCGCCTCCACCACCCAGGTGCCGGCGATCAGGTCGCCTGCGCGCAGGCGGTCCTTGTTGAAGAAGGGGAACAGCGCGAAGACCATGAACCAGCCCATCGCCGCCAGCCAGGTCACGCCCGAAGTCTCCCCGGCGGAGAACACCAGCCCGATCGGCATGAACAGCTCGATGTCGCGCAGCAGGTTGCGGGCCAGCACCATTTCCGCGCTAAGCCGTCCGCCGTCGCGCGCGGCGATGCGGATGCCGGTCATCCGCTTGCCCGGCGTCGCCCCGCGTGGCCCCAGTTCGAAGAATAGGAAATAGCCATAGCGGAACAGGAACATCGCCGCGATCCACAGGATGATCACGAATTCCAGCGCGATCTTCAGCTGCGGGTCGGGATTGTCGATCTTCCCGCCGGTCGCCGTATTCAACCCGGCGGCGGCGATCAGCAGGACGACCGAGGTAACGCCCATCGCCACGCCCATGATCACCAGGTCGATCAGCAGCGCGCCAAACCGCGTGCCCCGGCTGGCGAGCACGGCGGGCAGCGCGATCCCTTCGGGCGTCACCTGCATCCGCTCGCGCCCGGCCCGGGCCTGGATCGCGCGCGCCGTCATGCCTCGCCCCCCTGCGGCGCGCGGCGAAAGGCGAAGAAATAGGACAGCCAGATCGCCAGCATCGATCCGCCGACCACGAACCTGCCCTGGGTATGGTCGATCAGCTGGCGGCCCAGCCCTTCGAGCATGCCTGCGATCACCAGCATGACGACCACCCCGGCCATGACCACGGCGGCGCGTTGCCCCGCCCGGGCGGCGGCTTCCACCACGGTGCGGTCCCCCGGAAAGGCCATCGACCGGCCAACGTGCAGCCCCGCTCCGCCAGCCAGCAGGATCGCGAACAGCTCGGTCGTGCCGTGGATCGACAGCCAGCCGATGAAATCGATCAGCAGGCCCTGCCCGTTGAACAGCCACAGCATGGCCCCCAGCGTGGCGGTGTTCTGGATCAGCAGCAGCAGCGGCGGCACCCCGAAAGCGAAGCCGAGGGCGAAACACATGATGGCAACGCCGGCATTGTGGCTGAACAGCGATGCGGCGAAGACCGACAGGCCGTCCTGCCCCGCATTGCCGAACAGCGTTGAGGACAGCACCTCACGACTGGCACCCGGCACACGTTCATCCTGGAAGCCGCCGGGGACCAGCGAATAGTACCAGTCCGGATCGGCCGCGCAAAGTTGCCAGCCGACCACCGTGCCCGCCGCCATCAGCGCGAAGGCGACCAGCAGTTCTGGCCAGATGGCACGGACCGCGCGGCTCCATTCGCCACCGAAGAAGCGGGCGAGCCAGCCCCACAGGGTCACGCGCGGACCATAGACCAGATACCAGGCGCGCTGGACCAGCCCCTCCAGATAGGCCAGCGTCGCGGCATCGAGCGAGGTCTCGCGCGCGACGGACAGGCTGGAGGCGACCGTGCGGTAAAGCACCGGCAGCGCCACAAGGTCTTCGTCCGACAGCTTGCGCAGCCGTCCGCGCTCCATCCGGGCGACGATTTCCTCAAGCCGCTGCCAATCGGCCTCGCGCTCTTGCCGGAACCTGTCGGAACGCAGCGCGGCGGCCTCGATCGCGGCCTGACCCGATACGGCGGGGTTGGGCGTCATCCGATCGCTCCCTTGCGCTTGATGGTCAGGTACTGGTCGATCAGCCTTGTGCCGATCTGGCCGTGGGGCGCCTCGACCACGTCGACCCCCAGCGCGCGCAGCCGCGACAGCACCAGCGCGCGCTGGCGCAGCAGGGCGTCGGCGGTGGTGGCCATGGCCAGTGCCTGCAGATCCTCCGGCGGCGCCTGCGCGATGGAATCCAGCTCCTCGTCGCGCAGGGTGACGAAGATCACCAGGTGGCGCGAGGTGAGGCGGCCAATGGACTCGATCATCAGTTCGGCGCTGGTCGGGTCGGTGAAGTCGGAGAACACGACGATCAGGCTGCGCCGCGCCAGCCGTCCGGCCAGCGTTGCCAGAGCCAGCGTGAAATTGGGCTCCTGCGCGTGATAGTCCAGCCCGGCGGCGGCCTGTTGCAGGCGCGGAAACTCGCGCGCGTCGGTGACGAAGGGGGTGAACAGTTCGGGCCGCGCGGCAAAGCCGAACAGGGCGACCTTGTCCCCGCCCTTCAGCGCGACATAGGAAGTCGCCAGCGCGGCAGAGACCGCGCGGTCGATCCGGGGCAGGCCCTCTACCGGCTCGCACATCGACTGGCCGCAGTCGAAGGCGAAGACGATCTGGTTGTTGCGCTCGGCCTCGAACTCCTTGGCGTAGAGGTGGGCGTGGCGGGCGCTCGATTTCCAGTCGATCCGGCGGCGGTCCATCCCCGGCTGGTATTCGGCCAGCGCCTCGAACACGGTACCTTCACCGCGCATCCGCCGCGCGATCAGGCCGAACTGCGCGTCCTTCAGGAAGGTCTGGAGCGCGGGCGAGCGCACGGCGGCAAGGTTCGGCCAGACGCGGACCGGCTGCTCCAGCGGGCGATGGAGTTGCCGCGCGCCAAGGCCCAGCGGCCCGGTCCAGCGCAGCCACAGCCCCTCGACCATGCCGGTCCCGCGCCGATTGGGGCGAAAGCCGATGGCGGCGTGCCAGTCACGCGGGGCGCTGCGCGTCATGCCCTGTTCGGCGCGGCCTCCGGTAACGAGGCGCGGATCGGCGGCCAGCGCGGCCTCGACCCCGCCCTGCCAGCCATCGCTGAAACGGGCGGAGAGGGTAAACTCGGCCTCCGCGCCCACTTCCACGTCGCGCGGTTCGATCAGGCGCACCTCACTTGCGGTTCCGGCCAACAGGGCGTCGACCATGATCGCCAGCAGCACCAGGGTTCCCAGCGCCGGCGCGGCGGCCCAGGCGCCGGGTACCAGCACGGCGACCAGCAGGGCCGCCGGCGCGGAGGCCGCGACCAGCAGCGCCGCGCGCGCCGTGGGAACGAAGGTGCCGCGCATCGCCACGTTCAGCGCGGCGCCTCGGTGCTTTCGACCAGTTCGGCGACCAGCGTTTCGACCTGCTTGCCCTCGATCTCGGCGGCGGGGGACAGCAGCAGGCGGTGGCGCAGCACTGATGCCGCCAGCGCCTTCACGTCATCCGGCAGGACATAGTCGCGCGAATCGAGCGCGGCGCGCGCCCGGGCGGCATTGGCGAGCAGCACGGCGGCGCGGGGGCTGGCTCCGGAGGAAAGGTCCGCGCTGACCCGCGTGGCTCGCACCAGCCGCACGATATAGTCGATCACGCTTTCCGCCAGGGTCACGGTCTTCACGGCTGCGGCTGCGGCGGCGATGGTCGCGGCATCGGCCACCGCCTCGATCCCCAGGTCGGCGGGGCGCTGCGGCCCGGCGCGCTCGCCAAAGGTGGCGACGATCCGCGCCTCTTCCGCCGCGCTGGGATAGGGCACCAGCAGCTTGAACAGAAAGCGGTCAAGCTGGGCCTCGGGCAGGGGATAGACGCCCTGGCTCTCGATCGGGTTCTGGGTCGCCACCACCAGGAAGCTGGCGGGCAGGGGGTGCGGCGTGCCGTCCAGCGTCACGCGGCGTTCCTGCATGGCTTCCAGCAGGGCGGCCTGGGTCTTGGGCGGGGTGCGGTTGATCTCGTCCGCCAGCAGCAGCTCGCAGAAGATCGGCCCGCGCGTCAGGGTGAACTGGCTGGTCTGGAAGTTGAACAGGTTGGACCCCAGGATGTCGCCCGGCATCAGGTCGGGCGTGAACTGGATGCGCCCGAAATCGAGCCCGAGGCTGGCCGCGAAGCACTGGGCAAGGAAGGTCTTGGCCGTGCCCGGCGGGCCTTCCAGCAGGACGTGGCCCTGCGCCAGCAGCGCGACCAGCAGCGCGTCGACCGTCTCGGTCTGGCCGACCACGGCCTTGGCGACCTGCCCCCTGATCCGGGCGGCGAGGTGGCCCACCTCGGGCAGGGTCATCGTCTCAGCGGTCATTTCGTCAGGATCCTTTCGAGCGAATGCAGGGTCCGCGCGGCGCGGAGCAGGTCGTGCGGGCGGCGCGCGGCGCGCAGGGTGGCGGCGGCAGCGGAAAAGGGCGTGGCACCGGGCGCGCGGGCGGCGAGCGCACGGTCGATCGCGGCTTCGACTGCGGCGGTATCGAGCCGGACGGGGAGGGCCAGCGCCCGCGCCAGCCGCTCGCGCGCGGCATCGGCATAGGGCGCGCCGATCAGGTGCAGGCGGCCCGTGCGGCGCACCAGCGCGGCGGCATTGGCGACCAGTGCGCGCTTGCCGAAAGCGATCGCGCGGCCCGCGACCAGCGGCGGGCCAAAGCGGTGGAACGCGCGCCACCCGGTCACCAGCGCGGCGAAGATCAGGCACAGCGTCGCGGCCAGGAACGGGGGCACGAAGGCCATCGACAGCAGGTTCTGCGAGCGGGCGTAGCCATTCAGCGTCAGGTCGAAGGCGACCTTCCTGTCCCCGCCGTCCACCATCGCGCGCACCAGCCGCTCGGCCAGCCGCGCGTTCACCTCGTCCGCGAAGCCGTAGTTGTTGAGGAGGTCCGGTTCGAACACCAGCACCACCGGGTAAAGCTCGTAGTCGGCCTGGTCCTCGTCCGGCACCGGGGCATGGCCGGCGGCAATGGCGCGCAGTGCCGGATAGTCGCCGCCATCGTCGAGATAGGCCGCCAGAACCCGCCCGTCCGATGCACCGACGACCAGCGGCACCAGCGTCTCGCCGCTGCCGGACAGGACCTGTTCGGATACCGGCAGGGCGCCCTTCAGGCCGGCCCCCTGCCAGAAGCCCGGCTGGCCGCCGCTGCGCATGGGCGAGACATCGACGGTGATCTCGTCGTGAAAGCCTTCCCACGAAGGCGGGCGCGCTCCGGCAAGGCGGACCCAGCCCTCGCGCGCCTTGCCCCTGGCGTCCTGTTCGCCGGGCAGCGCGATCCACTTCGGCGCGATGACCAGCGTTGGTCCCAGGTGGCGGCGCTCTTCGACCACGGTCTCGATTGCCTTGCCATCAGCGGCGGGCGGGGTCAGCACGACCAGCCCCGGCGTCTTGAGCGCGGCGGGCGATTGGACCCGGCTGACCGCATAGCCGCGCTTTTCGAGGTAGGTGGCCAGCGCCGCATAGCCGACCAGCCCCTTGCCCGAGGCATGGGCCTGCGCCGGGTTGGGCGCACTGTCGTCCATCCCGCGCCCGATTGACCAGAGCAGCACCAGGAAGGCAAGGCTGCCCAGCAGGACCAGTGCTATCCCGCCCCCGCGCGAGAAGGCGGCGCCGCGCGGCACGCTCATGCCATGGCTCCGCCGGCGGGCAGGCGTTCCAGCGCGAACTCGGCATAGGCGGCGCGCGCGGCCTCCCAGTCTTCCGCGCTCAGCGGCGCCAGCGCGAACAGGCTGCGCTCGACCCGTGCCGCGATCACCGCGAAGGCGCGGCGCGCGCCGTCGGGCAGGGCCGCGATCCCGGCAATCTCGCGCGCGGTGCTGGCGGGGTGGACCCAGTCCGGGCGGGCGGCGGCAATCTGCTGGACCGAGCGGCGCAGCAGCAGGCGCACCGCCTCGTCAAAGCGGGCCTGGGCGGCCAGGCGGTCGGCATCGTCCAGCAGGGCGAGCGCCTCGCTGCGTTCGGGCAGCCATTCGGCCTCGTCCTCCTGCCTGTTCCGGCGCGGGCGTTCGATCACCCCGCGCACGATCCGGTACACGGCATAAAGCACGGCCAGCGCGGCAATCCCCAGCACCGCCCATTGCAGCGCGGGCACGGACAGGCCCAGCGCCTTGCCGATCGGGCCGAGGATGTTGCCCAGTGCCTCGCCCAGCGACTTCAGCCATTCGGGCGGAGGGGCGGGCGGCACTTCCGGCGGGGGCGGGGTCGGCTGGAACTGGATCGCGGCGCTGTCGCGCACGGTCTGCCAGTCGCCCGCCGCGCCCTGCGCCGCCTCGGCGCCCTGGATCGCTCCTTCGATTGCCGGCCTGCTCACGGCTGGAGAGGTGGCACGGAGCAGGCACGGGAGCAAGTCCCGGTGCAAGTCACTGAAACTGCTACCCGCGCGCCAGTTCCTGCGGATAGGTGCCCAGCACGCGCAGTTCCTTGCAGTGGAACGCCAGCTCTTCCATCGCCCGGTCGACCGCCGGATCGCCCGGTGCGCCGACGATGTCCGCGTAGAAGGTAGTCGCCGCAAAGCTCGCGCCCTTCTGGTAGCTTTCCAGCTTGGTCATGTTGACCCCGTTGGTCGCGAAGCCGCCCAGCGCCTTGTAGAGCGCTGCGGGGATGTTCTTCACCTCGAACACGAAGGTCGTCATCGCGGTGCGCCCGGCAAGCGCGGCGGCGGGCAACGGTTCGCGCGCGAGGACGACGAAGCGGGTGGTGTTGTCCGCCGAATCCTCGATCCCCTCGGCCACGATCTTCAGGCCATACAGTTCAGCGGCGATGTGCGGGGCGACCGCGCAGGCCCGGGGATCGCCCATTTCCGCGACATAGGCCGCGGCGCCCGCCGTATCGGCATAGGCCATCGGCACGATCCCGCGCCCGCGCAGGTAGCGCCGGGTCTGGCCCAGCGCCTGGGGATGGCTGTAGGCGGCGGCGAACGGCCCATCTCCCAGCGCCATCAGCGCATAGGTGATCGGCACGAAGTGCTCGCCGGTGATGAACAGGCCGCTTTCCGGCAGCAGGAAGTGGATGTCGGCCACCCGGCCATGCTGCGAATTCTCGATCGGGATGATCGCGCGCCCTGCCGTGCCGTCCTTCACCGCGTCGAGCGCGTCCTCGAAGCTGAAGCAGGGCAGCGGCAGGCCGGCCGGATCGTATTCCAGCGCCGCGCGGTGGCCGTTGCAGCCTGGCGCGCCCTGGAACGCGATGGCCCGCGCCGGATCGGCGGCTGCGGCCCGGGACATTTCCTCGACAAGGGCGAGCGCGGGAGCGGGAAAGGAATGCATTGGCCGCCCCTAGGGCGCGGGCGCGGCGGAGGCAACATGTCTCGCGGAGTGAAGGACTTCGCCGATCCGGTTCCAGGCCTGCTGTTTCAGATGGAGCGGCAGGGTGTGCGCGGCGCTGCTGGAGGGGAGCACGATGCGTTCGGGGCAGGCGTCAAGCACGGCGTGGCGTGCCGCCGTCTGCCCGTTGCAGGCGATCAGGCGCAGGTCCGGGAGCCGGGCGACCAGCGCGCCAAGGTCTGTCCGTGCCGCCACGCTGAGTGCGCTGTCCAGGCTCCCCTTGCGGCGCCCCTCGGCCACCGCGTCCCACAGGGCGATGCCGGCGGCGCCGATCGCCTGAAGCCGGTCGGGATAGGGGAGCGCGGCAAGGTCGATGCCGATGGAGGTGCCCAGCAGCAGCCAGAACTGGTTGCGCGGGTGCGCGTAATAGCGCTGCTCGGCCAGCGAGCGGGTGCCCGGCAGCGAACCGAGCACCAGCACCCGCGCGTCCGGCGACCAGACCGGAGGCAGCCCTTGCAGCAGCGGCAGGTTCAGCGCCCGGGCACCCTTGGCACCGCGCCGACCGGGCGGGAGTGGCCGTGGTGGCGGAAGTGGCTTTCGTCGATCCGCTCGGCCGCTTTGGCCAGGCCCGCCGCTTTCAGCAATTCGTCGAGCTTGGCTTCCATGCGGTCGTCGTTCTCCTTCGAGGCGGGCGAGCCGATATAGAGGAAATAGGCCAGGCCGACCACCTGCCAGAGCAGCTGGAGGAATTCGGACTGCCAGTTCTCGAACGTGTCGCGCGCCATCTCGACCAGGTATGCGCTGGTTTCCGCCGGCACCCGTGCTCTGCCGCATCGGCAGCGTAGGCCTTCCAGCCGAAGTACCAGTGCAGGACGAGTGAAACGGCAAAAAAGCCCAGCGTGAGCCAGGCATAGGCATATCTGCGTAACATGGCGGGGCCTCCATGGAGATCGGCGGGGTGGCGGGGAGGAGTGGCCTGCTCCTCCCCGCCCGCGATCAAAGGTCCATCGGCGACTGGCTGTCGTCCTCGTCCTCTTCCTCGCTCGACTGGTCCTGCAGCGAGATCGGATCGGCGTCTTCGGATTCGCTCCACGCTTCGCTGCCGGATTGCTCCTGGCCAGTCTCGCACTGCTGGTCGTCCTGCCGGCTGATCACGGGGTCCTGGCCGTGGCCCTGGCGCTGGTCCTGGCTGGGGTGCGGCTGGCCGTCGCGGGGGCGGCTCGGGTCCTGGGCCGGGGCATTTTCGGCATTCGCTCCGGCATTCTGCGCGGCGTTCGATTGCGGCGCCTGGGGCTGTGACTGCCGGGGGGCAATATCGGTCATCGGGGTTCTCCGTCTTGCGGCGAAGTGCCGCTGTGGAGAACGCCGCAGGCTGGCTCGATGTTCCGTCCGGCCGCCTTCCCGGCCTCGCCGCCGACCATTGCCGCGTCGAGCCGCATGATCTCGTCCGGGTCGGCAACGGGCGTTCCATCGCCGTGGCGGTAGTGCCAGCGCCTGCCCGCACGGCGGCGGCGGATGGTCAGCGCATCGGGTTCGACATATTCAAGCCCGGTCGGCTCCTGCTCAAGTGACGTCTTGCCTGCCTGTCGCGTCATGTCCGTCAACGCCTTGACGGGGCGCAAGGTTCCCCTTTTCCGCCGCGCGCGGATGAAGCAACGCGCCGACCGCGCTGGCCAGATCCTCGAGCAGGTAGGGTTTGACCAGCACCGGCAGGCCGCCGTTCTCGGGCCGGTTCTGCTCATAGCCGGTGGTCAGCAGCACGGCGAGGCCCGGATGCAGCTGCCGCGCCGCATCGGCAAGGTCGCGTCCGTTCATTCCCGGCATGGCGATATCGGTGATCATCAGCGCGATCGAGTGGTCCGCTTCGAGCATGGCCAGCGCCTCGTCCCCGCTGCCGGCGGCGATCACCTGGTAGCCGAGCGTTTCGAGCGAGACCTTGAGCGAGTGCCGCACCAGCGCTTCGTCCTCGACCAGCAGCACGGTTTCCCCGCCGCCGATCTGGCATTGCGGTGCCTCGCGCTGCAGGGCGCAGGGCTGGGCCGCGGCAAAGGCGGGGAGCAGCAGGGTGACGGTCGTGCCCTCGCCCGGCTGCGAGCGCAGCTCAACCTCGCCGCCGGACTGGGCGACGAAGCCGTGGACCTGGCTGAGCCCCAGGCCGGTGCCCTTGCCCGGTTCCTTGGTGGTGAAGAACGGTTCGAACGCGTGGTTCAGCTGGTCCGGCGTCATGCCCGTGCCGGTATCGGCTACCGAGATCTTGATGCGTTCCCCCTGGCGCCGGGTCGCGATGGTGATCCGGCCGCCATCAGGCATGGCATCGCGGGCGTTGACCGCCAGGTTGACCAGCGCGCTTTCAAGCTGGGTCACGTCCACTTCGGTCCAGCCCGCTGCGGGATCGAGGTCCAGATCGACAGTGATCTTGCCGCTCAGCGTGCGCTCGAGCAGTTCGCAGGTCTTCTCGATCTGCGGGTTGATCTCGACATGGCAGGGCCGCAGCGATTGCTGCCGGGCAAAGGCGAGCAGCCGCGCCGTCAGGCCGGCGGCGCGCGCGGCGCCTTCCAGGGCGTTGGCGATCAGCGGGCCGATGGCCTGCCGCGCCGGGCCGCGCAATTTCAGCCGCGCCGCTTCCAGCGATCCGGTGATCACTGCCAGCATGTTGTTGAAGTCATGGGCGATCCCGCCGGTCAGCTGACCCAGCGATTCGATCCGCTGCATCTGGCGCACCGTCTCCTCGGCTGCCTCGCGCTCGACCATTTCGCGCTGGACCGAACGGAGCGCGGTTTCGAGTTCGCGGGTGCGCTGGGCGACGCGGTGCTCAAGCTCCGC
>Ga0208564_1000886_pt1 | contig 26230 bp, 15 predicted proteins | sample AD_UKC073_MetaG_FD_184439 | JGI IMG/M metagenome (GOLD analysis project Ga0208564, IMG submission 184439) | Active sludge microbial communities of municipal wastewater-treating anaerobic digesters from USA - AD_UKC073_MetaG (SPAdes) (version 2) | ecosystem: Engineered > Bioreactor > Anaerobic >... | reverse complement strand
GCGACGACGATGCCGACGGCGCTGGCCAGACCGAGCCCGCGCGTCGTCGGGAAGACCGACAACAGCAGGGTGAGGACGCCGAGCACGACCGTCGTCGCGCTGAGCAGGACCGCTTCTCCGGTATGCCGCAGAGCCGCGCGCATCGCGGCATACCTGTCGGGCTCGCGGCGCAACTCGTCGCGGTAACGCGAGATGAGAAGGAGGGCGTAGTCGGTGCCCGCGCCGAAGACGAGGACCGAGAGGATGCCGATCGTCGACTCGTCCCATGACACGCCGGCCGTCTTGAGGACGTGGGTGGCCAGCACGGCGGCCAACCGGTCGGCGATCCCGACGACGATGAGCGGGATCAGCCACAAGGTCGGGCTGCGATACGTGATGAGCAGCAGAAGGGCGACAACCCCGGCGGTGGCCAACAGCAAGCGGGTGTTGGCTCCCTCGAACACGGCGCCAAGGTCGGCCTGGACGGCCGCCGGTCCGGTGACCTGGACGGTAGTGCCCGCAGGCGGGTCGGCCTTGAGGGTGGTGCGCAGAGACTTGACGGCGGCAGAGATGCCTGCGTTGCCGGTCGCGGTCACTGGCACGACCCCGATCGCGGCGGTCTTGTCCTGGCTGATCACGAGGGGTCCCGCGATGATGCCCTGGAGGTGGGTCCGCAGCGTGGCGATGCTCGCCTCGTCGAGGGTGCCGGTGTCCGCCGTGTAGAGGACGACCGCGCTGGAGCCCTCCTTCTGGGGGAACGTCTGCAGGGCCTCAACGACCGCGGTGCTTTCGGCGCCGATCGGCAATCCGTCCAGGGCGCTCGTGGTGCGCGTAGCCTCTTTCATGGCTCCGATGACGCCACCCGCGACGAGCACGAGCAGGAGCGCGACGATCCAGGAACGACGACGGTGCACGATGAGGTCGACGATGCCTTGACCAAGACGAGTCATGGGAAGATCCGATCGGCTAGTCTGGTACTTCACAAACTAAGTAAGTAGATTACTAACCTAATGAGCGATCTAAGGTCAAGCCGGGAGCACGCACCGACCGGCAACCACCCAGGGGAACGGCCCCAAGCGCCGCTCCCCCACACGTCGTTCGTCAACGAGTGGCGCTCCGGATCGACCCTGCTCGCCCTGCGGGAGTTGCTCGACCTCGCCGACCACGTCAGCCCCACCATCGCCCGTCGCGCCGAGCTCGGGCACACCGAACTGCGCGCCATCGAGCTGCTCGTGCGCTCAGCCCACGGCCCCGTCGAGTTGGCCCGTGAGCTCGGTGTCACGTCCGCGGCCTCGTCCGGGATCGTCGACCGGCTCGAAGCTCGCGGGCACGTCCGCCGGGTCGCACACGCCACCGATCGGCGCCGCACCCAGGTCGTCCTCACCGAGTCGGCCCGTGAAGAGGTCCTCGGCCACCTGGTCCCGATGTTCGCCGCCCTCGCGGCGATGGACGCCACCTTCGACGACACCGAGAAGGCGGTTGTCGAGCGCTACCTGCGGGGAGCAATCGAGGCGATCAAGAAAATCCTCTGACCCCGGTATGCCGCGCGGTAGGGTCGGCCGTTCGCCGGTCCGACCGGCTGGTCAGGCCGGCTGGTCAGGCCGGCGGCGTCCCGACCGGCGGCGTCCCGGGCGTGCCTCAGGCCGCCGATTCGGGGAGGTGATTGTCGAGCCAGTCCACGACATCTGCCATGACCTCGTCACGGTTGGTCTCGTTGAGCACCTCGTGGCGGGCCCCGAGGTAGTAGCGGACGACCACGTCCTTGATGCCCAACCGGCGGAACTGGTTGACCACCTGTTGGACGCCCTTGGTCTTGTCGCCGACCGGGTCCTCAGCGCCGGAGAAGACGTAGATCGGCAGGCCCTGCGGGATCCGTGCGACCTGGCTGTCGGAGTTGATCAAGGCGATGCCACCGAGCAAGTCCTGGAACATGCCTGCGGTGCAGACGAAGCCGCACCACGGGTCGGCAATGTAGGCGTCCACCTCGGCGGGGTCGCGGGACAGCCACTCGAACGGCGTGCGCGCCGGCTCGAAGGGCTTGTTGAAGTTGCCGAAGGACAGCTTGTCCAGCAGCGGGCTCGGGGTGCGCTTGCCCCGCACCTTGGCCTCGACGGCCGCGACGACCTGGCCGACCTTGCCGAGCATCCCCGGGTCGCCCCCAGTGCCCGAGAGGATGAGGCCCTCGAGCTCGCCGCCGTGGCGAATCGCGTAGGTCCGGCTGAGCATCGAGCCCATGCTGTGGCCGAAGAGGAAGATCGGCAGTCCCGGCTGCTCCTGGCGGATGGTGCGGGTCACGGCATACAGGTCCTCGACGACCGTCGACCACCCGTTGGTGTCGGCGAAGAATCCAGCCCGCGCGAGGTCACCCGCGGTCTGTCCGTGGCCGCGGTGGTCGCTGGCGTACACGGCATACCCGGCGGTGGCGAGGACCTCGGCGAACCGGGCGTATCGGGCGGCGTGCTCAGCCATCCCGTGGGCGATCTGGACGACCGCCTTCGGTGTGGCGTCCGCCTCGGGCAACCAGCGGAAGACGTGCACGGGCGTCCCGTCGGTGGCGGTGACGGTAAGCGAGGTGGTCTGCATGGATTCCTCCGGGGAAGGGCTGAGCCGACGTGGTGAATTCGCGGGGCCAGCCTCCCACGTTGGGGGGTCAGCCGCGAAGCCTCAGCAGCGTCGACACGGGGATCGAGGTGGTTGCCTTGACGACCCTCGAACTCGCCGCCACGTCGTGCCAGCCCCGGTGATAGCCGGTGCCGTCGAAGAAGACCGAGAGATAGCCGAGATAGCACGGGGACCCCATAAGCCCAAGAACCAGGTGACGCGCGAACGCCCTGCCCACCCCGATCGGTTCCCCGGTACGGACGTCCTGAACCTCAATGCGCATGGCATTCTTGCCGATCGTGCGGCCGTGCCGGCCCATGGGGACCGTGGCGTAGGCAACCACCGCAGCCAGAAAGGCCAGAGCGAGCACGTAGCTGAGGGCCTGGCCGACACCGCGCCTGGTGTCCATCAGCGTGATGGCCAGGCCGAACGGGACCATCACCACCGTCAGAACCAGGCTGTCGAGCAGCTGAGCCAAGAAGCGCGCGCCGAGAGTTGCCGGGGCTGGAGCAACGCCCGCTGTGCCCTCCGCGAAGCTCGGGCCTAGCTCGGGCGGGGCCGCGCCCGCGTCGGGAGATGCGGCGAGGACCGCCAGCTCCGGCGAGCGCGTGATGTCATCCGCGCTCGGGTATGCCGTGACCCCGGCGCCCCCGAGCCAGTCGCCGTTCAGGTCGGCACTGGCGTCGGCCGTCGGCACGACAAAGTCGCCACCGCCGAGGCCCGCGGGCGGCATACCGCCGCGGGCAAGTTCCGCCCGTAGAGCCGCCCGATTGATGGTCCGTTCCGTCGCCAGCGGCTCGACCGGCTCGCTCGTCGGGCCCGCGGCATACCCCGAGGAGGTTGATGGCTGAGCCGATGAGCCCGCCGGGGGCGGTGCAGGTACCGCCGAGGCAGCAGCGCCGGCGACAGCTCCACAGCGAGGACAGGCGGGTGCGTCGTATGACGCCTGGTAGCCACACAGCCTGCAGATCACGGGCTTACTCCTTGGACACGCCGATACGTGAATATGACAAAGGGTGTGTCTCCCTTGCCTCCGACTTTGCCACCGCAACGACAAACAGCCTCGTCGGGTCGTCCGCACCCCCCTGCAAGCGGACGACCCGACGCTTGGCGATCAGGTAGAAGCAATGCCCTGTTCGGCAGCGTTCTGCAGGCACGTGGTGCCCATGGTCGCGACGTCCTTAGCCACCGACTGCAGCGACGGAACGTGCGTGTGCCACTTCGCGAGGAAGCGAAGCTTGTCGAAGCCCTCCCAGTTACGGCCGACATCGCCGACGATGTGCGTGACCTGATCGGTGATGCGCCCGAGAGTTGCGGATTGCGTGACGAGCTGAGCCCCTGAGGCGCCCACCGCCGCGACATCCATTCCGTGATCGAAAACAGCCATGATGCGATCCCTTCTAGATCCGTGTTGGGTTGGAGTTGGTCCGGCCAGCGCTACTTGGAGGTGCGCTTCTGCTGGGCGATCTCCTGGTCAAGAGTGGTCTTCAGGTCCTGGATGAACTTCGCCGCTGCCACCACCTGCTGGTGTTGGGACGAGCGCCACTTGTTGACGAATGCCACCGAGTCGTCGCCATTCCAACTGCGGTCGATTTTGCTGACCTCGCTGTCGATCTGGCCGGCGAGCGACACCAACTTGGCATGCTCCGATGCCAAATCAGCTGACAACTGCTCGCACTTCGGAACGTTCATTCCCAACCATGCCATGATTACCCTCCTAGGTCCCAAGACTTTGATGGGTCAAAGCCCTGAATGATTCTTGCGGGTCTTGCACTTCTTTCGATAAGGGAGACGCTACAGCGACTCACTCATCATGTCGATGGGGACAAGTCCCCGGATCGCGAACCACCGTACTCTGTTGTGCCATAGCCCTTTCCGCTCAGCGAACGATTTCCTCCACCTCCTTCTCAGGGAATCGCCACCTGCACGAGTTCCACGGTGCCCTTGGTGACGTAGAACCCTCGCCCAGCCGGAAGCTGTGACCGATCGAGGGAGGGGAGGTCCGTTCGGAAGGCCTGATTTCCCTCGCTTCCTTCCGGATGCAGCACAATGCCTGTGCGGCTGGTTCGCAGACGTGAAGGGAGCCCGTAGCTGCCACTGAAGAATTGGGCGTCCGCCTCGGCAACGACGAAATGGTCGCGCTCTATGCACACGCGCACGAGGTCTTCGACGTCCTCCTCCCCCGCGTCCGCAGTGAGCTCATCGACCCGCTCGAGAACCACGACGACCGGCGTGGAATCTGTCCGTCCCCGCAGAGCTTTGGCGAGCCGCCGGGCGCCGTCCACGGCCCCCTGGGGACCGACTGCGGTGCTCGTCCAAATGCCGAGAGATGCCACCGGAGAGGCCGCCCTCAGCGTCAGCAGGTGATACTCAGCGGTTGGAAGCGCCCTTCGAGTAGCGATGCAGACGGTCCGGACCGCCGTGGTGCGCCCGCTTCCCGATGGACCCGTGACGATGAACGTCCCGGACGGTTGGAAGGTCTGCGGGAGCAGGGAACTAGAGCTCACCCCCAGGACGGGGCGGTCACCGGCCATAGGCGGAAGTTCGCGTAGTTCCACCCGCTCGGCCAGGCTCTCGATGGCCGGAGCCGCGGCAACGCCTGCCCTTCTGGCGGCCTCGCCGAATTTCACGATTGCCCTCGCCTGCTTCGCCGGGTCCGTGGACCCCCCAAGGACCGCGACCTGGATCTCGTCGGTGCCGCGAAGACCACGTCCGGCCGGCGTGTCGGCGGTCAACACATCCCCCGCGACGCCCATCGACAAGTAGTCGTCTGAGCTCATCCGCATGACGATTCGAGACTGGATAGCCGGAGACAGGGAGGCGGGCAGTCCGCCCCTTTGGTCCACGGCGAGGATGAAGTGGATGCCAAGCGGCCGCCCGGCTGCAGCGATCGCCCCCAGTCGGTCAAGCCACTGATATCGACCGCTTACCTCGTAAGCCTGTTTCAGGGCGCTGGTCCCGTCGATCAGGAGGAAGATTCGAGGTTCGGCCGCCACGTCAGCAAGGCGTCGGTAATCGCCGATCGTCCCGGCGTTCACCGCCTGATAGGCCGTCCTGCGCCGATCGACCTCCTTCTCCAAGTGGGTGATCAGTCGCACGACACGCTCGTGGTCGGAGCCGTTGATGATGCTGCCAACATGGGGAAGCGACTCAAGGACGTGCAGGTCACGGTTTCCGAAGTCCAATCCGTAGACCTGGCAAGGGCCACCGTTGATGGTGTAGCCCGCGCCAACTGCGATCGTGCGCAGCAGTGTTGAGGTCCCCGAACCCGACACCCCGAAGACCGCCAGGTTGCCTTCCACATCGGGGCGGAACGACAGCGTTGGCTGTTCCTGACTGTCTGGAAGATCCACCATGGCGTAGGTGAAGTCGTCGTCGCGGCGCCTCGACGGCAACACGGCCAGGTCGTAGACGTTCGCCAGACTGGGCAGCCACGGCTTGCGGGGCTCAGGAAGTTGGGCCAGTTCAGCGGCCTCTTTGATGGAGGACACCAGTTTCTGAATGTCGGTTGGTCCCGGATTTGCTCCGGCCTCGTGCGGCTCTTCGTATATCCATTCCTGCGCTGGGCCAAAGGACAACGTTCGAACGGACACCTCGGGCGGAGGCGGAGTCGTCGAGGTCCACCCTCCCGCGTATCCCGTTTGGAACGGAGTGAGGCGAGCCGGCCCGCTCTTACTGACGGCCCGGCCAGGAACAGCGGGATCGAAGAACGCCGCCTGGGTAGACCCAAGCACGTCGTCGCTGTCTGACTCGTCGGCCATCCGCAGGGCGACCCGCAAGTTTGTGTTGGCTCGCAGGTTGTCCTTGATCACGCCGGCGGGACGCTGCGTGGCCAGGATGAGGTGCAGGCCGAGGGATCGACCGCGTTGGGCTACGTTCACGACGCCGTCCACGAATTCCGGCACCTCATGCACCAGGGCCGCAAACTCATCGACGATGATGATGAGGCTCGGAGGAGTGTCTACTTCCCCACGCCGCTCGAGCTCCAGCAGGTCCTTGGCCTTGTACGTCGCAAGGAGATGCTCTCGATATCGAAGCTCGGCAGAGAGGGAGATAAGAGCTCTCCGGACCAAGTGCGGGGAGAGGTCGGTGACGAGGCCAAGCGTGTGCGGAAGGTTCGTGCACTCCCGGAACGCGGAGCCGCCCTTGTAGTCAACCAGCAGGAAGGTGACGCGTTGGGGTGAGTGGGCGGTCGCCAGTCCGAGAATCCACGCTTGCAGCAACTCCGACTTACCCGACCCCGTCGTACCACCGACAAGCGCATGGGGGCCGTCTGCCCGAAGGTCGAGGCTGAACGCCCCCAATGCCGATTGTCCGATGAGTGCCCGAAGATTCGCCGGTCGGCGGTTCGGCTCACTCGCGAACGGGCCGGTGAGGATCGACCGCGACTCAGTCCACCGCTCGACGACAGAGGCATGCGACGTTGCCAGCTCTGACCCCGCCAGGGATAGCAAGGACACATGCCGGGGGAGGTCGCTGGAGTCCTCGCTACGCACTCCCGCGTCGACGAGTGGCGCCATCAGCCGAGCAGCTCCGGCGGCCTGGGCCCCCGTGCACGCCTGAAGCCGCACCGGCGTCACCAATTCGGACTGACGCACGTAACCGACGGTTGCGCCCTCTTCAACGACCACGTAGGCCGTGCAGACGGCTGGCAGGCGAGGTTGTCCCTCAGCGATCCACAGCACCGCGACGCCCTTGCCTAAGCCTCGCTCAGCGATGTCGACGAGCCTGCTGCGCTCGATGGGCGCGTCACCTTCGATGATGGCTAGGACAGTGGTCGACCAGGGCGCCGTATCCTTACTGTTTCTGCAAGCGATGAGCTCATCAAGTTGATCCGCGAGGGCGGTGCACGCCGGTCCGGTCGCCGCGAGATGCAGTGCCCCGATCGGCGACTGCGCCGAAGCCACATGCGGTAGCCACTTGAGGAAGTCCCAACTCGGCGCGGAAGCGGCCGACGCGAAGCTGGTGATGACAAGCTCCGCCGGCGAGTGCAAGCTGGCGGCCTGCATCACCAATGAGTAGGCGACAGGCAGTGCTGCGTCTCGCCGTCCTGCCACGCCGACGGCCCCATCAGTGAGCGGCGTCACGACGACGGGCACGTCGTCGATGAGTTCAAGTCCCGCGGTGGCCTTCTCCAAAGCCAGCCAGGCCTCAGCCTTCGATCGCCCCACCTGCGGCATCTCTGTCGTGCACCTCGATGGCAGGGCGCCAAGGCCAACCCGTAACTCAAGGTAGCGAGGCAGGTCCCGCCGCCGAAACCACAGTTGGGAGGAGCGCCGGTCGACCGCAGCTAGACACTCTTCGATGGCGGGATGCTCTTCATTCCGGACGTCATGTTCAATCAGTTGCTCCGCGCGAATGCGTTCAGTGATCTTGTCGACGTCCTCAAGGAATTCACGCATTGAGGCGGCGTACTCCCGCTTCGTATGCGAACGGCTCTCCATTGCACTGCCGAGCAACATGAGGGGCATGAGCAGGAAGAAGATCAACGATGATGCGTTCCCGGTAGTGAAGTACATGACGACAGCGAAGAGGAGCGGAAGTGTCGCCATGAGCCATGGCAAGGGCGCGCGTCTCGGCCGCTCGGGAAGCTCCGGAAGGGGGAACTCCTTAACGTCGAATACTCGACTGACCACTGGCGAGCGCGAGAAGAGAACCTGGTCGCCATCGAATCCCAAGACCCCGTTGGTGGCACTGCTCACCCGGGCCTCGTGCTGTTCGTCCTTCCACACCATGGCAAATCGGGTGTCGCCAATGACGACATTGTCCCCGGGTAGCAGTCGGGCACGAGTCACCGGCTGGCCACCGATCAACGTCCCGTTGGCAGATCCCAGATCAACGATCTCGACGACGTCCGTAACCACCAGCCTGGCGTGGTGCCGAGACGCGAGCGCGTCGCTGAGCTGCACCTCGCAACCTCGGCCCCGCCCGACGTAGGACGTCCCGCTGGGCACCGGGAAGGTTCGCCCGCGATCAGGACCGTCAAGGACGAGGAGGTCGAGGACAGCGTTAGCGCCGCCACCGAACCGGGCACCTACCCAGCCCAAGCGCACCCGGACGCCCGACCGCAGGCCGCTTTCCGAGACCAGGCTACGAGGATCAAGCAGCCGGGACGCCGGGTCCAACAGCTCGACTGTGTGCTGGGCGTCCGAGGACGGTAGCTCTTGTCTGCCCAAAGGATCCGACAGCGCCAAGCGTCGAGCGAGGTCCCCCACGGTGACCGAGGAATCGACGGTTGCGGTCAGATCGATGTCGCGGCCCTGGGCGTTGAGCGTGAGATTCAGTTTCACTGCACTCTCCATTGGGTGACGTCAAGCCAAACAACGGCTTCGTTGGACAGCAGGATCAGCGCGCATTCACCCGGGTTGACAACGGTCACGTCGCCTTGCACAAGGTGCCGCGGCACCATGCCTCGGACATAGAGCCAGGTGCCATTCCGGCTCCCGAGGTCCTCAACGAGGACTCCTTCGGGCCGCTGGCTCAGCCGGAGGTGACGGCGAGACACGGTCCGGCCGCTGTCGGGCACCCGAAGCGCCAGAGCGCCTGCGTCCGATGAGCCCTCCCCGGGCGCGCGCCCGATGACGACTGATCCATTGACGGCGACGCGCTGCCCGCCGGGGAGCACGATAGATGCCGCACCACGCGTCGATGCCGCATAGGAGTCGCCCTGAGGCTCGGGGCGGACCGGTATCGGTTGCACCGTGTCAGAGAGGCTGCCCCACCGAGCAGGCCTCCGCGGTTGGATATCCGATGAGTCGCGATCGGCAACGACCACCTCCGATGACTCTGCCAATGCCGGAAGCAGGTCAGGGAGAACGCCGTGACTCGGCACGCCCGCCAGCCACCAGGCGTCAGGAGGCGGCGGCCCTACCGCCACGATGCTCCTCTCAGGCTCGGCGGCTTCCTGGACGGGATCTCTTTTCGGCAGGTCATCGACCCCCTGTCCCTCTTCACGTTGTGGAACGCGCAGGGGTGGGGTCAAAGGAACTGAATCGTCACACGCGATGAGCCGAACCGTCGAGACAGCCCAATCGATGGGTGCATCCAGCAGGAAGTCCTCAGATGTCGGGCCGAAGCTCTCGTCTTGAGCCCCATGCACATCGACCCTCGCCGGACCGCGCACGAGGACCCGCTGAACCGGATGATGTTGAAACAGTGCGAACGCGCACTCTGGGTGTTCGTCAAGGAGCGAACCCAGCGCAGCCAGATCTGCGGCGTCGGCTGCTGAACTCAGCGACCGGACCACCGGCGCGCCCCGGTCTACGCGCACGTGGACCTGGAAGGCCGGACCAGCGACGTGGGTCCAGCCCACCGCGCCAACGACGTTGTACCTCACTCGACCCAACTCAGAACTCCCTGGAAAGGTTTGACCTCAGCCTGCCGATGGACCAAGGCGCACGCTGGAGAGGACCTTCTTGACCGTGGGGTAATCCCGATCTTCATGCTGCGCAAGACAAGACCCCGTGAGTTGCACCAGGAAGACAGGAATCGTCGGTTCTTCGGGCCTGACGACAGCGAACAGATGCACTTGCAGGATTCGACCCACGCGCTCATCCGTCCACGACAACTCGCAGCCCACCCATTCATGACCGCCGAACTCTGCGTGGAAAGATTCAGATACCGTCCCTTCCGGGCGGCGCGTGGATTCAACCGCCAGTTCGTCAAGCGCCTCGCCGACCTGCGTACCCTCGGGGCGCCGGTCGATGGTGACCACGACGTTCGTGTGGAAATCCGACTCCGCCACCGCTCGGGCCGCAAGTCTTGTCGTGAGCGTCGACACGGGTTCCCAGTCGTCCGGGACATCCAGGAGCACCTGCGGCTCGGCTGGGAACTTGGCACTCGGATACGTCAAACGCACCATCTTCGGGTCCTCTCATCCTCACGTGCGATTTGGCACGCGTGCGTTCGTGTGGTCAGAACTTGAACCAGCTGGAGACAGCCTTGGTGACGTTCTTTACTACTTCTGCCGGGTTGACAGACACCTCGATGTGCACCGATCCGCCAAGGCCGACAGCAAGACCTGCATCCACGCTGAACCCGACTTTGTCGGGCCCGAATGAGCCTTTGGCGCTGCCCTCTACGCCGATGCCGACCATGCCGTGCGCGCCGGCGGTTCCAGTGACCCCGCCGACCTCCATGCTCCCCTCGACGCCCGCTTCGGCCCCCAGGAAGGCCTTGCCTTCGGCGCTCGCGGTGACCCCGGAACCGTCCACGTGCAGGCTTCCTTGCCCACTCGCTTCCAGACCGGCCGAGGCCTCACCGTGACCCGTGGCCTTTGCTACTCCAAGGTCGGCGCTGGCATCCACGCCGCCCCGGGCACCGTCGAAGACCTCCCCGTGAACGTCCGCCGAGAGCCCGTCGGCCCCGAGCGAGGCACTTGCAGACGCCGACCCGCTCACCCCGACAGTCCCGTGAGCGTTCACTTCGGCCGAGCCAGATGAGTAGTGAGCTGAGCCTTCGACAATGTTCGCCGATCCGCTCACTTCAGCCTGGGCCCGCAAACCGTGCTCGTCCAAGACCACGTCTGCCGCGGATCTGGAGTGGCTCGTCCACGTGTCGACGGTGGCGACATAAGCGCCCCCGCCCGTGAGCCCTGCTCCGGGAGAGCCTCCGTTGGAAGCCTCCTGCTGTTCGCCGACGTTGAGGTCAATGATTCCGGCGAGGTCGGCGAGCAGCTGCGTCACCGACTGCAAAGCGGGCCGCACATCGTTGGCGTATCGAATGGAAGCCCGGGACGAGTCAGAACCAACCCATTGCTGGGCAACTGATCCCACAATGCGCGCGACATCCTGCTCCACACCACTGACCGTGCGAGCCATCCGGCGGAGGTTCTGGGACGCGTCCCTCAGCGCCTCAACATCAGCGCCCTCCGTAAATACCGTCATGATGTACACCCCCTGACTCTCATGTGTCTCTATTTCCTGTACGCATCGAGCGACGACTTGATGCCACTCACGTTGTGCCGCTCCACTTCGGTCTGCGCGGCCACCCCCACGGCGTATCCGCTCGCCTGGCCCGCCAACTGGCCGAGGCTAGGCAGAAGCGGAAGGTTCCCGAACGGGTCGGCTGCCCGGCCGATATCGGCGCCCGCGTCAGCTGCCGCGGAAGCAGAGCGATGAATCCGCTCTTGCGCGTCGACCGTCAGCGCGGAGGGGAGGCGGATCTGAGTCCCCACTGCGGTCGGGCCGATCCGCGCGTTCTGGAGCGTCGTCAACGGATCGCCATCGACGTAGTAGTTGTGGATGAGCCGATCACTCTGGGCAGCGGCGCTCGGGTTAACCATCGCAAGGGCCAACTGGATATTCGAATTCACTCCGGCCGCGTTGAACGTCATGGCCGAGGCGCCGGTTGCCAGGCTAGCCGCGGCTGCCAGGCCGCCCCCAAGGGAATGGCCGGTAAGGACGAGGTTGTCCGGCCCGATATGCGCCGCGACCGTCATGCTCATTCTGATCGCCTTCTCGTATTGACTTGGGAACAAACCGACGCCTTGCGCCACATCGGTCTTCCAGTCCTTCCACGACGTCGGATCCGTGCCGGCGAACGCCATCACGACATGGCCATCAGCGTCCCGATAGACAGCGGCTCGGAACCCGTCAGATCCGACCAAGTCCGTAGGGCTCAGGCCGAGCGACGACAGTTCTTCATCCGGCACCGGCGTCCATCCGGTCGGCAGCTGACCCTTCGAATCCCCGTAGGCGTCGGCGGCGAACGCCAGTAGAGCCGAGGCATTCCTGGCGTCAGTCACCTTGTCACTGGAGGTACCTTCGCCATGCCACCCTCCCTGCGCCGAAAGTGCGTGGGTGAACCCACCCTCTGCATCGGCCACGCTGTTGCTGGTGGCGCGCTGCTCCGCGGCGTTGGCGGCGACCGTCTGGGCCAGTTCCACCACCAGGCGTCGGCAGTCTTCGAGAGCCGGCCCGTAGGAGCGATTCCATTGATTCGACAACGAACGTTGGTCATTCCCGGACCAATGAGTAGCTAGTTGAATGAAGACAGCGTCCGTCGCTGCACGCGACATTCTAATCCGGTTGCCATATTCGTGAAGGAGTGACACGGATTCAGATAGCGCCTCGACATCAGCCCCTTCGGTCAACACCATGTCACCCGCCCCCTATATGCGCTTCGTCGGTTGAACCTAGGGCGAAATCTCGTCGGCGTCGATGGGGAGAAGTCCCCGGGATCGGACTGCTGCTCAGCCCGCGGGGACCGCCCGCTGCTGAACTGCACTGCGCCGGCGTTTCTGCGGCCCAGCAAAGGAGTGACAATCCGCCCGAGCCGCATCCTTATGCCGCGGCCTTTCGCAACTGACGGGACCCCAGAAGCGAACGCAGGCTCACAGCCGCTCGCCAGCGCTGCCAACGGGGATATGTCGACGCCATGGCCCTGCGGGCCCCGTCGACGCGCGACCAGTAGTCCGCGACCTCCGCATCGGACGGCTCGCCCGGGCCGAAGACGCCAGCATCGGCCGCATCCGCAAGGTCCTGAACCCCCAACGCGGACAGCCCGATCCCCTGCTCGCGCCGGGTTGAGGCCGCGGGGACAGAAGCGCCGAGATCGGCCGCTCGGTCGACGATCTCGCGCCAACCCCCTGCCATACGGGTGGTCGGGGCCCCTTGCGACCGTCGCCGACGCCGACGCGTGCCCTTGGCCAACACGATCACCGCGCAGGTCCCGAGCACCACGGCCAGCGGCGGGCCGGCGAACCGAGCTGTGGTCAGAAGCCACGCCGGCATGACAAAGCCGGGGTCCGTCGGACCGTCGATCAGCCCCTCGGCTCCGGCATCGGCCGTCCCGAGCGAGTCCGCCGATCCCGGCGGGCGCGACGCTGGCGGCGGCGGCACGACCTTGGTGTCGAAGTCTTGCGCAGCTGGAGGCTCCTGCTGGTCGGGCTTCTTGGTGCGATCCGGCATGAAGACCGTTTCCGGCACGCCGACCCAGGACCCATCCGAGGAGAGCACCTCCACCCAGACGTGCACGTCCTGGCCACGAACGGCGCCACCTTCGGGCACGGTCGCCCCGACGACAACACGCGCCGGAACACCGAGTTGGTTGGCGACGAGCGCGAACACGGCGGCATACTGCTCGTCGTTGCCGACCGGCTGCTTGACGTTTGCGAAAGTGAGCAGGCGACCGACGCCGTGACCCGGCAGGTACTGCACCTCAGCCGCCGTCGTGCCGTCGCTGTAGGCCCCGTTCAGCTTGAGGTGTTTGGCGACACTCATCAGTTGCGCCCACGGGTCCCCTTGTCCCCCACCCCATTTGGTGGCCTGTGGCGCGAGGAAGGCGAATGTCGAGGCATCCATGAGAACACCGCTGCCGGGGATGAGGGAGCCGTCCCCGCTCACTGCGTTCACGCCGCCGGACACCTGGACGACGTCGCCGGCGCGAAGCCGATCGGGAACGATTCCCTGGCCGAGGGCGAGGTTGTAGCGCAACGAAGCGGCATGTGCGGCGGCGGTCCCACCCGCGAACTCCACCCGGGTCGCGGGCCCAGCGGCGGGGAGCCAGACGTTGAGGTCACTGATCGCGGCGTATGCCGCCTCGACCGTCACTGTGTAGGTCTTCGGCTCCGCGACCGACGGCTGCTCGATCGCCGTCCCGACCCGCTGGTACGTGTCCGGGCGGGTGGAGTCGGCCGAGGAGTTCCCAGCCGTCCAGGCGGTTCCGCTATAGGCGTCAAGCGTGGCGAAGCGCAGCCGTGTCCCCGCCGGAAGACCGCTGACCGACAGCAGGGTCTGGTCCCACAACAGCTTGGCGCCCTCGGTGTACTTACGGAAGCCGGCCACCGGGCTGGGGTAGCTGGTGGGATCGAACGGTGGCTCGACATAGGCACGCAGCACGACCCGGTCGCGAGCATTCGAGCCGGCGAGGGCCGGCGCCACGACGGTCGCCGCGGCCGCGGCGACCGCGAGGAGCGCGGCTCCCGTGATGACCCGAGCGCGGCGCCCAGCCGACTCGGACCCTCCGACGGTGACCAGGGACAGTCGACGTGACCGCACCACGACCCAGCCAGCGGCGAGCACGGCAGTCCCGAGACCGATCGGAAGCGCCGCGGCCGGAGTCCGAGTGCCTAGAAGGATGACGATGCTGGACACAGCCAACGGGGTCAGCACGGCCAGCCAGGGCAGCCGGGTGCGGCGCGCAACGGTGAACCCCACCGTCCCCCCGAGCAGGCCCAAGAGGTAGGGCAGGACGACCAACTGGCCCGACCCGTCGACCGGCGGCAGCGTCGTCAGCATGTCCTTCCACCCGCCGATCGCCACCGAGGACAGGCCAGTGATGGACGAGCCGGTCGGGACGACGCCTGCCAACAGACGCTCGCGGACACCGACGAACCCACCGACGAGGAAGTAGGCCGCGATGACCAATCCAGCGATGACGATGATCGGCTGGCGCAGCACGTTGGCGACGTGTGACAACCCAACCCCGAGCAGGATCCCGAGGATGCCCGCGGCCAGGTAGATCGGCGTGTCGAAGGTGGTCCGGAACCCGACGAGGGCCAGGACGAGCATGCCGACGAGGAAGCCCGCGTCGACAAGATCGGGTTGGGTGGGCGCCAGCGCCTTCATTCGGGTCGACGTGGTCGCCCACATGCTGGGGCGGGATGCACCGATGACGGTCATCGCGACTGACCTCCTCGCAGGATGATCGGCAGTTCGGTGAGTCGGCCAAGGGTGAGGATCGTGATCGAGCCGACGCTCGTCATGCCCGCCGTTGCCCCTTCCTCAACCTGGAGGGCGATGACGTTCACCTGGGGCGGGAAATGGCTCGCGGCATGGCGTATGCCGCCCAACTCACCGAGCGAGCCCGTGGCCATCACGACGACCGAGATGTCCGGCGACAATTTGGCCAGTTCCCGTGCCGAGTCAGCCAGCGTCACCCCATCAAGCTCCGCGCGAGAGAAGACGTCCAGCGCCATCGGCGGGTCGGGGTCGACGGCTGCGAACCGGCCCGCCGCGACGCTGAGGTCCATCTGGTCGCGAACAGCGCGCACGGCGACCGAGGCACCGGCGGAGACGGCGAGCTCGAAATCGTCGCCCGCGGCATACGCCATGCGGTTGCAGTCGACGATGACGGCGACGTGCGAGCGCCGGGTGTCGAGGAACTGCCGGACGAGGAAGGGGCTGCCGGTCGGACGCCCGGCGAGCTTCGCCGAGGACCGCCAGTGGATGTAGCGCCGGTCGTCCCCGGGGGTGTACTCGCGCAAGGTGTGGAAGGCGAGGTCGGTCATCGAGATGTCGTTGGTGGAGTGGCCCTCGAGGTCCCGCAGCAGGCCGGAGCCGACCGGCTCGACCGGCACCGTCTTGGGATGCACGAACAACTCGACCGGCTCGGTCCAGGTGACGCGACGCGACACCAGCCCGAACGGGTCGCCGCGGCCGGTGCTCAGCGGACCGACGGTGATGACGCCACGCCGGTGGGTGGGGATGATGACCGGCTCGTCGTAGTGGTCACCAGCGGAAAGGGTCGGGAGGTGGAAGCGGGCTGAGTTCTGGCCGACAGGCAGGTCCAGGTCCAGCGGCAGCACGGGCCGCGCGCCGTCGTTGACGACGCTCACTCGCGCCGCCGCCCCGCTGCCGACGATGACCCGCTGCGGGTGTAGGTCAAGGTCGACCTTGAGCTTCATCCGCCCGAGCGTGAGCAGCCCGGACAACAGGAGGAGAAGGAGCCCGAAGGCGGCCAGGTAGCGCGGCTCGGCCCAGCCCAACGCCCACCCGACCAGCCAGGCCAAGGCGCTGATGACCAGGACCGTCCAGCCGATGGGCGTGATCGAACGCAGCACGACGACGATCGGCGCGGTCACCGGTGCCACCTTTGGCGCGATCGCGGCCCACGCATCCTGCAGCCACTCGCGCGCCTTGCCCAGCCGCGTGGTCAGGCCGCCGAGGCGTATGCCGCGCAGCCCCCCGAACGTGGGAGGCGGCATACGCCCCGCCTCGCGATTCACGCGATGAGTTCCCTTGCGTGCCATGCCGGTTCGGGCCTTCCGTCAGACGCGTTCGGTGGGCGCAGCCACCTCGGCCAACAGGTCGTCGATGATTCGCTCGACCGAGACGCCGGTGAACAGAGCTTCGGGTTCGAGGATGAGCCGGTGTCCCATGATCGGCAGGGCGAGGTCCTTGATGTCGTCCGGGAGGACGAACGTGCGGCCCTGACTGATCGCCCAGGTCTTGGCACAGCGGACGAAGGCGAGGCAACCGCGGACCGATAGGCCGAGGCGCACGTGGGTGTGGCGCCGCGACTCCTCGGCGAGGTGGCTGATGTAGGCGAGGATCGCCGGGTCGACGTGGACCGCGTTGGCGAGCGTCGACATCTGAGCAACCGCGTTGGCCGAGATGACGGGGGTCACGGTGGCGCTGCGGTCCCGGGTCGCGGCCTGGGCGAGCAACTCGACGGTGACCGCATGGTCGGGGTAGCCGATGCTCGTCTTCATGAGGAACCGGTCGAGCTGGGCCTCGGGCAGTCGGTAGGTGCCGGCCTGCTCGATGGGGTTCTGGGTGGCGATGACCATGAAGGGACGCCCGACGCTGTGGGGCACTCCGTCGACGGTGACCCGGCCTTCCTCCATGACCTCGAGCAACGCCGACTGGGTCTTGGGCGAAGCACGGTTGATCTCGTCGGCGAGGACGATCGTGGCGAAGATCGGCCCACTCTTGAACTCGAAGGTCTGCCGCTGTTGGTCGTAGATCGTCACGCCGGTAACGTCGCTGGGCAGCAGATCCGGGGTGAACTGGATCCGGCTGTGGCTGCCCTGGACCGTGTTGGCCAAGGCGCGCGCCAGCTGGGTCTTGCCGGTTCCCGGGTTGTCTTCGAGGAGCAGGTGCCCCTCGGACAACAGACAGGTGAGGGCGAGTCGGACCGGGCGGTCCTTGCCGCGCACGGCGACCTCGACGTTGGTGACCAATTGGTCGAACGTCTTGGCAAACCACGCGGCCTGTTCAGCGGAGATAGTCATGCGAGTCCTTTCGGTTCGTGCGAGCGCAATGCTCAGTACCAAGTCATGGATCCGGAAGTGCCACCGCACGTCACCGTCAGCACGCGGCCCGGCCAGCCGTAATAGGCATAGGTCTGGCCGTTGAAATTCGCCGGTAGCGTCTGGGTGTACCAGGCACCGTATACGCCGTTGTCACTGAACGTGCAGGAGACGCTGCTGGTGAAGTTGGTGAGCTTCACATTCACCCAGGCACACGATGATGAAGAGCACCCTGTGCCCGTGTGGTTGGCACCCTTGGACACCTGCACGATCGGAGGTGGAGGCGGGGTGGTGACGTGGTCCGGGCCACGGTTGACGATGGGACGGCCCTTGCCGCTGCTATCAGTGAGCGCGAGGGAGAAGTCGCTGCTGTAGCTCCAACCGACATCGCCGAGGTTGAGCGTGGTCGAGTAGTTGTCGGTGAAGTCAGCGCCATGCGACCAACCCCGGTCGTTGGTGAGAGAGAGATGCACGGGGCGCCCGCCCCCATTGGCCGACACGTTGACGAGCACCGTGTTCCCACTCGTATAAGCGTCGAAAGCCGAGACGCTGGGATTGGTGTAGGGCTTCTGCGACGCGGAGTTGCTGTTCGTCCCACAGGTCGTCTCGTTACAGACCACGGCCGTGAAGCCGTGGGAATTCCCGTCGTAACTCACCGTGAAGGTCTGGCTCGAGGATTGCCCGCCATTCGGGCTTTCGGTCTTCGACGACCTCAAGGTGCCACCCTCGTAGATCTTCACCGTCGAGCTCGCCCCACGCGCGGCCACCGTTGTGTAGTTCACCGTGATCGAGTTGATCGAACCCGGCTCAGGAGCCGAGAGAGTGGTGATTGCCAGCGGAGTGCCGATCGCCTTGAAGGTTGCCGCCGACCCCGCAGTGGTGTGCGCTGCGCCGCCGGTCGCGTTCGTGGCGGTCACGGCATACTGATAGGTCGTGCCGTCGTAGGTGACCCCGTCGTCGTTACAACTGGTCGCCGTGACGTTGCTGCACACCGTCTTGGGGCCAGAGCCCCCGGTGCGATTCACCGTGTAGGTGACCGGCCCAGGGCCGTTGGGGTCCACGGCCGGCCAGGCCAGATGGACGGCAGCGGATGCCCCGCCGGCCATCGCGACCGAACTGACCGTGGGCGCCGCTGGCTTCCCCGGTGCCCCGGACGACTGCCCCTGCGTCGATGCCGGAGGACCGGCCGAGTAGTCGTTGATCGCCACGATGGTGAAGTCGTACTTGTTGTTGTTGACCAGGCCGGAGGCGGTCACCGTCGTCGCCGGGGCCTGGACGCTCGTGCCTCCGCCGCCGGACCAGGTGATCTTGTAGGACTGCACGGCACTGAATTCGCCGCTGACGGCATTCCATGTGAGGGTCAGCGTGTGATCGGCCGGGTTGCTGGCCTTGAAGTTCGTCACGGCCGTGGGCGCGGCGTCAGGGCGGGCCTGGGCCGACGCGTCACTGTCCGGGCCCCAGCCGGCCTTGTTGTGGGCCTTGACCTTGAAGTGGTAGTAGGTCCCGTTCACCAGACCTGCGGTGATGTTGCACGGGCTGGCCTGACAGGTCTGCGTCTTGCCGGTCTCGACGACAGTCACCTGGTATTGGTCGATCGGCGCGCCGTGGTTGTCCGGCACCTTCCAGGACAAGTTGACCGCATGGGACTGCACGACCGTCCCGATCTGCGGAGCCCCCGGCTTGTCCGGCACGCCGAAGACCGTGATGGTGACCGTCCCGGTCACGTGTCGGTCGGTCCGGGTGAGGTCCGCGACGTCGGTGACGACCACCTTGAAGACCATCGTCCCGAAGGAGTCCTTGGCCGGCGTGATCGTCAAGGTGCCGCCGGAGTGGTTCTCGGTGAACGGCATACCGGAAGTTTGCGAAACCGATACCACCCCGTAGACGGGGTCGACGAAGCGGGAGCGGACGTACTTGGCCAGTTGCACGGTCGCCGCCGTGCCCTGCTGGATCCCGTCGAGCTTGACCGCCGCGAAGCTCGCTTTGGGCAATGCCAAGACCTCGACGGGGATGATCGCCGGCACCGACTTGGATCCCGCCACGGTGACCTTCAACTCGCCCGTCGTGCCCGGGAGAGCCGAACTAGCTGCGGTCACGGTGATCTTGGCTTCTCCATTGCCGTCGGCCTTGACTCCGGCGATCGCCTTCTGCCAGTCCGCGGCATACCGAAGGCCGGCTCGCTCCTCCACCGAAGGCGTCCAGACGTGGCACATCGCGGTGATGTTGAGGGTCACCGGGCTGCCACCCTCGTAAACCCCGATCGGGGTCGTCGGGCAGCGCAGGACCGGCGTGGGATCCCCCACCTGCACAGGGATCGTCACCGTCGTGATCTTGCCGGCTGGGTCGGTGAGGGAGGACCCGTCCATCACCTCGAGGGTGATCGCGCCTGGGCCGAGGTAGTCGCTCAGGCCCGAGACGGTGAGCTTGGTCGAACTGTCGGCGGCAACGCCCACGAAGGACTCGGGTGACGCCGCCATCTTGTCGGAGGTCGTCGCCTGGACCTGGCGGCCCGACGGCGAGGCGACGTAGTCGCCGAGGTCGACCGTCACCTTGCCGTTCTGGGGGACCGCGATGGTCTTGCCCGACTTGACGAAGGGCAGACCTGAACCAGCGCCCGGAACGAAGATGACGGCGGTTCCGGTCGCCCCATCGGCATCGGTGATTTCGTAGGGAATGACCGCCGGCGTGGGTGTCACGGGCAGGGTGACCGACCCGCCGCTGATCGTCGCGGCGGCCAACCCCACCTTGGTCACCTTCAGCGCCGACTCCGGACCGTCGACGTCATAGTCCTTCTCCAAGACGTTGACGGTCGTCGACGTGGCGCCAGGTTCGACCTTGGCGATGTCGTCGATGGCCACCGGCGGGTTGTTGTACCCCTCTTGGGACCTGATGGTCACCGGAACGGGCGCGCTATCGCCCCCGCTGTTGGTCAACGAGTAGGCGATGACCTGAGCGTCGGCCTTGGCGTCCTGCACGGTCGTCTCGATCGGACCGGTCGGGGACTTGAGCGACGCTCCTTGGGGAAGTGAAGGGTTCGTGCGTGCGAGGTCCAACACGGTCGCCGGGTCGCTCGGGGCGACCAGATCGTTGGCGAGCACGTTGACGACCACAGCCGCCCCAGGCTTGGCAATCACCGTGTCTGGCACGGCGACTGGCGCGAGTGGCGCCCCTGGCGACACCACCGACACCCGGGCGATCGCCGAGCCGGTCTTCCCGTATCGGTCAGTGACCACGTAGGTGAACTGGTCGGTGCCCTGACCCACCGGATACGCCTGGTAGGTGATCGAGGTCGGCGACGTGCCGAGGATCCGACCGAGCTTGGCGCCCGCACCGACGGCAACGACGGTCGTCGAGTCGCCGTCCGGGTCGATGCCACTGGTGGGGACAGGGATCTCGATCGTGTCGCCCGAGGTGGCCCGGCCTTCCACGACCTGCGGCTGGGGAGCCTGGTCGGGAGAGGTCTCCGACGGCTGGGGGTTCACGGTGACCCAGAGGTTGCCGCGAACGAGCTCACCCGCGTCGTTCTCCGCCGTGTATTCGACGCGAACCGTCCGCGGGATGTCGACCTTGGCCGGCGCCACATATCGGACGGCGTCACGGGCGACGTAGGCCTTCCCCAGATCGACGCTGGAGCCACCCGCCGACGCTGGATCGAAGACCTGCAGCTGACCTGGGTTGGGCGCATCGGTGATGTTGGAGGCCAGGTGCAGGAACGCACCGCTCTCGGTCGAGTCGTTGTCCAGGACCGAGATGAGCGCCGAGTCACCGTCGCGAACCGTCGCGTAGTCGTCTTTGGTCCGCGGCGGGTCCGGCGACACAGCAGGAAGCTGAACGACGGTGACGTCACCGGGGACAACCGTCCCCGAGCCGTTGGACACCTGGTAGCGGACGATGACGCCCTTGCCGAGCGAGTCCTGGGTGGGCGTGACCCGCAGCCACCGACCCCGGACGACATCGACCTGGACCGCGTCGGCGCTGTCGGTGTCGGGTTTGGCCGACACCACGGTCAGGAGCCCACCGCTGGGGTCGACATCGTTGGCGAGCACGTCGACCATCACCGGGACCTGCCCGCGGACCGCCCCGAAGTCGGGCATCGTCACGGGAGGGGCCTGCTTCTCCGGCGGGGTGACGATGTCGACCCGGATCTGCCCAGGGGAGAAGGCCGCTCCACCGAACGCGGCCTGGTAGTCCAGCAGGAAACTGCCCGCCTTGTCCGCGGTCACCGTGACCTTCCCGGATTTGAGCTCGGTGTCCACGGTCAGGTTGTCCTTCGGCGCGATGGTGCCCGCCAGGGCCAGGACCGCGTTGGCGTTGCTGGGGTCCGCCCCCGGCAGGTCGTTGTCCAGCGGGCGGATGACCAAGGGCACGTTGACCAGGCCCTGAACGACGTCCGGTTGGGTGATCGCTGGTGCCGCCGTGGGTGCGGTCGCCTCAAGAACCGTCACTGTCATCTTGCCGTCGACGACCTCGCCCACGCCATCAGACACCTGATAGGTGATCTCCACCGGACCGCTCGAGCCCTTAGCGGTGGGCGGCGGGGTGAAGTCGAGCTTGCCGTCGGGCGTCGCCGCTACGACCCCATCCGCGACCTTGGGGTTGACGACCTGGACGGGGTCGCCGTCCTCGGGGTCGCGCCAATCGTCGGTGACCGGGATGGTGAGGGTACGTCCGGCAACCACGCTGAAGGCCTTCGGCTGGTATGCCGTGCGCAGAGCAGGCTTCCCGTTGTCCGAGGGGCCGCGAACCGTCACCGACACCTGCGCCTGCGCGGTTGCCTGCGTGCCGTTGTCCACCGTGTAGGTGAACTGCAGGTCCGACGCCTTCGCCGGCAGGGTGAGCAGCAGGCTCTGCCGGTCAGGGGCGACCGTGAGGCTGACGCCCGACTGATCCACCGGACTCACGCTGACGATCGAGAGGATCCGTCCGGCGGGGTCGGCATCGTTGTCCAGGACGTGCAGGATGGTCGTCTTGCCCGGTCGTGCGCCGAGCCCGTCATCGACCGCTTTGGGCTTGGTCTCCTTGTTGGCCGCGGGCGTCTCCTCGGCCTTCTTCGCGTTGGCGTTGTCGCGCTTGATCGCCTCTTGGATCTGGTCCCAGTTGTCCAGGCTGCGTGCCGTGTCGATGTCGAAGACGCGGCCGGTCGAGGCGTCGTTGAGCACGAGTTGGTCACGGTTGATGCGGAACACCGGCGCCTTGAGGACCGCCTGGCGGTCGATCGGTTGAGGGGTGGCTGCCGCGTTGTCACAGGAGCGAGCCAGCGCACCGGGGGTGCCGGCCCACGCGGCATACACACAGGGACCGAGCCGAGCTGGGGCCGCTGGAGCGCCCGTGCCCGCGGCGAACAGGGGCCTGACCTCGCCGCCTCCGAGTGGCACGCTGAACAGGCCCTTGCTGGTCGCGTACACCACTGCGTCGGCGGCCGGTCCGGGCTGCTGCAGCCGGGTTGCGGGATCGGGTTCGCCGAGTGAGACGCTCCGGTCCCCGATCCAGAGGGTGCCTGCTGATCCGTCGAGGGCGACGAGAGTGGTCCCCACCGCGGTCAGCTGTAGGTCGGTCCCGCCGCCGGTGCGATCGCTCACGACGGGCGTCTCGAATCCGCTCGGCGTCGGACGGACGGCGACGAGCTTGCCAGCCGACGACGCGGCATACACGCTGCCGTCGACACCCACCGTCATGGCGAGGCTGCCGCCGACCGACGCTGCCGTCTTGCCGCCGGTCGAGGCGGGGTTAGCCGCGCCCAGCTCGATGAGTGCCGGCAACGTCGAGTCGAGGACCTGGACATCGGCGGACTTCGCGTCAACGCCATAGCGCGAGGCCCGTACCTTGCCGGACTTGGGGTCCAGGATCGCCAGTGTGCCACCGCGCAGCTCGAGTTGGCTGTCCTGTGCCGCGGGAACGGCGCGGTCACCGATCGCGACGCCACGCTCGACGTCAACCGGGAGCAGGCGTCCACCGGAGCGGTCCCAGGCCACCACGACACTGCGGTCCTGGCGGATGTCGAAGGCGAACGGCGGAGTGGCCCCGCCCGGGGTCGTGAAGTAGGCGTCGATGCTCCCGGCGGCTTTGTTCACCCGGCCGAAGTAGCCGTCCAGGTCGTTGGTGACCCAGATGCCCGAGTCGTGCACATCAAGCTGGCGGACCGGGTTGCCGTCGGACAGGACCGCGAAGGCGACCAGCGAGCTGACCGCCAGGATGAGGACCGAAACGGCGGCGACGAGACGCGCACGATGACCACGCCACATAGTGCATTCCCCCCTGTCGGGTGTTCGCCTCGAACTCTTCCAGCCGCCTGGCTTGGAGGTAACCCGGTATTACCCGGGTCCTGGCGACGGGATCCCCCGATCCGTCGTCCGCGCAGAGTCGCGACTCTTGTCATCACCTGACGGACAGAAAATGGACGTTACCCCGAGAAACGAGTCCTCGCCATTCGAAAGTTGCGTCAGGGACCGGTGCCGACCAGGAATCAGTGAACTCCATCGACCTCAGGGAAGGAGCGCGAGATCCTGCCGTGTCACCAGCCGAGTCGCCAGGGCGTATTCGACCAAGCGGGCCCGGCGCGAGGAGGCAAGCCGGTCGGTCGACCCGTGCAGACCACGCACTCCGGCGGCGGTGAGCTTCTGGCAGACGTTGTCGATCTTGCGGTTGAAGCGGGTCAGGGTCCAGCCCAATCTGGTTGCTGCCTCACTTGATTGGGGAATGCTCGACGCCCCCGGCTCGCCCTTGACGAGAGCCCGTTCACACAGTGCCACCAGCAGAAGCCGTTGATCGGGGGTCAACGACACCCTCCCAATCGTGGTCGCGCCATGCGGAGTTTCGGAGAGGGCAGATGTCGGTTCGTACGGCGCCGTAGGCAAGCGAATCTCGAACTCATACGTCGTTGGCCCGGCGGTGAACCACACGACAGTTTGGGAGAAGACGACCGGCATCCGGGCGCCGGGCGGAAGCCAGGCGTTCACTCCCCCGTCGGCATCGGCAACGGTGGCCGCGAGATGGTTTCCGATGTTGGCCAACCACCAGACACCCTGGGCGTGACTCAATTCAAGAAATCGTCGATGCAGAAAGAGATTGTCGTCGATGACGACGTCGCCCTCCCGCCCCAGGACGAGGGTCTCTCCCGGCTCAACGGCATACTCCTCGCCACAGAAATCGAGCACAGCCGTGCTGCCTGGTCCTTGCTCGGTCACGGGGCGCATCCGGGAGCCGACCAGGTCGGCGAGGCGTTGGAGCCATCGGCCCGGACCACCTTGACCTGAAGGCACATGGCGGTCCCGACGGGCAGGTCGACCGTGTAGGTCGCCTTCTCAGCCTTGCCGGTAGCGCGCCCATCCTGGGTCCGCCAGAGGAAGGTGTCCGATTCCAGCGCTGCGGAGTAGGTCCAGGTAAACGTCACGGAGGCGTCCGCCCGAGTGGCTTTGACGGTGACCGGCCCCGGCGGAATCGCGTCGCCCGCAGGTCCAGCGTTGGCGGTGATCGCCGGTGTCGTGACCGCGGCCTGGGTCTGCCCGCGGCCGGTTTGGGAGAACAGGAGGCCCACCACCGCGGCAATGACCAACAGGCCCGCCGCAAGGGCGACGACGCCATAGCGGGCACGCGCTGCGGGAGCAGCCGATGGCGCGGTCTCGTCCGGGCCGGAGGCGGTATGCCGTCGCATCGTCGGCGCTTCGGTGGGCGTCGTGGGCCGACGCGAGGGTGGAGCGCTCGACGCCGTTCCCGTGCCGTCACGCCGCTGCGTCGCGGCATACGAATCGGCGTCCGGGCCCTGTGCCGTGACCCGAGTGGCGCGCATCCGCGTCTCCTGGACCGCGACGGCCGCGACGGGCGAGACCACGGGCGTCGGGTCGACGCGCATCGGCCCCTTGAGGCGGGTCGAGTCCGTCCCCCGCGGTGGCGAGCCCGGGTGGGGGTTGGGCGGGCCGATCGGGGCTGACCGCTCGTCCGGGACGACCGCTTCGGTGCGGGGCAACCGCTCCTCCTGCTCGATCGCCTGTAGCGCCATGACGAAGTCCATGGCCCGCCGCGGCCGCTGGGCCGGGTCTTTGGCCATGGTCTGGCGCAACAGACGGTCCAGCGATGCCGGGATCGGCAGCCCGGTCGAGGGGGCTGGTAGATCCCGGATGCGCTGCATGAGATCCCACTGGGTGTTGCCGGTGCTGCCCGGGTTCTCGAACGGCGACCGGCCCACCAGGAGGTGCCACAGGGTCGCCGCGAGCGAGTAGACGTCGCTGGACGGGCGGGCGGCGGCGGTCCCGAACACCACTTCTGGTGGCGACCACGGGACCGACAGGCCCTGGTCGTCGTCGTCCGCCTCGGCGATCCGTGCCGCGATCCCGAAGTCGGTGAGCCCCGGCTGACCGTAGGGGCTGACCAGAATGTTGGCCGGCTTGATATCGCGGTGCAGGATGTCAGCCCGGTGCGCGGTCTCGATCGCGCTGCCGATCTGGATGCCGATCCGCAGCACCTCGCTGACACCGAACCGCTCCGATGCGGCCCGTTCGGCGAGGCTCGGCGGCGGGTAGTACATCATCGCGAGGTAGGGACGTCCGTCCGGGGCCTGGTCGGCCGAGTAGACCGGGACGATGTGCGGATGGGCCAGCTCCGCCATCGCATTGGCTTCGGCCTTGAACTGCTCGACGACCTTGGGCGAGAGCGCCTGGTCCCGCAGCACCTTGATAGCCA
>Ga0208564_1000884_pt1 | contig 26299 bp, 24 predicted proteins | sample AD_UKC073_MetaG_FD_184439 | JGI IMG/M metagenome (GOLD analysis project Ga0208564, IMG submission 184439) | Active sludge microbial communities of municipal wastewater-treating anaerobic digesters from USA - AD_UKC073_MetaG (SPAdes) (version 2) | ecosystem: Engineered > Bioreactor > Anaerobic >... | reverse complement strand
CGGTCGCCTCAAGGACTGGCGCCGCGTCGCCACCCGCTACGATCGGTGCCCTACGGCCTTCTTCTCCGCCATCGCTCTCGCCGCCACCGTCATATTCTGGCTCTGATCAATGAGTCCTGAGCCTAGGCCCGGTTATCTCGCGCACCTCCCGAAATAGCTCCACCGCTTGCCGCGACAGGGGGACGTTGTGCGCCTTGCGCATTTTCGTCCTGCCAACCGGCAGCGACCAGAGCGCCCCGTCCAGATCGAACTCGGACCAGACAGCCTTGCGCAGTTCGCCGGGCCGCACAAACACATGGGGGGCAATCTGCAAGGCCAGCTTGGTAAGGCCCCCGCCCTCGTAATCGTCAATCGTGCGCAGCAACTGGCCCGCGCCCTTGGCATCGGTTATCGCGCCGTAATGGGTGACGGTGGGCGCTGTCAGGGCGCCGCGCAGATCGCGTGTCGGATCGGACGCCAGCCGGGCCGTGGCAACGGCATGGCGAAATACGGCGCTAGCCATTTGCATGGTGCGCTTTGCGCTTTCCAGCTTACCCTTCCGCTCGATTTTCTGGACCGCCGCCAGCACGTCCGCAGGCTCAATGTCGGCAATGGGCAGGTGGCCGATGGAAGCCCCGAGCCGCGACAGCAGATATTCGCACCGTTTTACGGTGGAATCCGCCCACGCCTTTTCACCGTCCCGCTTGCGCTTGGCGCAGTATTCCGCCGCGATGGCCGCAAAGGTGTTGTCCGCCGAAAGCCTAGCCCGGATTTTCTCGCGCTGCTTGTCGCGGGAGGGGTCATTGCCCTGCGCCAGTTTGGCGCGCGCTGCCTCGCGTTCCTTGCGCGCGTCCGCCAGACTGATTTCGGGATAGCGGCCAATAGCCAGCTTGCGCTCCTTGCCATCTACCCGGAACTTGAGCCGCCAGAGCTTTCCGCCTGCCGGGGTGACAAGCAGATACAAACCGCCGGAATCCGCCAGCTTGTATTCCCTGTCCCTCGGCTTCGCGTTCCGGATCGTCGTATCGGTGAGCGCCATATGGGGGCCTTTCCCAAGCGAGAATCAGGCTCCGGATCGAAATGCCCCCAAAAAAGGCCCCCGCCGGAACCGGTTTTCAGCGGTCACGAATGAACGCCTCCAACCCGTTGAAGCTCAAAATATGGCGGATTTCTGGGGTTTGTCCAGACGATAGCGAACGTCAATGGTCTGGAAAATGGAGCGGGTAGCGGGAATCGAACCCGCATAGCCAGCTTGGAAGGCTGGTGCTTTACCACTAAGCTATACCCGCGTGCCGGCGAACCGGAGCGGGCCGCGCTTGCCATCAAGACGGGGCGTTAGTCAATCCTTTTGGCGCCAATCCTTTTGGCGCCGATCCGTTCAACCTTCGTCACCACGCGGCACGGCGCGGCGGTAGAGGTGCCAGGTGGCGTGGCCCAGCCAGGGCAGCACTGCCAGCAGGCCAAGGAACAACGGCATCATTCCCGCCAGCAGCACCGCACCGATCAGCACCGCCCAGCCGATCAGCACCGGCGCGTTGGAACGGACCGTGGCCAGGCTGACGATGATCGCGGTGAGGAAATCGACGTCGCGATCGACCAGCAGCGGCAGGCTGATCACGGTGATCGCGTAGAACGTCAGCGCGATCACGGCGCCGACCACGCTGCCCACGGCCAGCATCGCCAGCCCGGCCGGGGTGCGCAGGGCATCCAGCGATTCTGCGCCGACTCCGGATTCCGCCATGAAGATCGCGAAGATCCCGTGGGCAACGCTGATCCAGAAAGTGAAGCCCAGGAACACCAGGCCGCCGACCATGATGATCTGTTCATCCCCGCGCCCACGCACCGCGCCCAGCACCGCCCCCCAGCCGATCGGCAGGCCGGCCTCGCGCCGCCGGCTCACCTCGTAGAGGCCGACCGCGACGAACGGGGCTAGCAAGGGGAACCCGGCGACGGTCGGGATCAGCCAGACCACCGCGCTCCGGGTGTAGAGGATGTACCAGATGTACCATCCGGCCATCACGAAGATCGCGGAGAAGAACAGGCCATAGGCCGGAAAGGCCATGAAATCCCGCCAGCCAGCCGCCAGCGCCGCGCGCAGATCCGCGCCCGTGATATCGCGCGCGACGGTCATCGGCGCAACCTGCACTTGTCCGGCCGTTGTCATCACAGCCTCTCCCTTCCTCGTCCGGAGGAGAGGGTGAAACAGATTGTGCTTCGCTTCAAGAGGCTTGGCGCAGCGGCGATAGCCGCGCGCCGGCCTTAGATCCCCGGCAGCTTGAAGCCCGGCGGCAGACCCATGCCCTGCTGCATGCGGGCCATTTCCTCGCCGCTGACCTGGTCGGCCTTGGCGCGGGCATCGTTGAAGGCGGCAGCGACGAGATCTTCGAGGATGCCCTTTTCCGACGGCTGGAGCAGGCTGTCGTCAATCGCAACGCCAATGACGCGGCCCTTGGCAGAGCAGCGGATCTTCACCAGACCGCCGCCAGCAGCGCCTTCAACCTCGATCGTGTCGAGCTTGCCCTGCATTTCGCCCATCTGCTTCTGGATGGTCTCCGCCGCCTGCTGGGCTGCCTTGATCATCTCTTCCATCGACTTCACGTCATTTTCTCCATCTCTGGCCCTGGCTTGCCACCTTGGGCTCGGGTTCGTCGGCAATCAGTTCGGCGCCGGGGAAGGCGGCCAGCGTCGCGGCGACCAGCGGGTGCGCGCGCAGGGCCGCGTCAGCCTCGGCCTTTGCGGTTTCGGACAGCTCGCGCAAGGTCGGGCGGGCATCGCCCTCTGCCCGGGTCACCGTCCAGCGTTCACCCGTGGCCCGCAGCAGGGCTTCCCGGATTTCCCCGCTGGGATCGCCCGAATAGCCCGGCGCCAGGGTATAGGTCAGCTCGCCCCGGGCAAGGTCCACCACCCGCACCCAATCGCGCATCACCTGGGCCAGACGCAGCTGGCCGGAATGGTCGACCAGATCCACCAGCGCGGCCCAGTCCATGCCGCGCGGCGCCGGGGGCGCGGCGGCAGCGGGGGCGCCGGTTTCGGACGGGGTCGGACCAGCCAGAGCGACGCCATTCCTGGCCAGATCGTCGAGCTTGCGGGCCAGTTGCCCCGGATCGGGTATATCGGCTGCATGCTGCACGCGCAGCAGCGCCATCTTGGCGGCGACCAGCGGATCGGGCGCGGTGCGCACCTCGTCATGACCCTTGAGCAGCAATTGCCACAGGCGGTGGAGCTGCCCGGCAGCCAGGCGCCCCGCCCAGTCCTCCAGCGCGGCGCGCTCTTCAGCCGAGGCCGCCTCGTCCGCGCCCTTGCCCAGCTGGGTCACGGTGATGCGGTGGACCAGTTCCATCGCCGCGCGCAGCAGCGCGATCGGCTCGATCCCCAACGCGAACTGCTGGTCGACCATGTCGAGCAGCATGGCGCCGTCGCCCGCGAGCAGGGCCCCGAACAGTCGCCGCTGTGCACTCTTGTCGGCCAGACCCAGCATGTCCTGAACCTGCGCGGCAGTGACATGCCCTTCCCCGCCAAGATCGGCATGGGCGATCGCCTGGTCGAGGATCGACAGGCCATCGCGCACCGATCCTTCGGCGGCGGCGGCGACCATGGCCAGTGCCTCGGCCTCGGCCTCCACCCCTTCGGCCGTGCAGATGCGGCCGAAATGCTCGGCCAGCATGGGCGTGGGGATGCGGCGCAGATCGAAGCGCTGGCAGCGGCTGAGCACCGTCACCGGCAGCTTGTCGACCTCGGTCGTCGCGAACAGGAACTTCACGTGGGCCGGCGGTTCCTCAAGCGTCTTGAGCAGCGCGTTGAAGGCGTTGCGCGAGAGCATGTGGACTTCGTCGATGATGTAGATCTTGTAGCGCGCCGAAACGGCGGCATAGCGCACCGCCTCGATGATCTCGCGCACGTCGTCTACGCCGGTGTGGCTGGCGGCGTCCATCTCGATCACGTCGATGTGGCGGCCCTCGGCGATGGCGAGGCACGGTTCACATTGGCCGCAAGGATCGATCGTCGGCCCGCCCTGCCCTTCGGGGCCGATGCAGTTGAGCGCCTTGGCGATCAGCCGCGCGGTAGAGGTCTTGCCCACCCCGCGCACCCCGGTCATCAGGAAGGCATGGGCCAGCCGCTCCCGCCGGATCGCGTTGCCCAGCGTCTGAACCATCGCGTCCTGCCCGATCAGCTCGGAGAAGGTCTGCGGACGGTACTTGCGCGCCAGCACGCGGTATGGCTGTGCCGGAGCGGCAGCGACAACCGGCGGCGCGGCGGGTGCCGGTGCAGGCTCGGGCGCGCCGAACATCGAGGACTGTCCCGCCGCTTCCAGCTCGGCTGCGGAAGGAGCGTCGTCCTCGGGCCGATCTTCGTCAGGCACCTCGCCAAAGATATCGGGGGAATCGTCCATCGCTGACTAGGTAGGCGCTGGCGCGAAAATTGTCAGGGAAAAAGGAGCCGGCCGACCCGCCGCAACCCGTTGTGGCTGCTTCCTTCCGGACCTGACCAGGTTGGCGGACGCAAGCGTCCGACCGACTCCCGGGGGCGCATATGGCGGCCTTGTCGCATTTGCGCAAGTGCGGCGGAAGAAAAGGCGCTAAGTTCGCAAAGTGCCTGTCTTTTCAGGCGCCGAAATACCCTCCCTTGCCTGGGTAGGGTCGGAGCGGGCGCACGGTGCCGTACAGCGCGACCCAGGTGACGGGCGTCCGCTCCATTTCAATTCACAAGGAAAGAGGCTTAGCGGAAATTGTCCGCGTAGGCCTGGATCTTCAGGCGGCGCGGCGGCGTGGAGTGGACTTCCGCCTCGATCCCGTACCGGGCCGCATAGGCCTCTGCCTCGGCCTGGCTGGCGAACTTCAGCTGCACCTGGCTTTGCGTGTCGCCCGAACCGGTCCAGCCCATCAGCGGGTCGGCACGGCGCGCCTCGGACGGCGCGAATTCGAGGATCCATTCGCCAAGCAGGGCCTTGCCCGATTGCATGGCGTTCTTGGGGCGCTGAAAGATACGTGCTGGCATGAGCGTTGCCCTGCGTCGAATCGCGGTGGGAATCAAGGGGTGACACGCACCGGATCTCGTCATTGCGAGGAGCAAAGCGACGCGGCAGTCCAGGGCGAAGTGGCAATGTACCTGAGGCGGTGCGCTGTAACAGGCCCTCCCCCGGCCCCTCCCGCCAGCGGGAGGGGAGATGCAGGCGAGCCTTGCTGTGCGCGGCTCATTGTCGGTTGAAGGCGTTCTTCGTCTTGAGGCTGGGGGCTTCGGCCCACGGCTCGTCCGGCCAGCGATGCCTGGGGTATCGGCCCTTCATGTCCTTCACCACATCGCGCCACGAACCGCGCCAGAAGCCCGGTAGGTCGCGGGTGGTCTGGATCGGCTTGCCGCCCGGCGAGGTCAGCTTGAGCAGCAGCGGCTGCGTCGGCTGGCCGAAACCGGGGTGGCGGTCCAGCCCGAACAGCGCCTGGACCCGCACCTCGACGGAAGGGCCGCCCGGATCGTCATAATCGATGGGATGGGATGTTCCGGCCGGGCTGGTGAACTGAGCAGGCGCCAGCCGCTCAAGCTCCTGCTGGGCGGGCCAGTCCAGCCGGGCGCGCAGGGCCTCCTGCAGCTTGCCAGGATCGAGCGCGTCGAGCCGCCGGGTGAGCAGAGGCCCGAGCCATTCGTCAAGATCGGCAAGCAGCGCCTCGTCCGACAGGGCGGCAATCCCTGCGAACCGCGCGCGGCGCAGCAGGAATTGGCTGGCCTTGGACAGCGGCAGCAGGTCCAGCCCCTCGGCGCCGATCCGCTCGCACAGGAAGGCGCGGATCGCCTGCGGGTCAGGCGCGGGATCGGGGCCGCGCGACAGGGTGATCGCACCCAGCCGGGTTTCGAGCAGCGCTTCCACGCGCTTGTCCTCCCCCACCCAGCGCAGGGCCGTGCGGCGCTCCAGCCGGTGCGCGAGCCACTGCGTAACCTCGCCCTCGTCCAGCGCAATCGCGCCGGTGATCCGCGCGCCCTTGGCATCGCCCTGCGCTTCACCCACCGCAAGCCACTCGGCGCGGGCGAGCGGCGATGCCGGATCGAGCCGCAGCCCCCGGCCTGCCGCCGTCAGCCAGTGCTCGCCCGAGGGATCGCGGCGGCGGGCGATACTGCCCGGAAAGGCCTCTGCCAGCAGGATGCCAACAGGAGGATCGTCGCGCCGCTCCTCCCGCGCCAGTCCCCGCGCCCGCTGCGCCCAGCGCTCGGCCAGCTTGCGCGAGGCTTCGGCGCGCGCGGATCGGTCGCCCTGCCAGCGCTGGAGCCGCGCAGCCAGGTCGTCGCTTCGCCCGCCCAGCCCGCGTTCCTGGAGCAGCAGCGCCAGCCGCGCGCCAAGCGATGCTGCGCCATGCTGCGCAGCATAAAGCAGCATATGGGCAAGCGCCGGGTCCATCGGCAGGGCGGCCATGGCGCGGCCATGCGGGGTGATCCGGGCATCTGGATCGAGCGCGCCCAGAGCTTGCAGCGCGGCATTTGCTGCACCCAATGCTGCACCGGGCGGCGGATCGAGCCACGGCAGCGCGGCGGGATCGCTAGCGCCCCATTGCGCCAGCGAAAGACGCAGCGGCGCCAGGTCCGAAGTCAGCATTTCGGGCGGATCGAACGGTGCGCGGCCGGGGTGCGCGGCCTCTTCCCACAGGCGATAGGCAACCCCCGGCCCCTGCCGCGCCGCGCGGCCCGCGCGCTGCGCGGCGGCGGCCTGGCTGGCCCGGTGAGTGACGAGGCGGGTCACGCCTGCGGCCTTGTCGAACTCCGCGCGGCGCGACAGGCCGGCATCGACCACCACCGAAACCCCGTCGAGCGTCAGCGACGTCTCGGCAATCGCGGTGGCGAGGACGATGCGGCGGCGTCCACCGGAATCGCGGCGGATCGCGGCGCGCTGGGCGGCAGGCTCGCACTGGCCGTGGAGCGGCAGGACCAGCGCCTGCGGCAGACGTTCGGCCAGCCGCTCACGCACCCGCTCGATTTCGCCCACGCCGGGCAGGAAGGCCAGGATGTCGCCGCTCTCCTCGCGCCAGGCGGTGAGGATGGCCGAGGTCATCGCCTCCTCGATCCTGAGATCCGGCCGCGCGCCCAGCCAGCGGATCGCCAGCGGATGGGCCTTGCCCGCACTTTCGATCACCGGCGCACTCTTATCGCTTGGGCCAAGCAGGCTGGCGAACCGCGCGCCGTCAATGGTGGCGGACATCACCACCAGCCGCAGATCCTCGCGCAGCACGCCCGCGCTTTCGATGGCGAGCGCGAGGCCCAGGTCGGAATCGAGGTGTCGCTCGTGCGCCTCGTCGAACAGCACGGCCGATACGCCTGCCAGTTCGGGATCATCCAGGATCGTGGCAACGAAGATCGCCTCGGTCATCACCAACACGCGGGTCTTGGCCCCGCGCTTGCTGTCGAGCCGGGTGAGATAGCCGATGGTCTCGCCCGGCGCTTCGCCAAGCTGTTCGGCCATCCGCTCGGCCGCGGCGCGCGCGGCGACGCGGCGGGGGGACAGGACGATGACCGTGCCGGTGCACCACGGCTCATGGATCAGCGCCGGGGCCACCGCCGTGGTCTTGCCGGCTCCGGGCGGCGCGATCAGCACCGCGCTGGTCGCCCCGCGCAGTGCGGCGAGCAGGTCGGGGAGGACGGCGTGGATCGGAAGGTCCGGCGTGGTCATGGCTGGGCAGCAGCGCTAGCCGCAACCTTGCCCGGCCCGCCAGCCAATTCTGCGCGCTTTTGCAGGCGGGGCGTGCTATTCTTCCCAGCGGCGGGACAATGGAGCGACCCGCCATGCCCAATTCACGCCTGACCCTGCCCTGCGCCGCGATTCTGGCGCTTGCGGCCTGTTCGGCCGAAACCCGGCCCGCCGCAGAGCAATCCTCCGATGCCCCTGCCGGGCTTGCCGGAACCGGCCCGATTCCCAGCGCCATGTCCGCCGCGCCCGATGCCGTGGCCAGTGACGCGGCGATCGTCACCGTCGGCGCTGACGGGCAGATGCAGACGGTCCGCCCCGGCAAGAACGGCTTCACCTGCATGCCCGACAATCCGGCAACCCCCGGCCCGGACCCGATGTGCATGGATGCCAATGCGATGGACTGGGCGATGGCCTGGATCGGCCACAAGCCGCCGCCAACCGACAAGCCCGGCATGATGTACATGCTGGAGGGCGGAACCGACGCCAGCAACACCGATCCCTACGCCAAGGCGCCGACTGCCGGTGGCGACTGGATCAAGACCGGCGCGCACCTGATGCTGGTGGGATCGCAAGCCGCGCTGCGCGGTTATCCAAGCGGGCCGACGCCGGACACCAGGGCGCCCTATGTCATGTGGGCCGGCACGCCCTATGCCCACCTGATGATCCCGGTGAGCTAGCTTACTCGGCCAGGAAGCTCGCGAAGGCGTCCTTCCAGTCCGGGTGCCAGCGTGACAGCGCGGGGCGGTCCTCGACGATGTCGAGCGCGTTCCACAGCACGCGCTTGTTGTCGACCTCGCGCGTGGTCTCGTTGTCGAGGCACCACAGGTAGAACGATCCGCGCGCGATGCCCTCCAGCATGGAGTCGACCACCTGGTCCGGGGTCCAGGCCGATGGGGGTTGCTGCGGCAGGTGGCGGGCGATCATCCCGGTATAAGTAAAGCCGGGGATCAACAGGTGCGCGGTGACACGGCCCCCCGTTTTTTCCCGCAGCGTATGCGCAAGCCCCTCGGTCAGCGCCTTCACGCCCGCCTTGCTCACGTTGTAGGCAGTGTCGCCGGGCGGCTGGGTGATGCCCTGCTTGGAGCCGGTGTTGATCACCAGCCCCGGCGCATCGCCCTCGACCATCGCGGGCACGAACTGCTGGACGCCGTTCAGCACGCCCAGCAGGTTGACGCCCAGCACCCCGTCCCATGCCGCGCGCGGGGCCAGCACGTCGCCGCCCCGCCCCACGCCGGCGTTGTTCATCAGCACCGAGACCGGACCAAGCACCGCCACCTCGGCAGCCAGCGCCGCGACGGATGCGGGGTCGGCCACGTCCGTCTCGATCGCAAGGTGCCCCTCGCCCAGCGCGCCGCGGGCCAGCGCCAGTTGTTCGCGGTCGCGGTCGGCCACGACCACCCTCAGCCCCATTCCGGCAAGGCGCCGGGCCGCAGCAAGGCCGATGCCATTGGCGCCGCCGGTAATGACGGCGATGTTGCCCGGGGCGATGGCGGGATGGATGGTCATGGGCAAGGCCTCCTCAGCCCATCGGATAGGGGATTTCGCGGCTGACCTTGTTGATCGCCTTCATCACCTCGTCGGGCAGGACCATGTCGGCAGCGGCGAGGATTTCGGGCAACTGGCCCATGCCAGTCACTCCGACGATGGTCGAGGCAACGAAATCGTGCTGCTTCGACCAGGCGACCGCCATGGTCACCGGGCTCATCCCGGCTTCCTCGGCGATGGCGGCGAACTTCTCGGCCGAGGTGATCGCGCGGTCGTTGGCAAAGCGCATGGCCATCGCCGCCTGCCGCCCGCCCATTTCGAGGTAGCGCGAGAAGCGCGCGCCTTCGGGCCGGGCGCCGCTTGAATACTTGCACGACAGCACCCCGCCGCCGATCGGGGAATAGGGGATCAGGCTGACCCCTTCCATCCGGCAGACCTGCGCCAGTTCATCCTCGAACCGGCGGTTGTTGAGGCTGAAATTGTTCTGGATCGTGTGATAGCGCGCCGCGCCCAGCTTTTCCGAAGTCTGGAGCGACTTCATCAGCCCCCAGCTGGTCTCGTTCGAACAGCCCAGCACCCGCACCTTGCCCGCGCGGACCAGTTCGTCGAGCACCTCCATCGTCTCGTCATAGGGCAGGTCGTGATCGGGCCAGTGGGTCTGGTAGAGGTCGATGTAATCGGTGCCGAGCTTGCGCAGGCTGTCTTCCACCGCGACCATGATGTTGCGCCGGTCGAGCGCGGTCATGCCCTCGCGCTTGGGGCTGCGGAACCAGACGTGGCTGGGGCCGGACACCTTGGTGGCCAGGATGATCGCGTCGCGCGGCTTGGTCTTGAGCCACTTGCCGACGATTTCCTCGGTCCGGCCCACCCACTTGGGATCGGGCGGCACGGGATAACCCTCTGCGGTGTCGTAGAAATCGATCCCGGCATCGAAGCTGGCGTCGAGCACCCGCAGCGCCTCGGCCTCGTCGGCCTGGCTGCCGAAGGTCATGGTGCCCATGCAGATGTCGGAAACAACGATGGCGGACTTGCCAAGGCGGCGGCGTTGCATGGCGGTGGGTCTCCCGGCTGACTGATGTTGGTTCAGCCAGCCGGGTGCCGGTTTGACGCAGGTCGGTCAAGCACCGATGGCGTCAGACGGGCTGCAGCCTGCGCTGGTGCTCCTTCGCGGCCGAGCCGCTCCGGCGGCGTCCCGTGCGTTCGTTCTGGCGCGCCGAAACCCGCAGCCCCGCCACTCCGGCGCGTTCCAACGCATGCTGCCAGCCGTAGAATTCCTCAAGGCTCAGGCGGTAGCGCCGCTGGACCTCCTCGATGGTCAGCAGCCCGGCTTCGACCGCCGCGACGACCTGTGCCTTGCGGCTGGCAACCCAGCGCGTTGTGTCGGGCGGCGGCAGGCTTTCAAGGGTGAGGATATGACCGGCGGGTCCGATGATCCGCAGCGGACGGGAGTTGGTGTATTGCAGCATTGTCTTGGCCCTCGATGTTGGATCGTTGGCCCCCTGTGCGTGCAAGTTTCCGTCCGGCGTGGTTAAATTGGCCTAAATCCCGCGCACGGCCCACCGCTCGCCGGGCACGGAAAACGGCGGAATGCTGCGGATCGGGGTTGAGCCGTGAAAGGCGACTGCGTCACCCCGGACTTGATCCGGGACGACGATTGTGCCGTGAGCCTGGGAGTTCAGCTGCGGCGGGCGACTGCGAATTCGGCGGCTTCGGCCATGGCGCTGCGCGCTTCGCTGGCGGGGAATCCGGCAATCGCATCGATTGCGCGCTGGGCGAAATGACGCGCGCGTTCGCGGGTGGCATTCACCGCATCGTGGCGTTCGATGATCCGCACCGCTTCGGCGAGATCCTCGTCCGAAGTGCGGTGCCCGGTGATCGCATCGCGCCAGAACGCGCGCTCGTCCTCATCGCCGCGGGCATAGGCGAGGATGACCGGCAGGGTCATCTTGCCCTCGCGGAAGTCATCGCCCTTGCCCTTGCCCATCTCGTGGCTGGCCGAATCGTAGTCCATCGCATCGTCGACCAGCTGGAAGGCGATGCCCAGGTTGCGGCCGTAATCTTCCAGCGCGCGCTCTTCCGCCTCGCTCTTCTCGGCGATCACGGCCGAAACGCGGGTAGCGGCGGCGAACAGTGCAGCGGTCTTCGCGCCGATGATGGACAGGTAGCGCTCCTCGCTCGTCTCGATCTGGCGGGCGGCGGTAAGCTGGTCCACCTCCCCTTCCGAAATCACCGAGCTGGCGGCGGAGAGGATCTTGAGCACCTTGAGGCTGCCGTCCTCGATCATCAGTTCGAAGGCGCGGGTAAACAGGAAATCGCCCACCAGCACGGTCGCGGCGTTGCCGAACACCAGGTTGGCGGCGACCTTGCCCCGGCGCAGTTCGCTGCCGTCGACCACGTCATCATGCAGCAGGGTGGCGGTGTGGATGAATTCGACGGCCGCGGCCAGTTTGTGGTGGCGCGTGCCGGTATAGCCGCACAGCGCCGCCCCGGCCAGGGTCAGCATCGGGCGCATCCGCTTGCCCCCACCGGCGATCAGATGCCCGGCAAGAGCGGGGATCAGCGGAATGTCGCTTTGCATCCGCTCGAGAATCACGGCGTTGACCGCGTTCATGCCCCCGGCGGTAAGGGTCATGATCGGACCAAGCGAGGCTTCGCTGGCACTCTCCGCTTGGCGCGGGCGCAGGGGAACGACTTCGGCGCTCATCGGGTGTCGCCTTGCAGCGGAGACGCCGGGAAGGCAAGCTTGGAATTGGTCCGTTTCCGCGCTAGCGAGGCCGGGATGAGCCAGTCCGCACCCGATCCCGTCCTTTCCGGCTACCGCGCGAGCATCGACAATATCGATGCGGCGCTGATCCACATGCTGGCCGAACGCTTCCGCATCACCAAGGCGGTTGGCGCCTACAAGGCCGCCAACGCCCTGCCCGCGTCCGATCCCGGCCGGGAAGAGCGCCAGATCGCCCGGCTGCGCAAACTGGCCGAGGACGCGCAGCTCGATCCCGACTTCGGCGAGAAATTCCTGCGTTTCATCATCGACGAAGTGATCCGCCACCACGAGCAGGCAGCCTCGAAGTAAGGCCGCGCGGTCAGCCTGCCGGACGCGGCAGGCGCAGCTTGACCAGCAGCCCGCCCAGATCCTCGCTTTCCTCCAGCGTCACGCTGCCGCCATAGATTTCCGCCACGTCGCGCACGATCGCCAGGCCAAGGCCGGTCCCCGGCTTGCTGGTATCCAGCCGCGCACCGCGATCGAAGATGCGGATGCGTTCGGCTTCGGGAATGCCCAGCCCGTCGTCTTCCACCCAGATTTCGCACCAGCCGGGCTCGCCGGTCGGGTCGATGGTCACGAACACGCTGCCGCCGCCGTACTTGGCGGCGTTTTCGATCAGGTTGCCCAGGATTTCGTCGAGGTCCTGCCGCTCGATCGCGACCAGCGCGGCGCGGTTGCCGTCAAGATCGAAACGGGTCTTCTCGTAGAGCCGGGTCACGGCGCGCAGCACCGCTTCCACGCTTTCGCCGACACTGGCGCGCGCCTGTCCGGCGGCGCGGCGGCCCACGGCGCGGGCGCGCGCGAGGTGGTGGTCGACCTGCCGGCGCATCACTGCCGCCTCGCGGATCACCGTTTCGGCCAGATCGGGCGCCTGCGCGGTGGCAGCGTTCATCACCACGGTGAGCGGGGTCTTGAGCGCATGGGCCAGGTTGCCGGCGTGAGTCCGCGCCTCTTCCGCCTGCTTTTCCGAATGGGCCAGCAGGCCGTTGAGTTCCTGCACCAGCGGCTGGACTTCCAGCGGCAGCGGCTCGGTCACCCGGTTGGCACCGGTGGTGCGCATCCGCTGGATCGCCATGCGCACGCGGCGCAGCGGGCCAAGCCCGTACCAGGTCTGCAGGCCCGCCATCAGGAACAGGCCCAGGCCCAGGATCACGAAGCTCCACACCAGGATCGCCCGGATCCGCGCAATCTGGCCGTCCAGCTCCACCCGGCTCTCGGCAACCGTGAACCACCACTGCGTATCGCTGCCCGGCAGGACAATCGAGCGTTCCATGATCCGCAGCCGCTCGCCCGCGAACTGGTCGCTGTCATAAATGTGCGGCGCCTTGTCGATGTGGTCGCCGCGCAGTTTCAGGCTGCGGTCCCACAGCGAACGCGAGGGGAAATCCTCATGCCCCTTGCCGCTGATCTGCCAGTAGAGCCCGGAATTGGGTTCAAGAAAGCGCTGGTCGCCCAGCGGCCGGTTGAAGAACACCTCGCCGTCCGGCCCGACCTCTGCCGAACCGATCATCGCGGTCAGCATATAGCCCAGCTGGTTGTCGAAATTGCGCGTGACCAGGCCCACCAGCGAACGGTCGAGCGCGATCCCGCCCACCAGTAGCAGCACGGTGATCCACCCCGCCGCGATCAGCATCATCCGGCGCGATAGCGATCCGGTATGCGGCGGCATCGGACGCGGGGATGCGGCGGGCGCGGGCTGGGGGGGCGATGTCACCCGCCTGCATCCGCGCGCGCGTCAGCCCCGGCCCGGTCCGGCCGGATCGTCGAGGCTGTAGCCAAGCCCGCGAATCGTGGTGATCACGTCCGGGCCCAGCTTCTTGCGGATGCGGGTGACAAACACCTCGATCGTGTTCGAATCCCGGTCGAAGTCCTGATCGTAGATATGCTCGATCAGTTCGGTGCGGCTCACCACCTTGCCCTTGTGGTGCAGCAGGTAGGACAGCAGCTTGTATTCCTGCGCGGTCAGCTTCACCGGCTCGCCGTTCAGCGTGACCCGGCCCGAACGGGTGTCCAGCCGCACGTCGCCGGCGATCAGTTCGCTGCTGGTATTGCCCGATGCGCGGCGGATCAGCGCGCGCAGGCGGGCGATCAGTTCCTCGGTCTGGAACGGCTTGGCGAGGTAATCGTCGGCCCCCGCATCCAGCCCCGCCACCTTGTCGGACCAGCTGTCGCGCGCGGTCAGGACCAGCACGGGGAACTTGCGGCCTTCCCTGCGCCACATCCCCAGCACGGTCAGTCCGTCGATTTCCGGCAGACCAAGGTCGAGGATCACCGCGTCGTATTCCTCGGTCGAGCCCATGAAATGCCCGTCCTCGCCATCGACCGACAGGTCGACCGCATAGCCGGTTGCCTCAAGCGTGGACTTGAGCTGCTTGCCGAGAGTGGGCTCGTCCTCGACGATCAGGATACGCATGGCCAGATTCCCCCGTAGACGATGAATGGGCTGTGCGCGGCAATTCCGCGCCTTTTCGAAGCTTTGCGGTGTGCCTTGCCGCAGGTCAAGCGCCGCGCCTTACCGCGACTGGCGCAGGACCTGGCCTGAACGGGCATCGACATCGACGAAGATCACCCGTCCGTCGCGCAGGAACTTGAGCCGATAGGCCAGCGCGGCCGGATCATATTCCGGCCCCAGGTATTGCGCGCCCGGCATGGTCGGCAGCACGCGCTGCTCGATCTCGCGCAGCGATCGCACGTTGCCCGCGCGCAGTTCCTTGCGGACCTGGCCCTGCGCGTCGCCGGGACCAGCCACGGCGGGAAGCACAGGGATCGCGAGCGAGAATGCGGCAAGAACCAGTAGACTACGCATCATGGCGACAGGCCTAGGGCGCCGCAATTGAACGACCCGTGAATGATTCAGCTGGAACGCAGCCGGGCGATGTAGCGGCGGCGGATTTCGGCGGTCAGCACGCCGGGGCCGCCGTTGCCGATCGGCCGCCCCTCCACTTCGCTCACCGGCAGGACCAGCGAGCCCGCTGCGGAGACAAAGGCTTCCCGCGCGGCGAACAGTTCCTCGGTGGAAAAGGCGCGCTCCTCCACCGTGATCCCCAGGTCGCGCGCGATTTCCAGCACGCAGATGCGGGTGACGCCCGGCAGCACGCCATGATCGACCGGGTGCGAGACGAGGACGCCGCGCGCATCGATGATATGGGCGTTGGCGCTCGTCTGTTCGGTCACCATCCCGTTATCGACCAGCCAGGCATCGTCATAGCCCGCATCGCGCGCCGCTTCCTTGGCCAGCACGGCATAGAGCAGCTGCGTGGTCTTGGCCGAACGGATCGACCAGCGCCCTTCAGGGTGGAGCATGACCTTCAGGCCCGTCTCCGCCTTGGGCAGATCGACCAGCGGTGCATCCTGGGTGAAGGCGAAGCGGGTGGCAGGCACGCCTTCCACTGGCGAAAGGAAATCGCGGTCGGCCGGAGCGCCGCCGGTGATCTGGAGATAGACGCGCCCTTCGGTCAGGCCATTGCGCGCGATCAGCTCGGCCAGGACGGCGGGCCAGTCCGTATCGTCGGTAATGCGGGCGAGCGCCTTCGACCGCTCCAGCCGCGCGGCGTGGTGGGGCCAGTTGCGGAATTTTCCGTCCAGCACCGGGGATACTTCATAGACCCCTTGCGCGAACAGCAAGCCGCGGTCGAAGACGGAAACCTTGGCTTGATCCTCGGGAAGGAACTCGCCGTTTAGCCAGACAGTACGCATGGTAGGCGTCTTTCCCCATGGCTGCGGCGCTGTCAAATGCCGTGTCGGGCCTCGCACGGTCTGCCGCGCAAATCCCTCGTCATTGCGCGAAGCAATGACGAACGGGTGGATATGGGCAAAGCGGGCGGAATGGCCCACCTCCCCCTCGTCATCGCGCGGCACATGGGCTAGGGGCCGCACCATCATGGCAGCCGCACCGATCCTCTCCTGGGAAAAGCTCTCACTTCAGCAAGGCTCCGGCTGGCTGTTCCGCGATCTCGACATCAACATCGGCCCGCGCGACCGGCTGGCGCTGATCGGGCGCAATGGCGCGGGCAAGACCACGCTGCTGAAGCTGATCGGCGGCGAGCTTGACGCGGACAAGGGCAAGCGCTCGGTCCAGCCCGGCACGCGGATCGTTATGCTGGAGCAGGACCCGTTCTTCACCGGCTTCGACACGCTGATGGACTTCGCGATGTCTGGCGAAAACGCCCCGCCGCGCCACGAGGTTGAGGCGATTGCCGACCAGCTGGGCATCGACATGAGCCGCAAGGCCGACAGCGCAAGCGGGGGCGAGCGCCGCCGCGCCGCCCTCGCCCGCGCCCTGGCTTCCGAGCCCGACCTGCTGCTGCTGGACGAGCCGACCAACCACCTTGACCTCGCCGCGATCGACTGGCTGGAGGACTGGCTGTCGCGGTACAAGGGCGCCTTCGTGACGATCAGCCACGACCGTACTTTCCTGACCCGCCTGACCAAGGCCACGCTGTGGCTCGATCGCGGCTCGATCCGCCGCCGCGAGATCGGCTTCGGCGGGTATGAGACGTGGATGGAGCAGGTCTACGCCGAGGAAGCGCGCGCCGCCGACAAGCTCGACGCCAAGCTCAAGATCGAGGCGCACTGGCTGGAACGCGGCGTCACCGCGCGGCGCAAGCGCAACCAGGGGCGGCTGGAAAAGCTGTGGGAAATGCGCGCCGCCCGCGCCGCGATGCTCACCCCGCAGGGCACCGCCAAGCTCGGCCTCGCAACGGACGATGCAAAGTCCAAGGCGGTGATCGTCGCCGACAAGGTCTCGAAGAAATTCGGCGAGCGACCGATCATCAAGGACTTCACCCTGCGCATCACCCGCGGCGACCGGATCGGCATCGTCGGCTCCAATGGCGCGGGCAAGACCACCCTGCTCAAGCTGCTGACCGGCGAACTGGAACCCGATTCCGGCACCGTCACAAGGGCCAAGACCCTGCAAGGCGTGCTGATCGACCAGCAGCGCAGCCTGATGGCGCCGGACAAGCGGGTCCGCGACGTGCTGGCCGATGGCGGCGACTGGATCGACGTGCGCGGGGTGCGCAAGCACATCCAGGGCTACCTCAAGGACTTCCTGTTCGATCCAGGTCTCGTCGAGGCGCGGGTCGGTACGCTTTCAGGCGGCGAGCGCAGCCGCCTGCTGCTGGCGCGTGAATTCGCCCGGCTGTCGAACCTGCTGGTGCTGGACGAGCCGACCAACGACCTCGATCTCGAAACGCTCGACCTGCTGCAGGAAGTGATCGCGGATTACGACGGCACGGTCCTGATCGTCAGCCACGACCGCGATTTCCTTGATCGCACGGTGACGATCACGCTGGGCCTGGACGGATCGGGCAAGGTCGATGTGGTCGCGGGCGGCTATGCCGACTGGGAAAAGCAGCGCACGGCCCGCACGCTTGCGCCAAAGGCCAAGGCGGCGACCCCGGCGCCAACGCCGCCCCCTCCCCCGCCGCCGCGCAAGGCCAAGCTCTCCTACAAGGACCAGCGCGATTACGAGCTGCTGCCGCAGCGGATCGAAGACCTGCTGGCGCAGATCGCCCGCGACGAGGCCGCACTGGCCGATCCCGCGCTCTACACCCGCGATCCGGCGAAGTTCGCCGCGCTGACCAAGGCGATCGAAGCGGCCCGCGCGGAAAAGGACACGGCCGAGGAACGCTGGCTGGAGCTGGCCGAACAGGTCGAAGGCTGAGTCCCCGAACGTCGTCCCGGGTCAAGCCCGGGACGACGCCGTGTCTGATCAGGCCAGCGCCAGCCGTTCCCTGATCCGTTCATCCACCCGCGCTTCCAGCATCGACAGCGGCATGACGCCGTCCTTCAGCACTTCATGGAACCAGTGCAGGCTGAACTTGCTGCCCAGCGCCGCCTCGGCCTTCCTGCGCTGCGCGACCCAGCTGGTGTGGCCGATCTTGTAGGAGCAGGCCTGGCCGATCTGGGTGCAATACCGCTCCACCTCGCGCTGGCAGCGCGGGCGGGCGAAGCCGGTGGTGGCAACCATGTAGTCGGTCGCCTGCTCGCGGCTCCAGCGCTTGTGGTGCAGGCCGGTATCGATCACCAGCCGTGCCGCGCGGAACAGGAACGACTGGAGGAAGCCGGCCCGCTCGATGCCGCTATAGGCACCCAGCTCGTCCGCCACCTGCTCGGCATAGAGCGCCCAGCCCTCGCCATAGGCGGAAATGAAGTTGTTGCGCAGCAGCATCGGCAGGTCACCCGCCAGCTGGGCATAGGAACCCTGCAGGTGATGGCCCGGAACGCCTTCGTGATAGGTCAGCGCGGGCAGCGAATACTTCGGCCAGTCGCCCACGTCCTTGAGGTTGATCCAGTAGATCGCGGGGCGCGATCCATCGAGCGAGGCGCGGTTGTAATACCCGTTCGAGGCTCCGTCCTGGATCTCCACCGGCACGGCGCGGATTTCCAGTGGCTGGCGCGGCACCTCCGCAAAGGCGCGCGGCAGCTTGTCCCACATGGCCGAAACCCCGGCGTTCAGGCTATCGATCAGGTCCTTCCGGCCCGCGTCGGTGTTCGGATAGAGCTGGTCTGGCCGCACGTTGAGCTGGGTCAGCCGCTCGCCGACGCTGCCCTGGGCGAGGCCGGCAGCCTTCAGGATCGCATCCAGCTGGGCCGAAATGTCCGCCACCTGCTCAAGCCCAGCCTGATGGACCTCGTCCGGCGTCATGGTCGTGGTGGTCGCCTGCATCAGCGCGGCGGCATAGATCGCGTCGCCCTGCGGCAGGCGCCATGCACCGTCTCCCGCCTGCGTGGTGGCGCGCAGCTGCGTCATCAGCGCGATCTGCCGGTCGAGTGCGGGATAGACCTGGCTCTCGACGATCCGCGTGGCTCGCGCGGCCCAGTCACCGGCCACGCCCTTGGTCCTGGCCCGGTCGACGAGCGAGGCGACCATACCGCTGTCGCCAGCCGCCGGCCCGCGCAGCTTGGCCATCTGGCTGAGCGTCAGGTCGATCGACCAGCCCGGCGCGGTGAAGCCACGCGCGGACTGGGCACGTTGTTCAGCCGTGTCCTCGTCCAGCGACCGCGCGAAGGCCGACAAGCGCGCTAGGTATGCCTCGCAATCGTTGGCGTTGGAGATGGTGTGCTGCGAATTCAGGAAATCCGGCACTTCGAAATAGGCTCCGCCCTGCTGGAACAGCCGATAGGGCCGCTGCACCGAATCGAGATCGAAGTCCTTCGCCGCCGTGCTGCGGCTGGTCAGCATGTATTGCGCCTGGGCGCGGTTGCGCTTTCCGGCGGGGCTCAGCAGCGCGGGGTCGTGGCGATCGAGCGCCTTCAGCCAGCGCTGGTTGCGGGCGAGGTCGGCGCGCCGCTCTTGCGCGGTGCCCGGGGTCAACTGGTAGCGCAGCCGGGCCAGCTTGCCCTTGTCCAGCCCCAGCGAGGTCGCATATTCGGGCGAATGGGCGATATTGTCCTGGAAGATTTCATCCAGCAGCGCCCCCAGCGAGCCATCCGGACCCTTGGCCGCCGCCTTGACCTTCGCCCAGGCCGGCTCCGCCGCCAGGGCAATCGCAGCCGCGCTGCCGGAAATCATGAAATCGCGCCGGTCCATCTGGTATCTCCTGCCTGGGTGCAATGCGCAGGAGCCTTGGCCCCCGCCTGCCACTTGGCGGAAGCTAATCGACGAAGTGCTGGCCGCAGCCGACGAAGGACAAGTCATCCCAGGCGATAGAATGTCGCCACCCGGTCAAGCGCAAGGCGCAGCACCAGCTTGCCGCTGCGCACCGGCCATTCAAGCGCCCGCTCGGCATCGGGCAGGGACTCGCCTGCGCAGACCACGCGCCACAGCACGTCCGAAAGCCCCGGTCCGGCCGCCGCCACCGCGCAGTCGAAACGCTGGTGCGCGGCGATCTGACGCTCTGTGGCATGCAGCGCGCGATCACTGCTGCCGCCCTGCACCCGCACCGGATCCCAGCGCATCGTCACGCCCGGGGCCAGCTGCGCGCGCTCCCAATCGCGGCGCAGCGCTTCGCCGGCAGCGAACTGGACATCGCTGAGATGGCCGCGCGCGTGCAGCCAGGCCAGCGGGCTTTCGGCGAGGTTGACCGTCACGCTGCGGCGTCCGCGCCGGGGGGTGCGGCGCAGCGGTCCTTCGGTGCCCAGTTCGCGTTCGGCCAGGACCTGCTTCATGCCATTTCCCCTTTGCGGTTGAGTCGTCATCTGCTTGCCAAAACAGCAGGATTGTAGGAAAGCTCAAAAACCAATCTGGTTACAAGGTCAGAGACATGATCAATCGCATACGAGACATCCGGCGCGAAAAGCAGCTAACTCTGGCCGACGTGGCCGAGCGCTGCGTGCCGCCCACCACCGCCCAGACGATCGGCCGGCTGGAAACCGGGATGCGCAACCTCTCGCTCGCCTGGATGAACCGGATCGCCGCCGCGCTGGAGGTAGAGCCGGAACTGCTGGTTCGCGGCGAAAGCGCGGAGCAGCCGCGCTATGTCGCGCGGCTGGCGGCGACGGGCGCCGAGCCGCTGACCGTACCGCGCGATGCGATCCTGCCCACGGCACTGCTTGGCGACGCGCCGCTGGTCGCGCTCGCGGTCGAGGAAAGCACGGGGGAATACCGCGCCGGGGACCAGATCTGGCTGCGCCAGCACGGGCCGGAGGACTTTGGCCGCCTGCTCAACCGCGATGTACTCGCGCCGCGCGCTGGCGGACGCTTTGCCTTCGGGCGGATGATCGACCGCGATGCCAGCCGCATTGCGATCCTGCCGCCCGGGGCGGGCAGCCGCCAGATCGTCATCGACAATCCGGCGTGGATCGCGGCAACCGAGATGCTGGTGCGCAAGCTGTGACCCTGCGGATCCTGTCGCTTTCGACGCTTTATCCCAGCGCCGCGCGGCCCAATTTCGGCGTTTTCGTCGAGCGCCAGATGCAGGCCGTGATGCGCTGCGGCGATGTCGATCTGGTGATGGTCAATCCGCTCGGCGTGCCGCCCTGGCCGCTGTCGCGCCATCCACTCTATGCGCCGCTGCGGCAACTTCGCTTCGATGAGCAGCGCGGCGGAGTTCGCGTGCTGAGGCCGCGCTTTCGCCTGTTTCCCGGGATCGGCGGGCGCTGGAACGCGGCCCTGGTCAAAAGCGCTGTCCTGCCGCTCGCCCGGCGGCTGCATGCCGAACAGCCGTTCGATCTGGTCGATGCGCAGTTCTTCTACCCGGATGGTCCCGCCGCTGTCTCGATCGGCCAGGCACTGGGCCTGCCGGTCTCGATCAAGGCGCGCGGGGCGGACATCCATCACTGGGGGCGCGGCAAGGGCACCGCGCTGCAGGTGCTCGATGCCGCCCTTGGTGCGGATGGCCTGCTGGCCGTGGCGCAAGGGCTGGCGGACGACATGGCCGCGCTGGGTATCCCGCGCGATCGCATTACCCTGCACCGCACCGGGCTTGACCGCACGGTGTTTCGCCCGCTGGACCGGGTCGCCTGCCGGACGCAGCTGGACCTGCCTGCGGATGCCCCCGTGCTGGCGACAGTCGGCGCGCTGATCCCGCGCAAGGGGCAGATTTTCGCGATCGAGGCGCTGGCGCATCTGCCCGGTGCGATCCTGCTGCTTGCGGGGGCCGGTCCGGACGAAGCTGCGCTGCGCGCTGCGGCAGAGACGCATGGGGTGGGCAATCGGGTTCGTTTCCTGGGGCCAGTGCCGCACGGAGATCTGCCCGCAGTGCTGTCGGCCGCCGATGTCTTCGTGCTGCCCACCGCCAGCGAAGGCCTGGCCAACGCCTGGGTCGAGGCGCTGGCCTGCGGCACGCCGGTAGTCACCACGCCGATCCCGGGCGCGCGCGAACTGCTGACCGATCCCGCCTGGGGCCGGATGGCCGAGCGCGACGGGGTGGCGATTGCCGAGGCGGTAAAAGGCCTGCTCGCAGCACGTCCCGCGCGCGACGAGGTGCTGCGCGGGGCGGAAGGATTCAGCTGGGAAGCGAATGCCGAGGCGCTGGTCGCGCACTGGCGGCGGCTGGTGAACCGGCGGCGGGGTTAAGCCCCCGCCGCCACTTGTCAGGCCTTTTCGCGCGCCAGGCGTTCCTGGCGTTCGATGTCGGACTCGGTCGGCACGAAGCTGGCCGAATTGACCCGCAGCCAGATCAGGATCGGCGCCGACATGTAGATCGAGCTATAAGTGCCCACAAAGATGCCCAGCGTGATCGCCGCGGTGAAGCCGAAGATCACGTTCGGCCCCAGCAGCAGCAGCGCAACCAGCGTGATCAGCACCGAGCCGGACGTAACGATGGTACGGCTGAGCGTCTCGTTGACCGACAGATCGAGCAGTTCGGGCAGCGGCATCCGCCGGAACTTCTTCATGTTCTCGCGGATGCGGTCGTAGATGACGATGGTATCGTTGAGCGAATAGCCGATCAGGGTCAGCAGGGCGGCGACGATGTTGAGATCGAACTCCATTTGCGTCACCGCGAACAGGCCCAGCGTCAGCGTCACGTCGTGGAGCAACGCGAACAGCGCGCCCACACCGAACTGCCATTCGAATCGCACCCAGATGTAGATCGAGATTGCCACCATCGACGCGATCAGGGCCTGCATCCCGGTCTTGAACAGTTCGCCCGAGACCTTGCCGGACACCGAGTCGACCCCGTCGATCCGCGCGTCGGCATGGGTCGCCTTGATCTTGGCGGTGATGTTGCGGGCCATTTCATCGGCAAGGCCGGCGTTGGCGTCAGAACCTTCCGGCAGCTTCATCCGGATCGAGACTTCGTTGGGCTTGCCGAACTGCTGGATGATCGGCTCGCCATAGCCGAGCGATCCGACCGTCTCGCGCAGTTCCGCCACGGGCGCCGCCGGGGTCTGGACGAAGGTCACGCGGATCATCTGCCCGCCGACGAAATCGACGCCCAGGTTGAGGCCCTTGGTGAAGACCAGCGTGACGGATGCCGCCATCAGCAACAGGCTGATGACATAGAACGGCACCCGCCAGCGCAGGAAGCGGATGTTCGTGTTGTCGGGGACAAGCTTGAGCAGTTTCATCGTTGCAGTCCCTTAGAGCACGATATCGCTGGGGCGTTCGCGGCGGAGGTAGCCTGCCACCCACATCCGGGTCAGCGTGACGGCGGTGAACACCGACGTGGCAATACCGATCATCAGCACGACCGCGAAACCGCGGACCGGGCCGGAGCCGAACAGGAACATCAGCACCGCAGCAATGGTGTTGGTGATATTGGCGTCGAAGATCGCGCGGCTGGCTTCCTTGTAGCCCATTTCCACCGCCTGCACCACGCGCCGGCCGCGCGCCCGCTCCTCGCGGATGCGCTCGTTGATCAGCACGTTGGCGTCGACCGCCGCGCCGATGGTCAGCACGAAACCGGCGATGCCCGGCAGGGTCAGCGTTGTGCTGATCCCGGCCATGATCCCCAGGATCATCAGCGTGTTGATGATCAGCGCGAGGTTCGTGTAGACGCCGAAGCGGCCATAGGTGATCAGCATGAAGGCCATCAGCGCGAACATGCCCGCGCCAAAGGCGATCACGCCCTTGTTGATCGAATCCGCGCCCAGGTCAGGCCCGACGGTGCGTTCCTCGACCACCTTCAGGTCCACCGGCAGCGCGCCAGAGCGCAGCGCAATGGCCAGCTGGTTGGCGCTGTCGACCGTGAAGTTGCCGGAAATGCGCGCCGTGCCGCCGATGATCGGCTCCTGGATGGTCGGCGCGGACAGCACCTTGCCGTCGAGGATGATCGCGAAGGGCTTGCCCACGTTCTCGGTCGTCAGCTTGGCAAACTTGGCGCCGCCCTGCTGGTCGAAAGTGATGTTGACGATCGCGGCGTTGGTCTGCTGGTCAAAGCTCTGCTGGGCGTTGGTCAGGCGGTCGCCCTTGATCCCGCCCAGCCGCTTGACCGCCAGCGGCACATTGCCGTTCTGCGCCGGATTCTCGTAGGGAACCAGCTCCGATCCCGGCGGGGCGATGCCCTGCTGCAGGTCACTGGGCAGCGCTGTGCCGTCGACCAGCTTGAATTCGAGCTTCGCGGTCTTGCCCAGCAGCGCCTTGAGCGCGGCCGGGTCCTTAAGCCCCGGAACCTGCACGACGATGCGCTGCGCACCCTGGCGGATGATGGTCGGCTCGCGCGTGCCTAGCGCGTCGATGCGCTTGCGGACGACTTCGGTGGCCGTATCCATCGCCTGGGCGATCGCGAGGTTGATGCCGGCCTGGGTCGGCGTCATGACGATCCGGTTGCCGTCGCGCACTTCCAGGTTCCAGTCGCGCTGGCCGGTCAGGCCCGCGCCCTGGGTCAGAGTCTGGAGCTGCTCGCGCGCGGCGTCGACCTGCGACGGGTCGGCCAGCATGAAGCTGACAGTGCCGTCCTTCGACGAGATTTCCCCGATGCGGATCTGCGGTTCGGCCTGGCGCAGGCGCGACCGCACGTCCTCTTCCATCGATTCGAGCCGCTGGCGGCGCACCTGCTCGGGGTTTGCCTCAAGCAGGATGTGGCTGCCGCCGGCAAGGTCGAGGCCGAGGTTGATGACGGGCGCCGGCAGCGATTTCGGCCAGTCGAGGCCGGAAACCGTGAACAGCGAAGGCAGGGCGCAAAGACAGGCGACGAGCGTGACCGCCCAGAGCCAGAGCTGCTTCCAGCGAGGAAAATCGAGCATGGAGTGGGGTTTCGCTTCCTGTTGCGCGGATAACCGGTCAGTCGTTGGCAGCCACGCCACCCGGCGGAATCACGTCGGCAATGGTGGACTTGAGCGCCTTGACCTTGATGTTGGTGCCCAGTTCCAGGTCGACGTAGTGTTCGTCGACCTTGGTGACCTTGCCCAGCAGGCCGCCGCCGGTCAGCACCTGATCGCCCTTCTTGATCTGCGACAGCTTGGCCTGATGTTCCTTCTGCCGCTTCATCTGCGGGCGCAGGATCAGGAACCAGAACACCGCGAACATCGCCACGATCGGCAGCCAGGTCAGCCAGGTGGGCGGAGCGCCGGCATCGGCAGCGGCGGGGGCAAGCAGCAGTAGGGTCGGACTGTACATCTGTGAAATCCGGCTTTCTAAAAGGAACGGCCCGGACAGCCCGGGCGGAATTGCGCGCGACTAGCAGTTAAGGCCCGGCAAGGCAACGCGCCCGCCCCCGCCCCTCCTGCGATCAGCGCAGCAGAAGTGGGGCCAATCGGGCCAAGTGCAAGGACCAGGAGCGAACTTTGCACAGACAGCCGCGTAGTGCTTGCCATCACCGCGCAGCCTGCCTATAGGCGCGCTTCCGCTGGAGCCGTGCACCGCACGAACCAGCAACAAGGTCGGGACGTAGCGCAGCCTGGTAGCGCATCACACTGGGGGTGTGGGGGTCGGAGGTTCGAATCCTCTCGTCCCGACCATTTTACAACAGATTGAACGGAAGAGACCCCGGAGACGGGTGCTGTTGCCCCTGTTGGAGCAGGTCAGCGCGCCGACACGCTTATGGCCGGCCGCCGGCGCCGGGTCCCCCATTCGCGCCGGGCGCGGTGATCACAACCTGGCAGGCGTCGCCTTCGATCCGCGGCGCCGGCACCATTGCCGATGCCACTTCGAGCAGCGTGGTGCGATCATTGCCTCTCACGCTCAGTTCGGTCATCACGCCGTTGAACGAGCGGCAGTCCCTGAGATTGGTGTTTCCGGCGCCGTAGATATTACCCAGCACGGTGTTGTAGCGCAGCCATTCGGCCTGGCTGGCTCGTGACGATTTCGCGCCGAAGAACGTGCGCAGATCCCGTTCCGCCGCGTCGAAACTCGCAACGTGGGATTTGACCAACCGGTCGAAATTCGAGCTGATATCGGCCGTCATCACCCGGCAGCGCAGCGATACGTTCATCAACAGGATTTTCAGCTCCTGGATCCGGGCCGCCGAACTTATCGTCTGATCGACGCACTGGGCGGCCTGCACCGGAGCTGCCAGCAGCAGGCTCGCGACAAGCGCCGCGCCGATGGCGGTCTGCTTCATCCGGGTCATTTCGCGGCTTCGCATGTCCTGACCGGGACGGCCATCAGCTGCCCGAACAGCCCGACGAACCGGTTCTCCGCTTCCATCGCGGCCAGGGCAACCGGGTGGTAGGCTTGGGAATCGGCGACGATCGCGTTCAGGGAAATGGTATCCTGGTCGTGCCTGAAGCCGTCATACAGCTGCTGCAACGAAGCCATGTAGGCCACGGCCTTGCTGTTGTTGCGCGAAGCGGTGGCCAGCGCGGGCAGATAGGAGCCCGAGTGGAATGCGTTCCGCTCTTCGGCCGAGCAGAATTGCGGCGGCAGCGTCAGGACCGGAACCTGCTCCATCTGGGGACGCGCGGGGATTGACGGCCGGACCGCGCCAGACGCGGCCACTGATTGCGTGCGCGCGAGCAGTCCCAGCGCAGCAGTGTTGCCCACTATATAGGACGCCGGCTCGTTGACTGCCGCAACTCCGGCCTGTGATCCGGCAACCGGGGTGGCGACTGGCGGCGCGGTGACAACGAGCGCGATC